>Ga0335081_10010670_pt1 | contig 14863 bp, 13 predicted proteins | sample Lox_Sample_35_FD_206713 | JGI IMG/M metagenome (GOLD analysis project Ga0335081, IMG submission 206713) | Soil microbial communities from Loxahatchee National Wildlife Refuge, Florida, United States - Lox_Sample_3.5 | ecosystem: Environmental > Terrestrial > Soil > Wetlands | place: USA... | reverse complement strand
ACAGTCGAAAGGGGGGGCCAGATCGGTTCGAGGAACGCAGCACGGAGATTGAGCTTATTAGGTCCTTTTTAGTATCTTACGCGTGGAGCGTGCCGTGAGAAGCAAACGACGGGTCAACTTTGCTGTTCCGATTGTGGCTCTTTTTCTTGCTTTGCCGCCGAGGGCCCAGAACGTCAGCCCCAGGATTCGCGCCGCGGATGATGGCCTGGCGCTCACTCCGCCCATGGGCTGGTATCCTTGGAATCAGTTCGGCCAGGAGCCGCAGAACGAGAAACTGATCAAGGAGATGGTCGACGCCCTGATCAGCAGCGGAATGAAAAAAGCGGGCTATCTGTACGTCGGCCCCGACGAGGGAATCTGTTTCTACCGTAATGCGAACGGCGAGCTGAGCACCAACCTGGATCGCTACCCCAGCGGTCTCCGCGGGCTCGGAGACTATATCCATGCGAGGGGGCTGAAATACGCCCTCTACACCGACGCCGGGACGCGTACTTGCAGCAAGGCCATGCCGGGGACGAAGGACCACGAGTTCGAAGATATGGCGTCCTTCGCCGAGTGGCGGGCGGATTATGTGAAAATCGACTGGAGCAATACCGAAGGCCAGGACCCCGCCAAGACCTACGCGAAACTCCGCGACGCCCAGCAGGCCGCCGGCCGGCCTATCGTGTACAGCCTTTGCTCGTGGGGTGTGGGAGAACCCTGGAAGTGGGCCGCGGCCGTCGGAAATCTTTGGCGGACCACGGGCGACATCTGCGCGCCGGCAAAGGCCGACTGGGACATGGCCATGAAGAACGCCGCCGCCAATGAGAAACTCTACGAGGCGGCCGGTCCCGGTCACTGGAACGACCCCGACATGATGATCGCCGGCATGGACGGATTGAGTGAAAACCAGAACCGCAGTTTCTTCAGTGTTTGGTGCATGATGGCTGCGCCTCTCATCGCCGGTAACGACCTGCGGAACATGGCTCCATCGAATATCCAAATCCTGACCAACCTGGAAGCGATCGGGATCAACCAAGACCCCTTGGGCATCCAGGGGCATATCCTGCGCAGAGAAGGGAAGGTCGAAATCTGGGGTGGCAAACGCCTCTTTGACGGCAGCGAAGCCTTACTTCTCTTCAACCGGGGGGCCACTCCGGCGGCTGTGCAGGTCACGTGGTCGGATATCGGGCTGGCTGAATCTGACCGCCTGTACGTGCGGAATCTGTGGACGCATCAAACCTCCGGACCGCAAGGCGGCGGTATGTCCGTAACGGTGGCGCCGAACGACGTGAGCTTCCTTCGCATCTGCAAAACCAACAGCTACCCAGTGCCGCCGATCATCGTCGCCGACTCGTACTTGGTGTCTTTCCGCGCGTCCGGCCCAGTCTGGCGAGAAGCTCAGTAGGGCAATCACAGTGAAGACCAACGGTAGCGACGAACTACCACTCTGGAAGATCCGACAGGGACTCCCACCCTGGCTATCGGTTGCCGTGACGAGGCACGGCAAGAGCCAAGTGCTGACTAACACAGTCTCCGTGGCGGGATTGGGGCAAAGTCGGTATCACACCGTGGTCCACGCCGACAACCTCGAACCACGTTCGGGCCAACCGATGTCGTCGCTCGATTACGACGTCGACCTGGAGGTGACCAGCGATGGCGAAGGCCAGCCAAGACGCTGAGATTGGCATGAGTTGGACACGCGGGTTGGCACTCATCGAGTGGCGCGGTTTCGAATGGCTTTGTCTTCCGAGACTATGTTGCAACGAACTTAATCGGGTTGATTTGACAGAATGCACATAGAGTAACTCACGTCACTCCCGCGTATGCGGTTTCGGTGATGGCCTGCTGCATGGCCCAGAAGTTCTCCATCGGCGTGTCCAGTTGAACGTGATGGGTCGGGGCCAAAATCAGCCCGCCGTTCTTACCGATTGTTTGGAGCCGTTCCCTGACCTCCCGGCGGACCTCGGCAGGCGTCCCGAAGGGCAGGGTGCGCTGCTCGTCGATGGATCCCCAAAAACAAAGCGTGTCTCCGAACTGCCGTTTGATCTGGGCGGGGTCCATGCATGCAGGTTGAATCGGGTTCAACACATCCGCGCCAATATCCATCAGTTCGGGAATAATAGGGGTGATCGCGCCGTCGGAATGGTAAGCCACCTTCAGTCGCGGGTTGATGGCTTTGAGTTCGGCGAGCAGATTCGTCATGCGTGGCTTGAGAAATTTGCGCCAGGTGTCGGGGGAAATAAGCATAGCGTTCTGCCCGCCAACATCATCACCGATCCAGATCATGTCGACGCCCATTTCCACTAGTCGTTTCGCCGCCGTGAGGTGGTATTGATAGGGGATGTCGAGAATTCTCTCTGCGATCTCGGGATTGAGCGCAAGGTCCATCAACAGTTGCTCCAGCCCACGCAAAGCCCAGGCGCATTCAAAGATCGTCGTCACCGTGACGCCGACGATCCAGTATTCGCTCTGGAAGTCCCCCAAGGTGCGTGCCGCATCCTGGTAAAGCTCGGGGCGATTGGGGTCTGGGGGCTGGTACGTTTCCAGGGCCTTATCATTCGCGAGCGGATGCGTCGCCATTTCCGTGTAGCACCCGACGCCGTAGCGGGTGGCGTACTCGCACGGCTTCCATCCGATGCCCCATTCGTCTGTGTAATTGCCCGGTTCCTGGTAGTAGCAATTCGCCCAGCCTACGGAGGTCAGGAGCATATCCTCGTTGAGGGCACGCTCAAGCTCATAGGTGTTTCCACCGCCGTGCGGGTTATGGGTGGCGCCGTTCTTCATGGCCATGCATGAGCGTAGTCTCGAAGCAAACTCCGGCGTGAAGCTGATCTGCATTGGACACCTGTCGGGTTCCTCGTGATTGAGCGCCATCGAGACTCTGTCTCTGTGCTTCATCGTGTTTCTCTTCCCCATAGAAGACTGCCGTAGTCCGTATCGGTCAGGCGCATGCGGACACTATTCTTGTAGCCGGGCTCGATGGCTAGGGGCTGGCGGAAGTTCCCCCAGGCCAGGTCCGGGTAGCCCCACAAGTTGTCGATGTAAAACTGGACCTTGCCATTCGGGAGAACCTCCGCTCGGGCCGCCGCTGTGCCATCCGACTCTGCGCGCACTCGCAGGTCCGTTCCCGCCAGGACACATGACGCGTGCCAAATGTTCTCTTTGAGGCTCCGAAAGTCATTGGTGCCTCGGCCGCTGGGGTCATCCTGTCCGTTAAGGAAGAAGTCCTTGGTGCCTTGAGACCACGGCCCCCGGGGTTCGGAGCGGTAAGTTTCGGTCCGCGCGGTTGGTTCCCGAGCGGCCGATCCCTTGGGCCGGCCGATATGGTCCGGGGGATAAGCCGACCACAAAGCGTTTCGCTCCCACGTGAGCCGGTCGATCGAGCTGGAAAGCGTATAACCGATTCCCACTTCGCTCAGGTCCTTAGGCTGCCCCTGGATGGCATATCCTGTGGTGATCAGGCCTTGACCATCGATCCTGATTTCAAACTCCACACCCAAAACCTCGCCCCCACCGCGGCGCGCCATGTAAGCCCCAGCCAGATTGATCACGGCCACTTCCGAAGTCGTGGAATGACGGAGATCCGTCAGCCACCAGGGAGACAATGCAACCGACCCGAGGTTCAAAAATGGTCCACTCTCGAGGATTCTCCTGCCGTGGAATGTGCCCTCGGCTATCAGACCCGTGGCCTGGTCAAAGATCATGGTGAAACCTGAACCCCGCACGGTGAGGAATCGCGCATCCTCAGATACGGTTGGCGCCGGACCCTTTTCGCCGGGGAAACGCCGGCTGCGCTTGCCGATCCTCAGATTGAATTCGTCGACGAGCAGCCCACCGGGCCGAGAGAACTTGAGATTCAAGGCGTCACCATTGTGCCAGCTCCGGGCAGGGATGGTGATGGTGCCTGCGGCTCCAGGGACCAGATTGGGGCCCTTGAGCTCGCCAGAGGCGGTTCCTACGCTCCAAGCGATCTTGATTTCTTCCAGATTGGTATGATTGAACCAGTTCTTCATGGAAATCCCAAAGGTTGGCCCTCATCCGGCGGGTTGGGGATCTCTCCCTCCGGAACCCGCACCGGAGAGTAGGCCTTTTGGGCCAGCCAATACTCCGGTTTCGGCCTTCGCCAACCATCTACAATTCCCCATTCGCCATAGCCCACGGGTGATCCCGGCAGCATGAAAACCTCGTCGAAGCCGGCCCAGATCGCTCCACCCAGGCAACCGTCAGCAGTGTAACAATTCTCCCAGAAGCGCTTCAGGCTAAGGCCATAGAAGTCCCTCACTCCCGGGTCGCGCTTCAGCGTGTCGGTGTTGTAGCAGGAGATGTGGGCGTACTCGTCGTTGAGCTTCGGGACGTCTTTGCTGGACAAGTCCGCGTCGAAGTTCGGGTAGTGTTCGCTGAAAACGTCGTAGCAATCTTCACCTTTCGGAACCGACTGGGGATAACTGAAGATAATCGGCCGTGAGGGATCTTCCTCCTTGGCATAGTCATGCTCTTTTTGGAAGTTCGATCCCCACGCGCTTTCATTTCCCAACGACCAGAGAATTACTGCCGGATGGCTTCGGTCTCGCTCGATCATTTCGGCGAATTGGTTCATGTAGCGGGAAGTGAATTCCGGCGCCGACTCGCTTCCGCCACCCGTCACTGACCACTCCTGGTGTACAAAGCACACCGCTGACTCTTCTTCCACGTAGATCCCATGATGGTCGCAGGCCTCCAGAAAGGTTTCGGTGGGCGGATAGTGCGAGGTCCTTACGAAATTGACGTTGGCATCTCGGAGCAGAATCGCATCCTTCTCATCCTGCTCGGGAGTGGTCACCCGGCCGAGCAAGGGGTTAGTATCATGCCGGCACACTCCGCGCAGCTTCACGGCGTCCCCATTGACGCAGAGCCGGTTCTTGCGGCGCTCAACCTTGCGGAAACCGATCCTTTTTTCCAGCCTTTCCATGGTGGCCCCCCGAACCATCAACTCGGCTCCCAGCGTGTAAAGGTTCGGATGCTCGGCATCCCATTTGAAAGGCGAAGCGACTGGAATCTCAAGGGACGCTTCCGGCTTGTCAGCGGAAAAGTCAACTGAACTCGGGCTTAGACGAACGTTCTTTCCCTCCGGGTCGGTCAAACGCAAGTTCAAATTGGTGCCGTGACCACCGTGGACCACTGCTGTTGCCATGACCTTCAGACGCGCACCCCTGAAGGACGAGTCGAAATCGGTTTCGACGTGGAATCTCGAAACATGGTCGGGAGGGAGAATGACCAGTTTCACGCTGCGCAAGATCCCGCCAATGTAATGCTTGGCATAGTTGCTGCCATACGAAATCTCATCGGAACGATCGGTTACTCCCACCGCGATCCACGCGGCCTCGCCGGGCGTCACGTGGTCGGAAATGTCGCAATCCCAGGACGTAAACCCACCGTGATGGTCTCTTACGAACTTTCCATTCGCCCACACACGGGCGTAGCTGTAGACGCCGTCGAAACGCAGCAGGATTCTCTTGCCTTTGGCCTCGGCTGGAATCTCTATCGAGCGCTTATAAGCAAATTCATTGTCGCGTGCGAACCGGATTCCCTGCGCAGCCAGCTCACCCGGTACAGTGATGTCGGACCAGCCGGCAGGATCAACGCCAACCGTCCAGAACTCGGCCGGGGGAGACGTAGAGAGCTTCCAAGTTCCGGCCAGATCCACCACCGGTTGTGAGACCCGGTCAACTTCTTTCGGCAGCGGAACCAGGACCGGCCTTGGCCAGACTGCTTTAGCTTGCTCGGTGGCTGCGGCCACCGGCAGGCCGGCATTCGTTGATGCGCCGTCACTCTTCCGCAAGGGCTCTCCGCTTCGAAAGACCCACGACGAGGACACAGCCGAACTGCCGAGTGCCTTCACGAATTTCCTTCGATCCATAATCGCCAACGTCTCCCTCGATGCTCTTCCGGGGCCGTCCCAAAACGGCGGCACGGTCTCGTCACAGAAGATGTGGAGTATGACCGATTTTTCACACTATTCACAGCGGGCGGGACGCCCGCGCCACTGCTGTCGTCCGCTTCCATGTCGCGGCTGCCCGCGAGGCCAACCGTGGCGAAGAGATTGAGAATATTGGGACCGCCTCTTTGGGCGGGACTTAAGCCCGGCCCCCCGCGGCCTTTTTCCGCAGTCTGCTAGGGGATGGGCTTCGAGGCTCGCCGAACGCATGCGGGCGATCGGGGCGAGCTTGGCCGACTGGCTCCGAGAAGAAAGGGAAGTGGTGAACAAGGGAGGTGTGAACAAATCGTCGGAAAGCTAAAATGTTTCTCGTAAAGGCGCAGCGTCGCAAAGAAAGCAAGGAAGACAAGAGTCGCAAAGAATGTCTACAAAGCCACCTCGTCTTCGCCTGATTTCGAAGTTTTGGCTTCGGCCACCAAAACGCTGCTGATTAACAAACGAGGCGCACAGGTGGAAATGCAACTGGACGGCGGCAAGCTCACCATGGCCGCCTATGAGGTTCGACTGGTCGACGCACTGCGGATTAATTAACCCCTTCGACCTTGGCTCTCTTCTCCCATCGCTCAGCGGGGAGAGGGGAAAGGGGGAGAAGGAGGGGGATGAGAAGGGTCAGGCTGAACGCTACAGAGGAGGAGAGAAGGATGAGCAATCCAAATACCGATGATGAGTTTGCTGCTCCATTGGGAACGTCGCGGCGAGAGTTCTTGAAGGCTTCCGGGCTTGGATCGGTTTATATCATGCTGGCGCCGCACGGCGTGTGGTCGTCGCCCCCTTCCAGCCGTCAAACGGAGCTTCAGTCGGGGTGGCGAATCATTTCCGCGCGCAACGTTTCCGCTGGCGGCGAACAGGTTTCCTGCGCGGAGTTCGATGCGTCTTCCTGGTTCCGCATTTCCCGGATGCCTGCCACCGTGCTGCAAGCCCTGGAGGACGCCGGCGTCTACAAGGACGTTTATTACGGGATGAACATCGTGGACCACGTCCCACAGGACCTGTGGAAGCAGGACTGGTGGTACCGGACCACCTTTGACGCTGCTGCCCATTCGGAAGTCTACTCGCTGATTTTCCACGGCATCAACTACCGCGCGGACGTTCGGCTGAATGGCCACCTGGTGGCCGACAAGTCGCAAGTGGTGGGGGCATATAACAGTTTTGAATTCATCGTCTCAAAGTACATCAGGCCGGGCGGCGAGAATGTGCTGGCCGTCAAAGTAACCCCCGAGCAGAGAATCCTGGACGTCAACGGCGTTGAGCTAGGGGATAGCTGGTTGGACTGGATCAATTTCAAGTACCTGGGCTACCACGATCCCAAGCGCAATCTCAACGTATCGTTCGTTCCTGACCGGAACGCGGGAGTATGGCAGCGCGTCCTCCTGAGTTCCACTGGGAAGGTGCTGGTGCGGAATCCCTACGTCGAAACCGATCTGCCGCTGCCTTCCATCAGTCCGGCCTCACTGACGGTTTACTGCGACTTACGGAACGGCGCAGCCGAGGGCGTGGCGGGGACACTGCAAGGCGAGATTTCGCGTCCCGGCAAGACCCCGATTACATTCCAGCAGGAAGTGACCCTGCAGGGGGGCGAGACGAAGGAAGTCTTCTTCAGTCCCGCAGCATATCACCAGCTTTCCATCACCGACCCGGATTTGTGGTGGCCGTGCCAATTCGGCGAGCCGGCGCTTTACCAACTGAGGCTGGACTTCAGCGTCGGCGGCCGAATCTCTGACGCGGCATCAATCGATTTTGGCACTCGCAAGGTCACGCAACACCGCGATTCGGACAATGATTTCCCCAAGGTTGGCACGGGAGGCAATTTTTGGTTGCAGGTGAACGGCAAGGATTTTCTGATCCGCGGCGCCTGCTACACGCCTGACTTGCTTTTTAAGAGTGATCCGGAACGCGACCAAGCCATCGTTACTTACGCGCGGGACATGGGCCTGAACATGCTTCGTTGGGAGTGCAAGCTCGCGGACAACACCATGCTCGACCGGTGCGACCGCGCGGGCATCCCCGTAATGCAGGGCTGGATGTGCTGCCAGCAGTGGGAGCATTGGAAGCAGTGGGATGATGAAGACCATTGGGTGGCCCTCGCCAGCCTGAGAGCGCGCATTTATAACCTTCGTCACCATGCCGCTGCCTTCATTTGGGCGGACGGGAGCGATGGCCGCCCGCCAGACGCCGTGGGCAGCCAGTACCATCAAGTCCTGCAGGAACTGCACTGGCAGAACGGCGTGGTCGATACCGTCTCGAATTATCAGAAAGACGCGCGGGGCTAGACTCTGTGGGACGGAGTTCACATGCTGGGGCCTTACTCGTGGCGGCCTCCGTACTTCTGGTTCTCAAAGAAATTCCGAGCCGCCCAAGGTTCGTGCGCAGAGCAGGGCGACAATGAAAGCATTCCGCCGTTTGAAAGCCTGAAGAAATTCATTCCTGCGGACAAGCTGTGGCCCATTAATGAGCATTGGTATTTGCACGCGGGCGCCATTCGCGGCAACAGCACGCTGGAGACAATTCAAAAGGTTGTCGAGAAACGGTACGGCGCTCCCACCGGAGCTGAGGACTTCTGCCGCAAAGCGCAACTGGCTCACTATGAAAACACGCGCGCGCAGTTCGAGGATTTTGCCGCCAACGATTGGGCGACCCACAAGATGACGCTCTATTGGATGCTGGATAGCCAGTGGCCATCCTTCTTTGGCCACTTGATCGACGCTTATCTGAATCCCGGCGGAGCTTACTTTGGCGCGAAAAAGGGCCTGCGGCCCATCAGCCTGGTGTTCGATTATTACGCCACGGGCGATCGCAGTATCGCAAACGTCTACGCCGTGAACCAAACGCTTAGACCCCAGCACGGACTGCGCGCAACGGTGAAATTCTACAATCTGGATGCAACCTTGAAGTTCTCGAAAGAAGTGGCGGACATCAGAGTTGGCCCCACTTCGCGAGAGCATGTCATGACCGTTCCCCGCGTGGCCGGGCTGAGCGCCACTTACTTTGTTCGGTGCCAGCTTGCCGATGCCGCGGGCAAGCCGCTTGTGGACAACGTATATTGGCAGTCCACGACCGACGATGACATGGGCGAAGCGGAGCAGGAAGCGTTCATGCTGAACCAAGCCAGTTGGGCTGACTTCAGCGCGCTGAACACGATGGCAAAGGCGGAGGTCCGAACGTCTGCCACCCACAGCCAAATTGGAGATCAATCGAGGGTGAATATTACGCCGGCCAATCCTTCCCCTCATGTGGCCTTTTTTGTGCGAGCATCAGTGGTCCAAGGAGCGGACGGCGACCAGGTTCTTCCCATTACCTACCAGGACAATTATGTGACGATCTTCCCGGGGGAGTCGCAGGCGATTCGGGCAAAATTCAGGACAGCCGATCTGAACGGCCGCAAGCCGCAGGTGCGGGTCGAAGGCTACAACCTGACCCTTCAGATTGTAGCGGCTGAGTGATTTTGACGCGAGACTGGGTTCGGACCGGTCAGCCAAAGAGCCTATCGATCTTGATGCAAAGAAAACGAAAGGCTGGTTAGCCTAAAGATCAGCGGAAGACCCAATTCAGGACCATTAGCCCTACCACGATGAGGCCCGCACAAATCCAAGCACTCTTCGCGCTCGACCTGCTGCCCCCAGTGCCTCCCGCACTCGACCGGTACACAAGCCCCACGAGCTCAGCGGCGGGCTTCTTTGTCGTGAAAGCGCTCACGGCTGCCGTCACCAGAAAACAAACACACCAGGCGCATAAAGCACCATAGAAATTCGCGGTCATATCACTTCCGTAGGGCAGCCAATGGAAATGATACGCAAGGTAATGGAGCAAGGCGGCGAACGTCCCGGAGACGAGTCCCACGAATCCTCCGGCCGGCGTGGCCCACAGTGTGAACATGCCCAACACGAACGTGGCGAACAGTGGAGCGTTGAAGAACGAGAACAGGAGCTGGACGTGATCCATAAGGTTGTTGAAGTGGAGAACCACATATGCGGTGGCGATGCTGAGCAGGACTCCAGCGACGGTGGCCAGGCGGCCTGCCGTCAGATAGTGACGGTCCGATTGGCCCCGGACCCAGTAGGCCTGATAGAGATCGTAGGTAAACACCGTGTTGAACGCGGTGACGTTCCCCGACATGCCCGACATGAAGCTCGCGAGCATGGCTGTCACACCCAGGCCCAGCAGTCCGGGGGAGTAATAGCGGGCCATCAGGGTGGGCAAAGCCAAGTCGTATCGCGCCGTGATACTGTGGGGATAGAGCGCCAATGCCACGAGGCCGGGCAGCACCACCAGCGCAGGAAAGAACAATTTGACGACAGCTCCGACGAGTGGCGTCGAGACGGCCGAGGCCATGTTCTTCGCGGCCAAGGTACGCTGGATCAGCAGAAAATCGGTACACCAGTAGCCGAAGCTCAGTACAAATCCCAGTCCCAGGACGCTTCCCACACGTCCATGGCGGAGCGAAAAGGACTCGCGACTGGCAACCCTTGCCAGGTGTGGCTGAGGCCCGGTCCTATGGCTTGTGCCAGTCCGTGCCATCCGCGCATCTCGCGTAGTCCGTAAAACACCAGCGGCGAAAGACCCGCGACGATCAAAACGAACTGCAGCACCTCGTTGTAGATTGACGCCGACAACCCTCCCAGAACGATGTACACCAGCACAACGGCCGCCGTCACGCAGGCGCTGGTGGTGAACCCCCATCCGAGCAGCGTCCCCAAGATGATGGCCATGGCGTAAAGGCTGATGCCGCTCACAAGCACCATCATGATGGCAAACGAAATTGCGTTGAAGGCGCGCGTGGCCTCGCCGTAACGCATTTTCAGAAACTCGGGAACGCTTCGCACCCGGCTCTGGTAGTAGATGGGCATCATGAAGAGCGAGAGGAACAGCATGGCGGGAACGGCGCCGATCCAATAGAAGTGGCAGGCCCGGGCACCATACTTCGCGCTGGTGGAGACCATTCCCATGATCTCCAAGGCACCGCAGTTTGCCGCTACGAAGGCGATACCGGTCACGCCCACCGGAAGGGATCGGCCTGCGAGGAAAAAGCCTGTAGTGGAGACGTTGCGCCTCCGCAGCCGGTACCCGATTATCAGGATGGATGAGAAATATCCCCCGATGACAACGTAATCGATGGTATGAAGCGAGAGAGGATGCAATCACCGCACTCCCGTCGGCTGCTTTGAGACTTCTAGAATGTCTACTTTGTAGTCTGGTGACAAGGGTACGTCAATCCCGCGCCGGAACTCCGCGCCCGCAAAGTCGCCCAACGCCTGACCCCTCATGACGGACCGAAGGTGGAAGGTGCCGTCTGGAACGCTGGCAACTTGAGCCCGACCCTCTCGACTCCAGCTTCGTTCTTGAAGATCGCCACCATTCCCTCGCCCGTCCGGCTGAGGCGGGCAAATCCGTCCCAACTCGCCGCACCCGGCTGCCGCCAGCTCCCCAGAGGGAAGAAGCCTTCATTGATCGGCACTCGCTCGCGCAGTTGCTTGAACCACCCGGTCTTCTCCCCGTACCACGTCTGCTCGGCGGGCGTGAGTTTGCGCAGGTCGCCGAGCAACAGTGGCCCTGATCCCATCGCCGTCGCGAGTCTTTCTTCAATGGCAGGCATGTCGGCGTGCAGATTACCGATGAGCATCGCCTCGCTGGGGATGGCGAGCGAACGAAGATATAGCAGTGTCCGCGCTTGCCGCGGCCCGGCCGAGTCGGGTGCCGAATCGTCCACGTTGCTGAGCCAGTCGAGGTCGCCGGCCGCAAGCAATCCGTAGTCGATCAGATGCTTCTGCCCCCAGAGCTCAAAGGTCAAATCCAGCAGGACGTCGGGATGTTCGCGATAGATCGTAGCGGTTACCTCTTCGATGCCCTCGTAAATGCGCTCCAGCGATTCGGCCCAGGTCGCGTGTTCATGGCCATGCGCGTAACAGCCGGGCGCCTCGCCGTAGGCATTGAAGACTGTGGTCAAATCGATCTTCACGTATTTCAGATGGTAGCGGCCGATGAGGTCGTTAATCCGGCGCGCGGCCAGTTTCCGATAAGGCGTCGCCAGGCACATCACGGCGGATTCGCCAGATGCAGTGCCGGTGAACTTCGGCCGTCCGTCAGCTTCCCTCGCCAGCCATTCCGGGTGCAGACGATAGACCTCGGACTTGGTGCTGACCGCCGCCAGCGGAACCCACAATCCCAGCCGTAGATTGTTTTCCGACGCAAGCCGCTCGATCTCTTCCAGTCCGCCGGGAAATGCCTGCTGGTTGATGGCGTTTTCGCCGTACTCGGCCTGCCAGCCGTCATCGATGGTGAAAACGTCAAGCCCCACGCGTCCGGCAATCGGGAGCAATTGGGAAACTGTGCCCGCGTTGATGCCGCGCTCGAAAGGTTCCCAGGTGTTGTAAATCCAGGGAGGCCGGTAGGCGGATCCTTTCTTCAGCAAGACCTCGGAGGTGTACGACGGCATCACCCAGTGTGGATCAGCCATGCCGGCCCCATCCTGGCAGAAAGCCACAGAAATCTTTGCGCTCGTGAAGGTCTCGCGCGGCGCCAGCGCACGCTCGAAAGGAAACAGGTCTGTGTCATACATCGCTTCCACGCCGTCTTCCCATCCCGGCGCAACCTCAGTACGCTTCAGGTATCCCGGAGCCTCGTTCATGACGATAAAGCTCTCGCCGCTCCGCGAGCTGCGAACCGTGACGGCGGCATCGTCCACGCGGCCGGTATAAAAAGACTCGCGCGGCTCCAGGCCGTAAAACGCTGCCACCTGGGTGTCTGACGGCGCGCCAGAGCAATGTTCACAGCTTCGAAAACCAGGTGGGACAGTGTGGCGCGTCTGCCGGAGAGATTGGTGATTTCGATCCATTTCCGCACCACAGGATGCCCGTCATAAACGGCGTAGTGAACCGTCACGCGAAAGCGTCCATCCTTGCTCTCGAGGACCAGCCGCCGTTCTTTGCCGGCCGGCGCGATATCAGATTCGTTGGAAGTGCGGAAATCCAAGCTTCCTTGCGACGACCCTCCGGAGCCGGTGTATTGCTTGCCGTCCGCAACGAAGGCGAATTCTTTTCCCCACCGGCGGCTCGCGGCTGCATCTCTCATGAAGTCCGTCATCGTCGTCTCATTCCGCCAGCTCGCGGTGTAGAGTCCCGAGGCGTCGTGAAACTGGAGCTGGCGCTCCACTAGTTCGTTACCGATCGCCCAGCTCCTGCCGTCGGCGCCGGTGCGGACATAGCTGGATGAGGCCTTTGCGATTGCGGTGAACATCAGCAGGACAACCAGCGGGAGTTTCATCAAGGCAGGCGGGCTAACGCTTCCTCGCGATGATCTCATTGGAGTCATGATTGCCTTTCTCTAGCAGCGTCGCCCCAAAATGTGGTCCCACTCTTTGGACGCTACGGCAAACGCACCCTGCGCCACCTCCTCCCGAATCATTTATACCCGCCTTGAACCCTAAACCCCAAGTTCATTTTTCCATGTGGCAAATGGCTTTGCACAACGGCGCAACTTGACTTGCCTGGGCGTGATGGGCCCACTGGTGCGGGTCGCGCAGATCCTGGAGGGGTATCGCGAAGATCTGACATTGACGAGGGCTCTCGCATGTGAAAGACTTCGACTATCCGCGTGGTGATAACGGTTGGAGCGTGTCATGCAACTCGGACTCATAACCGTATCACGGGGTGAGTGGAGGAAGCGTATCGCGAGACCGATCGCATGATGCGCCAGCTCGGGATTCGCGATTCTCGCCCGTCGGCGTCCGGCTAGTAACCTCCACAAGATGGGTAACCACAATGGCTAGTGGCCCTCTGAACCAGAATCAAGTGCGGGAGTACGAAGAAAACGGTTTCGTGCTCGCGGAAGGCTTCTTTGATTGCGGAGGAGATCGGTTTGCTGCGAAGGGCCGCCAAGGAAGACCGGGAACTCGATCAGCATTCCTTCGGCAGAGGCGACGGAGAGGGCGGCACGGTCAGGCTCTCACTCTGGAACCACCCGGGCGACACGCTCTACGGCATGTTCGCGCGCTGCGAATCCGTGGTGAACTCGGCGGAGAGGCTGCTGGGGGGCGAGGTCTATCATTACCATTCCAAGATGATCATGAAGGACCCCAAGGTGGGCGGCGCGTGGACCTGGCATCAGGACTACGGCTACTGGTATCAGAACGGGGTTCTGTTTCCTTTGCTCTGCAGCGCCTCTATAGCAGTGGACGCGGCGACGCGCGAAAACGGCTGTTTGCAAGTTGTTCGAGGCTCGCACCGGCTCGGGCGCATCGACCACGTCCTGACGGGAGACCAGGCTGGCGCGAACATGGAACGGGTGAATCAGGTGCTGAGGAGGCTTGAGCTGGTCCACGTAGAGATGCAGCCAGGCGATACCCTGTTCTTTCATTGCAACCTCCTCCATCGCTCGGACCAGAACCACTCGGATCGGCCGCGCTGGTCGATGATCTGCTGTTACAACGCGGCTCGCAACGATCCCTATAAAGAGTCCCATCATCCCCGCTACACTCCTCTTCGCAAGGTTCCCGATTCCGAGATCAAGGCGACCGGATTGCGCCGGTTTGGCGACACGCAAGTAGACGTCGCTTGGCTTCAGGACTCAAAGGACGAGAGCGCGCGCAGCCTCCAACGGTAAGCTCGGCGAACGGCGGGCCGCGCGGACTGGGTAAACTGACCAGCCATTACCGACAGCTCACATTTAACGCGGTTCGCACCGCCAGCACGCGGCCCGTCGTAAAGTCGAGCAACGGGCCCACAGTCGTTGTGGTGCCCACGTCCACTGCCACTCCCAGGCCCGGAGGCGTTGAGGTCAGAAGGGCACTCTAAACACGGCGTCATAAGTAATGCCGCATAATAGAATTGAATTCCCGACCCTCTCGGGCCTAGAATGGTCCGGGAGGTGAACCGATGCAAAGGTTGGAGATTGCCGATGTTGAAATCATGCGAT
>Ga0335081_10010669_pt1 | contig 14863 bp, 9 predicted proteins | sample Lox_Sample_35_FD_206713 | JGI IMG/M metagenome (GOLD analysis project Ga0335081, IMG submission 206713) | Soil microbial communities from Loxahatchee National Wildlife Refuge, Florida, United States - Lox_Sample_3.5 | ecosystem: Environmental > Terrestrial > Soil > Wetlands | place: USA: Florida... | reverse complement strand
ATTCGCCCAGTAAGCGCCAGCCGCTATCATCAGCGTCAGCAGCGGAAAGGCAATCGCAATCGTCTTGTAGGTGATGCGATCGAGCGTGGCAGCATCGGGCAGCAGTTTCTCCAGATCCTGCCGCCGCCACAATAGCATCAGGTACATCAGGGAAATGAAGATTCCTCCGATCAATCCGGAGAGAATAAACGGGCTCGCGGCCAGGCTGGTCGGGAATAGTCCTTCCGCGTCGAGCGATCCATAGCGGCCATCTCGCGCACGCAGGAAGAATGCGACCAGCGCCAGCACCTGCAGCAGAATACTCACAAAAACGGCGCGATTCGCGATCGCGAAGAAGGTTTCGTCTTCTCTCCAGCGCGCGTACAGATACAGGACGAACGGAGCTGCCACCGCGCACAGTACGAGCAGCATAAGCCAGCCCAGATCGGGGATCACCACGAAGAGCCGCACACCCCGAGTCAGAAACACTTCCGAACGCTCCTGCGGGTTCCAGGCTACGACGCTCAGCCCTCCCCACTTCTCAAAGCGGGTAAGTATGATCGCAGCATAACTGGCCACTACGGAAAAGCTGGTCACGGCCAGGAAGGTTTCGGTCTTCACCTTGTCCTGAATCAAGAACATCATCGCAAGGGCGAAACTCAGCGCGCAGGCCGCGTAGGCCAGCATGGCCAAAGTGACATGCACGTGCAGCCACGTGGACTGCAGTGCGGGAACCAGCGGCCGGACTTCGGAGGGCAGCAACTGCATCAGTATGACGCCGACAATCGCTACCGGCATGGTCACCGTGCCGATCACTCGCACCCCGAAGCGCTTTTCCGCGATCAACGTGAGCACCGCCAGCGTCCACACAAAACTGAGCAGCATCTCGTAGATGCTGGCGAATGGCGGGTGCCCGGCGATATACCAGCGGTGGGCGATCGCCCCCGTATTTGCGACCAGACCGATCCAGGTGGCTATCGAAGCAAAACGCACATAGGACTCGGTGCCGGTGACTCCGAAGCCCAAATAAAGCGCTCCCGCTCCACAGTAGAAAATCAGAGCGGCATAGAGCAGGTTCGATTCGTTGAGCAGATTGCCCGACTTGACCACGTTCAGGAACGCCATGAACAGCAGGAAGGCGATGCTCAGCCCAACCATCACCACCAGCGTAGCGCCGGTTGCGGCTGGCTGCTGATGTTCAGCTCGTGCACGTGCCATTATTCGCTCCTTGTCGCCGGAGATCAGTCTCCGGCCACAGATGCGGCGTGCACCGGGGCGCACACCGTCGATTCAGACTTGAGTTCTTTTTCGATTGCCGCCACCAACTTGGCAAATTTTTCTTCAAAGATTTCGCGATTCTTGTTCGCCGTTCCGCCCACCCACAAGGCAAGCCGCCCGCGAGTATCGACGACCGGCACTACCCAGAAGCGCATGTGCACCAGGTAGAACACGACCCCGAGCCCCAGTCCCATCAGGATCACGCCCGACCACACCGCCCACTGCCCCGGCTCATGAGAAACCTCCAGGCCGGTGAAGTGGCCCATCTGCAGGTCCTGAGCTTCGAAGCGATAGGGGGACTTCTCGTTCTCGGCAAAACCGGGGATGGCCGGCAGCCACACGTTCACGAATGCGCCCGACTTTTTGGACGCCACGACTAAATGCGCGGCGGGATTTTCTACGGAGTCAGAGCGGGTGTAGACCTGGTTGTCGCGTACCACGTAGTCCGGAATGAACTCGGCGAGTTGCACCGATGTGTCGTCATCCAGAGCGACGCTCTGTCCCAAAGTTAAGGACACATCTTTAGCCGCTCCCTGCCCGATTGCCGGAGCCGCTGAGAGTACCAGCGTCTCCAGCTTGCCGGTGGGGCCGTAGCTCGATTGATAGAAGCGCACGCCCTTGAACACAAGGGGATCGTTTACGACAATCTCTTTGTGCTGCACGTCGGAACCGTTCTCGACCACAGCCAGCTTCGACCACCACCGTTTGGGACTGCCATCGGGATAGTTTTCCTGGCCCGCGCTGTCGCAGCGGATCGAGAAAGGAAGGCTGCGGGTCACGCCGTTGCGCAGCGCAATCTGCTGGCTCTGTTGTCCGGGCGTCAGAACGACAAATCCGCGCCATCCATAGAGTGCGTCTACGATGCCGCCGAGAAAGATCAGCAGCAGGCTGGCGTGCACGATGTACACCGCCATCTCAGAAATTCGATTACGCTCCGCAAACAAGGAAACTCGCTTCTGGCTACTCACCAGCTCCGGATCGAAACCCATGCCTCGCAGGGCCCGAGTCGCCGCCAGCACACCCGCCTCTTCGTCTTCGATCGGGATCTGACGCCGCGTGGCCAACGCCTTGAGAAAGCTCTCGTTGGGACTCTTGTAAGGCCGGGAGAAATAGCGCCAGGAATTCGGAAAGCGCTCAATCGAAGCAGCGATGATGCTCAGGCTGACCAGGCCCAGGAGCAGCACGAACCACCAGGCGTGATACACGTCGGTCAAATTCAGCGCGTCCAGAATGCGCAACACATGGGGTGAATAGGCTCTCTGCATCTCCTCCGGCTCGGTCATCGGCCGCTGCAGGATCACCGTCCCTGCCGCCGCGACAATGACTACGACGATCAAAAGGATCACGCCCGTCTTGATTGAGCTGAGTGTTTGCCAGATCCTGCGGATAGGGTTGCGCATGTTCACCGCCATGTCTTTTCCCTTCTTTCCACTCAACAGGCACGTTCGGCACCAAAAGCAGGCGATTCGTCGAAGTCATGCGCTATCAAGGGGTTAAGGATACTTGCAGACTCTGCTCCGAGCGTGTTTTTGGGCGATATCGCGCAGGTCGGAGCGAAGAGTCAGCAATTTCACGCATCACGGCGCGGGTCGATCGTGCAGGCCGCTTCAGTGATTCCGGCCCGGATGTTCCACGGGGCAATCCACCGATTGCTCGACCGCGATACCCGGCGTCCCAGATCGGAACCTGACCACCGCCAGCTCCAGTCTCTCTGGTAACTTGGGTCATTTCACCAGTGCCGCTGTGGGAGAAACCCCATCTCGAGAGCGAGGGCCGAGCGATGCAAATTGCATCAGTCCGAAACAAAGGCAAAAGCCTTTTTGCTGCAATAACTTACATGACCGTACAAAAAATCAGCTCCATCCTCTTATTGCGGCTACCTTCGTGCACAAGTAACTGGCGGGGAGCTGTGGTGATGACATCCGTGGCCAAAGCGAGTGGGAGAAACCGAGTGAACCAGATCCTCGGTTTCCTGGCAGTAGCCCTACTCACCCTGACACCCAAAACCTTTGCCGCCACCCACCCAGTTCCCCTCGATAAGAACACCGATTCGGCCAAGTGCATCGAGTGCCACGAGGACAAGGCCAAGGGCAAGTCGGTTCACTCTGCCATCGCCACCGGCTGCACCAGCTGCCACGAGATCCGGGTCAACAAGGATGTAACCCGCGTAAAGCTGATCACGACCACGCCTCAGGCGCTCTGCCTTACCTGCCATGCCGACAAGACGGCCGCCGACATCAAGGGCACCGTCCACAGCCCGGCGGTTCGCGACTGCATCAAGTGCCACGATCCGCACACCAGCGACAACAAGTTCCAGCTGCTGAAGCCGGAATCCGGCGCCACCAAGGCCGAGAACCTTTGCCTCTCCTGCCACACCGAGGGGATGAGCGTTCCCGAGAAAGGCAGCCGTCACGCCGCCCTCGACATGGGCTGCGACACCTGCCATACCACGCACAAAACCGGAGAGAAGGGCAAAGTCGAGTTCGATTTCCACCTGACCAAGGCGACCCCGGCGCTCTGCCTCGACTGCCATGACGCCAAGGACGCCAAGCTGGTCCAGGCCCATCAGAATCAGCCCTTCGCCACGGCGGATTGCCTGAGCTGCCACGACGCTCACCAGTCAGCCGCTCCCAAGCTGATGGCCAAGTTCACCCACCCGCCCTTCGCCGACAAGCAGTGTGATACCTGCCACGCTCCAGCCAAGGACGGGAAAGTCGTCCTGACTCAGAAGAGCGCCAAGGAACTTTGCGTAACGTGCCACGATGACAAGGCAAAGTTGATCGACAGCGCCAAGGTTCAGCATCCCGGAGCGGCCGGCGACTGCACCGATTGCCACAATCCTCACGCCAGCAGCCAGCCCGGCCTGCCCAAGACGAATTCGGTCGACATCTGCCTGGGCTGCCACAGTGAGATCGCAGACCTGAAGCAGAAGCGCGTGCACCACCAGCCGGCATTCGTGCAAGGATGTGCCACCTGCCACGAGCCCCATGGTGGGGATAACAATCACCTCCTCCGCGCCGCGGCGCCGAACGCCCTGTGCATGGAATGCCACGGCCTCGACAGAAATCCGGCGGTTGTGGAGAAAGAGCCTCTGGTCACGATCTTCAACGGCAAAGTAAAGCTGCCCGAAGATTATTTCCGCAAGACTCCGATCATCCCGGTGAAGTACGGCATCGGGCATCCGACCGATCGTCATCCCGTGACCGACACCATGGATCCGAAGAATCCGGGAAAAGTCGCCACCCCGATGAACTGCCTGAGCTGCCACCAGCCGCATGCCGGAGCCAGTGACGGCATGCTGGTGAAGGACCAAGCTAACAACATGGATTTCTGCAAGAGCTGCCACAACAACCCGTTGGATCTGAAGTCGGTGAAAAAGGGAGGCCAGTAACATGCGCGAGAATCGGCCAAATTTCCTTCGCACTCATGAGCTCGTAGCCGCCGTTCTTCTGCTGCTGGTCCTGGCTCCCGCCGCCTTCGCCGGCAAGAAGAAAGCCGCGCCGGCCAACGCACCGCAGCTGCAGAAGCGCGTGATGTTCGACATCCGCAAGATCGTGTGGCCCAATCCGCCCGCGGTCGCCCGCATCAAGTTCATGGAGATGTACACCGGCCAGCAGATCGACTGGTCCCAGTTCGAGAGCGGAAACAAGAAGCCCAAACAAAAATGGATGGACCGCCTGGCCGGCACCAAGCCCGCTTCCGACCAGATCGACTGGAGCAAGATTCCGTACCAGCTCAATCGCACCTACGGTGTCGCGGTCGACTCCAAGGGCAACATTTACGCCGCCGACCAGGCCGTCGGCGCCATCTTCGTCTTCAACCCTGAAACCAAGGCGACGGAGCTGATCCGCAACGGCCACGAAGCGCATTTCGGCCTGCTGAATGCCCTGGCCATGGACGACAACGACCGCCTCTTCGTTACCGACGACAGGCTGCGCGAAGTGCTGGTCTTCAACTCCAAACACGAAGAAGAATCTGCCTTCGGCGCCGATGTTCTGGGCAATCCGGGCGGAATGGCCATCGACACCGAGAACCGCTTCCTTTATGTAGTCGACACCGCGAACGATGTCGTGGATGTTTTCGACGCCGACACCTTCAAGCTGCTGCGCAAGATCGGCACCCCGGGCAAGAAGCACCAGCTGACCGATCCCGGCACCTTCTCTTTGCCCACCAACGTCGCTGTGGATAGCGATGGCAACGTCTACGTCACCGACACGATGAATGCCCGCGTTGAGATTTTTGACGCCGACGGCAAATTCATCAGCATGTTCGGCAAACGCGGCGACGGTCCCGCCGACTTCGAGCGTCCAAAAGGTATCGCGATCGACAAAGACGGACACCTCTGGGTGGTTGATTCCGCCCAGGACCGCGTCAAGGTGTTCGATCGCACCGGGCAATTGCTCATCTACTTCGGCCAGCACGGAGAGTTTCCCGGTCAGTTCGGTGCCGCTTACGCAATCACTATCGACAAGAACAATCGCGTGATCGTCTCCGAGCAGTTCCCCGGCCGTGTTCAGGTGTTTCGCTATGTGAGCGACGCCGAGGCCGATCAGGCGAAAAAAGAGCAGGCTGAAAAGTCATCCGCCAACCCGGTCACGAGCACGACCACGTCGGCGCAGGTGCAGGGTTCGGCGGCGCACTAGCCGCCACAAGTTTGGCTGCGCCCTCGAGGGCAGCCAAAGCGGGAGACGGGAATCATCCCCCGCTTCCGGGTAGTGAAGCAGTACGGCATGAGAAGGAGAAGCTGTACAAAACGGAGGTCTTAAAACTATATGAAGAAAGCAACGCTAGTAGCGCTCTTCGTCGCGGCCGCCATGAGTCTGGCAATGGCAGACTTGAACGGCGTTCCGCAGACGACGAATCTCACCCAGGACGTCCTCGGCGCTCACCTTGTGTACGGACGTGGCTGCATCGCCTGCCACGCGCCGCACAGCGGCCCGGGGGGGAACAACGCAGCAGGAGCTGCCACTTCCACCGGCGCAGTCGCTCTCTGGGGTCAGGACTTGACTCCTCTGTATGGACAAACCTATAACTTCAGCGGCGACGGCAAAGCCACGTACGCTGTAACCCTGCCGGCAAACCAGGCGGCTGTCAACACCCTGGGGGCCCATGATCCAACCGCCATCATCCTCTTCTGCTTGAGCTGCCATGACGGCAATCTGGCGAAGCCCGGCATGATGAAGGGCACCACGGTTGAGACCCTGCCGATCGCTGGCGGCACCGCTCCCACTTTCCTGGGCAACGATGCCGGTGGCTACGGCAACGATCACCCTGTGGGTATCAACGCAGCCTTCGGTTGCGGCGGCGCCTACAACTGGGATTGCACGATCACAGCTGGCAAAGTCAATATGACCGGCACCGCCTCGGCGCAGTTCGCGAATGTCAACTACACGTTCGGCGTCAGCCTGCCCGTGATCAACGGCACCACGCCGGTGGTCACCTGCACCAGCTGCCACGACCAGCACAGTGAGCTGATCTACAAGGGCAAGACTGCTGGTACTTATTACGCCACGCAGTTCTTCCTGCGCGGCTATTACAACCCCGCAACCGGTGGCAACAGCGCGGCGCAATTCTGCCGGCAGTGCCATGGTGGCGAGTCGAACGAAATGAACGGCCAGATGAACGTACCAACCACGTAGTCTGTGGTCTTTGTGAGGGGGGAGAGCACTCTTCTCCCCCTTTTTTTCACGGACTTCGTAAGCGGAGGGGTTATGAAACGCCAGGCTTCCATCATGATCGCGGTGCTCGTGGCAGCAAGTTACCCGCTCGCGGCCCAACTGGTCGCGTCGCATTCGACGCCCGTGTCAAATGGTGATCTTGGCGCTATGACCTCTGTGCCGACCGCCGGCAAGCCGGTGGTCCGCGTGAATGGCTCGGTGCTCACCGATCATGACCTGGCACGCGAAATGTTGATCATCTTTCCTTATGCGAAGCAACACAACGGCGGCGTCCCCAAGGCGATGGAAGAAGATATCCGCAAGGGTGCGATGAGGATGATCGAGTTTGAAGAGCTGGTGTATCAGAATGCGGTGCGGCGCGGCATGACGGTTCCCCCGGCGCGTATGGCAAAGGCGCAATCAGAGTTTCGGAAACAGTTCAATTCTCCCGACCAGTACCGCGCTTTTCTGAAAGAAGAATGCCAGGGGTCCACTCAGATACTGCGCGCCAAGATTCGACGCTCGCTGCTCATCGAACAGCTGCTGAAGGCCGATGTCGAGGACAAGTCGGTGGTTCCAGTGCTCGAAGCGAAGGCCTATTTCACCAAGAACCCCGACCAGTTCCGTATTCCCGAGTCCTACTCGATCCAGACCATTTCGATTCTGCCGCCCGCGAACGCCACGCCCGCGCAGCTGAAAGAAGCGCGTAAGCGCGCTGATGACGCGATCAAACAAGCCAAAGCGACCAAAGATTACGAAAGCTTCGGCGTGCTCGCGGAAAAGATCTCCGAAGACGACTGGCGCGTGATGATGGGCGACCGCAAGGCCGTCGACATCACCAAGCTGCCGCCCGAAGTAACGAAGGTTCTTCAGGGAATGCAGCTCGGCCAGGTCAGCGACTTGATCGCGGTCGGCCAGGCTTTCACCATCGTGCGCCTCAATGCACACACTCCCGCTGGCATGCAAAAGTTTGACGCGGTGAAAGATTCCCTCCGCAAACAGCTGCAGAAGAACAAGACCGAGCAGCTGCGCGCTGAGCTCGACAAAAAGCTGCGCAAAACCGCAAAGATCGAAGAGCTGTAATCTCGGCCAATCTTTTTATTTCTGTCATCTCGAGCGAAGTGGATTCGTTCGCTTGCCGAATGAATCTGCGGAGTCGAGAGACCTTTTGTTTGCGGGCGAGGGCAGCCGTGCACGCAAGAGCTTGAAACGTTCCACCCGGCGCGGCATATGCCCCACGCTCTCCGCGCCATTTCCCGCAGCCACCGCACGGCAGCCGAAAATGACCTCAAAACGACATCCTAAGTTACTGATTATAAAGCCTCAAAAGCCAAGGCCGGCCCATCACTATGGCCCTCCACATGCCCGTCTAATCTGTAACGAGGATGCCGTGAATAAGCACGGAGTTCTAATAACGACCGCATTCTTCCTGGTTCTGGCGCTGCGAGCGAACGCCCAGGTCTCGATCGGCGAGAACCTGGGCATGAACCTCGACGGCAACATCTTCTCCGGCTACTCCGGCGACTACGGAAACCTCACATCCTCCGACCACGGCCTCACTTTCGGCGGCAGCGCCGACCTGAGCGGCTCCTACTACGATTCCAACTTCTTGTCCTTTCACCTGCAGCCCTATTACAACCAGTCGCGCGCCAACTCCAACTTTCAGTCCGTTTCCGACAGCAGCGGTTTCAACGGAAGCGCAAACATTTTCAGTGGCAGCCATTTTCCGGGCACCGTAAGTTACAGCAAGAGCTACAACAGCGAAGGCAACTTCGGGGTGCCGGGGTTAGCCAACTTTACCACTCACGGCAACAGTGATGTCTTCTCGGTGGGCTGGGGGATCAATGTTCCCGACCTGCCCAATATCGGCCTGAACTTCCAGACCGGAAGCAACCAATACCAGATCTACGGAACCGATTCGAACAGCAATTCGCATTTCTCCACTTTTTCGGCAACCGCCTCGTACATGCTGGCCGGATTCGAGATGAATGGCAGCTACCATCATGTTAAGACGAGTGCCTTTGTACCCGACGTGGTGGGCAATCTGGAGCCTGCAAAATCCGACTCCAACGGTGATTCTTTCGCCGTCGGAGTGGGACATCGCCTACCCTTCAACGGCGCCATTTCCACCGGCGCCAGCCGCTCCAATACGAGCGCGGAGTTTACCGGTGGGAACTACAGCGGGACGATCGACACACTGAACGCCGGAGTTGGTTTCGCCCCGGTTTCTCAGCTCAGCTTTGGCAGCAACGCCCAATACAATGACAACCTGGCCGGCACTTTGTTCAATACGCTCCTGGCGGATGGCGGCTTGTTTCAGGGCGACCTGAAACAAGGTTCGCATTCGCTGGACATCAACAATTACGTCACCTACCGCGTCCCCGTGATTCACATGTCCTTCACCGGCAACTTCGAACACCGCGATCAGCACGTATTTGGCAGCGACGTTTCGGCAGACTCCATCACGGGAAGCGCCAACTATTCGAACTCGCTACTCGGCGGCCAGGTCAGCGCCAATCTCGGGGTAACTGAAAATCGGGTTTCCGTCGCCGGTGAACATAACCTGGGGCTGATCAGCTCGGTCAATTATTCGCGCCGCATTTACCGCTGGAACGTGACCGGCGGCTTCAACTACTCGCAGAACCAGCAAACCCTGCTCATTACCTACACAACCGCGGGGTACGGCTACAACGGCACTATTGGCCGCAAGCTGGGAAGATATTCGTACTACAGCATCAGTGCGTCCGGCGCGCAGAACAGCTTGACCAGCCAAAAGGGCGCCGGCACCTTCAACCAGAACTATTCGACCTCACTGAACCTGAGCCGGATCGCCACTTTCAGCGGCTCCTACTCGAAGTCGAGCGGCAACGCGATTCTGACCGGTTCGGGCCTGACGCCTACGCCCATACCGCTTCCCATCGTGACTCCAACCTCCGTCATCCTGTACGGCGGGCACGCTTATTCATTCGGCATCGGCAGCAGCCCCATCCGCCGCCTTCTGCTATCCGCCACTTACGCCCGGGCCTTCAGCGACACGCTCAGCTCTTCCCTGACGTCGAACAATCACACTGCGCTGCTGACCGCGCACTTCGATTATCAGTTCCGGCAGATGCACTTTCAGGGGGGATACACCAAGCTGGATCAGGGCTTCAGTCTGGCGGGCACTCCGCCTACAATGCTAGGGTCATACTTCGTCGGTGTGTCACGATGGTTCAATTTCTTCTGAGGCCTTCATCCCGGGGTAGGCTGCCGAGAGCGCTCGCCTTGGTCTTGGCTATTCTTCTCCTCGGAACGCAGGGACTCTACGCCCGCACGAAGTCGAAGACTCCCGCGGAAATCACGGTCCCGCAGCTTGAGCTCACGGGGGGACGGCGGCTCATCTACGAACGCAGCTTCTTTTCCGAACGCGAGGTGAAGCTCAAGCGCAGCTTCTGGAACAAGCTGGTCGACGTGGTGGCCGGGCAGCCGGACTATCACTACCTGGTGCGCCCCTATAGCATCGTCACCGACTCGCGCGATCGCGTCATCGTGACCGATCCCGGGGCACTCGGTGTGCACATTTTTGATTTCGGCAGCCAGAAGTACAAGTTCATTTCGCGGGCTGAGTCGAAAGAAGCCATGCGCTCGCCGCAGTGCGTGGCCGTCGACAAGCAGGACAACCTGTACGTCACCGATTCCGAGACCGGCAAGATCTTCGTTTTCGACGCCAACGGGAAATACCGGCGCATGATTGGCAGCCTGAAAGGTGGCGAAGGATACTTCAAGCGGCCCACCGGGATTGCGATCGACACCGAAGCCGAGCGCATCTTCGTGACCGATACGCTGCGCAACAAGATCTACGTCATGGACATGCAGGGCAACATCCTGCAGACCATCGGCAAGACCGGCCAGGGGGATGGCGAATTCAACTACCCGACCGAGTTGCGCTTATCCGGCCAGAACCTGATCGTGGTCGACGCCATGAACTTCCGCATCCAGGTGCTCGATCGCTCCGGGACTTTCAAGTACGCCATTGGCCACCTCGGCGATAGCCGCGGCGATTTCTTTCGGCCCAAGGGAGTGGGTCTCGATTCCGAAGGTCACATTTACGTGGTCGAAGGCCTGAACGCCGATGTCCAGGTGTTCGACGACCAGGGAAGGCTGCTGTACTTCTTCGGGCGGTCTGGCACGGGTCCGGGACAGTTTCAATTGCCGGCGGGCCTTTTCATCGATCACAACGACCGTATCTTCGTGGCCGACTCTTACAACCACCGCGTACAGGTCTTCCGCTACTTCGGAGTGGCGAAACCGGCCGGAGGCGGACCGTGAAGCACAGAATCCTGTCGGTGGGAGTGTGGCTGGTGCTGGCGTCCGGCGCCGCGATGGCGCAGATCAACGCCGACGTGATCGGAATTCACAACCTGGGGCCGGGCTCGCAATCGCCCATCAGCGGCGGGCTTTCGGGCGCATGCCTGTATTGTCACGCCCCGCATTCGGGTGTGGGATCCAGCACGCTGCAAACCCCGCTGTGGAACCAGACTCTCACGACCCAGACCTACGTCCCTTACGGCAGTTCCACCTATGTGCAGCAAGGTAACGTGCAGCCGCCGCTGGGGCAGGACAGCAATCTCTGCCTGAGCTGTCATGATGGCACCGTCGCACCCGGCCTCACCGTCGCATACGGCAAGGTCACGATGGCCGGCAGCATGAATGCCAGCGACGTGTTCGGCACCAACCTGCAGAACTCTCACCCTTTCAGTCTGGTGCTGCCCATCAAAGACACGGCAGACTTGGTGGCTACACTGGTAGGGGCGGGAAAGACGGCCGACCCGACGGGCGCGGTGGCGCTCGTCAACGGAAATATCGAATGTACGAGTTGCCATAATCCGCACGTGCAGTCGACCGACACCGTGGTCCAGGATTTTCTGGTACGCGACAGTTCCAACGGTCAACTGTGCCTGGCTTGCCATGATCCCAACCGCGTAATGACGGGCAAGACCAACAGCATTGCCGGATGGGCCAACAGCATTCACGCGCTGGCGCCGAATAAGACCACCAACCAGCCCTCCACCGGCGGCTATCCGACGGTGGCGCAGAACGCCTGCGAGTCCTGCCACGCGCAGCATGAGGCTGCGGGCCCGGCGCGTCTGCTCCGCGGACTGAACGAACAGGACTGCATGACTTGCCACAATGGCGGCTCCAACGTTTCTCCCGCCGCCCCCAATGTGTTCGCGGAATTTGCCAAGATCGGACATCCCTTCCCGGCGGGAAACAACGCGCATGATGCCGCCGAAGCCGTGCTTCTGAATCAGAACCGCCACTCCACCTGCGTGGATTGCCATGATGCGCACGCCGCCCAGCAGACTGGAATTTTCCCCATCCCGCCTACAATTCGTTTGTCCCAGAATCTGGCCGCGGGCATCAGCGCAACCGATGGCGTGACCGTAGTGCAGCCCGCCGTGAACCAGTATGAAAACTGCCTGCGCTGCCATGGCAACAGTACGGGAAAAGCCACAAATCCGATCTACGGATACTTGCCCAATCGAGCCGCGTCGGCGGGCGACCCACTGAATATCATTCCGCAGTTCAGCACCACGGCCCTTTCCAGCCATCCCGTGACGCATCCGCGGAGCAGCCCGTTCCCGCAGCCCAGCCTGCTCTCCAACATGACGATGATTGACGGCATCTCGCAGGGGCGCTCGATGGGCGCACAGATTCTGTGCACCGACTGCCACAACAGCGATGACAACCGCGAGTTCGGCGGCAGCGGCCCCAACGGGCCACACGGTTCCAAGTGGACGCACATCCTGGAACGCCGCTACGAATTCAGCCAGGCGCCCACGCCCGGCGGACTCATCGGCAACCTGTTTCCGAATCCCGATCTAAGCGCGGCCGGGCCCTATGCCATGTGCGGCAAGTGCCACAACCTCCAGCAGATTCTGACCAACAGCAGCTTCAGCGAGCACGCCCGCCACATCAACGACGGCTTCTCCTGCTCCGCATGCCACACCGCCCATGGCGTAGGCGCGCAGAGCCCCAGCATCTCCGGCGAACGGCTGGTCAACTTCGATGTCAACGTTGTCGCCACCAATGGAGCGGTCCCGATCTCATATAACCGGGCCAGCAACTCCTGCAGCCTGAGCTGCCACGGCCAAGCTCACACCCTCACCGGAAGCCCGGCTCCAGCGGTGAAGCCCAAGAAGAAATAGGGATGGCTGATTCCTCACAGTTGCTGGTTGCGTCCTAACAATCAAGCGATGGCAGGATGGATTGAAGAGGCGAGACTTGCAACTTTGCAGCGCTGAAACCTGGCTTACGGAGTTGATGGCGTCGCGGTGTTCTGCACCTTCACTTCGGCGATCATGCGTTCGACTTCCGACTTCTTGCCGGCTTCCAGAGTTGGATTAGATTTCAATAGCTGCTCCCAGGCCGAGAGCGCGCCTGCCGCATCCTTCTTCCCTTTCCACCGGATCAACCCCAGGTTGAACAAGGAGTTCGCGTCCCCGGGATTATCTTTCAGCGACAGCTGTAACTGGCTCAGGGCTCCATCGACGTCGCCGCTGTAGTACAAGCACGAAGCCATCTCCGTGCGCGTCGCTGCGCTCTTGGGATCGATCTCGAGCGACCTTCCATAGTAGCCTGCCGCCTCTTTAAACTGGTGCACGGATTCATAAACATGACCAATCTGGATGAGAAGCCCGGCATTCCTGGGATCCGACTTCAGCTTGGCCAGCAGCGGCTCCGCCTGCTTGTCTCCCATCTGTTTCATTTGCTCGAGCGTTGGCATCGCCTGCGCCTCGCCGCCGGTGGGAGTCGCCGGACCTGCGGATGGATGCTCCGTGTTGGCGGCTGGTGACGAAGTTGGCCGGCTCTCCGAGCCCCGGTACAAATATCCCAGAGCCACACCCAGCAGCAGACAGATGGCCGCCATCGCATACGCCTGTTTCGCCTGCCAGCCGGCGCCCCCGGACTTGTCCGATCCGTTTGTCATTCTTTACCTGCCAGAGTCTTATCTTTGCTCTTTGCCGCGAGATTTCTGGATGCGCGGTGCCGCGCGTAAACTGCGAACCAGCCAACGCGCATAGCATACCTTACGGTCCACCGAAAAGGCCGACAGCGGTACCTGTCACAACAACTTGTGATCAGGATCACAACGAAGAATGTCACGCTTGGCTTAACAATAAGCCCACGGGGCGTGATCGGAATGAATGGAAGAGGATATCTTCTCGCAATTTTGTTGGCTTGCTCCTTTCTGGGATCCGCCAGCCAGGTAGCACCAACAAGCGAATTCATCTCGCTCGTCGAGGCACAGCCTGTGCTCGACGGCATGTCTGCGTCGCTGCCGCCACAACTGAGAGGTTCGCTCGACTCTGCGCGGTGGTCGGCCTGGGTAACGAGCAAAGATCGTGAGATCCGCAGCCGCCTCGATCGCGGCGAGGAGGATACGCTCGTAAACCTGCTGCGCTTCGGCGTCACCTTCACCAAGGAGTACCGCATCGACGACGAGTACCTCGTCCGCTACGGCCAGAGCTCGCTCGTGAACTCCTTCGCGGAGAACCGCGCCAGCGACTTGATCCGCGCCCTCGCTGCGCCCAACGCCTCCGAAGGCATGGCCGAGATGCGCGCCTTCGTCGAGAAGCACGGCTACTCCCTGAAAACCGCGGCCGAGCGCGCCCGCCTGAAGAGATATCTGCTCGACAACCTCGCCCGTCTGCGCGACGAATTCCTGAAGTACCGTGCACAGAAGAAGGATGAATCGCGCTTCCAGCTCTTCCAGAACCGCGGCATCTCGCTTGACACCAACCTGTGGCCCGACCACGCGCTGGACGTGCACTTCCGCAGCGTGGCCGAGAAGGGTTTGCTCAAGCCGGGTAGCGTACGGCGCGTCGCCATCATCGGCCCGGGCCTCGACTTCGCCAACAAGGAAGCGGGCAACGACTTCTATCCTCCGCAGACGATCCAGCCCTTTG
>Ga0335081_10010668_pt1 | contig 14863 bp, 14 predicted proteins | sample Lox_Sample_35_FD_206713 | JGI IMG/M metagenome (GOLD analysis project Ga0335081, IMG submission 206713) | Soil microbial communities from Loxahatchee National Wildlife Refuge, Florida, United States - Lox_Sample_3.5 | ecosystem: Environmental > Terrestrial > Soil > Wetlands | place: USA... | reverse complement strand
ATGCTCCCCTCCATCCCGACACGGTGCCGTCTTCTGAATCGAAAAGAAACAAATCGTTGTTGAAGGACCCGGAGACGCCGCTAAAGGCCACGCCGGTGACCGAACCATCGCCGGGGATGGTCACAGTAAGCGCCAGTTTGACTCCCGCGCCGTTATAGAGGACCGATGTTCCCGTGCCGTTGTCGGCGATCCAGAACGGGGAAGTCGGGGTGGCCGTAATGCCCCAGGCGTTGACCAGGTTGGAATCCAGAACCTTGCCGCCGCCTAGCTGGTCCGAAGCCAGACTCACCACCGCGAATTCAACAGAATTGGCCATGGCCGGAGTGCTGGCCGTGCCAACCACCAGAAGACTCAAAGTGATCCACCGAGACATTGTTCAGCCCTCCTAAACTGCGATTCGAACGACCGGGGAGATAGCCGCCCGAGTGTACGTACGGAAGCCAGCATGTCAACGTCGGGTCGGGTGGGTTCCTGGGGCAATTCACACGCCAAACATTCTGCGGCAGATAATACGGCGTTTGTCGCGCGGAGCGTCGGAAGTCAGTCCGCTAAAGTGGGAACAAGTCCCGTAAACTGGGGTTCGCACAGTTAACTTGGAAAGTGTTAAGCGGCGATTCCAGGGATTAAGCCCGTCTGAAATGCTGGCTTCGGGGGATTCCGAGTGCATCTGCCAGAGCTTGGGGTGTGAGGGTGGGGCTGTAGGGAGTGGGCAAGAGCGCTTCCGGGCGCACCTGCTGACGATCGGGGTCAGGGTGGGACTGTAAGAGCCGGTTTTCCGCGTCACCCATAAAAAAGCCGCAGGTCTCCACAAAAGACGCGGAGCCCTGCGCTACACCAACAAATTCCGCCAACTGCCGGGAATGGCGGGCGTATAACAGATACAGGAGTCACGCATGGATCTCTGGCGGAATTGTGTCTACGATTTGCGCTATGCGGCGCGGACGCTGGCGCGGGCGCGGGGGCTGGCCGTTGTCGCGGCGATCACGCTGACGGTCGGGATCGGCGCGAACACGGCGATTTTCAGCATCATCGACACGGTCCTGTTGCGGCCGCTGCCGTTCCGCGATGCGGAGCAGTTGGTCCGGCTGAACGAGACCGAGGCGGCGCCGGGCCGCTATCCTTTCGCCGGTCAGGATTTCCTGGACTGGAAGACACAGAACAAAACCTTCCAGGACATGACACTGTTCGGCTGGGCGCGCGATATGAACCTGGGCGGCGCGGGAACGCCGGAGCACATCAACGGGCTGCCGGCCGAGGCCAACTACTTCTCGCTGCTCGGGGTTTCGCCGATGATAGGCCGCACATTTGCGCCAGGCGAGGACGAGCCCGGCAAGGACCGCGTGGCGGTGCTTAGCTACGGACTCTGGCAGGCGCATTTCGCCGGCGATCGGGCCATCATCGGCCGCACGATCGAGCTCGACGCCAAAGCGCACACCATCATCGGCGTGATGCCCGCCGTCTTTAAATTTCCGGCGCAGGCGCAATTGTGGATCCCGCTGGACATGGACAGCAAGTCTCTGGGGGGACGCGGCAGCCATTGGGCGAATGCCATCGGGCGGCTCAAGCCCGGGGTGACTTTGCAGCAAGGCTTGGCGGACCTGACGGTGATCGCGCGGCGGCTGGAGAAGTCCTATCCGAACTCGAATGACAAAGTGGGGGCAGCCGCCAAGCCGCTGCACGATGACCTGGTGGGTGACTCGCGCGAATCGCTGCTGCTGATGCTTTCGGCGGTGGGGCTGGTGCTGCTGATCGCATGCGCGAACGTAGCGAATCTGCTGCTCGCGCGGGCCGTCGCGCGGCAGAAGGAGATGGCGGTGCGGAGCGCGTTGGGCGCGAATCGCGGACGCCTGCTGCGGCAGCTCCTGACCGAGAGCCTGTTGCTGTCTCTTTCGGGTAGCGCACTTGGGCTTTTGGTGGCGCGGGCCATTCTCACGGCGTTTTCGCGCACGGAGGGTCTTGGGCTAGCGCAGTTCACGGTTCAACTGAATGCGGATGTCCTGGGGTTCACGTTCGCGCTGGCGGTAGTTACGGGCGTTCTGTTCGGCACGATTCCCGCGCTACGCACGGCGGCCGCCGATCTGCACGAGGAACTGAAGGGGGGCGCGGGGAGTTCGGTAAGCCCGGGCAAGCAGCGCCGCTTCACGAGCAACGTGCTGGTGGTGGGCGAGATGGCGCTCTCGATGCTGCTGCTGGTGTGCGCCGGGCTGCTGCTGAAGGACTTCACGCGGCTTCGCAATCTGGACATCGGCGTGAGGCCGCAGGGCGTGTTCACGGCGGGCGTGCGGCTTCCGGAAGAACAATACAAAACCGGCCAGCAGCAATTCGATTTTGCGCGAACGCTACTGGAAAAAGCCGCGCACATCCCGGGTGTGGACGCGGCGGCAGTGGCCAGCCATCTGCCGCTTGAGGGCGGCAGCAATTATTACGCGAAGGTGCGCGGGTCGACCGAACCGGTAAGCAATCAACTGGTAGAGATGCATTCGGTGACACCAGATTATTTCCGCGTGCTGGGAGTGCGCATGCTGGCGGGCAGGACATTTTCGGCTGCCGATCTGCAAAAAGTGCTGGCGCTGGATGCGCAGTGGCTGCAATTGACGGAAGACGGGAAGGACGCTCCGCCGGACAAGACGGACGCCATGGTGTTTCCGGCGGTGATCAACGAGCGGATGGCGAAATACTTCTGGCCGCATCGCAGTGCGCTGGGCCAGATGTTCTCGCAAGGCAGCGATCACGGGCCGTGGCGGGAAGTGATCGGCGTGGTGGGCGACGTGCGCCAGTGGGGCATTACCCAGAAGCCCATCCCGGAGGCTTACACGCTGTTCGACGGCGATTCGCGGCTGGTGCTGGTGCTGCACACCTCGCTGCCGCCCACGCGGCTGCGGGCGCCGGTGCGAGAGGCGCTGGCGCAGAGCGATCCGAGTTTGCCCTTGTTCGCGGTGCGCACGATGGACGAGGTGATCGCGGAGCATGTGCAGGGGCAGCAATTCCTCAGCGTGCTGGTGGGAGCGTTCGCGGCGCTGGCGATGCTGCTGGCGGCGGTGGGAATTTACGGCGTGCTGTCTTACGCGGTGACGCAGCGCACCCGCGAGATCGGGATCCGCATGTCGCTGGGCGCGACGCGGGGCCGCGTGCTGCGCGACATTCTGGTGGAAGGCATGCGGCTGGCGGCGCTGGGATTCGTCGCGGGGATCGCGGGCGCGGCGGCGGCAGCGCGGGTGATGGCGAGTCTGCTGCACGAGGTGCGGCCGGGAGATCCGTGGATTTATGCGACGACAGGCGGCTTATTGGCGGTGGTGGCGCTGGTGGCGTGTTATTTACCGGCGCGGAGAGCGGCGGGGCTGGATCCGATGAGAGCGTTGCGGCATGAGTAAGGGCTCCAAGCTATTCTGCGCGATACTGAATAGAGATGTTGGACTGGACGGAATGCCAAGCGGTAGAGCGTGACCTGGGCAAGGTGAGCGGGTCCTGGGTTTTTCGGGGGACGCGTGTGCCCGTGACGGCGCTATTTGAAAACTTGGAGGATGGCGCGACGGTCCAAGATTTTCTTTCCTGGTTTCCCGGAGTCCGACCCGATCAGGTCGAAGCCGTGCTGGAACACGCTAGCCGAAGTCTGGAAACTGTAGCTGCTCCGAAGTGAACTCACCGCACACCATGCGGATCCTCTTTGACCAGGGCACGCCTGTGCCACTCCGAGGTGCGTTGAGCAGCCACACGGTGGTGACGGCATTCGAACTCAGTTGGCACAATCTGGCCAACGGAGAGCTATTGCAAACCGCCGAAGCCGATGGATTCGAGGTTATCGTGACGACTGACCAGCGCTTGAGTATCAACAGAATCTCTCGCAACGCAAGATAGCAGTGCTGGTGCTGACAACGACGAGCTGGCCTCGCATCCGACGCCATGTAAATGTTGTGGCGGATGCGATCGACTCGCTGAAGGCGGGTGATTATCGAGAGCTGGCCTTCCCAGAGTGAAGGCGCGGGCAGGTGATTGCTTCGTAGTTCGCAGAGTGACCTTCTAAAATGCTTGGTCAACGCCAGTCAATGGTGCTGGCGTCGGGACGCATGTTTAGCACGAGGGCACCACAATGGTGCATACTGGTGTTATGGCGTCAAACAGCATTGTCCGTCAAAGCGTAACCCTCCCCGCCAATCTGGCGAAGAGCGTTCGCACCATGGCCAAGCGCAAGCGGACCAGCGCCAGCCGCATGCTGGTCGAGCTGTTGGAAGAGGGAATCGAGGCCCGCAAGCAAAAAGAGAAGGCGTTCTATGATCTCGCCGGGCGTTTCCGCGCTGCGACGGACCCCAAAGAGGCGGAGCGCCTGGGCGACGAACTCGGCCGCATGGTTTTCGGGGGCTGATGGCGAAGATCGCGGGATGGGATGAGCTACCCGCCGGTGTTCGCCAGCATTTGATCGATCGCATGCGGGATCGGCGTATTACCCTCAACGATCTGAACGCCCTGCGCTTGTGGATGGAGACTCAGCCTGAGGTGCCAGCAGGCGAGTGGTACAAAGACCCTGTCATGACGTTTTATCCAAGTCGCCTCACTTCTGGAACCGCGACTGACAACGACGGGACGGAGTGCGGAGGCGTTACGAAATTGAGCCGACTCCATTCGAAGAAAGTGAGAGCCGCGGGCTTAATTAGCCTGTCGACATTTTCGTCGCGTTTGTAATCCGTGGCCTCGTCCACCTGCCTACCGCTGAGGCATAGGATCCAGGTCTCCACGTTCCGCTTCGGGATTAAGTGAACGATACTTTCGTCGGCCGCTCGGGCCGTTAGTCCAGCCTGCTCGAGCGCCACTCGGAGTTGTCGAGTACGTCGGTCCACATCGTCCACGTCGGCATCGATCGCGACAATGAGCGCAAAAGCTTTCCTTGCCGATCTTCGGCGGTATTCCCGGACTTCTGCTGAATACTGCTGCCGCACCCACTGCTCGGCGGAGCCCCGGCCGCTTGGCGCGGTTACAGCTCGGATATCGCGCGATTCATATCCGAGTCGATGCAGGTACCGTCGTATAAATCGTTGATGTCGCTCGTCCTCACCTAGGACTATCACCCTCACGAGGCTACTCACGCTCCCATCCGCGGGCGACCAACTCTGACGGGGGCAGGCTGCCATCGGGATCGCCGTGAAACTCCATAACACGAACTGGCCCAGCGCCCTCTCGAACGAACTGCACGCCGCTCCTTGGCGCCCACTGATTGATCGCTTCGGGATGATGCGAAATCAGGAGAACCTGTCCCTCACCTTCCTCCACCGCATCGGTGACTGCCATCAACCACGGTTGAATTTCACGCAGAGATATGAAGTTGTCGGGCTCATCGAGAATTACCGTACTCCCCTTGGCAAGAACAAAGTGAAGGATTGTGTGTAGAGAGATCAGACACCGCTGACCATCAGACAACTCGCTGAAATAGAACTTACTCGTTTTACCACCTTCATGCGCAAATTCGGCAGCCAACAAACGGACGTTCTCCCCCGCAGGCTCTAGTCGAAGAAAGCTGAACCCGTCCAGAGAGGCGCGTAAGCCTTTGAGCATGGCGGCGTTCTGCTCAGGATCGGCCTGGACGAGGTGTCGGTACCATGAGGCGATGTTGGAGAGATCTACGTTCGGATAGAGGTTCTCGCCATCAGCTCGGGAGGCCATTGCAAACGGATTAATACGAAAGCAATACAGACCGCTGACCCACCGCTTAAACCGGCTCAGCTTTTCGTTGTCTCTTCTGGGGACGATCGTAGCCAGCGCGGAGCGATGCCAATCAAACGGATAGGTGACCTTGTGCTCAAATCTGTCGTTGTAGAGATGTACCTCACCGGTTAGGAACTCAAAAATTGGCTTTCCGTCCAGCAAGACGGTCTCTGATTTCACACGCGGCCGCTGCGGTTCTCCCCACGGCTGAATTACCAGGCGATAGATATAGCTACAACCGTCCAGTACCGCTTCGAGCTCGAAAGTCTGTTGGGGTTGGTCGAGCCAGCGCGTTCGTTGGTTCAGGACAAAGAAATCATCGAAAACGTCGCCCCTCATCACGAATTGGCGCAGCAACAGCAACGCGTCCATGAAAGTTGATTTACCGGATCCGTTGGCTCCGAAGATCAACTCCCTGGCAGCGGGCTTGTGCTCAAAGTTGACGAAGCAACGAAAATTATCGATATATAGCCGAGTCAGCATCTGGCTCAATTCTACTCTACCAATGCACCAAAACATCAACCACCCCGTAGACTTCGGGGTAAGGCACACCCGCGCAGCCGATCACAGAACGGGACCTCCCGGCAACGGTGCGCTCAAATCAAATCAGCCTCTTCTAAAATGCTTACTCAACGCCAACCTCTGGTGTTGATACGACGACCCTATTCCCTGCCCGTAGATCTTACTGGGTGCACTCAGTAGCCGTTCGAAGACTAAGCGGCCGACTACCTGGCCGTCCTCTAAGAGGAACGGGACTTCGTGGGAGCGGACCTCGAGCACGGCGTGAGTACCTTTGATGTCGTCGGCGCCGTAGCCGAAGCCGGGGTCGAAGAAGCCGGCGTAGTGGATGCGGAATTCGCCGAATAGAGGGTCGTATGGGACCATTTCGGCTGCAAAGCCCGGCGGAATTCGAACTCGCTCTTTGGAAGTCAGGATATGAAAGTCGGTTGGGTCTAAGATAAGTCGCCGACTCGTGGTCTTAGAAACAGGCTCCCAATAATCCGTTGGGTCGTAGTAGCCAATCTTCCGGAGATCGATGGGGACAGTGTTCTTGCGCGCCCGATACCCGATTAAATCTGAAGTACTGTCGCCGTTGAGATCAACGGAGAGACCGAGGCTCTCACCCCAGATCATCGCTTCTGCAGGCGACTCGTCTTGTAGATAAACCAGGATCTGCTTGTCGTGCAGCCTCTCCAAGTCACTCTTGTGCGGCTGAGGGCTACCCCTGCGGAAGCGCAGCTGGTTCAGCCGATCGCCAGCACGCGCCACGATGCTGAAAGTGCGGGGAACGACCTCGGCGTACAGCCTTCCCTTGTAGCCCTCCCCAACGCGCTCAAAGGTCGAGCTGTTATCGGTTATCAACCTTGTGAAAACATCCAGCCGGCCAGTACTGCTCTTGGGGTTCGCGGTCGCTGACATTTCTTCCGGCAGCCGGAGTTCCTCCATGAGCGGCACTATGTAAACACAACCCCTCTCTAGAACTTTTGGCACGGAAAGGTCTATCTCGATTGGTGCGAAACTCGCCACTTTGTCCATGACCGTCGACTCGCCACTTGGGAGAAAGCTTGCCTGGATTCGATAGGCCACAGTCCCGAGCCTCAAGTCTAGGCTGGCGGGTTGAATCTGCTCCGGCGATATCGAGTTGCTAGCGAAAACGTGCCCAGCGCCAACGAGCTCCTGAATCGTTTGGGACGGCAGGATACCCGTCGTGTGCTCTTGCACGTACTCTTGAAGCTCAGAAAACAAGTAAGCAGTTCTTCCGGTCATTTCTCGTTCGATGGTACATCAGACGCGTTTCGTGCGTGCGAGGTCGAAGCGTTCCCCGACCCTAGCGGGTGAGTTTGAGCGTTGCCACGAGATCACTGATCTGCGCGATCTTCTGCTCCTTGAGAAAACCGCCTAGCTCGCGGGCGATGCACACAGGTGCGGCGGGGTCCCAAAACGTCGCGGTGCCGACCTCGACGGCTGTTGCGCCGGCGATCAGAAACTCGGCGGCGTCTTCGCCGGTGGCGATGCCGCCCATGCCGACAACGGGGATCTTGACGGCTTGCGCGGCTTGATAAACCATGCGCAGCGCGATGGGCTTGATGGCGGGTCCGGAGAGGCCGCCGAAACCGGCGCCGATGCGCGGGCGGCGCGTGCGTGCATCCACGGCAAGAGCGATGAACGTGTTGATCAGCGAGATGGCGTCGGCGCCTGCGGCCTCGGCGGCTTTGGCGAGCGGCTCGATCGCGGCTACATTGGGCGAAAGCTTCACGATCAAGGGCCGGTGGGCAGCGGGGCGCACCGCGGCCACCAATTCGGAGAGCAGCGCGGGATCGCTGGAAAAGTAGATGCCGCCATGGCGCGTATTCGGGCAGGAGACGTTCAGTTCGTAGGCGGCGATGCCCGGCGCGTCCTCGAGAACGCGCACGACTTCACAGTAATCTTCCGTCGCGTAGCCGAAGATGTTGGCGAGAATGGCGGTTTGGAATCTCGCCAGGCGCGGCAGCTTGTCTTTGATGAACGCGCGCACGCCGATGTTCTGCAAGCCGACGGAATTGATCATGCCGGCGCGCGTTTCGAATAAGCGCGGCTCGGGGTTGCCCTCGATGGGCTCGCGCGAGAGACCTTTAACAACCAGGCCGCCGAGAGCGTTCAGATCGACAAGCTTTTCGAATTCGATGCCGTAGCCGAAAGTCCCCGAGGCCGCGATGACCGGATTTTTGAGTGAAATTCCGCAGAGTGACGTGGCGAGAGGCGAGCCCGCGCTCATGCTTCGCCCGCCGAAATCAGCGCCTCGCCCAAAACCCGTCCGGTGGCGGAGGACGGCCAGGCGGTGCCGGCGGCGCGGGCGAGAGTCGGGGCGAGATCGATGGATTCGACCGTGGTCTCGAATTCCTGGGTTTCGAACGGTGAGCCGTAGAAAATCAGAGGGACGCGGGTGTCGTAGTTGTAGAGCGATCCGTAGGAGATTCCCCGGCCCAGGCCGTAGTCTTCCACGTATTCCGGCCCGTAGGCCAGCATCAGGTCGCCGGAACGTACAGCGTGGAAACTGTTGCGGAAGCGGCGGAGCCAGTCACCGGAGTGCGAGCACTCACCATCGGCAGTATAGAAACCAGTTACTCCCGCGACGCCGAGGGCGGCTTCGCCCGCCACCGCGCGCGCCTCGCGAGGGTCGATGTAATTCTTTTCCAAATCGCCCAGGCGGAGATAGACAAAAGGATACAAATAGCGCTCGACGTAGAGACTTCTGCGATCGCGGAGGTCGTAGCGGGCGGAGAGGGCCTGATTGATGGTGCGGGCGACGGTTTCGCCAGCAATGGCGAGGGTGTCACGGTGGCCGTCGGGGTCGCGGGTGGCGCCATGGGCGCCGGTGAAAGCGAGACTATAGTTCCTGGGGCCTAAGTTCTTGTCGAGAAAGGCCAATAGTGATTGGACCTCAAGATCCAGGTGAAGCACCAGTTCGCGCATGAGGGGCGAATCGGCGCCGACCTCGTAGCCCAGCAAGGCCAGGGAGCCCAGGGCAACGGCGAGAAAATCGACGCTCGGCCCCTGGCCCAGTTTCTCCTGGAGGACGACCTGTTGGACAAGGTCCATCTGAGCTTTCTGGCCATACCAGGAGGACCAGTAGAGCGCCAGGAAGTTATCGGGGTGGGCATCGTCATAGGCGAGGGTGCGGAGGGGCGGGGTGACGTCCTTGGTGGCGCCGAGAGCAAACCAAGCCGCATTCCTGAGCTTTTCAGGCGGGTTGGCCTGGTTGAAGCTGACCAGCCAGTCGGCATTTTCGGCGTTGCCACGGGCCATGAAATGCCCGGTGGCGTCGCGGTGAAACAGATCTGAGGGGGCTTGGCCGGCGAGGAGGGCGGCGTCGCGCGAATCGAGGGCGACCGCGAAAATCCGGTTATTGGGATCGGCGGTCGCGATTTGCCCGGCCAGCGTAGTGGCCTGGAGGGCTTCGGGGGCGGCGGGGACGGGTTTTCGGGCGGTCCGGTCGTACCAGGAGTCGGCTACGATGCCGTGCATCTGCGGGTAAGCGCCGGTGGAGACGGTCGCTAAACCACCAGAAGTAAAGGTAGTTGCGGCCATCTGGCATTCCGGGAAGTAGGCCCCTTCTTCCATGAGGCGGCGGAAACCTCCGGGCGACAAGAAGCTACTGAATAAATCCAGATAATCCGATCGGAATTGTTCCGCTACCAAAAGCACTACGAGTTTGGGGCGCGGACGCGCGGCCTGGGAGTTCTTCGAAAGGGCTGCCAGACTGGCGGCAGAGGCAGCGAGAGAGACAAAGCGTCTCCGCGATACTAACATTTGACAAGAGTGTATCAGAGAGTATACCTATGCTACACTCGAACTGTTTTTACACGAAGGCTCCGTGGCGCTGATTTTTGAGCTAAGGTCTAAACCTTTTTTGCGTTAGATCCGATGAGTTAGGTAGCGACCACGAGGAGGACAACGACGGTGGGTCACGACAACAGCGTGCTAGGGCTAGCTTCGATCCGTCGCAACCGAGGGTTATCTCTCGAGCAGATCTCTCAAAACACCAAAATCAGTGTCCGAGCGCTGCAGGCGATTGAAGAAGGCGAATTCAAGAAACTTCCCGGCGGGATTTACAACACCAGCTACATCCGGCAATACGCACGGGCGATCGAATTCGATGAATCAGAATTACTCGCGTATTATCACTCGAGAACAGACGTTATTCCCGAAACTTTTCCAATTGATCCTGAAAAGAGATTGAATTTAAGAGATTTTCGTTTCCTGATGCAGCACTAAGCAGGCCCCCCAAGGTTCGCGCCACCTTACTCCTGCCCTCCTACAACATTTCACGCGTTCCCGACATGGGCCAGCGTGAATTCTCCTCCAGCGCAACATTCAGCACCAGCTCCTTTTGATGCCGCACCACGGTAATGGGAAGGGTCTTCCTGGCTCGCGCCGATTGCAAAATGCTGGATATTTCTTTGGGGCTCACCACGGGTTGGCCATCCACCTTGATGATGACATCGCCCGCCTTGAAACCGGCTTTCTCAGCAACCGAGTTAGCCGAAACGGAGCGCACCAGCACACCCTCTTTCACACCGAAAAACTCGGCGAGTTGCGGATTGAGTGCCTCGCTGTCGATTCCCAGCACCGGACTGCGCCAGCTCATCAGCGTGCGGGGCATATCGGGCATGACGGGGACGGCCGGCATCGCAGGCATCTCGGGTGGTGAGGGCATGGACAAGGCTTGGGGACCGTCGAATGAAAACGCCAGAACACTGGGCTGCCGTTGGCCGATGGTAGCGCTGAGAGTCTGATTGCCGCCGTTGCGCCAAACCGTCAGCTTGGCCGCGCGGCCGGCGGGCGTTTCCCGCACCAGCCGGATAAATTGCTCTCCGCCCTCGACACGCTCACCGTTATACTCGAGCACCACGTCGCCGGGCTTCAGGCCGGCTTTAGCGGCCGGACTGTCGGCATCCACGCAGGTCACTTCCACGCCACGCTCGTCTTTCAGGTGCAGTTCCTTGGCGCGGTCGGCGGTGATTTCCACCACGGCGACGCCCAGGTAACTGGAGCCGCGCGTCACCACCACCCGATTGCCAGCGGTGTGCGTACGCGGCGTTTCTCCGGGCGGCGCGGCGAGCATCGCCTGCGCTGCAAAACCTAACACGCAAATCCCCGAAACCAAAATCTTTCTTGCCATAACAGTACCTCTCCGCGCAGGCAGGTTCGCCTGAGCGTTTCTTTCGATCCTTTACTTCTGCTCCCGGCGGATGTAGATCATGCCACCGGTTCCCGCAATGCGCACCAACGGGCCGCCGCCGTTCAACACGCCTTCGGCTATAGTAGCGAAACCGATGGCCTTCACCGGAACGTCCGGGAACTCCGAAACAATGCGTTGCGGTCCGCCGTAACTCGCGTTTTGAGCGCGAATGGTGATCTTCAAATTGGACGGGATCCAAACCGTAATGTCACCGGCGCTGGTACTGAGGAACGAATCCGCCGCCGGCTGGCTTTGGAACCGGGCGATGATGCTGCCAACGGCAGTCGAGGCGTTGAGACTGCCACCCGCGCTGGTCAGCCGGATGCCTCCGCCGGCGCTTTCGCACTTGGCGCCCATGGCGGACCACACTTGAATGGGGCCTCCTGCGGCGTTGTTCGCCGTCACCATTCCCTTGGCGTAACCGACATCAATCACGCCGCCGGCGGTGTCGGCGATGACGAGGTTGCCTGCCTGGGCGATGTGAATGCCACCGCCGTTGGTGGAGCAGCGCACCGGGCCATCCACCTGCTGCACGAGGATGTCGCCCGCGCCGGTTTCAAGGAATGCCTCGCCGTGAATATTATCCGCGCGAATGGTCCCCGCGCCCGAAACACAGCGGCAGTTGCCGCCGATTTTTCCAAGCACAACATCGCCGGCGGCGGTTTTGGCAACCACGTCGCTGCCCATCTGGTCGAGTGACAGGCGGCCGCCACCGGACTCCACCTTCACCACGCCGGCGAACTGGCTCGCATCCACGGCGCCGGCACGCGTTTCAATCACCACCTCACCCGCATCCTGCGGCGCGGTCACCTTGAGATCCGCCATCTCGGAGCCGCCCTGCACGACGAGGTAAGTCCACTGGCCTTGATGCGATAGTTTGACGCGATACGCGCTCAGCAGCCGCTCGGCCTCGGCTTCATTCCGCGCTTTGGCTCGCTTGATGATTTCGTAAGAAAGGCCACTAGCCGCGCCTCCGCGGATGGTGACCGCACCCACGGTACTGATGCGAATATTGCCGTGCAACGCGACCGGTTCCGAGCCCTTCGCAACGTCCACCCAAAAAGGGCCGTCTCGGTGCAAACCAGAGTCACCCGAATAAGCGACCGTGGCCAAAGCAGCAATCAATCCGAATTGAGCGACCTTGTTCATCGTTCTAGAATGTCCCGACCGATGCGTTCATTTCGCGCAGCGCGTTCTGGCAGCGCATGCGGACGTAACCGTTGTCTTCTTTACCGATGAGGGTTTGCAGCACGCCAATGGTGGCCGGGTCCTGGCGCGTGATGAGCAGGTCAATCACCTGAATGCGCACTCCGGCATTCTGATCCTTAAGTAGCACCTGCGCCAGCGTGCGGCGAACTTCCGGATCGGCCGCAAAACTCTTCAGCCCCTCGAGTGCTTTCATGCGCACGCCAGGATTGGGATCGTGCAGAACAGCCTCAAGCAGCACGCCGCGCGTTTCGGCGGAAGTGCACTGGTCTTTCAACAAACCGACGGATTCGACACGAACGCCGGGGTTATCCTGCTCGCGCGCCGCGGCCAGCAGCAGGCGGCGGATGTTCTGATCGTCCAGACGGCCGGAAATCACACGGCGGCGGGTTTCATCGAGCGAGATCTGAACACGGCCGGTGTTATCGGGCTGCACGGAACGGATGCTTGAGACGATAGAGCCGGCCGAAATCGGTTCCTCATTACTGTTAACACGCCAGCTGGGAATGACTCGCGCCGCGAAGAAACCGATCGCCAGCAGCGCCAGGGCCCCGGCCGGTTGGACGAACCGAATGCCGGGATGCCACAGCGAACGAAAAGCCTCGCGGAACAGGCCCCAAGGATCTGCCGCCCTGCGCCGCGCATCCGGCGCCTCTTCGCGATAGATCGCGCGCGCCAGATCATGCCGGCACTCAGCGAGGAGCGTAGAATCGGGCGCGAGTGCGCGGCTGTCGAGCGCGGCGGCGAGTGTTCTTTGGCGCTCCAGTTCAGCCTGGCACGAGGCGCACGCCTGGAGATGGTCCTCGACGCCCTCCTCAACCTCAGCGGCCAACTCGCCGTAGTAATAAAGCGGAAGCGCTCTTGTTACCGCATCACAATTCATATCAAGTCTCCTAACACCGCCCGCATTTTCTGCGTGGCGCGGAACAGGCAGTTCTTGGCCGCCTCTTCGCTGGTTCCCAACATGTCGCCGATAGCGCGCAGGCGCAAACCCTGGTAGTGGCGCAACTCAAATACCATGCGCTCGCGCGGCGTGAGATCGCCCAGCGCCGCCTGGATGCGCGTGGATAACTGGCTGTTCCACAACCGGCGCTCCGGATCGCTTTGTGCGCCCTCCTGCTCGAAGCTGTCCATGCGGTCCACCGGACCGTCGGCCGTGTCCACCACAGATGCTTCCTCGCGGCGCACTTTACGTTTGCGCAGATGATCCAGACAGATATTCGTCACGATCCTGTACAGCCAGGTATGAAAGCTGCAATCAAACCGGAAGGTGTGGATGTTCCGGTAGACCCGCAGAAAGGCTTCCTGATAAACGTCCCGCGCGTCTTCCGGAGACCGCAGCAGGTTCATTGCTACCCGCAGCACACTTTGATCGTAAGCACGGACCAAGCGCTCGAACGCATCCGCGTCACCGCGCTGCACCGCCCGAATCACGGCGGCTTCATCCAGCTTCGCAGCAGCCCGCGCGTCCACCGCGCCAGCCGCATCCGGGAGCATAACCTCCGATTTTATCGCGATCCTCTTCTACCCACTGAGGATAGACGTAGCAGTTACAGATTGGTCACGCGGGCGGTCAAAATACGGGGCGAACGGCCGCCGGACGGGATGAGCAGGTAAGCCGAAGAATTAATTTGGGTTGGGAGGCGCCGGAAGGAGCGCAAACGGTGGAATCCGCGGGGCTGGAAGGCGCTAGTGGTGCGGAGACCTGTCGGACGTTGCGGCCTCCATCGGAACGGAACCAAGTTCGTTGATCCGTTTCATTGCCGCGGCGGATTCAATGGGATGAAAATTCGGATTCAGGCTGAGCGCCTGATACAAAGCGGTTCTGGCCGTCGCGGTCTCTCGCGACGCCGCGTAAATGACGCCCTTGTGATAAAGAAACATCGCCTCCGGTGTCTTTCTGCTCAGCGCCTTGTCGATGTACCGCCTGGCGTCGGGGATCATGCTGTTCTTGAAATAGCACCACGCAAGAATATCGGCTGCATACACGTTGGGCCGCGTCTTGTATTCGCTCTCCGCCATACGTAAGGCCTGAGGGAGATTGCGGTCGTGGTCGGTCGAGAACTGAACCCATTGCAAATCGCCGATGACGCCGTTGGCGCGATTCAGCTTGCGGATCACCTCCACCAGTGCGTACTGTGCGTCAGCATCGCGCTGGTTGCCTTGAAGCGCATAGATGTCGCCCAACGCCACCACGACCTCGTGCTGCGGTACGACCGCCTCCGCCTGCTTGTAATAGTC
>Ga0335081_10010667_pt1 | contig 14864 bp, 12 predicted proteins | sample Lox_Sample_35_FD_206713 | JGI IMG/M metagenome (GOLD analysis project Ga0335081, IMG submission 206713) | Soil microbial communities from Loxahatchee National Wildlife Refuge, Florida, United States - Lox_Sample_3.5 | ecosystem: Environmental > Terrestrial > Soil > Wetlands | place: USA... | reverse complement strand
CTGCCCGCCGGACCCGGACTCGCTACATTTGACGGGGACCGGAACGACAGCACTATCTCTGGCAAATTCACTCAGGCTGGGGCGGAAGGGACTTTTTCCCTGCAGCTTACGAATCCCGCCAAAACCGAAATTGCGGAAGAGACCCCCGAAGAACTAAAACCCATCGGGGGTGTGTGGAACGGCGCAATCGATGCAATGGGACAATTGCTGCATATCTCGATGACCTTCACAACAAAAGGCGGAGAACTCAAGGCAACCATCGATATCCCTGAACAAAATGCGGCTGGTTTGCCGCTCGTGAATGTCCGGTATTCGTCCACAAAGCTCCACTGTGAATTGCCCGCCGGACCGGGAGTAGCAATTTTCGATGGAACGATGAACGGGGATTCGTTGAATGGAGCGTTCACTCAAGCAGGAATGAACGGAAAGTTCTACCTCGCTCGCGGGAAAATGGCACCCAAAGTGGAAGAGCCCGAAGAGATTGTTCCCTACAAGAAAGAGGAGGTCATTTTTTACGACGATAGCATCAAGTTCGCAGGCACGCTCACATTGCCGGAGACAAAGGGACTGCATCCAGCCGTCGTCATGATTACAGGGAGCGGGCCGCAGAACCGGGACGAAGAATTGTTCGGCTTCAAACCGTTCAAGATTATTGCGGATCACTTTACAAGAAAGGGGATCGCTGTACTCCGATATGACGACCGTGGCGTGGGCGGGTCCGGAGGGAACACGGGCGAATCCACTACAAGGGACTTCGTTAAGGATGCTTTAGCCGCGATTCATTTCCTTCAGACACGGAATGACATCAATCCTAAGCAAATAGGATTGTGTGGTCACAGCGAAGGGGGGATAGTTGCTCCCCTAGCTGCTTCGCAATCAACGGACGTTGCATTCATCATTTGCATCGCCGGTCCCGCAGTCGAAGGGAAGACCTTGATTCTCGCGCAGGAAGAGGCCATCATGCGGGCGGATTCCACGTCAGAAGAGAACATTCGGAAAGCTCTTGCGACGAGTAATATCGTTTACAGACTCGCGCTCTCAGGAGACCATCAAGATGAAATCCGAAAGGAGCTTCGGGCGGCTGCCGTCGACCAAATCAACTCCATGCCCGAAGCGCAGCGCAAAGCAATCACAAATGAAGAGGAGTTTATTAGGGTAAACGTTGAAGCTAAAATGAAACCCCTGGAATCCCCGTGGTTCAAATTCTTCCTCGCGTACGACCCGGCTCCTGCTCTCGAAAAGGTGAAGTGCCCCATCCTCGCGCTGTTTGGAGGGCTCGATACGCAAGTCCCGGCAGCGCTCAACAAGCCGGCCATGAAATCGGCTCTCGACAAGGGTGGTAACAAGGACTGCACATTCAAGGTGTTTCCGAATGCCGATCACCTGTTTCTCTCCGCCAAGACCGGCAGTCCTTCTGAATACTCCTCCTTGAAAAAAGAATTCGTGCCGGGCTTTCTCGACACGATGACAGACTGGATTCTGAAGAGAGTGACGAATCCGAAATGATGTTGCATTGACTCGTAGTCAGAAAAAACGAAAAGGTCGGATTCATCATCCGACTTTTTCTTTTCCCTCCAATGTTGTCCGACAGTTATACTGTTGGACTGACTCGTTGTGAGAGTTGCACTTTCACGTTTCTAACGCTAGACGGAAGTGTAAATGGAATCGCCGGAGTGAAACTTCGGCGAGAACAGTGTCCGGCAGTCGACCTGAACTGGGACCAGAATGAACTGCCGGACAACGAGCTATCGCAGAGATTATTGCGTCAGGAAAAAACAAAAGGTCGGATTCATCATCCGACCTTTTTGCTGATATTTCCTTTGCGTCCTTTGCGGTTTGCCGTCAAAGGTACTTCTTCAGGAACGCCAGAGTCTTGGGCCAAGCCTTTTCCGTCGCTTTCATGTTTGCTCCTTCGCGTCCCGTTTGCTGGCGCAGAAATCCGTGTCCTGCTCCCTCATACATCTCATACTCAAAGACTTTCCCAAGGTTCTTCATTTCCGCAGCAGCCGGCTCCACTGTCGCATCGACACGGGCGTCGTCACCGCCGTAATTACCCAACACTGGCGCTTGAATCTTGGCAAGACCGGCCGAGTCGGGGGAAGTACCGTAGTACACGACTGCGGCCTGGATGTCCGGCTGTGCAGTTGCATACAAGAAGCTGTTCGTGCCTCCCCAGCAGAATCCCACTGTAGCACTCTTACCGTTCGCTGATGGAAGATGAACCGCGTAGTCACGGACAGTATTGAGCCTGGCAATCGTCTCTTGTGGTGTCAAACTCCGGATGATTTTCACAACCTCATCGCGATCCTTCGCGGACTCCGTTCCGCCTCCTCCCGGCCCCATTCCCGATATCAAATCCGGTGCGACGGCGATGTATCCCGCTTTTGCGATTTGGTCTGCCACAGCACGGATCCAATCCGTCAGGCCAAATATCTCGTGAATCACAAGCACAACAGGAGCTTTGTCACTTCGCTCGGGATACACAATCCACGTATTGATGACCGTTTTGCCGTCCTGCATTTTGATGTCGACGAATTCTCCGTGTCGAGAAGACTTGTCCAAAGCAGCCTTTGCGTGTTCTTCATCCGGTGGGAGATCCTGTCCCTGAGCGAAGAGCATTGCACCGCCGCCCACAGCCAGCGACGAAAGAAGAAAACCAAATATCAGAACGTTCATGTCAGATTCCTCCTGAGTTTTTGTTTTGGTGACTCAATGACGTTGGACATCTCGAAGAATGATGTGACTCCTTTTTCGCCAGAATTGTCTATATTTGTTTTGTTTATGCAGCAAATGGCCAGTCTCTTAGGAAGTGAGGAACCCATATGCCCACGTTGACGACGCTTGGAAGCTGGAAAGCCTTGCAGGAGCATCACAAAAAAGTCTCATCATTGCTCATGAGAGATCTGTTTGAAGAGGATCACAAACGGTTCGAGAAATTCTCGATTCAGCTCGGTGATATCCTGTTTGACTACTCCAAGAACCGAATTACGTCCGAAACAGTTCCACTCCTCCTCAGCCTTGCCCGTGAAGTCAACCTTGGGGAGTGGATTGAGAAGATGTTTACCGGTCAGAAAATCAACACAACCGAGAACAGGGCCGTGCTTCACGTAGCCCTTCGAAATCGCTCGAACACGCCCATTTTCGTGGACGGAAAAGACGTCATGCCGGACGTCAATCGAGTCTTGCGGCAAATGAGAGAGTTCTCGACAAAAGTACGCAACGGCGATTGGAAGGGATTCTCTGGCAAGCCCATAACGGACATCGTAAACATCGGAATTGGCGGGTCCGACCTTGGTCCGGTCATGGTGACTGAAGCACTGAAACCCTACGGTAAGCCGGGGCTGAGGGCGCACTTCGTTTCTAATGTCGACGGGACACACATCGCCGAAACGCTTAAGTCGGTCAATGCCGAGACGACGTTGTTCGTTATTGCCTCAAAGACGTTCACCACGCAGGAGACGCTGACGAACGCCAACACGGCGAAAGATTGGTTTTTGAAAGCTGCAAAGTCGCCGTCGGCCGTCGCCAAACACTTTGTCGCACTATCGACGAATGCTGATGCCGTCGCACGATTCGGCATCGATACGAAGAATATGTTTGAATTTTGGGATTGGGTCGGTGGTCGTTATTCTCTCTGGTCCGCGATTGGCCTCTCTATTGCTCTCTTTATTGGGATGGACAATTTCGAAGAGCTTCTTGCCGGTGCACACGAGATAGACAACCATTTCCGAAACACGCCGCCGGAAAGGAACATACCTGTCATTCTCGGGATGCTTGGGATTTGGTATAACAACTTCTTCGGTGCGGAGACACACGCCATTATTCCGTACGATCAGTACCTTCACAGGTTCGCCGCTTATTTCCAACAGGGGGACATGGAAAGTAACGGAAAGCGGGTGATAAAGACCGGCGAACGCGTCGATTATAGGACGGGACCGGTCATTTGGGGCGAACCGGGGACCAACGGTCAACACGCGTTCTTTCAGTTGATCCATCAGGGAACGAGAATCATTCCGACGGATTTTCTCGCGCCGATAATTAGCCAGAACCCCATCGGTGAACATCATCCCATCTTGCTTTCGAACTTCTTCGCACAGACTGAAGCATTGATGAAAGGCAAGACCGAAGCCGAGGCAAAGGCGGAGCTTGAAGCCGGGGGAATTTCTGGAGATGCACTGAATCGATTGTTGCCTCACAAGATCTTTCCGGGCAACAGACCAACGAATTCCATCCTTTTCAAGAAGCTGACTCCACGAACGCTGGGGATGCTCATCGCGATGTACGAACACAAAATCTTTGTCCAAGGCATCGTGTGGAACATCAATTCATTCGACCAATGGGGTGTAGAATTGGGAAAGCAGCTTGCAAAGAAGATTTTGCCGGAATTGGCTGGACGGGAGACGGTCACCAGCCACGATTCATCGACGAACGGGCTGATCAACTACTACAAGGGACATCGAGGTGAGTGAGGCTTCCGAATTCTTCCGAACAAACTCTTCTAAAAACGTTCGGAAGTCTACAACCAATCTCAAAAATAATCTGGCAACGACCCGCCAAAAAAGACGGCGGGGCGAACGCAAAGACCGCAAGGGTGGATAAACTGTTGACATTCTGCGTTTTCGCGCACTTTGAGCTTTTGCGAGAAATCTAGTTCACCGGGAAGCATATTTTTGTGATGGCTTCAGTCGGATTTTGCGCGATGCAGAATGATTGCCTGGGTTCCCTTTCGCAGAACCATCTCATTCTCTCCTATCATCGTGAAGAGCGCCTCATCCTGATCTGCTTTGTTTTCGCGTTTGACTGTTTTCCCCGTAACTGTTTCCAACGACGTCAGTGCTATCCGGAGCCGTCTGTCGACGATTTGATAAGTGCCTTTCCTGATCTGGGTGCTACTGTCGGCCTGTGTCTCAATCTCAATCGTACTGTCCGGGCGAATGGTGATCGCAATATCCTGATCGATCTTCGTTTTCCCTTCCCATCTTCCAAAAAGCATGCTTCGGGAATCGGTTTTGCAGCCGAGGATGCAAATCAATCCAACGGCAAGCAAAATAGAGAAAGATTTCAGATAACGATCGCTCTGTTGAATGGTTTTGGTGCAGACGGTGGTTTCAGTCAAATCCATGTTACAACTAACTTAACCTTCCATCGTTCGGAAAGCAAGATTTGGAGAGCGCATGAAAAGACCTGCGGGCAATAAAGATAGGCCCTCCGAAGACGATTCCTTGTATCATCCTCGGAAGGCTTCTGACGACGAAGGATTACTTCCCTTTGCGGATGTAGATGTTGCCGTTGAAGTTCTTGAACTGAATTTCCTGGCCGCCGCCGTTGATAGTTCCTTTCATCCCTTTGTCGAGTGTTACTTTGTAACGTCCACCTTTCTTCGCCGGAGACTCTTCCACAACGGGTTTTGATTTTTCCATTTGCATGTCGAAGTCACTGTAGACCTCTCCCTGCTCGTCACTAATCTGCAGAGACGCTTTGACGGTGGATGGAAGTGTGACGTCGATTTCGCCGTTGAGTGAGCTGAAGGACATCGGTTTGTCCGGATTCACTTCGTTCATCGTCACCAGGATATCCCCGTTGAGGGCGTGCGCAACAACCGACCCCGAAATTTCCTTGAGCGTTACCGAGCCATTCGTGTTGTTGACGTCCAGCTCTCCGTGCACATTCGACACGCTGATATTGCCATCATTCACCGTGCTCAACTTCATCGAACAATTGACGGGGACTTGTATGTCGAGGTCGATCTTTCGCGTCCCCCAGCGGCCGCTGTTACCCACAGACACCGTGTTGTCATCCTCTTCGACCGTCAAACCCGTGCTGGTATTCGGGATACGTTTCAACCCCTTTCTTTTGGGCGCGTTGTCTTCCTCCTCGTCGTCGTCGGACGGCTGAGAATGAGCTTCCACCACAACTTCTTTCCCGGAGTAACCTTTCACCGTGATACCCCCGCTCACCAGGCCGATTTTCAGGAACACCGGTCTTGAAGGGTCGGTCAACGGGACAGTGACCTTGTCCGCGTTTGACTGCTGTCCAAAGGTTGGCGTGGCAAATACGATTCCGCAAAAGAGAACTGCCAATCCCAAGAATGTCTTTTTCATATTCTTCCTTTCAGAATGTTTCGTCGTTCAGATAAAATACTGGTTGCACCAAATGGCACAATCCATCCCAAATTTCAAATGCAAACTCAATTCTCCCTCTTCAGGATGTGGATACTTCCGTTGAGTGTCTGGAACGCAAACGCGGGACCACCGCTGCCGACACGGACGGAAAACGACTTATCGCTGAAGTAGACTTTGTGACCGTGGCGCGTTTCCATTTTTGCAGGATCCCTTGGTAACGGTGAGACCTCGTAATCCGTGTACACACTTCCATTGAACGTTTTGAACTTCAAATCGGCCGACAGGTGTTCGACAAACTTGACTTCAATCTGTCCATTGACTGTTTTGAAGCTGCAGTCTTTATCAGGATTCCTGGAAAAAACAACATTCACACGTCCATTCACCGTCGATACTTTCCCCGCGCCTGCCACATTCTCCATGTCGATACCGCCGTTGACATTTTGCACCTCAAACTCCCCATCCATATTCTGGATCGTGATCTCGCCATCGTTCACGGTTTTGATGTAGAAGCCCATTTTCGAAGGCACGTTGAGCTCAAAGTCGCACTCGACATCATAGCCATAGTACCTCCATCCCCGATAGTTGATGCCATCGTTCGTTCTCCACGGTGCATCGACATACAGAAGGATGCGGTCCTTTTCATCCTTGATATCCAACGTTACGTTCTTTCGTGCTTCGACAAGCTTGTCCTGGGAATCCGCGCAGTTCGTGCGGTGCACCACCAATTCCACACTATCGCCCTCGTAGCCCTTGACATCAATCGAGCCTTTGATGTTATCGATCAGAATGAACCTGTGATCGCTCGACCCCTGGAACCCCAGGGTTTTCTTGATTTCTTGCTTTTCCATTAGATCCTGGGCAAGTCCCCGGGTGACCAGGCCCGCCAATATTGCAGCGACAAATATTGTTTTCTTCATAGCTTTGTCCCGCGCATTAGAGTAAGAGCTTAATGCCCTGCTGGATTTTTTTCCGGACAACGTCGTTCACTCTTGGATCGCGCTCCATCTTGTTGAGGACATCGAGTGATCCCTTGTCCCGCGACTCAACCACGAGCTCGACCATAGCCAGCTGGACAAGAGGAGACGCCTCCTTCGGCAGAGCATCTACGAAAGCTTTGCGGACTTCCGATTCGACCATCGCTCCAGAGAGAGCATCGATAGCTGCGAGCCGTACGTTGACACTCGGATCATACCGCAGCGCATCAAGGAGACTCTTGGTGACTTTCGGATCTTTTTCCACGATCCTTGAGCTCATATTGATTCCCATGAGCCTGTCACTCGCCGATTGTTGCTGCATCAGCGAGACCACGAGCATTCCTCGTATTGCCTGAAGTTCACCGTGCAGCTGTGCCACCTCCAAAGATGTCTCTGTGGATGGGATCGGTTCTGCGGGGCCGACGAATCTCGTTCCGATCACTCCGCCAAGAACCAGCATCACCAATGCGATACCGAATTGTACGGCAGGCCTGCGTGGCCACAGCCTGGCTATACCTTCGTCCAGAATATCGAGGAACGCCTTGCGCGCTGAAGCGTGACGAATCCCCTGTTCATAGGCTGCGAGCATTGCATCGAACCGCTGACGAAGTTGAGGACTCGGTCGTTCCTGAGGCACACCCCCAAGGGAGTTCCAGAGCGAGCTGAGACTCTCGTATTCTTGCCGGCACGATGGGCATGATTGAAGATGCGATTGTATTGCCGTTCGCTCTGATTCGCTGAACGTGCCTGCCAGAAAATCCGGCAAGAGATCTGCGACATGCTTGTTTGTATCCATACGTTCTACCTCTCTGTTGAAAGACGCTTAAACCCTTTCTCTGGTCAACCTCATATATTCGTCACGCAAATCCTTGAGAGCATAGTGCACCCGGGCTTTAATGGTGCCGACGGGGCAATCGAGAATCCTGCCAATCTCATCATACTTCATTTCCTGGAATCGACTGAGAATCAAAACCTCGCGCTTCTCCTCCGAAATATTTGCGAGCGCCCGCTTGAGGAGCTCGTGTTCTTCGTCTCGTTCTCTCATTTCCGATGGATTCGGATCAGTATCCCGCCGCTCTTCGACGTCTTCATCCATCACTAATTCCAGCCTCCATTTCTTGAAATAATCCGACGAAGCATTCTTTGCCATTTGATACATCCACACCGTAAAGGGAGCATCTCCCCTGTAGGTGTGACGATATTTCAACATTCTGAAGAATACGTCCTGCACAAGATCCTCACTTGCGTCTCTTCTGTTCGTGTGCCGAACGAAATAGTTGTACAACCGCTCGTGGTAGCGATCAAACAGCACGCCCAGACGCGACACTTCTCCATCACGCACTTCGATCATCAATTCGATGTCAGACTTTCCTGCCAGCGGGTTCACGTTCCCTTGGGACATTGTGCCAGATTCGTTTGAGCTCCAACCACAGGATCCTGAATTCCTATCCAGCTAATTAATAAGACTGGTGGTTCTGAAAAAGGTTGAGTAAAAATGCGGCTTTCTGATGTTTCCTTCAATCGTCAGCGACTCCTGGGAAATTTTGTTTTCGGCGAAAAGCTTTCAAAAAGGCGGGTTTTTGAGCAACGGTGCAGGGGCGCGGGTCCAGCCTAAGCCAAGACACCACTCAAGTCCTCTTGCTGGTACTCGCGGGAAAACAACACTCAGGTTAGCTTCCAGATGAAGTCGCCGTGCTTGAGAAAATGATTCACCTGATCGACGCTCATCTGCGATTTCCTTCTTACAGCCTCAGCGGTGTTGAAGGCATTGTGGGGGGTTAGAATAACGTTGGGGTGATTTGCGATCCGCTCCAATTCTTCTACTGCACTGGAATTTTCCGGCTGAAGGCTTCGGAGCGCAGCACCGAGGGTACCTTCGTCTTCGTACACATCGAGCCCAAGACCTCCGAGTCTTTTCTCTTCGAGTAACCTGGCGAGATTGGTAAGCGGAGTATGTTCGCCTCGCGCAATGTTGACCAGAATCGCACCGCTTTTGGCATTCTTCATGAGGTCGTAGTTGAAATACGCTTTATTTTCTGTTGTCAGGTTCATTGCACAGATAATTACATCTGCCCACGGGATTCCAGATTCCTTCGAGATATAGTCGATATCCGGCTTATCGCGAACGAGATCGACTCCTTTGACCGTGAACCCAAGAGAATGCGCTATCCTGTATATTTCGTTGCCGATTCTCCCAACGCCGACCACCAAAAGATTCTTTTCTGGGCACTCCGCGCCGGTAAGACCATCGCGGTCAAACGATTGGAGCTTTCGCATTTGGAGCGGCAATTTCCTCAGGAGCGCTAGTGCGAGAAGCACAGCCTGCTCAGCAACAGCCCGCGTTGCGTATTCATCGAGGAAACCCATTGGAAGTCGTTCCTTGATCCTTGACCGGTAGGCAATCAGATGGTCGTATCCAGTCGATCTGCTGAGAATTCCTCCGAGTTTCTTGCTCCACTCCAACGGAATCTGCGACTGCGTCCTGATGCTGATGAGCTTTGCGGGAGGTTCTGCATGACGAAGCTCCTGAATCGTCTTGGGTGAATAACTGCACGAAACACGTTCGCCCAGCAATGATCGCAGTTCTTTTTCCTCTTCTTCGAATGCTTCGTAGAAGAACACGCTCAGACGTTTGTCATGACCAGTGTTCACGTTGTTTTTCTCCTGCGTCGAGGTCGTCCCGCGAGTTTCTTCGTTGAAGTCTTGGCAACTTCATCATAAGAATGATCGATCATGGCATATACTTCCTTTGCGGGAATGCTTCCGTCGACGATGACAGTATTCCAGTGTTTCTTATTCATGTGATATCCGGGTATGACGGAATCATAACGTTCGCGGAGCTCGATGGCTCTCATCGGGTCACATTTCAGATTGATGGAGAGCGGCCGGGTCATCAGACGCATCAGGAGGAAAATCTTGCCGTCGATTCTGAAGACGAGTGTGTCTTCTCCAAACGGCATATCTTCTTTGACGTTCCCTTTCTTTGCCAAACAATACTCTCGGATGACATCAATATCCATCGCAACGAGGATCTTTCGCTTAGTTTACAGACGATGAGAGAGGACATTGAAGCAAAGGGTCGGACGAACACTCCGACCCTCATGAGCAACAGTCAGGTACCGATGGTCCACGCCCGAACAGTTCACGAAGAATGTTCGAGGACCGCCTGTGGTTGAGACCCGGGCATGGATTTTGACGATACTGCGGAAAGAGCCTGGTCCAAATCCCAAATCAAGTCTTCCACGTTTTCGACGCCGATGGAGAGACGCACCATTTTGTCGGTAATTCCAAGGGCTTGACGTTCTTCAGGATCGACGTCGATGTGGGTCATCGTTCCCGGGTGTTCAGCAAGGGATTCCGTTCCTCCCAGGCTCACCGCAAGATGAATAAGCTTCAGGCCGTTCAGGAATGCAAACGCCTCGCTTCTGTCTCCCTTGATGTCAAATGTTATCATTGCTCCTGCATTGGAACATTGCTGCTTGAAGATTTTGAATTGCGAGCTGTCCTCCTTGAGCAAGCCGGGATAATAGATTTTCTCTACCAAGGGATGACGCTGGAGAAAGCCGGCGATCACTTCAGCATTACGAGCCTGGCAGTCCATACGTACCTTCAGCGTCTCGAGACTCCGCATCAGAAGCCACCCTGTCCACGCATCTGCCATATTGCCAAGAAATGTCCTGAGGGTTTTGATTCGCTTGATGAGTTCCTTCGAACCCGCGCATGAGCCGGCCACAACGTCGCTGTGGCCGCCGATGTACTTGGTCGCCGAATAGACCACAAGATCGATCCCGAACTTCAAAGGATGTTGCCACAAGGGGCCGAGGAATGTGTTGTCAACTGCAGTGACGACACGCCGATCCTTGGATGAGAACTCTTTCGCGATCCGGACACACATTTCCAAGTCGATCATCGCGCACGTCGGATTCCCGGGGGTCTCGAGATAGATCACGGACAGCTTCTCTGCGAAGCCGGAGTTCTTGATCCGTTTTCTCAGATCCTCGAGCGTGTCGTTTGCAGTGAAATCAAGGATGTGAATTCCGTACCGCGTCAAAACGTGGTTGATGAAATGATCCGTTCCTCCGTAGAGGGGCCTGCCATAAAGAAGCAAATCCCCGGGCTTCAGGAACTCGAGCAAGACCGTCGAAATGGCGGCCATCCCGCTTTCAAAAGCAGCGGCGTCTTCAGCGTTATCGAGCACAGCCAGCCGGTTCTCGAGGATCTCGACGTCCGGGTTGTTGATTCTGCTGTAAATTAATCCAATTTCCTCCGAGGGACCCTTTTCTCTCTGTCCGTAGGCCAACTCGAAAAACTCTTTTCCCTCTTCCGCACTCTTGAAGACAAATGTCGAAGTCTGAAAAATCGGGGCCTTGATGGCTCCTTCCGACAGTTCGGGTTTGTATCCATAGCCCATCATCAACGTCTCAGGATGAAGTCTCTTTGCAGTTTTCTCGTCCATGTCTTCCTCCATCGCTTAATTGCGGTGCTTCAGCACACGACTTGATTCGTGACTGGATTTGCGTTGAAACAATTTTCACAAAATTGCGCTCGAAAGCAAACACCTCCTGGAAACAAAAAAAGGTCGACATAGTCGACCTTGTCAAATCTGATATTCTGTGTAACCTTCCGAAGGTCCCGTGGAAAAAGCTATGAAACCTTCGGAAGGTCTCGCCTCACACTTCCGGTTGGAACTTGTCGACCTCTTCAAGAATCGTCTGAACAATTTCGTTCTCTTTCACACGCTTCACCATCTCGCCTTTTCGGTAGAGAATGCCTACGCCTTTTCCTGCAGCAATGCCGATGTCAGCCGCACTCGCTTCGCCGGGTCCGTTGACGACGCATCCGAGCACAGCAATGGTAACAGGTTTCTTCACCTTGGCAAGCTTGTCCTCAAGTTGCGCCATGATACCGAAGAGATCGACTTCAAGTCTGCCGCACGTGGGGCAGGCGATCAACTCAATGTTTCGGGATGCAAGGCTCAACGACCGGAGGATTTCTTTGCCGACCTCCACCTCTTTTACCGGATCGTCCGTGAGCGAGACACGGATCGTGTCGCCGATTCCTTCCGACAACAGCGTTCCGATACCTACAGCGGATTTTATCGTTCCCACGCGCGTCGTTCCAGCTTCTGTCACTCCGAGATGAAGTGGAATATCCGTTCGTTGTGCAACGAGTCGATACGCCTCGATCATCAGCTTCACGTCCGTCGACTTGACGGAAATGACGATGTCCTTGAAGTTAAACTCATCGCAGATGCCGACGTGACGCATCGCGCTTTCGAACAACGCTTCCGCCGTAGGGTATCCGTGCTTCTGCAATATGTCTTCTTCGAGCGAACCGGAATTCACGCCTATTCGAATGGGAATGCCCCGATCTTTTGCGGCGGTCAGCACCTGGCGTATCCGGTCCTTGGAACCGATGTTTCCGGGGTTCAGGCGAACTTTTGCAACGCCCGCTTCGATTGCCTTCAGCGCGAAAATATGGTTGAAATGGATATCGGCTACGATCGGTACGGGTGCCTGACGGACGATTTCCTTCATCGCATCCGCGGCTTCCTTGTCGTTGACCGTCACGCGAACGATGTCGCATCCTGCTTCCGCGGCAGCCTTTATTTGACCGACCGTCCCGGGGATGTCATCGGTCTTCGTCTTCGTCATCGTCTGCACGGAAATCGGAGCATCTCCGCCAATCTTGATTCCCCCGACAACGACCTGTCGTGTCTTCCTTCGATGTCCGACTTTGTAGGTCTGATGATGTTCCGGCGCGCTGTTTACCTGCACTTCGGCTTCCAACGTCTCCATGGTTCCCTCTAGTTTAGTTTCTTGCTCGCTTCAAACAGTATTTTCTTTTCTTCTTCGGTGAGACTCTGATAACCGCTTTGACTGATCTTGTCCAGGATATCATCGATGTGCTTCTGCAGGTCGCTCCGATCGTCCTTCTTTCCTTCCTGAATGTCAAAGACTTTCGCGTCCACGACATCCTTGTATCCAGTGTAAGGCTTGGGTATTTTCGGCGCGAACATTCCCGGGACGTTCATACTCCGCATCTTCGCCCGCAGTTTGAAGCCACGGGTGTCATAGAGCATGTACAGGTATCCGGCCAAGGCACCACCGAGATGCGCAAGATTGGCAATGTTGTCATTGCCGCCGACTGACAGAACACCCAAAGCGATGAGGGCCATGACGAAATACTTGGCCTTGATTGGCAGCAGGAACCAGATGTAAATGTATCGATCCGGAAACATCATCCCGAAGGCAATCAGGACGCCGAAGATCGCGCCTGAAGCCCCGACTGTGGGTCCGAGAGTCTGGGATGGTTCAAGGATGGGTGCAAGGATCAGCTGCGAGATGCCGGCCGCAACACCACACGCGAGATAAAACGTCAGAAATTTCTTCGAGCCCCAGGTATTCTCAACTTCCATGCCGAACATCCACAACCCGAAGACCATGTTGAACAGAAGATGCAGAAAATTGGCGTGTATGAACTGATAAGTAATGAGCTGCCAGAGATAAAAACCGTGGCCCAGCGGCATCAAGCCAAGGTAATAATCGAATGCGAGCCTGAGGGGCACGCCATCCATCGTGAACGAGCCGAAGAATGAATAGAGCAGAAACACCGCCGTGTTGACGATCAAGAGCATCTTGATCATCGGAGGAAAGAACGAGAATCCTCCGAACATCGACGGCCGGTAATAATTTCCCTGGTTTGTGTAAGGCATCTAAGTATTGCTTATTTCGAATTGCGAATTGTCGATCGTTCCTGAATTGTGTGCGCGACCCCACCGATTCTCCGACTCGCGGTGCCGTGACAGGAATTTGTTTGTCGAAGACAATGATATCCCCCAGGTTCCCGATTAGACTGCAACATCTGCATTCTTCTCAAGATCGCAAACCTGGGGGGCAATTGCAAGAGTGGTCACTTGTCGTTCAGTGCAGCGACCCCGGGAAGTGTTTTGCCTTCAAGGAATTCCAGAGATGCCCCTCCGCCCGTCGAAACGTGGGATACGGCTTTGTCGAGTCCTGCTTGCGCGATGGCAGATGCCGAATCGCCTCCGCCGACGACCGTGATGGCACCGTGCTTCGTCGCTTCTGCTAACGCCTGTGCAATAGCAATCGTTCCCTTTGCGAAATTCGACATCTCAAAGACTCCCATGGGGCCGTTCCAAACAACCGTCTTGGCCTTCTTGATTTCATCAGAGAAGAGACGAATGGTTTCCGGACCGATATCGAGCCCAAGCCAGTCGGCAGGAATCTGATCGATGTTCACCGTCCTGAATCCAGCGTTGTTGTCGAACTTGTCACCGATCACGGTGTCGACCGGAAGAAGCAGGCGAATGTTCTTCGCCTTTGCTTCGCTGAGAATTGTCTTTGCAAGATCGATCTTGTCTTCCTCAACGAGCGACTTCCCAATCTCCAGCCCCTGCGCTTTGTAGAAGGTAAACATCATGCCACCGCCGATGAGAAGTGCATCGACTTTTTCCATCAGGTTTTTGATGACGTCGATCTTGCCGGAAATTTTCGCTCCGCCGAGAACCGCCACATACGGTCGCACCGGATTGCCAACTGCTTTTCCGAGATACTCCAGCTCTTTTTCCATCAGGAATCCTCCAACCGCCGGCAAGAATTTCGCGATGGTTTCCGTCGATGCGTGCGCGCGATGGGCCGACCCAAAAGCATCATTGACGTAGACATCTGCATACGACGCGAGTTCTTTCGCCATTCGCTCCCGGTCTGCAGCATCCTTCGATTGTTCTTCTTTGTGGAACCGGGTG
>Ga0335081_10010666_pt1 | contig 14865 bp, 11 predicted proteins | sample Lox_Sample_35_FD_206713 | JGI IMG/M metagenome (GOLD analysis project Ga0335081, IMG submission 206713) | Soil microbial communities from Loxahatchee National Wildlife Refuge, Florida, United States - Lox_Sample_3.5 | ecosystem: Environmental > Terrestrial > Soil > Wetlands | place: USA... | reverse complement strand
TGAGCAAGCTGAGCGCGCGCTTGCGTGGAATCGGCAATGAACAGAGCCGCGAGATTGTGGAAGAACTGCGCAGCCACATCGTGGAGAAGGCAACGGTGAATGGCGAACTCACGGGAGTGGATGCGGCGCTCGAGGCGCTGGGACGGCCGGAAGAGTTGGCAGAAGAATATCTCACCGATGCGGCGCTGGCGCGGGCCGAGGTGAGCCGGTCACCGCTACGAATTCTGGCGGGGCTGTTTCGTTGGGCAAGCTTGAGTGTGGCCGGATTCTTCGTGTTGTTGGGGTCGCTGCTGGGGTATTTCGTCGGATTGGCGCTCGTGCTGTGCGCGGTCTTGAAGCCAATTCATCCGCAGAGCGCGGGATTGTGGAGTTTTCGGGATAGCAGCGGCGGTCTGAATCTCTCGCTGAGGCTTGGTTTCGGGAGCCCACCGGCTGGCGGCCACGACGTGCTCGGGTGGTGGATTGTGCCCATCGGCTGGGTCGCGGGCTGGGGATTGGTGGTATTGACCACGCGCTTCGCGATCTGGTGCGCGCGGTTGTACAGGAAGTCGGGGGCATTGCGGCTGGGCTGAACGGTACTGGGGTAAAGAAATGAATGAATCAATTGCCGCGAACGGCATCTCTGCACAGCATGAACCTGAATCGATCTGTACTCAGAATCAGAACCTGTCGCCGGCACAACGCTGGCTCTCGCTGGCGGAGTTCGTAGTGGGCGGCGTGATCGTGATCGGTCACAACGTGTACCACAAGATTCCCAACGAGGTACCAATTCTGTTTGTGTTGGCACTGGTGTCGTTCCGGCTGCGGGATGGCTCGTGGACGGCCATGGGCTTGCGCTGGCCCGCGTCATGGAAGCGAACGGTGCTGTTCGCGCTAGGCGCGGCTGCATCGCGAATTCTGCTGGGTGCGATGGTAGTTGACCCGATCACCGCACATTTCTGGCCGCCGGCAGTGGCGCCTAAGGGGATGAATGAAATCGCCGGGCATTGGCGGGTCGCGCTGGAGTGGCTTGGGATCGTGTGGACATTCGCGGCATTCGGGGAAGAGATCAGCTACCGCGGATACCTGATCACGCGCGCAGCCGACGCCGTTGGGCGGTCAAAACTTGCGCAGAGGGTTGGTGTAGTTCTGGTCGCGGTGCTGTTTGGATACGGGCACTTTTACAAAGGGCCGTCGGGAATTGTGGATTCCGGCATGGCTGGGCTGGTGCTTGGAGCGGCGTACGTTTTATCGGGACGAAATCTCTGGGTTTGCGTTTTGGCGCACGGATTTGTCGACACATTCGGTGTGGCGGCGGTTTTCACGGGATGGAGTTCGTAGGTTAGGTGTCAGGTGTCGGGTGTCAGGAAAACCGTTTGCCGCCGACTACTTTGGCGGAAGCTTGAAGCTGGCGATGGCGATCCCTCCTGAGACCTGACACCCGACACCTGAGACCTGATTTTTGTTACACTCTTGTTTCAAACTCCTGACATGCTCTTCTCGAAAGAATATGTGGGCTATCTGGCCCGCGAGCTCACCAAGAAACTGTTGGCGTCCGGTGTAGTCGAAACCAAACAAGTGCCGGCCATTACGGAAAAGGTTCACGCCGCGATGCAGGAAGAACTCGCCCTGGAAGACCGCATCAACGACGAAGTCCGTGTGATCCTGGAAGCCTACTCTGAGGAAATGCAAAAGACGGGTGCAAATTACCAGGAAATGTTCCGGAAGGTAAAAAACGAACTGGTCCGCAAGTATAAGGCTGTGCTCTAGTTCCGGCTCGTCAACTCACCGTCTCAACTGATCAACTGGTCTTAAATCTCAATTCTGCAATAGCTTTCGGGCTACGAGCAGAAATTACTCAGAGCGCGCAAGAAGTCGCCTGCTCGCCCACGCTGGGATCTCTGTAAGCCGTTGATTTTTCATCATGGCAGGAAATGTGCATGAGCAGAGTAGCGATCAATACAGGCGAGCTCCATGAGAGGAGGACGGCACGATGTCCGATCACCTTGAAGGCAAGGACTGGCGAGAACTGTCTGAAGCGGCGAGCCGTGAACAAGATCCACAGAAGTTGATGGAGCTGATCCGGGCATTGAACCAAGCTCTGGAACGACGAGAACGAAAAGGAAAAGATCTCGAGTCTACACCCCCGCCGATTCGAAGCACGCCGATGCAGCCAGGGGACATAGCGGCGTAATAATCAAATCGACAATTCCGCAATTCGTTCCAACGCCACACCGAAAATTAGAGCTGTCAACCGTTCACAAAAGCTGTTCCGGATGTCGAACAGAGGGTCGTTGAGGTTACAGCTGGAAGCTTGCTACAGACTGAAGTATCGAGCGAGGAAAAGAGGTGGGCAACATCCGGAACAGCTTCCATTCACAAATCCAAACTGGGTGCCAAGTCTCTTGGCTTGGCGCCGACTAGGACAGGTTAGCGGGCAGACTGTTCCGAGCACATCGGGAGCAATCTGTATTTTGATTTCGGGTTTGTTGTAAGTGAGTACCCGGTAGCCAGTAGCCAGTTGCCAGTTGTGCAAGGTGAGAATTGTCGGTTGCCCCCTACGCGATCAGTATTGAGGCTGAGACCGAAGCCGTTCCCGAAGCGTCTAGCGACGCAGACCATCTCCCGAAAAACCAAGGGCTGCGGGTCACCCAATCGGTTTCGGATTCTGGGTACTGGCTACTGTTTTAAACGCCGAGTTTTTTGACTTCCTCGTTGTAGTACTTGCGGTAGAGGATGTCCCATTCCTGGGAGCCTTCCAGGATGGTGCGGCGCTGGCTCTCGATTTTTTGGCGGGCGGCCTGGTCAATGCGCGCTTCCTGGTTGAGCAGTTCCTCCAGAAGCTTGCGGACTTCGAGGCGGACGGTGTTGCGGTCTTCCATGAATTCCACTTGATCGATCTCGGCCAGCGTGTCGGTGACGACATGGGCCAGCTTGTTTACCTTGTCGCGACTGAGTCTCACGGTTGTGTCGTCCTTAGCACTGAAATTTGAGTGTAACACTGGTAATCAGTTCTCAGTTGTCAGTTCTCAGTTCTCGGGTCGCAGATTTCAGATAACACCTCTTCGCTGCGACCTGCTGGAGACGCAGCAAGCTGCGTCTCTACAACGGCCTGTCACCTGCCATCCGGGGTGCTGAATTCAGGCATGCGCAGCACGTCATCCTGATCTTTGCGGAGGACGCCGACGGCATCGAGCTGACGGGCGATGGGCTGAACTCTCTCCAGAATTTGCACCAAGGCCTGATTCATGCCCTCTCTGTCGCTGCTGTCGGGCGTCTGGCGCTGGATGAAAGTCTCAAAAAAGCTCTTGGGCTTGGGGTAAACGACGATCTTCACTTCTTCACCGTCGGGAATGTGGGCGGCTTCTTTGGCCAGCTTCAGCGCGGTGTCGTAACCACCAAGTTCGTCGATGAGGCCGAGATTCTTGGCATCCTGGCCCGACCAAATGCGGCCCTTGGCAATCTCCAGCACTTTTTCTTTCGGGAGCTTGCGGCCTTCGGCGACTTTGGTTGTGAAATCGACGTATACGCGGTCGAGCCAAGCCTCAAAACGGGACCACTCGGCGGGCGTGTAGTCGTGGGTGCCGGTAAACATGGTGGCGTTGTTGCCGTCGTGGACCTCATCCCAGGAGAGGCCGACCTTGTCCCAAAAACCCGAAGTCAACACCTTGCCACCGAGCACACCGATAGAAGCGGTAATGGTCGCGGGTTGAGCGACGATTTTGTCCGCAGCCATGGCGACGAAATATCCGCCGGAACCGGCGACATCGCCCATGGAAACGATCACCGGCTTTCCGGCTTGACGCGCTTTGACGACCTCGCGCCAGATGGTATCAGAAGCGACGTAAGAGCCGCCGGGGCTATCCACGCGAAATAAAATCGCTTTCACATTCTTATCGACAACGGCAGCCCGGATGGCAGACGCCACCGTCTCGGAGCCCATATTCTGGCTGCCCTGCACCGAATCGTAGTCGCTCTTACCGCGGGTTACGCCACCGACTCCGAAGATCAGGGCGATGGTTTTGCCATGGTCGTGCGGGCGTCCAGCGCGATCGAGGTATTTATTGAGATACAGCAGTTCGGAATCGTCGCCAGCCTTCTTCTTGGCCTGGTCATAGACCTGGTCGCGGTAGGCGACACCGTCGACCAACCTGGCGTCTACGGCTTCTTTGCCGAGATATGGGCCCGCATCGACGACAGACTGAAACGTGTCGGGCGCGATCTGACGAGCTTGGCAGACAGCATCTTTCACCTGGCTGAACCAGGAATTCATGAGCGCGGTTTCGGCTTCGCGGTGCGCGGGAGTGTATTTCGTCTCGGTAAGGGCGTTCAAGGCATTCTTGTATTCATAGCGATGATCGCCGTGAAATGACATTCCGAGCTTGTTAAGTGTGCCCTTCACAAACGGAGTTTCGAGGATGATCCCGGTCAGGCCCACGTCGCCGGAGGGTTGCAGATAAATCTGGTCGAAAGCGGTGGCCAGATAGTAGGCGCTGTTGCCCGGACCGAACTCGCCGAAGGTTTCGGAGAAGGCGATGGCGAATTTCTTGTGGGCGCGGAATCGCTGAACGGCTTCGCGAATTTCCTGCACCTCGCCCAGCCCCATCGGACTCTCGCCGATCCTGGCGATCAAACCGACCACACGATCGTCTTTAGCACCGCGGTCGAGCGCATCCACGACGTCGCGCAGGCTCTGGCGATCTGACAGCATCAGCTTGGCTTGCGGAGTCTGCGGGATATCTTCCATGAGAGGCTGCTCGAAGTTGGCCTCGAGAATCGTATTCGAAGGCACTCTCCCCTTGGGACCAAGCACTGCGATTAACACGATGACCAAGCCGATCAACCAAAGAGCTCCCAGGACGGCGAGAAAACGGACGATGAACTTTGACATGTTCGGCACTCCTTATTTTCCAGCATGTGCAGGTTAGGACAGAGAAGTTTAGCAGTATGCGGCGCCGGGGACCCAGTTGCCGGGAGAGAAAGTCAGTACCCGGTACCCGGTACCCAGTACCCAGAAAAAGCCTCAAAGGAAGTTTAGATCGATGGTGAAGAGGAACCTGCCGTTGCCCCACCTCGAAACCATTGATCAAAGACGCGGAACGGACCAGGAAACACGGACAGGGTTTCCAGCATTTAACCTCAACGGCATCCCGAATCTGAAGTAATACACTAGTAATACACTCGGAATCTTTATCATTTTCTTATGCACTCTTTATGGCAGCTTTACGAATGGTGTAATCCAATGAGAGTAGCTGGATGTAAACGGGTGTCTTTAGGAGAGGCCCATGAAGGAAATACTTGCGGTGATTGCGTTCGTCGCATTGCTGGCGTCGCTGCTATCACGGGTCTTCTGGGAGCAGCCCTCGTCAAGAGCTTTGCGTCGGCGTTTATCCGCACCCAGAACGGATCCCCATCCGACTTCTGAGTTGTCCCGTCTGAAGGCCTCCCCAGATTCGACCAACGTTGTACGCGAGCTGACGCCGCGGTAGGTTCTTAAGTTCCCGGCTCGAAACGATATCCAACCCAAGGTTCAGTCAGGATGTAGCGCGGGTCGGCGGCATCGGGCTCGATTTTCTTGCGCAACTGGCCTACAAAGACGCGCAGGTATTCGGGTTGTTCGGTGGCATTCGGTCCCCATATGGCACCAAGCAACGCTCGATGAGTCACAACCTTTCCAGAGTGGCGCGCGAGATAGACGAGAAGTTCGAATTCTTTGGGGGTCAGGCGGATTTCTTTGCCCCGGATGGAGACGCGGTGTGCGGCGACATCGATGCTGAAATCGCCCACTTCGATGGGGCCGGCTTCGTCGGATCCATTAGCGGGAATTCGCCGAAGATTGGCGCGCACCCGTGCCAGCAGTTCGCTCATGCCGAAGGGCTTGGTGACGTAGTCATCAGCGCCGGCATCGAGGGCCTCGACCTTGGTGCGCTCCTCGCCGCGGACCGACAGCACGATGATGGGGATGTCGGACTTGCTGCGCACACGCCGGCAAAGCTCAAGGCCATTCATTTGCGGCATAGCGAGATCAGTGATCAGCAAATCGGGGGCCCACTCACCGATCACTTTCAGAGCCGATTCGCCATCGTTGGCAACGCGCAGGTCGTAGCCTTGGGATGAAAGCGTCGTACGCAGCACGCGCGTGATCTGCGGCTCATCGTCTACCACCAGAATGCGGCGGTGTTCTTTCATGCGGATTGCCGTGGATGGCTGGACAATCTGATATTGTACGGAATTCTGATTTTTGATTGTTGATTATTGATTTTTGATTTGTCATTGCCGAGTTCAGTCGTCGCGGCTGTCTACAACGGCGGTCAACAATCAACAATCCTCTTCGGTGGTGATGGGAGTGTTAGTTGCGCAGCTCGCCGGTGGTTTGAAAGCTGACGCCAGCCAACGGCTCTCCGGAGGACAGCAGGTCGCGGATTTTCCCGCGATTCTGGCCGACACGGTCGATCGCCTCGACGAGACAGCGCAGAGCCTGCTCGACGGGTGTTTTGTCGGGAAGACGGAATATCCAGGGAATGTTCGTTGTCGTCAGCGCACGATCGGAGGAAATAGCAATCACGGGAACAAATGCTTTGACGGCGATCTGCTCGGCCAAATGACTGGAGGGCCGATCAAGCGCGATCACGGCCAGGGCGTGGCCTTGGTAGACCGCCTTCACAAGCTCGTCAGAGGCTTTGCCCCAGGAAAGCTGCGAGGAAATTGGAATAAGTGAAACTCCCTCTGTTTTGCCACGATTGAATTGCTCAAGCGCGCGCACGATCTCAGGGGAACCGACTACCTGATCCGCCTGCGCTCCAAAGACTGCAATCGGAACGGAACCGGATTGCTCATCTGGCAGCGCCGGTCCGGCGTATTGGACGCCATCCTCGCCGACCCGCGCGTACGGTTTGTCCATGGTAATCCGGCGATACTCGATGTTTCCGTCATGAACCCGCGCCAAAAACAGCGGAGCGATATTCTTGCAGTTGGGATCGAAGATCATGTCGCCGGTCACGCCGTGATAGGTGGTAATCCCGGTGAGCGCGTCGCGAATGCGGCCTTTATTCAAGCCGGCGCGGCAAATCGCGTTGAGAAGCGCCTGCATGGCATCGTAAGCGAGCGCGGCGAAGTGATCGGGCTTTTCGTGAAACTGCGCTTCGTAATTGGTGTTGAAATCACGCCAGCGCGGATCGGAACGCGATGGATCATAGGGATAAACTGCTTCGAAACCTTCCGCCGCCGGTCCTGCAAGTTTGAGCAGTTCGTCGCCGATGGTGCGGTGGCTGCCGAACACGCGTTGTCCCATGCCTAGCTCGCGCATCTGCTGCAGGATCATCGCCGTCGGGGCAATATCGGTCCAAAGCACGATGCCGTCGACGCGAGAATCCTGAATGACCCTGAGCTGATGTCGAAAATCTGTATCCCCTGGCCTGAATTTCTGTTCAATCACTACCGGATGACCGAGCCGGCGTGAGGCATCGCGAAATTTCAAGACTCCGAAACGCCCATAGCGATCGTTCACGCGAAGAATCGCAATGCGCTTCAGTCCGAGCTCGGTATAGATGTGGCGCGCCAGCGTGTATCCCTGCACACGATCGTCCTGAATATCGGTGAAGTACCAGGGGATGATGGTTTCCGGAATCGTAGGATCGGTGGACGCGCTATTGACGATTGGCGTCTCGGCCTTGAGCGTCAGGCGCAACGCGATATGCGTCGTCTCGGAACTGATGGATCCTAGGATCGCCCAGACTTTGTCGTCGTAGATCATGCGGACAGCTTCGTTTGAGGCCGCGCCCCAGATCTCCGAGTCTTTAGAAACGCCTCCGGTCGAAGGGATGTTGGTTTGCCAGTTGTTGTAGTCATTGTGAGTAATGAGACGAAATGGCTTTCCGCAATAGCCGCCGGCAGCGTTGGCTTGGTCAATGGCCATCTGAGCGCCGTGGAGCATGCGATTGCCGAACTCCTGGTCGGGATGATAGGCGAGCGGGCCGAGGTATCCGATGCGAATCTCGCTGAGAGAATTCAGATCGGGGTCGGGGACGTCGCGGGCGGCGCCGTTGTATTCGATCAGGTCCTGGTAGAACTCGTAATAGGGAGCGGTGTAGTTGGAAAACGGACGCAGATCGTTTGGCGCACCGGCGTACGGCTTCAACGAACGTGTGGGCGGCGGACCGGGAGGGTTGCTTCCGCAGGAACAGGGGGCAGGTGCCTGCGCCCAGGCCGAAGACAACAGAGCAAGAAAGAAGATTGGCAGTACTCGACGCATGATTTACTCCTCGTGAGTCTCCCGGCGGAACATGGCGATGGCTTCGATTTCAACCAGCAACTCAGGCCGGCAGAGGATTACCTGGATGCCAGTTGAAGCAGGCAGTGGGTCCAATCCCTGTTCTTTGTAGAATGCCGTGCGCTCCTCATTAAATGCCTTGTAATCGCGCTCAATGTCTCGCAGATAGCAGGTGGTGCGCACCACGTCGTGCCAGGTGGCGCCCTCAGAAGCGAGCAGTCCGGTGATGTTGTCGAAGGTGCGACGCGTCTGGGCGCGGAGATCTCCGATGTGAACCGTCCTCCCCTGTTCGTCAATGCTGGCAGTACCGGAGATCAGCAGGATGGTAAGTTCATTCAAGTCGATGCGCATGCCCCGCGAAAAAGCGCTGCCGTAATCGTGAGCTTCGTTCAACACGGAGCGGTTGGTGATGGCACGTTTGGTGATGGAAGTCGTAGTGACTTCGGCGAGTAGATCCTGAACATTCATGGCGTTGCTCCTTTGTTCTTCCGGCCACCAGCAGCGAAGCCGGATTGCAGAGGTCAGAGGTCAGATTGCAGAGGTTAAAGCCATCCGCTTTTTCCCCCGACTTGTTTCTTTGTTCCTTACTTCTTCAACCTGATCTCTGACTTCTGACCTCCGTGGGTCGAAATTTCACTGTTCATTCGAACTCCATGGCTCAATCCTTTGGCCGTCGCCACCCACACATCGTCCCCCTGAAAATCGACACCCAGAATGTAGTTATGGGCGGGAGCGGTTTCGACCGGCACGTTTGTCACGCGGCCGTCGCCATCGCGTATCGACATTTCGGGTTTGTGGGTGTCGAGCGCAGGACGATAGACGGCCCAATTCACGCCGTCGTAGAAAGCCAAACCTTTGTCTGTCGAAAACCAGGCGCGATTTCGATCGACACCCTTGATCTGATTCAGGAAGTTGCTAGGCAGGCCGCTGTCTTTCTGCAGGAAGTTATGCCAGTAACGGCCGTCGTAGCGGCTGGCGCCGAAGTAAGTCGCGACCCAGAGAATGTTGTCGACATAGCTGACCGAGGTGGTGATCTCGTGGATCAACCCCTGGTCTTTCATAAGGACTAACTCGGTCTCGCCGTCAGGATCGTTGTAGTCCTTCCAGTGGTCGGTTTTGACGTCGTATTCGAGCACGCCGCCGCCCCATACGGCGTAATAGACCTTGTCTTCGGCTGCGCTGACCGCGTAAGTCCAGATCTCATACATCGGAGTGTTGCGCTCATTGAAAAGCGCCCACTGGCCGGTACGCGTGTTGAAGCGACTGCCGCCGGCGGCGGTGGCAACCCAAACGAAATCGCCTTGCACGGCAACGCCATAAACGATGTCGTTGCTCAGGCCGGAATTCAGCTGTGTGAAGGTGTCGATGCGGCCGGCCGAGATGCGGCTCAACCCGCCCATCGTGCCCGCCCAGAGGTCGCCGCTGCGTTTGTCAAAGGCAAGCGAGAGAACGGCTTGATGTGCCAATCCATCTTTCGGACGAAACACTCTCCACACGCCGTTCTCATATAAGCCAAGCCCGTTTTCCGTACCGGCCCAGATACGGCTACCATCCACGAGCACGCAGAAAACGTGGTTGTCGGGCAAACCGTTCGCGGTGGTGAAATTTTCCCAGCGGAAGCGCGGCATTTCCTGCGCTGCCGCCAGCGAAACAAGCAGAAACAAAGTCAGAAAGAACCAAATTCTGGTTTTCATAACGTTTTCAGATACTCGATCAGGTCGTTTAATTCGTCCTTGGTTAAATCGTTGCTTACGCCGTGTGTGTCTTTGGGATTGAAAACTGTCCAGATCTCTTCCAGCGAGCGCGCCGATCCGTCATGCAGATAAGGTGCCGAATAAGCCACGTTGGGAAGCTGAGGCACATCAATGAGCGGGGAGCGATCGGCGGGCTTGCCGGTTCCGACGTCGACCTGCTTCTGGCTCGTGAACTTCGGGCCACTATGGCAATAAGCGCACTGATTGGTTTCGGGGATCGGGGCACCATTCTTGCATTTCGTACGTTCAAAGATCGCCTTGCCACGCTCCTGTGCCGGCGTGAGTTCGCCATTTGGCAAGCGATGGCGATTCGGATGGTAGGGAAGCGAGTAGACAAATGTGACCAGGTCGTTGAGTTCCTGCGCGTTGAAGCTCTGGGAACGAAAGAAAAACTTCTCTGTGCGGGGGCCGCATTCGGTCGGCAGGTCGGGATTGCCGCCGTTCCACTTGAACGGCTCGGTGCCTGCCAAATTTTCCAGAAGGCGGTTATCGACAATGTCTTTGCCGAAGCCATCCGGTTCGAGGTCCCACTGCAAGCCGTCGATGGTCGCGTCGATGTGGCAATTGGAGCAGCCGAACTCTCCTTGAAAAGCAAAGTCGGCGGTGAAGAAAAGCCGCTCACCCCGGCGAACGGCATTGATGGTTTTCGGACCGCCGAGGTTAATCGTTGAAATGACTTTGTTGTTTTGGGTGTCGATGACACTGATGTCGTCGTCGAGCCGGTTGGCGACGTAGAGCCGATTTCCGCTGGGCGATAGAAGCGCACCGCGGGGATTGTGACCGACGGGAATTCTCGCTACCACATAGTCTGCCGAGGCCGAGAGATCGTTGGCGAATGGCTTCGGGCGTTCTCGAATTGCGGCTAGTAACTTGGGAACATCAATGACCGTGACGCTCTGGGAGCCGGCGGCGGTGATGAAGATTCGCGACTTGTCCGGCGTAATTGCAACGCCCCACGGCAGCGCGTAGTAACGATCCAGTTCATCGAGCGGGACCTGAACCGTGCCTTTGACATCCTCGCCAAAAAGAGTCAGCGAATCGCCGAAAGCCCAACCGTGTTCCACGTGAGCCAGAGGAAGCAGGTTTTTCGGACGAAGCTGCGCTGCGATGCCAAGCCGACCGTCGGCTGAGAGAGCAACATGAAAAACGCCGGCGACGTTGTGGAGCTGTTTGCGCTCGACGACCACCTGGCGCGCAGTGTCGATGACGGTGATTTCGGAGTTCGGCTGCGTGCGGAAGGCTCCGGGATTCGGATAGATGTGCGTGCAATAGATGAATTTTCCATCCGGCGACAAAGTCAGGTAGCTGGCGCCGCGTCCTGCTACCAAGCGCTTGGTTTCCTGGCCGGACTTCAAATCGATGACGGATATGTCATCGCTGAGCCGATTGGCGACGTAGAGAGTCTGACCAGTTCGGTCGACGACGACTCCGGTCGGCTCGGCGCCGGTGGGAAGAGTGGCGATCACTTGCAGTGTGGTTACGTCAATGACCGAAACGCTGTCGGTCCAGGAATTCGTGACATAGATCTGATGGCCGTCTGGTGAAAGCGAAATTCCGCGGGGCTGATGACCGACCGAAACGCGGGCGATGAGTTTGCCGGAGCGCGTATCTACCACACGCAACTCATCGCTGCCTTCACAAACCACGAACAGACGGAGGCCATCCGCCGACAATGCCATTTCGATTGGAGATAAAAAGCGTTCGGCTTCGGCTTGACCGGAAGATTGGTTGGCCACAGGGTTGGCGAATCCCGCAGCCAGGATGAGAGCGAACAGCGGACCGATTCTAACGACCAGCCGAGCATTCTGCGAAATGTGGAGCAACCGATGCATCTACGGTTCCTCCACGGTTAATATGCGGTCGATCGCTAAGTTCTCCAGAACCTGGTCGCGGCCGCTCGGCCAATGAATGGTCAGCTTGTCGGCTTTGGTTGCGGCGCCTAAACCGAAGTGGATTCTTCCATCGTCCTGCGAAAGGTAGCCGGATCCGGCAACGCGGTCGGCGATCTGCTTGCGGCCGCCGGCAAGCAATTCGAGGTGGGCGCCAATCCCATCCCGGTTGCTCTTCTTCCCTTTCAGCTTCACGGTGAGCCAGTGATGGTTATTTTGACTGACGTTGTGCAGCAGTGTCCCCTGCGAGCCAAGATTCACGACGAAGGCATCGATCTTGCCGTCATTGTCGTAGTCGGCGAAGCAAGCGCCGCGTGCGACCGTTTTCACGTCAAGTACCGGTCCGGCTTCATGCGAGACGTCGGCAAATTTACCGTTGCCCAATCCGCGAAAGAGCGAGTGCTCTTGAGGAACCATGTGGATCAGGCCGCCGTGAAAAATCAGAATGTCCAGCCAGCCATCGTTATCGAAGTCGTAGACTCCGGAACCCCAGCTCGTGTACTGCGCCGTCGCCTGAGAAATGCCGGAACTCGGGCCGATGTCCTCAAAACCATTCTTGCCGGTGTTGCGCATCAGGCGGTTGTACTTGGAATCGCTCACCCAGAGGTCAACCAGGCCGTCGCCATCGATATCCGCAAACACCGGGCCCATGGCGGATGTGTTCTCGCCGTTCTGGCCGTAGGCGACGCCCTGCTCGGCGGCGATTTCTTCGAACGTGCCATCGTGCTTGTTGTGGAAGAGGAAGTTCTCGATCTTGTCGTTGGCAACGTAAATATCGGGATAGCCGTCGCCATCGAAATCAGCCGCGGTCACACCCATGGTGCGGCCCTTGTAAGCACCAATTCCCGATTTGCCGGTCACATCCGTAAATGTGCCGTCGCAGTTGTTGTGATAAAGGCGGTTGGTTTCGGCTTCGTAATCGAGCGGCCCGGGATAGTTGTCGGCCGGATAGTAATTGCGATATGCCGGATCGAATTTCACGTAGCGTCCGACAAACAGGTCGACGCATCCGTCGCGATCGTAGTCGAGCCAGGCCGAACTGATCGACCAGCCGTCAACTTTGATTCCGGCTTTTGCCGTGACGTCTTCAAAGGTTCCGTCACCCTTATTGCGATACAGAATCGCTTGCCCGTAGCCGGTGACCAACAGATCGACAAGGCCGTCGTTGTCGAAATCGGCGGCAATCGCGGCCATGCCGTAGATGTTGGCGGCTACGCCCGCAGTCTCTGTGACGTCGGTGAAGGTTCCATCGCCGTTGTTGCGGTAAAGGTGATTGTGAGGAGGTTCGGCCGGAGGCTGTTTGAGCGGATACGGATGCAACCCGGGGCCAAGCGGCTTTCCGCTGATGACGTACAGATCAGGAAAGCCGTCGTTGTTGTAGTCGAACCAGACGCAGCCCGCGCCCGTGCCCTCCAAGAGTGATCCCAAGTCACGAGCTCCGAAGCTGTGGGTGAATTGAATGCCGGATTTCCTGGTCGCGTCCTCGAAGCGAATCGTGCTGGGAGCGAATGCTTTAGGGGGCTGGGCAAACAAGGAAGTGGAAATAAGCAGAAGGCCTGCGATTCGCCGGATCATGTCAGTGCCCTCCGATGGCGACGCTGCTGATCGGATGAGTCATGTCGGCCGGAGTCGTGGACTTGAGCAAAGTCATCGGGACGGCATTTTCTGGCGCGGTTTCCGGGCCAGCGTGACAACCTACGCACGCCCGCTGCTCACCACGGCGGAGCCAAAACCATCCGGCTTCGCGCTTTAACGTCTTGCCCGCTCGGTCGAGTAACTCGATCTGGATTGGCTGGTCGCCGGTCACCTGCACGAAAAAGGATCCATCTGGCTCGACCGGCGCGGCGCCCAAGAGTTGCGTATCGCCGCTGCCGGTTCGCGTGTAGAGCCGTACTGACGCAATCGACGCGTCGGCAAACTTGTATTTCGATGTGTAGGCATTCAGGCAAAGCAGATTGCCGACTGCCCAGTCATGCAATCCGGAAGGATGACGATTGGGAACTGGGCGTTCCGCAACCAGGACGGGCTGCACGATATCCGAACCATTTTCTTCCATCGCCGGCCGCAGAGTGCGCTCGCCAGGGTTCCACCACATCAGTTCAAATTGCCGATTATGGTTGGCTCTCCAGGGAAGCAGCCAATCTCCGGAAGAGGTGAGGGCCACATCGCCTGCGAATTCGCCATCCGGAGCGGAGATTAGAAGTTGCGTTGCCCGCGCCGAGGTAAATCGCGCTAAGCGGCCCTGACTAACAAAGACGATATCGCCCGACTCGACTTGCTTTCCCGAATAGCGGGCCGGGCCGTGGTCACAGCGATACGACTCGACTCCGCTGCCGTCCGAGTACACGGTGTACAGTTCCGGCATGGCTCCGGCAGCGTCGAGCGGGAAGCTCGCTTCAAACAAAACTCGCCCGTCCCGCAGAACATCGGTTGGCAGAGAGCTTGCGGGCCCGTAGGTCAGGGGAAGTTGCTTGCCGCCAGCAATGGGCATGGTCTGAATCACGAAACGGCCATCGATCTTTTCGGCGTAAACGATGCGATCCTCCGGGAGGTAAAAGGGACGGACACAATCGTCGGGGCAGCTTGTAATCGGCGTGGTATCGCTCTGTTCCAACGACATCTCCCAGATCTGCCATTTGTCGTCGGCCGCGCGTTTCCCGGCGAACAAGAGGTTTTTCCCGTCGAAGGACATCGCCGGGTCGGCCGATGCAGCGAAATTGGGAACAAGTGCGCGGCGGCCATTCGCGTCCCGAATAAAAATGTTGGCGGCGGCGCTGAATCGCTCGCCGCCTTCCATCCAGGCCAGCGGCTGGTAATGCTTTGCGACCGTGAACACGAAGGCCGGCTCTGCCGAAGAAATACGCGAGGCATTACTCGCGACGAGGGCGAAGACGACCAGCAACAGCGATGCGATCGAGACAACCCGCATCAGTCAGCCCCTCCAACTTTCAGCAACCGGGGTCGAGCCCGCCGC
>Ga0335081_10010665_pt1 | contig 14867 bp, 8 predicted proteins | sample Lox_Sample_35_FD_206713 | JGI IMG/M metagenome (GOLD analysis project Ga0335081, IMG submission 206713) | Soil microbial communities from Loxahatchee National Wildlife Refuge, Florida, United States - Lox_Sample_3.5 | ecosystem: Environmental > Terrestrial > Soil > Wetlands | place: USA: Florida... | reverse complement strand
GGTACGACCTTTCGTTCACGCCGCCGCACAGGTCCGCGCTCAGAAGCACGAGGATCGGACGCACCTTCTTCCCCTTCTGGCGGACGATGTACTTGGTGATCAGCTCGACAAGGCCGACGCGGGACCGGAGGGAGTTCCGGAACACATGCGCAAAGGCGTCAAGGTGCGGCTGAATCGGCTGTGCAATTTCCTGGAGGGTCACGGGAGTTCCTGTTTTACACGGGCGATTGCTTCGCGGCGCCTGCGGCGCCGCAGGTGGCGCCACGGTTCGCAATGACGGCATGTGAGACGGTCCGCGTGCGGCGGTTGTGGCGCTTGTGGCGCCGCAGGCGCCACCGCTCGCAATCATCGCAAATTAGATGGCTGCTCAGACCGTCCCCGCCTTCTGTTTCCCGCGCCAGGCCCAGGCGGAGACCCAGATGCTGATTTCATAGAGGCCCATGAGCGGCATGGCCAGCAGGATCTGGCTGACGGGGTCGGTGCCCGGCGTGAGGAATGCCGCGATGATGAAGATCGCGACGATCGAATGCCTCCGGTAGTGGCGCATGAACGCGGGCGTCAGGATGCCGATCTTGGAGAGGAACCACGACACCATCGGAAGCTCGAAGACGACGCCGGAAGCGAGCAGCACGCTCACGACGAAATTCATGTACTCGCTGATCGCGATGTTGTTGGCGATGGAGGGGGACCCGAACCCCGCAAAGAACGTGAGGGCCGCCGGGAGCATGACGAAATAGGAAAACGCGATCCCGCAGAAAAAACAGAAGGTGGTGTAGAACACGATCCACTTGACGTACTTCCGCTCTTTCGGCATGAGCCCGGGCGCGATAAAGGCCCAGATCTCGTAGAGGATGTAGGGGAGAGCGATCAGGATCCCCCCGACGATCGCCACCTGCATGTACAGGAAGAGCTGACCGAAGGGCTTGAGGTTCTGGAGGTGAATCTGCTGCTGCGCGCCGCTGGCGTGGGCGTTCAGCACGGTGATCGGCCGGAGCAGCACGCCGTCCACCAGGAAATCGATGAAGATCCAGGCGATGATCGTGCCGACGACGACGCTGAGGAGCGAGCGGATGATCCGCCACCGGAGCTCCTCGAGATGGTCAAAAAACGACATCCCCGCGGTGCGGTCCTCCGCTTCCTCCGTTCGTCCCAGGTCGGTGAAGTCGTCTGCCATGGCCGGTCAGCGCTGGGGAATGATCAGGACCTGAGTTCCGGGTAAAGGGGGAATCCCGCGCAGAGGCGGGCGACGTTGGCCCGCACGGCCGGCCCGACGCCCGGTTTCCCCATCTGCGACAGCACCTCGTGGAGGAGGTCGCCCACCGTTTCCATCTCTCCCGTGTTCATGCCGCGCGTGGTGAGCGCCGCGGAGCCGATGCGGATGCCGCTCGTGACGAGCGGGCTTTTGTCGTCAAACGGCACGCCGTTTTTGTTCACCGTGATCCCGGCGTCGTCCAGCGCCTCCTGCGCGTCCTTCCCCGTGATGCTCCTGTTCCTCAGGTCGACGAGCATGAGGTGGTTGTCGGTCCCCCCCGAGACGACGTCGTAGCCCAGGCGCGTCAGCCGCGCGGCGAGGGCCTGGGCGTTCCGGATCACGCGGGCGGCATAGTCCCTGAAGGTGGGCTGGAGGGCCTCGCGGAACGCCACGGCCTTGCCGGCGATGACGTGCATGAGCGGTCCTCCCTGGATGCCGGGGATGACCATCGAATCGATCAGCTCCGACATCTTTTTCGTGCGGCCGGATTTCGGGGCCACCTGCCCGAAGGGATTGTCGAAGTCCTTTCCCATAAGAATCAGCCCGCCGCGCGGCCCGCGGAGCGTCTTGTGGGTGGTCGACGTCACGACGTGGCAGTGAGGCAGCGGGTCGGTCAGGAGCTTCGCAGCGATCAGGCCTGCGGGATGCGCGATGTCGGCGAAGAGGAACGCGCCGACCCTGTCCGCGATCGCCCGGAACGCTGCGTAGTCGATGTTCCGCGAATAGGCGCTCGCTCCCACAGTGATCATCTTTGGCCGGTGCTTCACGGCGAGGTCCTCGACCTCGTTGAAATCGATGGTCCCGGTCTCCCGGCGGACGCCGTAGGCGACGAACTTGTAGAACTGGCCGGAGAAGTTCACCGGTGACCCGTGCGTCAGGTGGCCGCCGTGGGAGAGGTTCATCCCCATGAGCGTGTCGCCGGGCTTCACGAACGTGAAGTAGACGGCCATGTTCGCCTGGGAGCCCGAATGGGGCTGCACGTTCGCGTACTCGGCTCCGAAGAGCTCCCGCGCGCGGGCGCGCGCAAGGTCTTCGGCGACGTCGACGTATTCGCACCCCCCGTAGTAACGCTTGCCCGGGTACCCTTCGGCGTACTTGTTGGTGAGCGGGCTCCCCACCGCCTCGAGCACGGCCAGGCTGACGAAGTTCTCGGAGGCGATCAGCTCGAGTTTCGAATTCTGCCGTTCGATCTCGCCGGCAACCGCGGCGTACAGCTCGGGGTCCGATGTCCGGAGATGGTCCATGGCGGGTCTCATTCTTCTGGTGTCGGGACGAACCAGGGGAGCACGTCGCTGATGTGCAGCGAAACCGTGAGCCGGAAGATCTTGTCCTTGACGAGGCCGCCGGCGATCGTCCCCCGGCCGCCGTACGTCGCCGCGACGTTGACCCGCGACTCCCCCGTGAGCGGGATCGCCACGCCGCCCGTGACGTCCCACTCGTTGATCCGCTCCCCGTTGACCGCGTAGTAGGTCGCGACGTACGAGTACCCGAGCCGGTACGCCCAGCGCTCGAACGACCGCGCGGTCATCTCTGTCGAACCGGCGCGCTCCGCGCCGACGCCGAAGCGCCAGCTGTTGCGGATGCCGTAGGGCGACGACCCCTCGAAATCCGCCTGTGCCCAGGGCTGGGCGCTGTAGTCGGCGGCGAACGTCCAGCGGGTCGAGGGCTGGCATGCGATCCCCACGCCGTAGGCGAACGGGACAGCGATGCGCCCGGTCGTCCCCGCGGAGGTATCGCGGAAGTCGACGCCGCTCGGGCCGGGGGTGAAATCGTACGTGGTGATCCTCGACGTGTGGAGGTTCGTCCTCGTGGTCACCACGCCGCCGATCGACACCGTGTTGAGCGCGCTCGTCAGGGCGCCGAGCCCGGTGAAGACGGTGCCGAACGTGAAGTCGACCCCGGAGAGCGAGTTCTTGTCGGTGAACGTCCCGCCGCTCGCGCCCGAAGTGAGGGGGATCTGCTGGGCGGCGTGATTGATCGTCCCGAAGAGGTAATTGAACGACGCGCCGAACGACAGGTCGCGCGTCGGTGCCCAGGAGGCGCCGATCTCTCCCCGCGTGAGCCCGCCTGTTCCCGTCTGGTGGATCTGGTATCCCAGGCTGTCATGCACGCCCGTGACCGGGTCGACGCTCTCGGAGGGCACGACGGCCGCCGTGTACGTGTCGTAGTTGACTTCGCTGTAGGGCATGAAGCCCATCACCACCACGACTCCCTCGACGGGCGAAATCGGGATGGCCATCAGGGCGCCGTGGAAATCCATCCTCGCCAGGTAGCGCGAGGTCAGACCGTCCGTCGAGTTGAACCCCTCGTAAAATGCTGAGCCCTCGAGGCGCACCCTGTCCAGTCGCGACCAGGTGGCCGGGGACATGCCGTCGATGTACGCGGGGCTCAAGAGCGCCAGACCGGCATCGCCCATCCCCTCCGCGCGCGCGCCGGGGGTGTAGCGGATATCGCCGAGCCCGAGCAGGGTGTACGTGGATCCGCCGCTCCCCGCCATGGCCGTGCCTGCGGCCGCCGTCAGCATGAGTGCCACCCCGGCGAGAGTGCGCAGCTTCGGCGCGGCCCCGGCCAGACTGCGCAGCACGAGCGTGGCATGGCGCTTCGCTCCGGGCGCGGCTGGCATCACTTCGTCAAACCTGATCACGTCGGCTCCCGGTGCTTAACGGACGATTGAATACTTGACCTTCAGGCGCGGGCGGAGCGAGGGGGGCGCCTGTTCATTGAAAAACGCCATCAGCTCGAACGAGATGGCATCCAGCGAGATGCTCGGTTTCATCGTGACCCCGTAGTTGGGATTCCTCGACCAGATCTGCACGGCCCGCGTCATGTCGATCGCCCAGGTGAGCGGCGACCCCGAGACGCGCGTGCTCGTCGTTCCGTACGCGTCGAGGACGGTCCTGTCGCTCGGGGAGGTGATCGCCGCGAGCGAGAAGGACGAGTCTGTGGCATACCTGTTGAAGTAGCTCGTCGTGGGGTCAAGCGTCAGGAGCAGCGTTGCCTGGTTGACGACTGCGCCGCGCGGGACGAATGCGGTGTTGAACTGGAGCGTGGCGTTGTAGTCGACGCCGGACTGGAGGTAGACGAGCTGCGGGTTGGTGGGGAGGTTCTCCGCGTTTCCCACCCACGTGGTGTACGACGACGTGTAGACGGCGGTGTCGACCGGGGATCCGCTCGGACTGCCGGCGATGATCGTCAGCGTCGGATACCAGCTCGTGGAGTCCAGGGGGTAGCCGCTCGAGGAGAATCCGCGGATCAGCGTGCACCCGCTCGCGGGGACGAGGAGGATGCCGTTCTTGACGTTCGTGTTCGTGGTGGTGGGCGTCGCGAGCCACTGCCGGACCATCGCGGTGTCGAGCGAGATCGTGACCGTCTGCGTGTCCAATCCAGCGCCGCCGATGAAGGAGCCGCGCGTGATGTACTGCTCGTAGAATCCCGGCTCCTGCACGGTGTCCCACGTGGCCGTCGTGCTGGACCAGGGAAGCAGGATGCGGTAGACGTTGAACGAGAGCTGACCCGAGGAATCGCCGAACCAGGAGAGGTACTTCAGCGTCAGCGTCGCGCTGAAGACCAGCGCCGTGTCCCTGTCGGGAAATCCGGATTGGAGGAATTCGATCAGCCCCACTGCCGAATATTTGCCGGCATGCCCGACGAGCGTGGTGGCCCCGTTGGTCGCGATCCGCTGCATGAACGTGGAGCTGCCCGTGGCGATGACCGTGGTGTCGTGCGTGGCGAGCGTGACCAGCGGAAGGGCGACGACGGGCGCATTGGCGGACGTGGGCTCGTCGCTGCAGCCGATGACGGCCGAGGCAGTCACCGCGGCGGCGACGAGGGCGGCGGTCAGCGCGCGGCGCCCGTGAACACGTGCTTCAGGCATTCTCTTTCGGTACTCCTTTGTGGTCCTTCAGTACGAACTCGACGGCCTCCCTGACCGAGGGGGCGATGAAGTGAGGAACGACGCCCTGCTCGCGGCACTCGCCGAGGGAGTTCATCCCGTATCCCGTCAGCACGAGGATGCCCCGGGCGCCGGCGTTCCTGGCGGCCAGCACGTCGACGATCCTGTCGCCGATCACGTACGAGTGCGACAGGTCCAGGTCCAGCTCGCGGGCGGCACGGTGCAGCATGCCGGGCCTGGGCTTGCGGCACTCGCAGTCGACGCGGTAGGGATCGATGCCGAGCGTGGGGTGGTGCGGACAGTAGTAAATGCGGTCGATCCGCGCGCCGCTCGCCCCGAGCTGGCTGCGGAACGCCTCGTGGATGGGAACCAGATCGGCTTCAGAAAAAAGGCCGCGCGCGATCCCCGACTGGTTGGAGATCACGCAGGCAGGGAGGCCGGTCTCGTTGACAGCCCGCACGGCCGCTGCCGCCCCCGCAATCAGCCGGAGCTGGCCGGGGTCGGTCAGGAAATCGACCTCTTCATTCAGCGTGCCGTCCCGGTCGAAGAAGACGGCGGGCCGTCCTGTGGTCATTTGCGGGTGAGATTGCGGTAGAGCTGCACGTACTTCCTGGCCGAGGTCCCCCACGAGAAATCCTTCGCCATCCCGTTCTTGATGAGCTTCCTCCACGCGGCCTGGTCGGCGTACGCGGCGACCGCGCGCTGGATCGATTTGAGCATCTCGGCCGCGGAGTAATTCTTGAACTTGAACCCCGTCCCGGAAGGGGAGGAGGCGTCCTCGATCGTGTCGTCGAGCCCCCCCGTCGCGCGGACGATCGGGATGGTGCCGTACCGGAGGCTGTAAATCTGGTTGAGCCCGCACGGCTCGTACAGGGAGGGCATGAGGAACATGTCGCTCCCCGCTTCGATCAGGTGGGCCAGGTCGTTGTTGAACGTGAGCGCCGCGGCCACCTTTCCCGGGAACCGTTTCTGCGCCTTCTCGAAGAGGTCGTGGTACTTTTTCTCGCCGGTGCCCAGCACGACGAGCTGGAGATCCATCTTCATGATCGCGTCCAGCTCCTCGCCGATCAGGTCGAACCCTTTCTGGTCGGCCAGCCGAGAGATGATGCCGATGACGGGGACCGTGGGGGAGAACGGGAGTCCCATCTTCGCCAGGAGGGCCTTCTTGTTCTCGACTTTCAGGTCAACCGACCGCGCGTCGTACCTCAGGGGGATGAGCGGGTCGACCGCCGGGTCCCACACGCTGTAGTCCACGCCGTTGAGGATGCCGGTGAGGTCGTGTTTCCGCTTCTCGGCCACTCCCTGGAGCCCCGCGCCGTATTCCTCGGACGAGCGGATCTCCTGCGCGTACCGCTCGCTCACCGTGGTGATCGCGTCAGCGAAGACGAGCCCCGCCTTCAGGAAATTGACGTGACCGTACGCCTCCACCCCGTCCATCGACATGAGCTCCGGCGGGAGGAGCGTCTTGGGAAACGTGGATTTGGGGAACACGCCCTGGTAAGCCATGTTGTGGATCGTGAAGACGCTCCGCGTGTCCCTGTAAAACGGGTCGTCCCTGTAGACGGTCTTCAGGTAGGCGGGGATCAGGCCCGTGGGCCAGTCGTTGCAGTGGATGATGTCGGGTTGCCAGCCGAGCCGCTTGAGGACCTCCAGTACGCCGCGACAGAAGAAAATGAAACGCTCGTCGTTGTCGGGGTAGTCCTTTTTCGTGTCGGGGTGGACGTAGAGTCCGGAACGCCCGAACAGGTGCGGATTGTCTATGAAGTAGACCTGGACCTTGATCGTATTGTTGACGATGAACGAGGACTTGACGCTCGCCGTCCGCGGCTTCGGTCCCATCGGCACCGGGACCTCCTTGAGCCGGATCATCTCGTGGAGCTTCGACTTCCGCTCGTTGATGCTGCCGTAGCGCGGCATGATCACGCGGACCTCGTGCTCGTTCTCCCTGACGCTCTGGGGGAGGGCGCTGGAGACGTCGGCGAGCCCTCCTGTCTTGGCGAAGGGGTCGACCTCACTTGAGACGAAGAGTATATTCAGTGGTCTGGCCATGAATGCCTGCCGGTGATACGGGGGGTTTCAACCGCTTCGAGTTTGGAAAGTTAGCGAAAATCGGCCTCAGAATCAAACAGACGTTGCCGTACGCCCGGGTGGGAATTGCCTTGACTTTCAGGGACGTGATGTCTATATTTCCGCCGAGTCGAAGGGTACCAAATCCGGAGCAGTGCCTATAGAGGTGTTCGTTTAAAGGTTGTGTGAGATGAGCGGATGCGCCGGGGGGAAACCGGCATTCGGGCATCCCACGAAGCGTCACAGACGATCCTTTAACGAATACCCGACTCGGCAATGCGTGGCGGATTTGCCAGGCCGAATGTTGGGATTCTGACGTTCGGTTTTTTGTTTTCAGAGACGGGAACGTGATCGTTGATCGGTTCGTGATAAGGATCGGGTTGCCCGCCTGCGTCTGTCTGCTCCTTCAGCAGCAGGCCGGGGCGGGTGACCTCACGGTGCTCCAGTCCGATGCGCAGTCGGTCCGGATTGAATTCAGGGCGCGGTACGGTCAGCCGGGGTCGAGGATGAGCGGGGGAACTGAATACATGATCCAGGACTTCGACGGGGAGATCAGCAACGCGACGTCGGCCTCGGTGGGGGCGCCTGACCTCCGTTACCGGTACGTTCCCCTGGCGTTTCCGTCGGCAAGCGGCAACACCGTGCGCGTGATCGCGGCCGACTACCAGGACGTCCGCAATGCGCTCTTGCAACCCGTCCCCGGCCCGGACCGGAAAGGGAAGGGCCCGGCCGCGCTCCTGTACCAGGCGAAGCCCGCGCGCTACGCGGTGTCTCAGTTCCTTCCCGGGCCTGTTGCTGAGCTTGCCCCGATCGGCCGGGTGAGGAACATGCTGCTGGGCGGCATCAGGATCTATCCCCTGCAGTGCAACCCCGCACAGCGAACCGTCCGCAAGTATTCCCGCATCGTTGTCGAGGTGACGTTCGGCCCCGGAAGGGGACTCCCCCTCGCGCGAGGCGACGACGGGTTTCTGAAGAGCGTCCCCGTCAACTACGCGGCGGCGAAGTCATGGCAGGCGCGCTCCCTGGCGGCCACGGCCGCCCCGGTGCCGAGCGTCCTTGCCACGGGTGACTGGTACCGGCTGACGGTGAACGCCGACGGGATATACAGGCTGGATGCGTCCTATCTCTCCTCGCTCGGGATCAACGTCAGCACGCTGGATCCCCGCACGATCAGGATATTCGGCAACGGCGGAAGGCAGCTTCCCGAGGACATCACCGTGCCGCGCCCGGCGGACCTGGTTGAGGACGCCATCTACGTTGCGGGGGAGAGCGACGGAAAATTCGACGCGAGCGACTACGTGCTCTTTTATGGCAAGGGGACCAGGGGCTGGGCGTATGATTCCGTGGGGAAGACGCTCGTTCATTATATACACGACTACTCGGAAGTGAACTATTACTGGCTCACGTACGGGGGGGCGCAGGGAAAGCGGATGGCGACGCAGGCGTCGCTCCCTTCCTCGCCGGCCGGCGTTGCTGTCAGCACGTTCACTGACGGGGTCGCGATCCAGGATGAGACGACCAACCTTCTCCTCAGCGCGCCGGGGGGCGGGGAAGGAAGCGGCAGGCGGTGGTTCGGGCAGCAGATCAACAGCGGCTCTTCATTCACGTTCGTGAACGTCCTGACCGGTCTTGTCCCGACCGGCTCTATTCTGTACAGGTGTGACCTGGCGGGCCAGGCCGACAACAACGCGCTCTTCACCGTCAGCGAGGGGAGCACGGTGCTCGGCTATGCGCCCATCTACCCCGAGGGGGGATACACCGTTGCCACCGAAGGTTCGTTCCAGGCACTCGGCACGGCGGCGCTCCCGGGCAATACCAGCAGGCTCACGTTTGCGTATACCGGGGACGGCGCGTCTGCCGCGGGCTGGATCGGGTGGTTTGAAATTCTCTATCCCCGCTCGCTCTCGGGCGTCAACGATTCGCTCCGGTTCTACGCTCCCGATACGACGGCCACGGTGGAGTATCACCTCCAGGGATTCGACGCGCTCCCCATGGTCTTCAACGTGACGGACCAGGCCAACGTGCGCCTCCTCTCGGGGCTCGGGGGCTCATACATTTTCAGGGCGGCAGAGACGGGCGGATCCCCCTCCGCCTACTGGGCGGTCGCGGGGAGTTCATGGAGAACGCCGGCCGGCTCAACGCACATGGGCAACGAGAACGTCAGGGGCTACGCCGGGGGAGCGGACTTCATCATTGTCACGGCATCGCAGTACCGCTCGGGCGCGGACCGGCTCGCGGCGTACAGGTCCGATCCCGCGCACGGCAACCTGAAGGTGTACGTTGCCGACGTTGGACAGATCTATGACGAGTTCAGCTGCGGTGTTCCTGATGTGACGGCGATCAGGGATTTTCTCTACTACGCCTACCAGAACTGGTCGCCCGCGCCGCAGTTCGTGCTGATGCTGGGGCAGGCTTCGTACGACTACAAGGGGATACTCGGCACCCAGACGAGCTTCGTGCCGACGTGGGAGTCGCAGATCTCGCTGGACGACCTGGACAGCTACGCCACCGACGATTTCTACGGGAAGTTCGGGGGCACCGACGCACCGTCGCTCGTCATCGGCAGGTTCTCCGCCCGCACCGCCGCGGAATCGGACGCCTTCGTCGACAAGCTGAGCCACTACGAGAACAATTCCGCTCCCGACGCCTGGAAGATGCGGATGCTCTTTATCGGGGACGATTCCTGGACGCCGGACGGTGAAGACCTGACGATTCACAGCGATGCGGCGGAAGCTCTTGCAGGCCCGAATTTCACTCCGCCGGAATTCACCGAAGACAAGGTCTACGTCGCGGGATACCCGACCGTCTATACCGCCGCGGGCAGACGGAAACCCCAGGCGTACCAGGCGATCATCGACGACATCAACCAGGGCGAGCTCGTGGTGAACTTCGCCGGTCACGGGAATCCGAGCCAGCTTTCCAACGACGACATCTTCGACATCCCGACGTCGGTCCCGCAGCTTACGAACATTGACCGGCTCTCCGTGTTCTTCCTTGCGACGTGCAATTTCTCGGAGTTTGACGACCCGCTGAACCGCACGGGGAGCGAAATCCTGCTGAACAAGCCGGATGGCGGTGCGATCGGCGTTGTCTCCGCCGACAGGAAGGTGTACGCGGGGGAAAATGCCGCGCTCAACCAGGGGACGTACCAGGCGATGTTCGTCCGCGACGCCTTCGGCAGGATCATCGTGAGCAAACCGGCGAGCGCCCTCTTTTCGTACAAGGCAAGCGGGGGAAACGACACGAACGACCAGAAGTATTCCTTTATGGGCGATCCGACGATGAGCTTCCAGTTCCCTCACGGGTACGCGTCGTTCGACACCGTCAACGGGAAGGCCATGGACAGCGCGGGCGTCCCTCTCGCGGTCGTCGCCCAGCTCAAGTCGCTCTCGAAGGTGACCGTGACGGGGAGCGTCCGCACCGCGTCAAACGCGATCGACGCAACATACAACGGCAGCGTGCTCGTCACGCTGAACGACGCCACGCGGATCCAGACGATACTCGATTTCTACCCCGGCGCGCCGCCGTGGACGTACCTTGCGACAGGCGGGCTCCTCTTCCGCGGCATCAATTCCGTGCAGAACGGCAGGTTCACCACGACATTCGTCGTGCCGAAGGACATCCAGTACAGCGACAGCACCTCCCGCGGGCGCTTCGTGGCGTATGTCTACCGCGCCGATGCCCCCGCCTCCGACGCGGAAGCGTACAGCGGGAACGTGCACATCGGCGGCACCGATACCTCGGCGGTCGTCCCCACGACGGGTCCCGCGGTGAACATCTACCTCGGCAACAGGAGCTTCCGTTCCGGCGACCTTGTCGGGGAGAACCCGGTCCTCCTGGTCGACCTCGCGGACTCGAGCGGAATCAACACGTCGACTTCGGGCGTCGGCCACAGCATCGAGGCCTGGCTGAACAACGCGTCGCAGAGCCTTGACCTGACGAACTATTACACGAGCAAGCCGAACAGCTACCGCCAGGGGACCGTCCAGTACCAGCTCTCGGCGCTCCCGGACGGCCAGAATACGATCCGCGTCAGGGCGTGGAATTCGTTCGACCTCTCGGGATCGGGCGAGGCAACGTTCGCGGTCGCGTCGTCGGACCAGCTCAGCGTGGCAGACGTGTTTAATTACCCGAACCCGTTCGGCGCCGCCGGGACAGCGTTCACGTTCCGGCAGAACCAGACGGCGCCTCTCAGCGTGACGATCAAGATCTTCACGGTGGCGGGCAGGCTCATCAGGACGCTGCGGGAGTACGAGCCGGGGGATTCGTTCGTGCGCGTGCCGTGGGACGGCAGGGACGGCGACGGCGACGTGATCGCCAACGGCGTCTATCTCTACAAGCTCATCGTGAGCACCACCGACGGGCGGTTCACGAGCGAATCGCTCGGCAAGCTTTCCAAGGTCCAGTGACAGTGTGAGTTCATCATCATTATCCGGGGAGGATAATCATATGTCATCATCACGGGTTGTTTCGCGCGCCGCGCTGCTCCTGGCGGTCCTGGGAGCGTTTGCCGCGGTTCTTCCGCAGAGCGCGAGCGCGCAGGCGGGTGCATCAGCGGTGCCGTTTCTGCTGATCGCTCCCACCTCCCGCGCGTCCGGCATCGGCGAGGCGGGGACGGGGACGGTCGACGACGCGTCGGCCATCTACTGGAATCCGGGGGCCCTGGCGTTCCTGGACGGACAGGAGGTGAGCATCACGCACTCGAACTGGCTCCCGCAGTTCCAGCTCCCTGACCTGTTCTACGATCACCTCAATTTCCGGATGCACATCGACGGCATCGGCGGGACGATCGGGGCGGCCGTCACGTACCTGAACCTCGGCGAGTTCACGCTGACGAATTCATCGGGACCGACGCCGATCGGGACGTTCAAGTCGTACGAGTACGCGGTCCTGGCCGGATATTCGACCAAGGCGTACGACGACCTGGGGCTCGGGATCAACCTCCGGTTCATCCACAGCGCCCTCTCGCCGATCGGTGCAGAGCAGGAGAAGGGGAACGGTATCGCTTCCTCGGTGAGCGTCGACATCGCGCTCATGTACCGGCCCGACAAACTGGATGTGCCGTTGCTGGGTGACCTCGGGAAGCGGTTCAGCGCCGGCGTGAACCTGAGCAACCTCGGCCCGAAGGTCACGTATGTCGACGCGGCGCAGGCCGATCCGCTCCCGACGGATCTCCGCCTGGGAGTCGGCTACAAGCTCATCGACGACGAGTACAACAATGCGACCGCGTCGCTCGACCTCACGCGCCTTCTGGTCCGCCGCTATGCGGACGGCACGTCCGATGCGCTCCCCAAATCGCTGATCACCGCGTGGGGCGACGGCGGACTGAAGGCGGCGGATATCTGCGGCGGCGTGGAGTACTGGTACGGCTCGCCCAGGCTCCTGGCGCTGAGGGTCGGGTATTTCTACGAGGACCCGAACTACGGCGGCCGGAAGTTCCTCACGTTCGGCGCGGGCATCCGGTACGACATCTACGGCTTTGACTTCAGCTACATTTCCGCGTCCCAGGATGAACCGCTCTCTGACACGATCCGGTTCTCGCTCGTGATCGCCTGGGGCGGCAAGCAATAGCGGCTCTCCGGCCGGGCGGTCGCCGCCCGGCCGGACGCTGTGTGCGCGTCCTCTCACCCTGACTTCGCTCCGGCCATTCATGCTCTCGATGCGCCTGCTCATCCTCATGCTCGTCCTCACGACGGTTGCCACGGGACAGCGGCTCAGCCATTCCCTTGACACGGGACCGCGGCTCAGCCATCCGCTCGCCGCTGTACGAGGCGAGGCGCGCACCTCCCCGCGCGCTGCGGCCTTCCCCGACACCGTCCACGTGCTTGCCGTGATGGTGCAGTTCCAGACGGATAACGACCAGGCCAAGGACGGGAACGGGCAGTTTGTCCTTTCGGCTCCCGGGGCACCGTACCTCGACGCACCTCCGCACGACAGCGCCTACTTTGCCGGCCACCTGGCGTTCCTGTCGAACTACTTCCGGAGGGTATCGAAAGGGAAGACGCTCGTCGCCTGGACGCTCGCCGGAGGCGTGTACACGCTCCCGGGGGTGACATACGATTACGCCCCGCACCCCGGCGAAGACAACCGGCGGCTGGGGAACCTGGCGCGCGACACGTGGCATGCCGTCGACTCATCTGGCCGCGTTCCGAACATCGCGTCGTTCGACTGCTACGTCCTCTTTCACGCCGGCGTGGGGCACGACGTCGACATCGTGAGCACTGTCGGCTACGACCCGGCCCCCCATGACATTCCCTCGATCTACCTCGGCCCCGGCGCTTTTGTCGGGCTCCTGGGCGGCGGGATTGCCGTGAAGGGCGGAACGATCACCAACACGATCATCATGCCCGAGACCGAGACGCGGAATATCCCCGCGCTCAACGGGACGGCCCAGCTCACGCTCGGGATGAACGGCCTCATGTGCGCATCGCTCGGCAGCTACCTCGGCCTTCCCGACCTCTTCGACACGCAGAGCGGCGCCTCCGGCATAGGCCGGTTCGGCCTGATGGACGGCCAGTCGATATTCAGCTGGAGCGGCGCGTTCCCCCCCGAGCCTTCGGCCTGGGAACGGTACTGGCTCGGCTGGGTAAACCCGATCCGCGTTTCCTCCGGCGTATCGACGCTCGTGCTCCCCGCTATCGCGCTGGCCGACTCCGTCTACCGCGTGCCAATCTCCGACGCCGAGTATTTCCTCGTGGAGAACAGGAGCCGCGATCCCTATCGCACGGGCGTCACCGTGACGTACCTGCTGCAGGGAGCGACGCACACCTTCAACCATGCGCGGGACACCGCGGGGTTCGCATTCGACGATATCGGCGGGATCACGGGGACGATCACGGACGTCGACGTCCCCGACTGGTCGATCCCCGGCGGCGTCGATGCTGACGGGACGTTCTACGACGGCGGGACGCTCATCTGGCACATTGACGAGGGGGTGATCAACGCGACGATCGCCACCGATGCCGTGAACGCAGATTCCACACACCGCGGCGTGAATCTCGAGGAGGCCGACGGCTCACAGGATATCGGCCGCACGTACGGCATCACCGACCCCGGGCTCGGGAGCGAGGCGGGCACAGCGCTCGACTTCTGGTTCAGCGGTAATTCGTCGTCCGTGAACAAGAACTCGTTCTCCGCCACCACGTTCCCGAACTCCAATTCGAATCTCGGCGCGCCGAGCCACATCACGATTGATAACTTTAGCGTCCGCTCGCCGCGCATGACTGCCAGGGTGACCCGGGGGGATGTGATCGCACCCGTGCAGGGGTATCCCCGGCAGCTCGGTGAATCACTGGTATCGCCGACACTTGGGGTGGCTGATTTCGGCGGAACCGCGGGTCAGAGGTTTATTGTCGGGACGCAGGGGCAACCGCTGCCGAAATTCTCCACCACGGGTGAAACCGATTATCTCCAGTCAGCAGGAAAGGTCTATCTGTTCTCACCTGATTCCACGGGACACCTCTTCCCGTTCCGCACATCGGGGGTGATTGAGGTTGCAGGTTCCGCCGGAAGCTCGTTCCAATTTCCTGCCGCTGCCGCTGACATCAACGGCGACGGCGTCCCGGACATCATTACGGTTGAAACTGACTCACTGGTCAGCATTGCGACGGCGACGGGGAGGGTTCGGGCCCTTTCGATGACCGCGGCCACACCCGA
>Ga0335081_10010664_pt1 | contig 14868 bp, 14 predicted proteins | sample Lox_Sample_35_FD_206713 | JGI IMG/M metagenome (GOLD analysis project Ga0335081, IMG submission 206713) | Soil microbial communities from Loxahatchee National Wildlife Refuge, Florida, United States - Lox_Sample_3.5 | ecosystem: Environmental > Terrestrial > Soil > Wetlands | place: USA... | reverse complement strand
TCTCAAAGATTGATGATACTTACGATTACGATTGCATTTTGTTGAGCATTGGCGGAGGAGCGGCAGACCCTTCCGCGCAAATGAATGTCATTAAATCCAGCGGTTTCACGCATGAATGGTTTCCACGTCAAAAACACCCTTCAACCGACTGGGAAGCACGGTTGGATTTTCTTATGGACGATCAGAACAAGACTTTTGATTTCCAGAGACGAAAAAAAGATTTCGACGAGGTGCAGGAACTACTCGCCGAACAGGTGCCGATGATTTTCACCGTTACGCCGTTGTACTTTGCCGCGGTTCGCTCGGTCATTGGCAACGTGCAGGCAACGGCGTTGAGTTCCTACCGCGCGACGTGGAACGCCGAGGAGCTTTATTTCAAGAAATAGCGTGCAATTTGCTGCTGCAGGTGAAAACTCATTTCATTAGGCTGACCGCAATTTTAATGGCCGCTTTGGGGCTTTCGGGCTGCGGCCAGAAACCCGTTTCGGAAACCGCGCCGACAAACTATCCGCTGCCCGATCCGCCGCTCGTCGCCAACTGCACGCCGGGAGTTCGCGGCGGCAGATTTGTCATTTGCGAACTTCGCGAACCGAAAACGTTCAACTTCCTCATATCCGATGAATTGTCGTCCCGATACATCGGACGCTTGATGTTTTGGGGGCTATTAAACTTTGATGTCCCGACACAAACCGTGAAGCCCGGTTTGGCGGATTTTTGGACCAATTCGCCCGATGGGAAAACGTGGACGTTCCGGTTGCGGAAAAATCTGTGCTGGAGCGATGGTGCGCCGCTCACGGCGGACGATGTCGTTTTTACGTGGAACGACATCGTTTACAATCCGGACATCCCCAATCCGGTCCGGGACCAGTTTATCATTGAAGGAAAGAAGTTTATCGTGACCAAACTGGACGATTTGACCATTCAGGTTACGACGCCTGAAGTCTATGCGCCGTTATTGCAGGCCTTTGGTTATGATGTTCCGATTTATCCCAAACATACGTTGGCGCAATATGCGAACGCCAGCTTTCCGTCGGCTTACGGTGTGGATTGGAATCCCAAAGACATCGTTTGCGAAGGCCCTTATTGCTTAAAGGAATACAAACAGGCCCAATATGCCGTACTCGAACGGAACCCCTATTTTCTCGAAGTGGACACCCATGGGACCCGTCTGCCCTACTTTGACCAAATCGTCTTTTCGATCGTGCCGGATTACAATGCGCAATCCCTCCGCCTTCTAAGCGGCGAAAGCGACGCGGATGACCTGATTTACCCGAATGAATATGACGCGTTCAAAACCGCCTCCGCGAAAGGAAGATTCAATCTGCTGGAACCGGGCATCGGTCTGGAAACCACTTTTTTCTGGTTCAACGAAAACACCAATGTGAATGCCAAAACCGGCAAGCCGCTCATTGACCCGGTGAAATTGAACTGGTTTCGCAATGTGAAATTTCGCCAGGCCGTTTCGTATGCCATTGATCGCGACGCCATGACCAAATCCGTTTTCTTTGGCCGCGGCATTCCTGATTACGGTTTCCTGACGCCGGGCTATCAAAATTGGTATGACCCGAACATCAAAAAATATCCCCACGACCCGGCCAAGGCGGTGGCGTTGTTGAAAGAAATCGGAATCGAGAAACGGAACGGCGACAACTTCCTGACCGACGCCAACGGCAATAAAATCCAATTTGTCTTCAATACCAATGTCGAGAACGACTCGAGGAAAAAAATGGCTGTGCTCATAGCCGCGGATTTGCGGAAACTGGGCATGGACGTGATTTTCCAGCCGATTGAGTTCAACACGCTCATCACCAAAGCAGATGACACATACGATTACGACTGTGTCCTCTTGGGCAACTATTCGGACACTGGCACGGATCCTTTTGGCAGTATGAACATCCTCAAATCCAGCGGTTTCGATCACTATTGGTTTCCGCGCCAAAAAACACCGGTCACACCCTGGGAAGCGCGGATAGACGATTTGATGGATGCGCAAATGCAGACGTTGAATTTGGCCCAGCGGGAAAGAGATTTCAATGAAGTCCAGGAAATTCTCGCCGAGCAGCAACCGTTCATTTTCACCTCCACACCATATTATTACGCCGCCGTTCGCTCGAACGTCGGCAACGTGCGCGCCTCACCGCTGACTTATTATCGCGTCACTTGGAACGCCGAGGAGTTGTATTTCAAGCATTGACGGGCGGGATTCATTGCAGCGGAATGCCAAACAGGATGGCCAGAAGCCCCAGGGTCGTTTCCGTCACGGTGCTTAACACCGGGCGCACATAAGGAAGGTTCAGCACAATGATTACCGCGATAAAGCCGAACCGCGACAGGTGCCAGTAGGTTTCATAACTCATGCCCACCAGGACCCGCATCACGCGGGAACCATCCAGCGGCGGGATGGGAATGAGATTGAAAAAACAGAGCAGCAGACTCACGTACGCGTAACGCAGGCAAACGTCGGCCATCGGCTCCAGATGAACCAGCAATCCCACGCGCACCAGCGCCATCAGTGCAACCGCCAATATCAGGTTCATCCCCGGCCCGGCCAGAGTCACGAGGATGTCGTCCCGGTTCGGATATCTCAAGTTCAACGGGTTCACCGGCACCGGTTTGGCCCAGCCAATCATGAACCGGCTGATGTTCGGCGACATGAAAATCATCAACAACGGCAGCAGCACCGTGCCAATCGGATCAATGTGCATCAGGGGATTCAACGAAACGCGGCCTTGCAGTTTGGCGGTGTCGTCGCCGCATTTCAAAGCCACCCACGCATGCCCGAACTCATGGAACGTCAGCAGGATGACCAGGCCGAGGTAGGTGATCAACCCGTCAACAATGACATCGCCGGTGTTTGCATCCATCGCCGGAGCTTAACGCCTGCGCGCCCGCCGGTCGAGACGGAAGCCAAAAGGAATTGCCGTCCCGACGGGATTTTGTAATCCTGCGAAACGGTTTAACCAAAAACATTATGTTCGATTATGCCATTGCTTGAGGGGAAATTCGGCGTCGTCTTCGGGGTCGCCAACCAACGTTCCATTGCCTGGGCCATCGCGCAGGCCTGGGCGCGCGAGGGGGCAAAGCTCGCCTTCACGTATCAGGGCGAGCGGGTCAAGGAAAACGTCGCGGAACTCGCCGGCACGTTTGGCGCGGACACGCCCATCCTGCCCTGCGACGTGACAAGGGACGAAGAAATTGCCGACGTCTTCAAAGCCGTTGGTGAAAAGTTTGGCAAGCTGCATTTGCTCCTGCATTCCGTCGCGTTTGCGCCGAAGGCCGCGCTCGAAGGCGAATTCGTCAACACGACCCGCGAGGCGTTCCGCGTGGCGCACGACGTGAGCGCCTATTCGCTCGTGGCGTTGGCCCGTGCGGCCGTGCCGTTGATGACCGACGGCGGCAGCATTCTGGCGATGAGCTATTACGGCGCGGAGAAGGTCGTGCCGCACTACAATGTCATGGGCGCCGCCAAGGCGTCGCTCGAAGCCGGCACGCGCTATCTGGCTTACGACCTCGGGCCGAAAAAAATCCGCGTCAATTGCATCAGTGCCGGCCCGGTCAACACGCTGGCCGCGCGCGGCATCGCCGGTTTCAGCGAGATTCTCAAGCATTACGAAGCCAACGCGCCCCTCAAACGGAATGTGTTGCCTGACGAACTCGGCGCGACCGGCGCATTTCTCGCCAGCGACGGCGCCGCGGCCATTACCGGCCAGGTCATTTACGTGGATTGCGGCTACCAGATCATGGGGATGTGAGGCATGAATAATGCGCCACTAAATCTGAAACATGATTCAACGGCAGCACCGATAATCAAGCTGACACACCAAATAATAAAAGATGCGGTCATTCTAAAAGCCGACGCAATTTTGATGGAGCTGGATACGGAGTTGCATTTGAAAGTTCAAAAGGAAAGTGAAGCTATCCGAGAAAAACACAGACGCCCAAGTTTTTACGAAGCAATTTTCAAAAAGAGATTCAAAGATTATTTTCGCTTTGAGAAAGCAAGTTATAGGAAGTCAAACGTTGAAACGATGTTTTTTGAGCTTGGCCAACTTCCAATGGCTTTGAAAGCAACTTATTTAATCGATGGGGTTCAGCAAACAATGCCGTCATTCCACAGCGAGTTGTTTGCGGACGTAATCCGAGTTTTACAGGTTGCAGCCGGGGTTTCTCCCAAAACAAGTGGTGAAGTTTCAGCCATAATTGAAACGGTCAAGCCCGCTTCAAAATGGATGCTTGAATCCAAGGATTTGATGCGGCGAATTCAGTTGCGAAGAATTCGTCTGAATCAAACGCCGCCAAATTAATCCGGCCGGATCATTTCGAACCGGTCGCGGGTGCGGCAATACCAGTGCGGCGAGGCCATACGGCCGATGACCCGAAGCTTGTCGGTGTGAATCCGTTTTTTCTCAGCGTCGAAAAATTCATCGCGCAAATGAAGGCGTTTGATCAAACCGATCACCACGCGGTTTTTACCGATTTGCAGCGTGCCCCATTCGACACATTCCAGGCTCGCGGGGGATTCGGCAATGCGTGGTGGTTTCACCAGCGACGACGGCGCGGTGTGCAGGCCCGCGTGTTCCAGTTCGTTCTCGCCGTACGGCAGCGACGCCGCACATTGATTCATCGCTTCGGCAATGGCTTCGTCCACGAGGTTCACGACAAATTCGTGCGTGGCGCGGATGTTGAGGGCCGTGTCCTTGGGCGTGCCGTTGTCGCGGTCGCCGGGCGCAAAGGCGAGGATGGGCGGGCGCGCGCCGAGCAGGTTGAAGAAACTGAACGGCGCGGCGTTGATTTTGCCGTCTGGACTGATGGTGGTGACGAACGCGATGGGCCGTGGCGTGACCAGGCTGGCGAGAATCGGATAAGCGCGATCGGCGAACTGGTTTTCAAGGTCAAGTTCCATAAAACGGCTCCAATCCAGGGCTACAGTTTAAGTCGTGCAACGTAAGCGCCATCCACCTGGTCCACGAACGGCAAAAGCTCGCGCTCGGATTCCAGTTTGAATCCGGGACACCGGCGCAAAAATTCCTTCACGACTTCCTGGTTTTCCTCCGGCTCCAGGCTGCACGTGCTGTAAACCAAAACACCACCCGGCTTCAATGCGAGCGCGGCCTGTTTGAGCAAGCTCAATTGCCCTTCTTGCAGCCGCGAAATCTCCTTTGGTTGAATCCGCCACCGCAAGTCCACGCGCCGGCGCATGACGCCGGTGTTTGAGCACGGTGCGTCCACCAGGATACGATCGAACAATTCGCCCTCACCCCGGCCCTCTCCCCCGGGGAGAGGGGGAATAGTCGTCCGTCGGTCGGTAAGACGAATGCCGCTGACAGTTTTGAAGGTCGTGCTTGGCTGTTCCCTCTCCTGGGGGAGAGGATCAGGGTGAGGGCGGTTTTGGTCGTTTACGACTGTTTCCACGCAAGTTGCGCCGAGTCGCGCACGGTTTTCTTCGAGTAATTTCAGGCGTTCCACGGAATTGTCGATGGCCACAATCCGGCCCTCATTGTTCATCAATTGCGCGATAAAGGTCGTTTTGCCGCCGGGCGCGGCGCACAGGTCCAGGATTGTTTCACCGGGCCGCGGGCCAAGAACCCAGGGCGCCAGCAACGTGCCGGGGTCTTGAAGGTAAAACCAGCCGCGCCGGAAACTTTCCAGTTCCGCCAGCGGCGGATGCGATTTCAGTTCAAGGACAAGATTTTCGAAATCGGCGGGGACGCGCTGCCGCGCGTCCTTGCCGACCAGCAGGTCAGCCCTGCCAAGGAAATTGAGTCGGACGAAATCGTATTCAACGCCTTCCTCGCGCCATTTTTCAAGCAATTTGCCCGCATCCGTTTTCAACACATTCACCCGCGCAAACGTTTTCGGCGGGGTATTGTTCCAGGCGAGCAATTGCGCGGTTCGTTCCGCGTCCCAGCGTTTTTGCCAGCGGGCGACCAGCCATTCAGGGTGCGACCAGCCAAGCGCAGGTTGTGAAATTTTCAGATCGGCCAGAAGTTTCCCGGTGGCGTCGGCTTCGCGCAGATAGCCACGCAGGAGAGCGTTCACGAAGCCGGCTTGCGCGCCGAAGCCATTTTGCCTGGCCAGTTCGACGGTTTCGTTCACTGCGGCGTGGCCGGGAATCCGGTCGAGCCAGAAAATCTGGTAGAGGCCAAGCCGCAACAGGATTTGCAGCATCGGTTTTTGCGGACGCCCGTCCGTTTTGCGGGCGATGAGCCAATCGAGCGTAGTCTGCCAGCGGACAGCGCCATACACGATCTCCTGGCAAAGGGCGCGGTCGGCGGGCGAAAGTTGCGCTGTCGCCAGCGCGTTTTCGAGCAAATCCTCGGCAAATCCACGCTCGACGCGCCGTCGGTGTAAAATGCGCGCCGCGATTTGTCTTGGATTTTTGCCGTTCACGATTTTTAATAAGGACATTATGCTTTCATGATGCAATAAAAACGATGCTTTTATGAGAGAAGAATTTGAGAAGTTGGCCGCCGCCGGCAAGATTGAGGGGCGGCACGTCGAGCCGCTGACCAAACTGGCGACCGGCGGCTTTTGCATGCACCGGAGTTGGGGCTTTGGCCGGATCAAGACCGTGGACACGGTGTTCGCGCGGTTCACGATTGATTTTCCGGGCAAGCCGGGACACACGATGGATCTGGCGTTCGCCGCCGAATCGCTCAAGCCGATTTCCAAGGAGCACATTCTCGCCCGCAAAGCCGCCGACCTCGAGGGTCTGCGTCAACTGGCCGCGCATCATCTGGATTTGATCAAAGTCGTGTTGAACAGCTACGACGGCCGGGCGACGGCGGACCAGATTCAACAGGTGCTCGTGCCCGATGTCATCCGCGACGACTGGAAGAAATGGTGGGAAACCGCGCGCCGCGAAATGAAAAAGGACGGGCATTTCATCGTGCCGCTCAAAAAGACCGAGCCGGTCGTTTATCAGGCGCAGGAAACATCGCTGCAGGACCGTTTGCTGGCGGACTTTCGCAAAGCCAAAGGTTTGAAAGCGCGAGTGGCCGTGGCCGGCGAAGTGTTCAAAAATGCATCCGATTTGGCTGACAAAGCGGCCGCCGCCAACGAAATCATTGCCGCTCTCAATACGGAGATTTTGTCGCACCAGCGCACCCAGCCGGCCGTCGCGCTCGAAGCGGTCTTTGCGCGCGACGATTTGCGCGCCCTGGCCGGGTTATCCCCCGTCGAGGGCGAAATCACCACCGCGCAAATCTGGGCGCAGGACGGCGTCAAATTCGGCCCGGTGCTGGAATTGATCCCGGCGGTCAAACATCATCGCACGTTGGAATCGTTCCGGGCGGCGAACCCAGACCGCTGGATCGAAATCCTGCGCGGCTCGCTCAATGTCGTTTCCGCCAAGCTTTGCCGCGAGTTCGCCAACCTGCTGATTCAAGAGGGCAAAATCGACGCGCTCAAGGAAACCCTCGCGCGCCTCATCAACCAGCACACCGCGGGCAGCGAATTGTTGCTCTGGCTTGGACGCGACCGCAGTGACGCCTACGCCGACATCCTCGGTCCGGAAGTTTTCCGCGCGATGCTCACCGCCATGGAGCGCGATCAATTCAACGAGCGGCGCTCGAACCGCCTGCGCGAATTCATCCTCGACGACCATGAGTTACTCGCCGAGTTGACCGCCTCCGCTGACATTGAAGTGATCAAAGACCTCACCCGTGCGCTGCAATTTTCACCCGTCTTCGACGACATGGACAAGCGATCGCTTCTCGCGCGGCTCGTCAAGGCGCATCCCGCCGTGCAATCGCTCGTCAGCGGCGAACAGACCAAACAGGACACCACCCTGCTCGTTTCGTGGGAAAGCCTTGAACGCCGCAAGGCCGAATATGAGGAACTGGTGCAGAAGAAAATTCCCGCCAACTCGAAGGAAATTGCCATCGCCCGCAGCTATGGCGATCTCAGCGAAAACCACGAATACAAGGCCGCCAAGGAAATGCAGAAAATCCTCATGCGCCGCAAGGACGAGCTGGAGGCCCAGCTCACCCGCGCCCGCGGCACGGATTTCTCCAACGCGCGCACGGACATCGCCGGGATCGGCACCGTGGTGCGGGCGGCTGACCTCAACACGAATGAACCCGAGACCTTCACCATCCTCGGGGCCTGGGACTCCGAGCCGGAGAAGGGCATCATCAGCTATCTTTCACCCGTCGCCCAGGCGTTGTTAAACCGCAAGGTCGGCGACGAAGTGGAATTCGAAGTGCACGGCGCGAAACACCGGCATCGCATCGAGAAAATCGAGCCCTGGAAACCGGGAAATGCAAGCGAGCCCTCCGCGCATCCGGCCCAGACCCAGGCGCAAGTTTGATTTAGGATTTACGATATACGATTTACGCGGCAATCCAGTTGTCGCGAGCGCGCGTAAATCATAAATCAGATATCGTAAATGCCTTCAGGCTTTGCCGCCGAAGCTCACGTAATCGTCCACGTCGAGTACATCAAACCAGGTGGCAATGTCCTCACGCTTCGGGGCAGCCGCCTTCTGCATTTCGTTGAAATGCTCGCGCGATTCGGGGTTGTCCGGCGCGGACTGTTCCTGCCACGCCGACCAGGCCAGGATTTCCGGCATGGTGCGTTTGTGTTTGGCATTCTTTTGGATCCACGCCAGCACTTCGGTGTCGCTCTTGCCGAGTTGTTTTTTCAGCGCTTCGGGATCAATCCCCACGAATTCAAGGAATCCCTGGTCGAGCGGACAGGCATAATGGTATTCGCCGTGCTTGCCGGCAACGGTGGCCCGGCCTTTGTCCAACAGGCGCGGCAGAATCACGTAGCCGCCCAGGCGCACACGCGGACTGCGCGGCGGGAACTTCGTCAAATCAGGTGCGTGCAATGACATAATCGCCTTTCCATTGATGTAGTTTCGTCCGCCGGCCGGCAACGTGCCGGATTTTGGACCCGTGAAAATTGCATCAAAAATGCCGAATTGCAAGTGGCGTCCCGAATTTTTATGCTGGTCGTGTGAAAAACTCGGGCAAAGCCCTGTTCGCCGCGCTTCGCCTCATCGGCATTGCCGGCGCGGCGGTGCTCGCGCTGCTGGCCCTGGCCTTTCTGGCAAAATGGTTTGCAATTGTTGTCCTGCATTACTTGCTGTGGGCGTTGGTTGCGTTGTGGGCGTTGTTCACCGGTTTTGCCCTGTATTTTTTTCGCGACCCCGATTCGTTGGTGCCCACCGCGGCAAACCTGGTCGTCTCGCCCGGCCACGGCAAGGTGGACGCGATTGATACGGTGAATGAGCCGGAATTCATGGGCGGCGAATGCCAGCGGGTTTCAATTTTCCTTTCGATCCTCAGTGTGCACGTGCAATGCGCGCCCGTGGCGGGCCGCGTTGCCTGTTTCAAACACCGCCCCGGCCGGTATCTCAGCGCGATGAGAGCCGAGTCGGCGCAGTTCAACGAAAATGTGCTCATCGGGCTGGAGGCCGCCGAACCGCGCGGTGAGAAGATCGGCGTGCGGCTCATCGCCGGCGTGATTGCCCGCCGCATCGTCCCGTGGGTCAAGGAAAACGACAGGGTCCGGCGCGGCGAACGCATCAGCCTGATCCAATTCGGTTCGCGGGTGGACGTTTACCTGCCGCGCCGCGCGAAAATCCAGGTGAAACCCGGCGACAAAGTGACGGGAGGCGAAACGGCCATCGCGGCTTTCGATTAAAATGAACGAACCCATTGCTCCCAAACCGACGAACGACGATGCGGACGCAAAGTTGAAGATTTATTTTCTGCCGAACCTGTTGACGGCGGGCAATTTGTTCTGCGGTTTCGTGGCGTTGACAAACATTGTCGAGGCGCATCCGGGCAACGACGACTATTTTGATAAAATCAAGCTGGCGCTTGCGTTCATTCTGCTCGCGTGCATCTTCGATTTGTTCGACGGGCGCGTCGCGCGCTGGGGCGGCGCGGAAAGCCCGTTCGGACGCGAATTTGATTCGCTGGCGGATTTGATCTCGTTTGGCGTCGCTCCCGCGTTTCTCGTGCACCGCGTGGTGCTCCGCGATGTTTTTGTCAAACAGCCGGAAATTGGCTGGTTTATCGCCTCGATTTATCTGATTTGCGGCGCTTTCCGGCTGGCGCGCTTCAACGTTCTGTCCATGCAGCCGGGCGGCGGCGGCAAGGATTTCCTCGGCTTCCCCATCCCGTCGGCGGCGGCGCTGGTCGCTTCGCTGACGCTGTTGATGATGTGGATTGACGAAAAAGATTTTGCCGTCGGTTATCTGCGGTTCGTCCTGCCGCCGCTGCTGCTGTTTCTGTCGTGGATGATGGTCAGCCGTGTGCGGTATCCCAGCTTCAAGTCGCTGGACCTGCGCGCGACGCGGACGTTCACCAAGATGCTGGTGATCATTTTGTTCGCCGGCTGCGTGTTGATTTTGCAGGAACGAATCCTGGTGTTCGTCCTGCCGCTGTTTTTTACGGCGTATCTGATTTACGGCTTCGTGCGGCCGCGCCTCTCGCGCGCCTGGCGCCGCGAAATCGAGGAGGAAGACGAGGACGAACCGGGCGAGGCGCATTAAAACCATGCCGAACCAATTGAGCATTTTTGTCGCCGCGCCCACCGGTTTTATCATCGGCATGCTGCTGTCCATGCCGGTCGGACCGGTCAATCTCACCATCATCAACGGCGCCGCGCAGCGGGGCTTCAAATATGCGATGCTCATCGGCCTCGGCGCGGCGACGATGGATGTGCTTTATTGCACAATTGCCTTCACCAGCTTTTCGTCGTTCTTCGGCATTCGCATTGTCCGAACCTCGATGGAGGTATTCACCTTCGTGTTCATGCTGTTTCTCGGTGTGAAGTTTCTTTCGGCTAAAACGGTGACGGCACCCACGCAACTCGGCGCGGCCGCCCGCCGGATTGAAAAGCGCATTGACGAAAAACTGCACCCGCACTCGGCGTTCACGATTGGCTTTGTTCGCGTCCTGGGCAACATGGGAGTGTTGCTGTTTTGGATCGTGGCCGCCGCTTACTTCATGTCGCATGAGGCCTATTTCACTTCCTACGAGTGGGTCGAGGATACCGTCGCCGCCAAAGCGGCATTCATTGCCGGTGTGGCCCTCGGCGCGAACACATGGTTTTGCGCGCTGAGTTATGTCGTGTCACACCGCGGTTACAGACGGTTCGACGAACAAACCCTGGTGCGCATGCAGCGTTTGTCCGGCTTTTGCCTGCTGGGCCTGGGATTATACGACGGCGTGCATATCGCCTGGCAACTGGCCCACCTGGCCCGACACCGGATTTGAAAATAAAAAGCCTTTCTGCGCCGGCGGCATCGTGGTAATGCTCACGGCTCCGCGCCGGTGCGGTAAACCTTTGCTATGCTCAAGGCCGGAATCATCGGTCTGCCCAACGTGGGCAAATCCACGTTGTTCAACGCCGTCACCCGTTCGCACAAGGCGCCGGCGGAAAACTACCCGTTCTGCACCATCGAACCCAACCTCGGCGTCGTCACGGTGCCGGAACCGCGCCTCGCACCGCTTGCAAAAATTGCCCGGGTCAACATGCAGATTCCAACCACGATTGAATTCGTGGACATTGCCGGCCTGGTGAAAGGCTCGTCGCGCGGCGAGGGTCTGGGCAACAGGTTTCTCAGCCACGTCCGCGAAGTGGACGCCCTCGTCCACGTCGTGCGCTGCTTTGAAGACCCCGACATCATGCACGTCACCGGGAGCGTTGACCCGGTGCGCGATGTCGAAATCGTCAATACCGAACTGGTGCTGGCTGACATCGAGGCCGTCAAAAAGCGGCGGGAAAAAATTGCGAAGGACGTGAAACGCGGCGACAAGCACGCGTTGCTGGAAGAGCATCTGCTGGAAAAGATTGGCGCGCACCTGAACACCGGCAAGCCTGCCAACGCGCTCGGGCTGCCGCTGGCGCCTGACGAAAAACCTGTCGTCCGGAGTTTCTTTCTGTTGACCGACAAACCGGTGGTTTTCGCCTGCAACGTCAAGGAAGGCGACCTCGCCACGGCGGACCGGAATCCCTTCGTGCAGAAAGTCCGCGACTACGTGAAGACGCATCTCGCATGTGAAGCCGTCGTCGTCAGCGCGCAGATTGAAAGCGACCTCGTGGATTTGTCACCCGAAGAAGCCGGGGCGTATTTGAAGGAACTCGGCGTTGCGGAATCCGGCCTCGGCCAGCTCATCCGGGCCGCGTATTATGTGCTTGGCCTGCGGACGTTTTTCACATTCAACGAGAAAGAAGTCCGGGCCTGGACGATTCACGCCGGCGACACGGCGTCCAGGGCCGCCGGCACCATCCATACCGACTTCGAACGCGGATTCATCAAGGCCGAGACGGTAAACTGGGAGGATCTGGTGAAGTGCGGCTCAGTCGGCCACGCCCGCGAAACCGGCCATTACCGCATTGAAGGCCGCGATTATGTCGTCAAAGACGGCGACGTGCTGCTGTTCAAGTTCAACGTGTAAAGGTAGGGACGCCCGGCTCGGGCGTCCGGTCGGCGCGGCGCGCCGACCCTACCCCAATTTATATCTCCGCATCTTCGGCTCCATTTCCTGCGCCCAGGCGTCAATGCCGCCGCGCAGACAACGGACATTCTGCAGACCGTGCCCCATAAAATACGCCGCCGCGTCCAAACCATTTTTGCCAGCGTGATCAATGACGACGATCAGATTTGTGTTTGAACCGCTCGCCATGAGTTCGCGTATTACGTCCTGTGACAGCAAAACTGAACCGGCGATGTTCACCGCCTCGAATTCCTCGCGCGAACGCACATCCACCAGCTTCACCGATTTGTCGCGTTGCAAAAGTTCGGCGAGTTCTTTCGGTGAAATCAAAATTTTCGCGTCCTGCTCGTGGCTGGACTGGATGTGCGCCAGCACCTCGGCCACGTCCAGATTGCCGTTGCGCGCGCAAACCTGCGCCAGCGTTTCGTCCGGGCTGAACCCGCAACTGCTGCACCCGCCGATGTGATACCGCCGGAACAACGCCCGCTGCGCGCCGGGAAAAGCTTCCAGCACCTCGCGCATCGATGAGGTCGGTCCAATTTTTTCGATGGCCGTCATGTGCCGAAAAATTTCTGGATTTCCTTGATCACTTTCACGAACCGGTCCACTTCGGCCTTGGTGTTGTAAAAATAGAAACTCGCACGGGCGGTGGACTCGACACCCAACCGGTGCATGAGCGGTTGCGTGCAGTGGTGCCCCCCGCGCAACGCCACACCCGCCTGGTCCGCCAACGTCACCACGTCGTGCGCATGAACGTCCTTGAGCAGAAAACTCACCAGCCCGCCGCGGCCGGTTTTCGGGCCGAACAACCGAATGTTTTTCAATGCGGCAAGTTCTGCGTAAGCGTGGTTCGCAAGTTCCTGGTCGTGTTTCCAGATGTTTTTACGCCCGATGTGGTCGAGGTAATTCATCGCCGCGTGCAGACCGATCGGGCCGGAAATGTCCGGCGTGCCGGCCTCAAACCGGTGCGGCGCTTTCTTGAATTCGGTTTTCTGGTATTCAACGGTCAAAATCATTTCGCCGCCGCCCTGGTACGGCGGCATGGCGTCGAGCAATTCCTGCCGGCCATGCAAAATACCGATGCCCGTCGGCCCGCAAATTTTGTGACCGGAAAACACGAGAAAATCGCAACCGATCTGCTGCACGTCCACCGGCATGTGCCCGGCGCTTTGCGCGGCGTCCACGAGCGTGATGACGCCCAGCTTGCGCGCCCGGGCGCAAAGGTCGGCGACCGGATTGACCGTGCCGAGCGAATTCGAGATGTGCACCATCGAAAAGATCTTCACCTGCTTCGTCAGCAGCGAACCGAGCTTGGACAAGTCGAGCAGACCTTCGTCGCCGGTGACGGGCAGGTAGGCGATTTTTGCGCCGGTGCGTTGGGCCAGCAATTGCCACGGCACCAGGTTGCTGTGATGCTCCATTTCGGTAAGCAGAATCACATCGCCGGATTTGAGATTCTTCGCGCCCCAGGAATTGGCGACGAGGTTGATGCCTTCGGTCGTGCCACGCGTGAACACGATTTCCTCGGCGCTGCGGGCGTTGATGAATTTCGCGGCGCGCGCCCGCGCGGCCTCGTAAGCCGACGTGGCGCGGTTGCTCAGTTCGTGGATACCGCGATGCACGTTCGCGTTGTCGTGCTCGTAATAATGCACCAACGCGTTGATTACCGAGTGCGGCTTCTGTGACGTGGCGGCGTTATCGAAATAAATCAGCGGTTTGCCATGGACCTGTTGCTCGAGGATGGGAAAGTCGGCGCGCAAGGCGGACCAATCTGGGGATTTTGTACTCATTAAAATGCGCGCCTGAAATCCGAAATCCGAAATCCGAAGGCCGAAAGAATTCCGAAACCCGAAGCCCGAATGTGTGCAAGTCGAAGGACGGTTCGGATTTCGACGTTCGGGCTTCTTTCGGATTTCGACATTCGGATTTCGGATTTTAGTTGGAGCCTCCTCACGCCGGCTGCTACATGAGACCAAGCTGGAGCTTGGCGGCCTCGGTCATCATGCCCTGGTTCCACGGCGGGTCCCAGACCAGTTCGACGTTGGCCTCGTCAATCGGTTCGAGCGAAAGCAGCTTGTTTTGCACGTCCTGCGCGAGTGTCGGGCCCATGCCGCACCCGGGCGCGGTCAGGGTCATTTTCACGTCGGCCTTAAAACTGTTTTCGCCGGCGGGCGTGAGGTGACAATCGTAAATCAGGCCCAGATCAACGATGTTGACGGGGATTTCCGGATCGTAACACGTCTTGAGGGCTTCCCAGACCTGTTTTTCGAGTCCTTCCTGTGTGACCGGGCCGGTCGTGGCCGCAGCGGGTTGGGCCTGGACTTCCAGACCGAGCGCGTCGGCGTCCTGGTCCGCAATTCGGAACATGTTGCCATTGACGACGACCGTGTAGCTGCCGCCCAGCGATTGG
>Ga0335081_10010663_pt1 | contig 14868 bp, 14 predicted proteins | sample Lox_Sample_35_FD_206713 | JGI IMG/M metagenome (GOLD analysis project Ga0335081, IMG submission 206713) | Soil microbial communities from Loxahatchee National Wildlife Refuge, Florida, United States - Lox_Sample_3.5 | ecosystem: Environmental > Terrestrial > Soil > Wetlands | place: USA... | reverse complement strand
CGCCACGAGCGCTGCGATCACAGTTGCCGGCCCCCGCCAGCTAGTGTGCGCTTTAGGCGATGCGGGTGATGTGTCCTGCGGCGCCGCGATCACTTCCGTCGGTGCCGTGATCACTTCCGTCGGTGCGGCAATGACTTCTGCGGGGCGCGCCGCATCGGCCTGTGCGGTTCCTATCCGGCTGCCAAGTGCGGCCGCGAAATCCGCACACGTCGCGTAACGGTCGGCGGGGTTCTTGGCGAGTGCTTTGGCGATGACGGGATCAAGGTCTGCCAACTCAGGCCGCCGCTCACCGAGCGGCGGTGGTGGTGCGGACAGATGCTGGGTGATGACCACCGCCGGGTTGGAGTGATGAAACGGAGCGGACCCGGTCAACAGGTTAAAGGCGGTACATCCGAGGGCGTACTGGTCGGCTTGCGCGTCGAGATCCTTACCCTGCAGTTGCTCGGGCGCGCAGTACGCGGTGGTGCCCACCAGCATGTTTGTCGCAGTCAGGCCGCTGATTTCGCCGAGCTCGCGGGCGATGCCGAAGTCGGCCAGCAGGATTCGCCGTCGGGGATCGGCATCAGTCAGCAGGATGTTGGCGGGTTTGACGTCACGGTGCAGCAGTCCGCGTGAATGGGCGTGATCGAGCGCGTCGGCAACGGCCGAAATGATCTCGACGACGTCGGCTTTCGGCATTCCGGACGGATACTTCTCGCGCAGCAGCTTCGCCGCGTCGGTCCCCTCCACGTAGTCCATCGAGATCCACAGTTGCCCGTCGTATTCACCGCGGTCGTGGATGCCGACGATGTGCTCGTGGTACAGGCCCGCGGCCAGGTCGGCCTCTCTGTTGAAGCGTTGGCGAAATTCGTCGTCCGCGGTCAGGTCGCGGGGCAGGATTTTCAGCGCGTCGCGGCGGGGCAGCCGCGGGTGCTGCGCCAGATACACCTGACCCATGCCGCCGGCCCCCAGCCGTCGCACGATGGTGTATCCGGCGAAGACCTCGCCTTCTTTTAAGCCATCGCTTTGCGGCATGTAGGCATGCTACTGAGGCCGTGGCCGCGGCAAACCGGTAATCGCTCCGCAGGCGTCAAGACATCGGGTGCGCCGCGCGGCTACTTTGTGGTGGCAACCAAGGTTTAAGTCCCCGTTCGCACGCCGGGCGTTGGCAGATGCCTTGGATGAGAATGGCGGGCAATGTTGAAACGGGTGTCCTGGACCTCCTGGACCACAGCGGTGCCGTTGGTTGCTCTCGTCGCGCTGGCAGTGACCTGGAGTCAGGAGACGGGGCCGGTACTTGCCGCGCTGGAAGCGGCATTTCTCACCGGTGCCGTGCTGGCCGCGGTACACCACGCGGAGGTGGTCGCCCACCGGGTCGGCGAGCCGTTCGGGTCGGTGGTGCTCGCCGCCGCGGTGACTGTCATCGAGGTCTCCCTGATCGTCACGCTGATGGCATCCGGCGGGAACGAGGCGGCAACCCTTGCCAGGGACACCGTGTTCGCCGCGGTGATGATCACCATGAACGGCATCGCCGGTTTGTCACTGCTGCTCGGTTCCCATCGTTATGGCGTCACACTGTTCAATCCCCACGGCAGCGGGGCCGCGCTGGCCACACTGATTACGCTGGCGACCCTGAGCCTGGTGCTGCCGACGTTCACCACCAGCCACGGGGCCCGGAATTCTCACCTGGCCAGCTCGCCTTCGCCGCGGTCGCCTCGCTATTGCTCTACCTGCTGTTCGTCTTCACTCAAACGGTGCGGCATCGCGATATTTTTCTGCCGATCGCACAGAAGGGTCAAAGAAGCCTTTTCAAGGATGGAAGGCATGCGGAGCCGCCGAGCACCCGGGCGGCGCTGATCAGCCTCGGGCTGTTGCTCGCCGCGCTGGTCGCGGTGGTGGGTCTGGCCGAACAAGAGTCGCCGGCAGTTGAGCGTGTGGTGTCAGCGGCTGGATTTCCGCAGTCGTTCGTCGGCGTCGTGATCGCCGCGCTGGTGCTGCTGCCGGAGACGCTCGCGGCGGCACGGGCGGCGCGGCAAGGCCGTATCCAGACCAGCCTTAACCTGGCCTATGGCTCGTCGCTGGCGAGCATCGGGCTGACCATCCCGGCCATCGCACTCGCCTCGATATGGCTGAAAGGACCGCTGTTGCTCGGCCTTGGCGCCACTCAGTTGGTGCTGCTTGCGCTGACGGTGGTGATCAGCATGCTGACCGTGGTGCCCGGGCGGGCCACCCGACTGCAGGGCGAGGTGCATCTGGTGCTGCTCGCCGCTTACGTGTTTCTGGCGGTCGTCCCCTGACATGTGTCGCGAAACGCGAAAGCCCCTCAGCGTTGGTGCTCGCTGCCGATGGCGTCGCGCTGACACCGATAGACGACTTTCGAAGGCGATATCACATGCGATAGCGCCTGCTCGGATCCTGTGGTGGTGCTGGCACGGTGCTCATGTGACGGATGTGGCTGCTTGGCACTTCCCGCCCACGGGAAAACACAAGGCCCCCAGAACCCGCGGCGGGTTCACGCGGTCGTCGGGCTAAGACCGCGCGCGCAGCGTCTCCAGCGCTTTGTCGGCGTGGGTGTCCATGCTGAATTCGCTGGAGATCACATCGAGCACCTTGCGACCGGTGTCGATGACGAAGGTCGTGCGTTTGACCGGCATCAACTTGCCGAGCAGACCGCGCTTGACGCCGAACTGGGTGGCGACGGTGCCCCCGGTGTCCGACAGCAGCGGGTAGTCGAAGTTCTGCATGTCGGCGAACTGGGCCTGCTTTTGCACGGGATCGGCGCTGATGCCGACCCGGGTGGCCCCGACGGCAGCGAATTCTGAAGCCAAGTCGCGGAAGTGGCAGGCTTCCTTGGTGCAGCCGGGTGTCATCGCCGCCGGATAAAAGAACAGGACGATGGGTCCGTCGGAAAGCAGGGCGCTGAGCTTGCGCGGCGTTCCGGTCTGATCGGGAAGTTCGAAGTCGGCCACTGTGTCACCAGGTTTCATGGCCGTCAGGCTACGCCGGGCCGATCAACGTATCTGCGAGGATGGTTCAGTGCACGCCCACCTCGCCGCCACCACCCCACGGGAGGACTTCCGCCAGCTGGCGGCCGAGCACCGTGTGGTTCCGGTGACCCGCAAGGTATTGGCGGACAGCGAGACGCCGCTGTCGGCCTACCGCAAACTCGCCGCCAATCGCCCGGGCACGTTTTTGCTGGAGTCCGCCGAGAACGGCCGATCCTGGTCGCGGTGGTCGTTCATCGGCGCGGGGGCGCCGTCAGCACTGACCGTGCGCGACGGCGAAGCGGTGTGGCTGGGCGAGGTGCCGCAGGACGCGCCCATCGGAGGCGATCCGCTGCACGCACTGCGAGCCACCCTTCAGCTGCTGGCCACCGCTGCGATGCTGGGGCTTCCGCCGCTCTCGGGCGGTATGGTCGGCTTCTTCGCCTACGACCTGGTGCGGCGGCTGGAACGGCTGCCCGAACTGGCCGTCGACGACCTCCACCTGCCGGACATGCTGCTGCTGCTGGCCACCGATTTGGCGGCGGTCGACCACCACGAGGGCACCATCACGCTGATCGCCAACGCCGTGAACTGGAACGGCACCGACGAGCGGGTCGATGAGGCCTACGACGACGCGATCACCCGGCTGGATGTGATGACCACGGCGCTGGGCCAGCCGCTGCCGTCGACCGTTGCCACGTTCAGCAGACCCGAGCCGCGGCACCGCGCGCAGCGCACCGTTGAGGAATACGGCAAGATCGTCGATTACCTGGTGGAGCAGATAGCGGCCGGCGAAGCCTTTCAGGTAGTGCCTTCGCAGCGCTTCGAGATGGACACCGATGTCGATCCGATCGACCTGTACCGGATACTGCGGGTAACCAATCCCAGCCCCTACATGTATCTGATGCATGTGCCGAATAGCACTGGCGCAACTGACTTTTCGATCGTCGGATCCAGTCCGGAGGCGTTGGTCACCGTCACCGAGGGCTGGGCGACGACGCATCCGATCGCCGGAACCCGGTGGCGGGGGCAGACCGAGGAAGAGGATCAGCAGCTGGAAAAGGAGCTGCTGGCCGACGACAAAGAACGTGCCGAGCATCTGATGCTGGTAGACCTCGGCCGCAACGACCTTGGCCGGGTCTGCATACCGGGCACCGTTCGCGTCGAGCAGTACAGCCACATCGAACGCTATAGCCACGTGATGCACCTGGTGTCGACGGTGACCGGGATGCTCGGCGAGGGCCGGACCGCCTTGGATGCGGTGACGGCCTGCTTTCCTGCCGGCACGCTGTCGGGCGCGCCCAAGGTGCGGGCCATGGAGCTGATCGAAGAGGTGGAGAAGACGCGCCGCGGCCTCTACGGCGGTGTGGTCGGCTACCTCGACTTCGCCGGCAACGCCGACTTCGCGATCGCCATCCGCACTGCGTTGCTGCGCGACGGCACCGCCTACGTCCAGGCTGGCGGCGGGGTAGTGGCCGACTCCAACGGTCCTTACGAATACACCGAGGCGACCAACAAGGCGCGAGCGGTGCTCAATGCGATCGCTGCCGCCGAGACGCTGACCGCTCCAGACGTCGGCCGCAATGCCTGATGCCCGGCCGGACCGGCCCCGCCGACTCACAGGCCGGCTGGCGATCGGGATAGCCCAGTTGTTGTTGGTGGTTGCCGCCGGGGCGCTGTGGACGGCGTCGCGGCTGCCGTGGGTCGTCATCCGGTCGTTTGACGGGTTGGGTCCGCCGAAGGAGGTGACCCTGTCCGGCGCGTCGTGGTCGACGGCGCTGCTGCCGTTGGCGCTGCTCCTGCTGGCGACGGCTGTCGCGGCGCTCGCGGTGCGCGGCTGGCCGCTGCGGGTGCTGGCGGGGCTGCTGGCGGCGGCCAGCCTTGCGGTCGGCTATCTGGGGATCAGTCTGTGGGTGATCCCGGACGTGGCCGTGCGCGGAGCCGATCTGGCGCACATCTCGCTGTTGTCGCTGGTGGGAAGCGAGCGGCATTACTGGGGGGCAGGGGTTTCGGTGGCCGCCTCGGTGTGCACTCTGATCGCCGCCGTTTTATTGATGCGGTCGGCTTCGGACTCTAGGTCGGCCCGCGACAGCGCAACGAAATATGCGACGCCCGCGACCCGCCGGTCGATTGCGCTACCCGAAGACGCTAATGCGGCGATGCTGGAGTGGCCGCAGGCGCCGGAGATGTCGGAGCGGATGATCTGGGATGCGCTTGACGAGGGCCGCGACCCGACCGATCGGCCCCGCGAGTCTGACACCGAGGGTCGGTGACGGGCCGCGAGCCGACGGTCGCTACCCTTCATTGACGTCGTCGAAATCGGCTTGGGACCGTTGGGTGACCGTGGGCGATGGTGGGAAAGGAACGACAGGCATGTGTCCGGCAACCGTGCTTGACTCCATCCTCGAGGGAGTCCGGGCCGATGTTGCCGCGCGCGAAGCCCTTATCAGCCTGTCGGAGATCAAAGTGGCCGCTGCGGCTGCGCCGCCACCGCTCGACGTGATGGCCGCCTTGCGCGAGCCCGGTATCGGCGTCATCGCCGAGGTTAAGCGCGCCAGTCCATCGGCGGGTTCGTTGGCGACCATTGCCGATCCGGCAAAACTGGCCCGGGCCTACGAGGATGGCGGCGCCCGGATCATCAGCGTTGTGACCGAGGAGCGACGTTTTCGCGGCTCGCTCGACGACCTTGATGCGGTGCGGGCCGCGGTCTCGGTACCGGTATTACGCAAAGACTTTGTGGTGCAGCCCTATCAGATCCATGAGGCGCGCGCGCACGGCGCCGATATGTTGTTGCTCATCGTCGCCGCGCTGGAGCAGTCCGTGCTGGTGTCGATGCTGGACCGCACCGAATCACTCGGTATGACCGCTCTGGTCGAAGTGCACACCGAACAAGAAGCCGACCGGGCGCTGAAGGCCGGGGCCAAGGTGATCGGCGTCAACGCCCGCGATCTCACGACGCTGCAGGTGGACCGGGATTGCTTCGCGCGCATCGCTCCCGGGCTGCCCAGCAACGTGATCAGGATCGCCGAGTCCGGTGTGCGTGGCACCGGGGACCTGTTGGCGTATGCCGGTGCGGGCGCTGATGCCGTATTGGTCGGTGAAGGTCTGGTCAAAAGCGGTGATCCACGTGCTGCGGTTGCCGACCTGGTCACTGCGGGCACCCATCCGTCCTGTCCGAAACCGGCTCGCTAGCCATTGGAAAAGCCAGTGAAGAGCCCTGCGGTGAAACGTTGAACCCGATGAGCCGTCCGCGCGTTGAGCCTTGGTGATGGTAGATCTATCCCGCCCGGATCTTCCGCGTCCGAGTGCGGCCGTCTCCGAACCCACCCGCCACGACCCCGATTCGGGTGGCCATTTCGGCGTCTACGGTGGCCGCTACGTCGCTGAGGCATTGATGGCGGTGATCGAAGAGATCACCGCTGCCTACGAGAAGGAACGCGTCAACCAGGACTTCCTGGACACCCTGGATGACCTGCTGGCGAACTATGCCGGCCGGCCGTCACCACTGTATGAGGCCACACGCCTGCGCGAGCATGCCGGCTCGGCGCGGATCTTCCTGAAGCGAGAAGACCTGAACCACACCGGTTCTCACAAGATCAACAATGTGCTCGGTCAGGCCTTGCTGGCCCGGAGAATGGGCAAGACTCGGGTGATCGCCGAGACCGGAGCCGGTCAGCACGGCGTGGCCACCGCCACTGCGTGCGCATTGCTCGGCCTGGATTGCGTGATCTATATGGGCGCCGTCGACACCGCGCGTCAGGCGCTCAACGTCGCACGCATGCGGTTGCTGGGCGCCGAGGTCGTCTCGGTCGAGACCGGTTCGAAAACGCTCAAGGACGCCATCAACGAGGCGTTTAGGGATTGGGTTACCAACGCCGACAACACCTACTACTGCTTCGGCACCGCGGCGGGGCCGCATCCCTTCCCGACCATGGTGCGTGACTTCCAGCGAATCATCGGCTTGGAGACGCGCGTACAGGTCCAGGATCGGGCGGGCCGGTTGCCCGACGCGGTCACCGCCTGCGTCGGCGGCGGATCCAACGCCATCGGGATCTTCCACGCGTTCATCGACGACCCCGGAGTACGGCTGGTCGGCTTCGAGGCGGCAGGCGACGGCGTCGAGACCGGCAGGCACGCGGCGACATTCACTGGCGGCTCGCCCGGCGCGTTTCAGGGATCGTTCTCCTACTTGCTGCAAGACGAGGACGGTCAGACCATCGAATCCCATTCGATCTCAGCGGGTCTGGATTACCCGGGGGTGGGTCCGGAACACGCGTGGCTCAAGGAAACCGGACGTGCCGAATACCGGCCCATCACCGACTCCCAGGCGATGGAGGCGTTCCGTCTGCTGTGCCGTACCGAAGGCATCATCCCGGCCATCGAATCCGCGCACGCGGTGGCCGGTGCCCTCGAGCTGGGCATTGAGTTGGGAAGGGGCGCGGTCATTGTGGTGAACCTGTCGGGTCGCGGCGACAAGGACGTCGAGACGGCCGCGAAATGGTTCGGCCTTTTAGGCGACCAGGGCACGCGATGACCGTGGAACAGAGCCAGGCGAGTAGGCTCGGGCAGATTTTTGATGCATGCCGCAAAGACCGTCGCGCGGCGCTGATCGGTTACCTGCCCACCGGATACCCCGACGTGCCAACTTCTGTGGACGGGATGATCGCGCTGGTTGAATCCGGTTGTGACATTGTCGAAGTCGGGGTGCCATATTCGGATCCCAGCATGGATGGCCCCACCATTGCCAGGGCCACCGAGGTCGCGCTGCATGGGGGAGTGCGCGTCCGGGATACGCTTGCCGCGGTCGAGGCGATCAGTTTGGCCGGTGGACGCGCCGTGGTGATGACCTACTGGAATCCGGTGCTGCGCTACGGGGTTGACGCGTTGGCTCGGGATCTGGCGTCGGCCGGCGGACACGGCTTGATCACCCCCGACCTCATCCCCGACGAAGCTCAACAGTGGCTGGCGGCATCTGACGAGCATCGATTGGATCGCATATTTCTGGTGGCGCCGTCATCGACGCCGCAGCGGTTGGTGACCACGGTCGAGGCATCGCGCGGATTCGTCTACGCGGCGTCAACGATGGGGGTAACTGGGGCGCGTGACGCAGTGTCGCAGGCCGCGCCCAAATTGGTGAGCAGGGTAAAGGCGGTGTCTGAGATACCCGTCGGCGTCGGCCTGGGGGTGCGGTCGCGAGAACAGGCCGCGCAGATCGGTAGCTACGCCGACGGTGTCATTGTCGGTTCCGCGCTGGTGTCGGCGCTGGGCGGTGGTGGTTTGCCCGCACTGCGCGCACTGACGGAGGAACTCGCTATCGGTGTGCGCCAGAAAGCATCCGTCTCATGACGATGTTGCCCACGTATTTCCCCAGCCCGCCGCAAGGCGTCTGGCACCTCGGGCCGTTACCTATTCGCGCCTACGCGCTGTTCATCATCATCGGCATCGTGGTCGCCCTGCTGATCGGCGACCGGCGCTGGGAGGCCCGTGGCGGGCAGCGGGGCGTGGTCTACGACATCGCGCTGTGGGCTGTGCCGTTCGGATTGGTTGGCGGCAGGCTCTATCACCTGGCCACCGACTGGCGGACCTATTGGGGCCCGGGCGGCGCCGGGCTCGGCGCGGCGCTACGGATCTGGGAAGGCGGCTTGGGCATCTGGGGCGCGGTAGCCCTCGGTGGCGTCGGCGCGTGGATCGGTTGCCGGCGTCGCGGAATTCCGCTGCCGGCCTTCGCAGACGCGATTGCTCCGGGAATCATCTTGGCGCAGGCTATCGGTCGGCTCGGGAACTATTTCAACCAGGAGCTCTACGGCCGGGAAACCACGCTGCCGTGGGGTCTGGAGATCTTCTACCGTCGAGATCCCTCGGGGTACGTTGACCCCCATTCGCTCGACGGCGTCTCGACAGGGCAGGTGGCGTTCGTCGTGCAGCCGACGTTTCTGTACGAATTGATTTGGAACGTCTTGGTTTTCGTCGCATTGATCTACGTGGACCGGCGGTTCACGCTGGGCCACGGGCGACTGTTTGCGATCTACGTGGCCAGCTACTGTGTCGGGCGGTTCTGCGTCGAGCTACTGCGCGACGACACCGCCACACACATCGCTGGAATCCGGATCAATTCGTTCACATCGACGTTTGTGTTCATCGGGGCCGTGGTGTACATCATTCTGGCGCCAAAGGGCCGCGAGGACCCAGAGAGCCTGCGTGGCAAGGATTACGTTGCCGAGGAGTCGAGAGAACCTGAGCCGGCGGATGAGCTCGCGACTGTCGCCTCGGCCTCGGCAGCGACTACGGCGGCTCCGGTTAGCGCAGGAGAAGACGGCGAAGCGCCTGATTCGGCGAAAACGGACGAATCTGCGGAAGTCCTGGACGCGGAAACCGCGGAGCCCGACACGGTCAAAGGGGAGGCGGAAGTCGCGGAGGCAGAGACCGCCGAAGAACCAGAAACCGCGGAGCCAGAAACCGCGGAGCCCGAAGCCGCGGAGCCCGAAGTCGTGGAGCCCGAGGCTTCTGAGCCCAAAGCCGAAGAGCTGGAAGCCGAGTCAGAAACAGCGGAGCCCGAAGTTGCGGCCGGCAAAGCAGCGCAAGACGACGTGTCCAGCGGATCTGAAGTCGACGCAGAGGATCGAGAAGACCCGTCTGAAGCCGAGCCGGACGCAAAGCCGGATGCCGACGCTGAAAAGGCCGCCGAGGAAACCTCGGCCGATGACGACACGACGACGTCGGGCGCTGTCGGTTCATCCCGTCGGCGATTGAGCTTCCGGCTTAGGGGGGCCGGTAGCAGTCGAGGCTGACTTCGTGCAGTCAAAGCGGAAGCCCGGCGGATCTGGCATGCTGAAAACGTGACTGACCAGTCGTGGAGCGACGCGGCAGGGTCTGGCTCGCCACCCCAGCAACCGTCGGGATATCCAAGCGGGTATCCACCGTCGTATCCGCAATACCCTGCGCCCGGAACCTACTTCGACCCGGCCGCACCCTACGGTCGCCATCCTGTGACCGGGCAACCGTTTTCGGACAAGTCGAAGGTCGTGGCGGGTCTTCTGCAGCTGCTGGGACTGTTCGGCATCGTCGGGATCGGCCGCATTTACCTCGGCCATACGGGGTTAGGTGTCGCGCAGTTGCTCGTGGGCCTGGCGACCTGCGGACTCGGCGCCGTGATCTGGGGCATCATCGACGCCGTGCTGATATTGACCGACAATGTCCGCGACCCGCAGGGTCGCCCGTTGCGCGATGGAACCTAATCCCGCTTTGCAGGCTCTAGGGCAGTGTCGTCAGCACGGCCCGCATTGTCATCGCCTTTACACAGCAGCCGGTACGGGCGTGCTGCTGGCCGGCGCACTGAGCTACGTCGGGCTCGTCGACCCGCACAACACTAATTCGGTGTATCCGCAGTGCCCGTTCAAGTGGCTGACCGGCTGGAATTGCCCCTTCTGCGGCGGGCTTCGGATGACGCATGACCTGCTGCACGGTGATCTGGCCGCCAGCATCAACGACAATGTCTTCCTACTGGTCGGTATCCCGATGCTGGCCGGATGGGTCCTGATTCGCCGCCGCCACGGCCAGTCATCGCTGCCGATGCCGGCGGTGTTGACGATCGCGGTCGCGGCGATCGGATGGACGGTGCTGCGTAACCTGCCGGGTTTCCCGTTGGTTCCGACCATCCTCAGCGGGTAGCCGCCGATCGCCGCTATTTCCTGGCGGCTAAACCTGCCGCTACCTTCGCGTCACTCCGATCGCCAAGACCGCGACTATGCTGGGTCGGCGTGAGTAGACGCGGAAAGATCGTCTGCACCCTCGGCCCTGCAACTAACTCCGACGAGCTGATCCTGGCGCTGGTCGAGGCCGGAATGGACGTCGCCCGAATGAACTTCAGCCACGGCGACTACGCCGATCACAAAGCCGCCTACGAGCGGGTACGGGCCGCTTCTGAAGCCACCGGCCGCGCGGTCGGTGTTCTTGCCGACTTGCAGGGCCCGAAGATCAGGCTGGGGCGCTTCGCCACGGGGTCCACCTTCTGGGCCGACGGCGAAACGGTACGGATCACCGTCGCTAAGTGTGAAGGCACCCACGACCGAGTGTCGACCACCTACAAGAGGTTGGCCGAGGATGCCGCGGTCGGTGACCGGGTTCTGGTCGACGACGGCAACGTCGGACTGGTGGTCGACGGCATCGACGGCGACGACGTGATCTGCACCGTCGTCGAGGGTGGCCCGGTCAGCAACAACAAGGGCATCTCGCTGCCCGGCATGAACGTGTCCGCACCGGCCTTGTCGGACAAGGACATCGAGGATCTCACCTTTGCGCTGGATCTTGGTGTCGATATGGTCGCGCTGTCGTTCGTGCGCTCGCCGTCCGACGTCGAGCTGGTGCACGAGGTGATGGATCGGACCGGGCGGCGGGTACCGGTGATCGCCAAACTGGAAAAGCCGGAAGCCGTCGACAATCTCGAAGCTATCGTGCTGGCGTTCGACGCCATCATGGTGGCCCGTGGCGACCTCGGCGTCGAGCTGCCGCTGGAAGAGGTTCCGTTGGTGCAGAAGCGGGCCATCCAGATGGCCCGGGAGAACGCGAAACCCGTCATCGTGGCGACCCAGATGCTCGACTCGATGATCGAAAACTCGCGGCCGACACGAGCCGAGGCCTCCGACGTCGCCAACGCCGTGCTCGACGGCGCCGACGCGCTGATGTTGTCCGGGGAGACCTCGGTGGGGAAGCACCCGCTGGCGGCCGTCCGGACGATGTCGCAAATCGTGTGCGCGGTTGAGGGGAATTCCACGGCCGCCCCGCCGTTGACGCATGTGCCGCGCACCAAGCGAGGAGTGATCTCCTATGCTGCCCGCGACATCGGCGAGCGACTCGACGCCAAGGCTCTGGTCGCGTTCACCCAGTCCGGCGATACCGTTCGGCGACTGGCGCGTCTGCATACCCCGCTGCCGCTGCTCGCCTTCACCGCTTGGCCTGAGGTGCGCAGCCAACTCGCCATGACCTGGGGCACCGAGACGTTCATCGTTCCGATGATGACGTCCACCGACGGCATGATCCGCCAGGTCGACAAGTCGCTGCTCAAACTCGGTCGCTACAAGCGCGGCGACCTGGTGGTCATCGTCGCGGGCGCGCCACCTGGCACAGTAGGCTCGACCAACTTGATCCATGTTCACCGGCTCGGCGAGGAAGACGTTTAGCCCCGAGGGGCGTTTAGCCCAGAGGAGAGCCTGTGCCGGCCGGCAATGAGCCGAATGCGCGAGAAGAACCCGCGACAAAAAGCACGTCTGACTTCGAGGAACTGCTGGCAATACTCGACCTCAACCGCGTCGCCGACGATTTGTTCATCGGATCCCATCCCAGCAAGAACCCGATGCGGACATTCGGTGGGCAGCTCATGGCGCAATCGTTCGTCGCGAGCAGCCGCACGCTGATCCGCGACGATCTGCCGCCCAGCGCACTGTCGGTGCACTTCATCAATGGTGGAGACACCGCCAAGGACATCGAATTTCATGTAGCGCGGCTGCGCGATGAGCGTCGCTTCGCCAATCGGCGGGTCGACGCGGTGCAAGACGGCGTGCTGTTGTCCTCGGCGATGATCTCGTACATGTCCGGGGGTCGCGGGCTTGAGCACGCTGTCGATCCGCCACAGGTGGCGCAGCCCCACACGCAGCCACCGATCGGCGAGCTGCTGCGTGGCTACGAGGAGACCGTCCCGCACTTCGTCAACGCCCTGCAGCCCATCGAATGGCGCTACACCAATGACCCGGCCTGGGTGATGCGGGAGAAGGGTGATCGGCTTCCCCACAACCGGGTCTGGGTCAAGGCCCTGGGTGTGATGCCCGACGACCCGGTACTGCACACCGCGACAATGGTGTACTCCTCGGATACCACGGTGCTGGATTCGGTCATCACCACCCACGGGCTGTCATGGGGGTTCGACCGCATCTTCGCCGCGTCTGCCAACCATTCCGTGTGGTTTCACCGGCAGGTCAACTTCGACGACTGGGTGTTGTATTCGACGTCGTCGCCGGCGGCCGCGGATTCACGCGGACTGGGTACCGGGCATTTCTTCGATCGCTCCGGGCAACTCATCGCGACGGTGGTGCAAGAGGGCGTGCTGAAATACTTTCCGCCCTCTCGCCGATAGTCAGGCTGCCGGATACCTGCAGGACAACGGTCAGATTTCGGCCCAGCACGGCCGCGATCAGGCGTAAGTTCGCATTAGCCGGGTGTTCGGCGCGGCAAGTGAGCTGCCCAGCTGAGTCAGCGCATCGGGAGGTGTCGGAAGGTGACCTTGAACGGCCCGCCGGTCGATGTCGCAGCGAAGCCCCGCGCGCGCGAACGCGTCGTCGTTCACGTCGATTCGCTGGCGGCCCGCTGGATTGGCGCCTTGGCCCTGCTGTGCGCGGCGTGCTGGCTCATCGTGATACTCGCCCGTCACCACCATCACCCGGACTGGCACTACACCGACCGGCTGGGCTGGTCGCTGACGGTTCTGGCTGCGGTGGCATTGATCGCTCGCGGCATCTTCCTGGGGCGCCCGGTGACGGCCATGCACGCGGCCGCTGCCGCCTTTTTTGTATTGGCCGGGCTGGGCTCGCATGTGCTGTCCTTCGACCTGCTCGGTAATTTGCTGATCGTCGGCTCCGGGATGGTGCTGATGTGGCCGACTTCGTCGCATCCGCGACCCGAAGATCTGCCCCGGGCGTGGGCATTGATCAATGCCACCAGCGATGACCCGCTGGCGCCGTTCGCCATGCAGACAGGCAAGTGCTACCACTTCACTGCCGACGGTAGCGCTGCGTTGGCATATCGGACCCGGATGGGGTTTGTCGCGGTCGGCGGGGACCCGATCGGTGATGAGGCAAAATTCCCCCAGTTGGTCGCCGACTTCGCCGCCATGTGTCATGCCCACGGCTGGCGAATCTCAGTGGTGGGTTGCAGCGAGCGGCGGCTCGGGCTGTGGAACGACCCGGCGGTGATCGGGCAGTCGTTGCGGCCTGTGCCTATCGGCCGCGATGTCGTCGTCGACGTGTCCAGCTTTGAGATGGTGGGGCGCAAGTTCCGCAACCTGCGTCAGGCGGTGAAGCGCACCCACAACTGCGGCATCACGACCGAGATCGTGGCGGAGCAGGAACTCGACAATAAGCGGCTGGCTGAGCTGACTGACATAGTGCGGGCCTCCCCGAGCGGAGCCCACACCGATCGCGGCTTCTACATGAACCTCGACGGCGTGCTGGAGGGCCGATTTCCCGGAATGCAGCTGATTATCGCCAGGGACGCCTCGGGGAAGGTGCAGGGCTTCCATCGGTACGCGACGGCCGGCGGCGGAAGCGACATCACTCTTGACGTCCCGTGGCGTCGCCGCGGCGCCCCCAACGGGATCGACGAACGACTTAGCATCGACATGATCAACGCAGCCAAAGATGCTGGGGTGCAACGGGTATCGCTTTCATTCGCGGCTTTCCCGGAGATCTTCGATGACAAGGATCGCAGTCCTGCCCAGCGGGTCTTCTACCGGTTGATCCATGTCCTTGACCCGTTGATCGCACTGGAGTCGTTGTACCGATACGTGGGCAAGTTTCACGCCTTGGACGCCCGGCGCTACGCGCTGATATCGATAACCCAGCTCGTTCCGTTGGTGTTCGTGCTGTTGACGCTGGAGTTCATGCCGCGCCGGCGACACCTGTGAGGGGCTGAACCCTTCGGCATCACACCTTGTATTCCGCCTTGATTGAGTATGAGATCAGGTGGCGGTGTTTGAGGTTGGCCAGTAGCCGATGACGCCATCGCCGAACTCGAGTTCGGTTTTCGGGAAGTCGTCGCCGACGGCCAGGAGCGGTTCGCCGCTGAGGAAGGCGGCCGCATAACTCATGCAGTCCCCGAAGTTGAGGCCGGCGCGGTGGCGTCCTTTGCCATATTGCAT
>Ga0335081_10010661_pt1 | contig 14868 bp, 14 predicted proteins | sample Lox_Sample_35_FD_206713 | JGI IMG/M metagenome (GOLD analysis project Ga0335081, IMG submission 206713) | Soil microbial communities from Loxahatchee National Wildlife Refuge, Florida, United States - Lox_Sample_3.5 | ecosystem: Environmental > Terrestrial > Soil > Wetlands | place: USA... | reverse complement strand
CATTTCCGGTTACACGGCCGCCTTCGTTTACGGCCGCGCCATGCGCGAACGCGGCGTCGTCATCGCCAGCGCGCGGGTGCTGCGGCGAGCCTGGCAGATCTACGTGGCCCACATCTTTTTGTTCACGATTTTCATGGCCGAGATCGCCTATGTCGCGGCGACGTTCGAAAATCCGCTCTACGCCGAGGAAATGAATATTCTCGATTTCCTCAAGCAGCCGGATGTCACAATTTTCCAGGCGCTCATTCTGAAATTCAAGCCGGTCAACATGGATGTGCTGCCGCTGTACATCATGTTGCTGTTGTTCTTCCCGCCGATGCTTTGGCTCTTGATCCAACAACCGGCCCTGGCGCTGGCCGGATCGGCGCTCGTCTATGTGCTGGCGTGGAATTTCGATTGGAATTTGCCCGCCTATCCAAACGGGCAATGGTTCTTTAATCCGTTTGCTTGGCAGTTGCTGTTTGTGTTCGGCGCGTGGTGCGCGCTCGGCGGCGCACAACGGCTGTCCGCGGCGCTGCGCTCGCGCGTCGTGCTGGCGATCGCGATTGCCTATCTCGTCTTCGCTTTCTTCGTCACCTTGACGTGGTACGTCGAGCCGCTCGGCCGTTTCGTCCCGGTTTGGCTTAGCGATTGGATGTATCCAATCGACAAGACCAATCTCGACGTGCTGCGCTTTGCTCATTTCCTTGCGCTGGCGGCCGTCACCGTGCATTTCATCCCGCGCGATTGGCCGTGGCTCAAGTCGCCATACCTGCGGCCGGCGATCCTTTGCGGCCAACACTCGCTGGAAATCTTCTGTCTCGGCGTGTTTTTGGCTTTCGCCGGCCAATTCATCATCAGCGAGTGGTCAGGCGGACCCTTGATTCAGACGTTTATTAGCCTTGTCGGCATCTTGATCATGGTCGCCACAGCTAGTCTGATATCGTGGTACAAACAGATAGAAGGGCGAAGCCCCACCGGGCGGAGCAAACCGCCGGATGCAGACCTCGCGGGAGGCGAGGCATGAAATTGCTCACCACACTTGTCGCGACAATCGCACTCAACTGTTTGCCGGCCTGGGGGGCGGTGGCGGAGCCGCAGCCCGAGGCTTGCGAAGTGCCGGCGTCGTTTCTGGAAAGTGAAACCGATCTCACCCGCGCTACTAATGAACTCAAAGACAGGCACCGGTTGGACATCAGCGTGCTGGGCACGGGATCCTCCTCGCTTGCCGGGCCTGACGGGGCGCATTTCGCCTATCCGGCGCGACTTGAGGATGCGCTTAAGCAGCAATCGCCTGGCAACGAGATCAAGGTCACGGCCCACATTCTGCCGAAGCAGACCACGGCCAATATGCTCGGTGGCTTGGATAAAATTCTCGCCGAAGACCATCCGAGCCTGGTGATTTGGCAGGCCGGTACGGCCGATGCCATCAATGGCGTCGAGACCGAGGACTTCCGCTCGAGCCTCGAGGACGGCGTCGATAAAATTCAAGCCGCGGGCGCCGATGTGATTCTCGTGAACATGCAATACAGCCCACGCACAGCTTCGATGCTCGACGTATCGGCTTATGCCGATGTGATGCGCCGCGTCGCCCAGCAGCGCAACGCGCTGTTATTCGATCGGTTGGCGATCATGCAATATTGGAACGATATCGGCACTTTCGACCTCTATGCCGCGACAAAGAAGTATGATATGGCGCGGCAAGTTCATGAGTGCATTGGCCGGGCTCTGGCGTCGCTTATTATCAGTGCCGCGCATTTTGACGCCGTGAGAATGCAAACGACGCGTTAATGTCCTTCAAACAAATAAAATTCGCCTGTCAGAGGCAGGCCGTGGCCGCCGCCGCCCTTTTGACGGTGCAGTTTTTTGCACTGCACAGCGACGGTGCGCGCGCGCAAATGAGCGCACAAGGCCTGAGTTCGCAAGGCTCCGCGACGCAGATACCGGCCGTGGCGCAACCGTCGCCTGCGAGTCCGGTCGCCGCGCCTGATGCCGCGGCCCCGACGATTCCCGCCGTAGCCGGATCAAATGCTGCCGCAAAACCGATTGTCGGGACCGTGCATGCCGCGCCAGCGGCATGCACGGCGCCCAGCGAATTAGCGCGTTTCGATCGACCGCTCATTCACACGATGCGGCGCTTGGCCAACGGCCAGCCGCTTACCATCGTTGCGATCGGCTCGTCCTCAACCGCCGGCGCGGGTGCCAGTTCGCCCGACGCATCCTATCCAAGCCGGCTCGCCGTCGAATTGCGGGCGCGGTTTCCCGGCCGGGAAATCACCGTGCTCAATCGCGGCGTCAATGGCGAAGAGACCACGAACATGATGGCGCGGTTCGGAGCCGACGTGCTGGCGGCGCATCCCCAGCTCGTGCTGTGGCAAATCGGCACCAATTCGGTGCTGCGCGACCATCCGCTCAACCCGCATGCCGTGCAACTGCACGAGGGCATCGCGCAGCTCAAAGGGGCCGGCGCCGACGTGGTCCTGATCGATCCGCAATTTGCGCCGGCGGTGCTCGCCAAATCGGAAACGCCGGGCATGGTCGAGCAGATCGCGCTCGCCGCAAAGCAAGAGGACGTCGGGCTATTCCGGCGCTTCGCCGTGATGCGCGATTGGCACGACGTGCAGCACCTCTCGTTCGACATGTTCGTTTCGCCGGACCATCTGCACATGAACGACTGGAGTTACGCCTGCCTAGCGAAGTTGCTCGGCGGCGCTATCGCCGAAGCGGCAACGCGGCCGATTACCGCCGCGTCCGTTCACCCGGCCGCGATTTCCGCGAAGCAGGACGTGCATTAGCGAGACTTGCACCAAGGCGCTTTCCAATCCCCGCTCACACCGCTTCCAACGCGCCAAGCACGTCCTCGACGATATCGTCCGGGTCCTCAAGCCCAACCGAGACCCGCAACAAGCCATCGCTGATGCCGAGCTCGGCGCGCTGCGCCGGTGTAAGCCGCTGGTGCGTTGTCGTCGCCGGATGGGTGATCAGACTCTTGGCGTCGCCGAGATTGTTGCTGATGCGAACGAGCTTGAGCGCGTCTTGAAAGCGGAAGGCACCGCGTTTGCCGCCCTTGACCTCGAAGGCGACGAGCGTCGAGCCGCCGCGCATCTGCTTCTGCGCGATCGCAGCCTGCGGATGGTCCGGCCGGCCCGGATAAATCAGCCGCGAAACTTTTGAATGCCCGACTATCGCCACCGCGAGCGTCGCCGCACTGTCGGTCTGCCGCCGCACCCTCACTGCGAGCGTCTCCAGCCCTTTGAGCAGCACCCAGGCATTGAACGGCGACATCGACGGGCCGGTTTGACGAAGTAGAACATGAATTTTTTCCGTAATGAATTTTTGCGAGCCCAGAATAATCCCGCCAAGGCAGCGGCCCTGGCCGTCGATATGCTTGGTGGCGGAATACACGACGCAGTCCGCGCCGAGCGCGAGCGGGCTCTGAAATAATGGCGTCGCGAACACGTTGTCGACAACGAGCGTTGCGCCGGCGTCATGCGCGATCTTGGCTACCGCCGCGATGTCGATCACTTCCAGCGCGGGATTGGTCGGTGTCTCCAGAAAAAAAGTCTTGGTGTTCGGCCGCACCGCCTCGCGCCAGGCATCGAGATTGCAGCCGTCGACCAGCGTTGAAGCGACGCCGAAGCGGGGCAGGAACTCCTCCACGACATAGCGGCACGATCCGAACATCGCTCTGGCAGCCACGACATGATCGCCGGCCTTGACCTGGCCGAGCAGGGACAACGTCACCGCCGCCATGCCGGTCGCGGTCGCGCGCGCCGCCTCGGCGCCTTCGAATGCCGACATGCGCCGCTCGAACATGTCGACCGTCGGATTGGCGAAACGCGAATATTGATAGCCCGGGTCCTCGCCCTTAAATCGCGCTTCGGCCTGGGCGGCGCTGTCGTAGACATAGCCTTGGGTGAGATAGAGCGCTTCCGAAGTCTCGCCAAACGGCGACCGCAGGATGCCCGATTGCACCAGGCGCGTTTCGGGGCGATAGCTCTTTTTTGTCGACGCGGACATGCGGCCCTCCTTAGCCAACACGCGTTTTGGCCGCTAAAAACCCGGCCAAAACAAAACCCGGCCGGGGAAATCCTCGGGCCGGGCTCACGCGTCCCCGGCCTTTTAGCGACTTGTTTTACGTGGCTGCAAGCCGGCCGGCTCAAATGACCACGGGATAACACGCTGTATACGCTGCGGTTGTCTTTGCGTCAAACCGGGCATCGGATTAGATCGCAGCGGTGTGCCGATACGATACTTCCGGTCCGCAAATGGCTTTGAGCTTCGCAGCTTCCGAACGAGGAATTCTGCCCGACCGCATGATCGCGGCGTTGGCGGAGCAGGGCGGGATTCGCGCCGGCCAGCCGTTCGATGCGGACCAGGTTCAGCCGGCCAGCCTCGATCTGCGTCTTGGCGCAATTGCCTATCGCGTGCGCGCCAGTTTTCTTCCGGGTCCCGGCACCACGGTGGCGCAACGCATCGCCGAACTGAAGCTGCACGAATTCTCGCTCGCCGCCGGTGCCGTTCTGGAAACCGGCTGCGTCTATATCGTTCCGCTGATCGAGAGCCTGGCGCTGCCCGCAGACATCGCGGCGGCGACCAATCCAAAAAGCTCGACCGGCCGGCTCGACGTATTCACGCGCGTGATTGCCGATGAGACTCGTGGCTTCGATCGCATTGCCGGCGGTTACCACGGCCCGCTTTACGCCGAGATCAGCCCGAAAACGTTTCCGGTATTGGTGCGTGAGGGTTCGCGATTGTCGCAACTGCGCCTGCTCCGCGGCGACGCTGCGCTCTCAGGCGAGGCGCTCCGCACCTTGCACGCGCGCGAGCGGCTGGTCGATCGCGCCGAGGCGGTGATGGGCGACGGCGTCGCGGTCAGCATCGATCTCGCCGGGTCCGGGCCAGATAATCGCGCGCGCATGAACGGCGTCGTCGGCTATCGCGCCAAGCGGCATACCGGCGTCATCGAAGTCGAGCGCCGCGCCGCATACGAGGTTGCCGATTTCTGGGAGCCGATTGTGGCGCGCGCCGATCGCAGCCTTATTCTCGATCCGGACGAGTTTTACATCTTGGCGTCGACTGAGGCCGTGCAGGTGCCGCCGGACTTTGCAGCCGAGATGGTCCCATTCGATCCGCTGGTTGGCGAATTCCGCGTGCATTACGCCGGATTTTTCGATCCCGGTTTCGGTTATGCGGGGGCTGGCGGCTTGGGTTCACGCGCGGTGCTGGAAGTCCGCTCGCGCGAAGTACCGTTCATCCTGGAACACGGGCAGATCGTCGGCCGGCTGGTCTACGAGAAAATGTTGGCGCGTCCCGATCAGCTTTACGGCAGCGGTATTGGCTCCAATTACCAGGCCCAGGGGCTCAAATTGTCGAAACATTTCCGCTAATGCGAGGTGCTAGAACGCTACTCCGCGAGTGCCGCGCAGCCGTTGACGAGCCGGCCGGAGGCGGAAATTCTTGAGGTGTTTTTTGAGGAAGAAAAGGCTCCTCGTGCCGACCAGCCCGACGCGAAATCGGAGAAAGCCGAAAGAGCGCATCAATCAAGCGCTCATCTTCGTTCTCGCCGCGCTGCTCGCGGTTGCGCTCAGCCGCGTCACCGCCGGCTTCGCGCAAACCGGCTACGACCGGCCGGGCGGCGATTACACCCACGCGCCGGTTGCCAACGGCGATCCGACGGTCTGCGCCGCCCGTTGCGAGCGCGATAAAGCCTGCCGCGCCTGGAGTTTTTCGTATCCATCGGCGTCCGGTGCGCCGGCGATGTGCTGGCTCAAGCGCGAAGTGGTGCCGGCCAAGGAATCGAGCTGCTGCGTATCCGGTGTGCGCGGCGCCGGCGTCATCGAGCCGAAAACCGGCGCGATCGAATATTCGATCGACCGCTTTGGCGGCGATTATCGCTGGTTTGAAACGCCGCCGGATGCCAAAGGCAAAGCCTGCGCCGAGGCCTGTCAAGGCGAGCAGCGCTGTCGGGCCTGGACCTATCGGCGGCCCGGCTACGGCGCCGCTTCGGCGCGGTGCTTTCTAAAAGACGTGATCAAGCCGCCACGACGTCGGCCGTGCTGCATTTCCGGGGTGGTGCGGTAATGTGACTAGCCGGTGCCGCCCACGGTGATGCGGTCTATGCGCAGCGTCGGCTGGCCAACGCCAACCGGCACGCCTTGACCGTTCTTGCCGCAGGTGCCGATGCCATTGTCCAGGCGGAGATCGTTGCCGATCATCGAGACGCGGTGCAGGTCAGTCGGCCCATTGCCGACCAGCATGGCGCCCTTGATCGGTGCGCCAATCTTGCCGTTCTCGATGCGATAGGCCTCGGTGCATTGAAACACGTATTTGCCCGAGGTGATGTCGACCTGGCCGCCGCCGAAATAGGTGGCGTAGACGCCGTTCTTGACCGAGGCGACGATCTCGCCAGGCTCGTGACTTCCCGCAAGCATGTACGTGTTGGTCATGCGCGGCATCGGCACGTGGGCAAAACTCTCGCGCCGGCCGTTGCCGGTCGGCTTCATGCCCATCAGACGGGCATTCTGCCGGTCCTGCATATAGCCGACGAGAATACCATCCTCGATCAGCAAAGTGCGATTGCTGGGGGTGCCCTCGTCATCGATCGAGAGCGAGCCGCGGCGCAGTGAAATAGTCCCGTCGTCAACGACCGTCACGCCCTTGGCGGCAACGCGCTGTCCCATCAGTCCGGCGAAGGCGGAGCTCTTCTTCCGATTGAAATCCCCTTCCAAGCCGTGACCGACCGCTTCGTGCAGCATCACGCCCGGCCAGCCGGGGCCGAGCACCACATCCATTTCACCGGCGGGTGCCGGCACCGCTTCGAGATTGATCAGCGCCTGGCGCACCGCATTATTCACCGCGCCTTGCCACGCACCTTCCGCGATAAAACGCTCGTAGCCCTCGCGGCCGCCATAGCCGTCACTGCCGGTCTCTTGCCGATTGCCATCGCCGACCACGACGGAGACGTTGACGCGAACCATCGGCCTGATGTCGCGATAGGCTTCGCCGTCGGCACGCAGGATCTCAATCGCCTGCCACGAAGCGGCGAGGCTCGCCGTCACTTGCCGCACGCGCGGGTCCTTGGCGCGCGCATAGGCGTCGATGGTCTGCAACAGTTGCGCCTTGGCTTCGAAGGAGGGGCTTTGTAACGGGCTATCCTCGCCATAAAGCTTGACGTTGCTGCGCGCCGGCGGCGCCGCGTAATGGCCGGAATAGCCGCCTTTGACCGCGCGCACCGCATCGGAGGCGCGCTCGATGGCGCCTTCGGAAACGTCCGACGCATGGGCATAGCCGACCGCTTCGTCCTTCACCGCACGAAAGCCGAAGCCCTGCGAAGTGTCGTAGGTCGCCTGTTTGAGCCGGCCATTATCGAAGGTCAACGCTTCAGCCTGGCGGTATTCGAGGAACAATTCGCCATCGTCGGCCCCATCGAGCCCGCGCGAAATCATTTTTGCGAGCCGCTGCCGGTCAAGCCCGGCCCGATCGACGAGCGAAATCGGAGTATCGGTCATGGGATGCCCTGTGAGTGCGTTTGATCCCTAGTCACCCCTAGATATGCGCTTTGGTGCGGGCCGGCGAGGGGCGCTTAGCCGCGGACCATTACTCACGTCTGGCGATTCCGGCATTTTCGATCACCGCCGACCACTTGCTGATGTCGGCTTTCATCCGCGCGGTCATTTCGTCCGGTGTGCTCCAGCGCATGGCCATGCCCATTTCCGCCGCCCGGTTTTGAATGTCCGGAGACGGCATGACGTCTTTGGCGGCTTGGTTGAGCTTTGCGATGATCCGCGCCGGCGTTGCCGCCGGAGCGGATAGGCCGTTCCAGCTCGTCACCTCGTAGTCCTTCAGCCCGCTTTCGATCACGGTCGGCACTTGCGGCAGATAGGCGGTTCGGCTTGGCCCGGCCGAAGCGAGCGCCACGAGTTTATTGTCGACGAGCAAGCCGTGGACCGCGGCGTAGAACTCAAACGCCACGTCAATGTCGCCGCGCAGGAGCGCGCCGGCCATGTCCGGCGAAGTGCGGAACGGCACAATGGCGGCTTTGATCCCGGCAGTGCTGGTGAACATTTCGGCGGCGAGGTTCTGCGTGCTGCCAGGATTGATGGTGCCGATGTTCAATTTTCCAGGATTGGCGCGGGCCGCGGCGATCACGTCCTTAACCGAATGCAGCGGCGAACCGGCTCGCGTCACAATGAGCATGTCGAAAAAGGCAGCGGTTGAAATCGAGGCGAAATCCGCGAGCACATTGTAAGGCAGCGATTTGAACAGGGCGGCCGCGATCGCCGTGTTGTTGCCAGTCATCAACAGCGTGTAGCCGTCCCCCGGCGCGGACGCGGCAGCTTGCGCGGCCACAATGCCGCCGGCGCCAGGGCGGTTTTCGATGACGAATTGCTGTCCGAGTCGAGTGGACAGCTTGTCACCGAGCATGCGCATCGCGACGTCGGCAACGCCGCCGGCGGCGTAGGGGACGATCAGGCTGACGGGCCGAGTGGGATAATCATTCTGCGCCAGCGCCGAGCGAGGCAATGCGGCACCGGCCAAAAATATCGAGGCAATGACCGCGATGAAACCTTCAGCTCGCATGACGTCTGTCCCTGTTCTCGGCTTTTTCTGCTGGCGGGGTGGTGAATGGCTTTGGCAACGCCGCGTCGGGCTGCCGATGGATGAAAACTACGGCAGCTGGTCGTAGCCTTCGCCAAAACCTTTCAGGCTCATTGGGAAGCCGATTCCCTCCTCCGGCGTCTGGAAAATAATAAAAGTCGAGGTCTGTCCGGTGCGCAATTGCTTGATCAGATTATCGTCCATGACTACTTCGGCGACGCAGCCACTCGGCAGGCAGCGCACGAAACCGGCACGGCCGACGTCCTGATTGTCGATCTTAAGACCAAGGCCGGACGGCAATAAAACGCCGAGCGGCGCGACGACCCGCATCAGCCGGCTCTTCTGGTCCGAGGTTTTCAGCACGATCACGGTCAACCCGATATTCGGGCGATCCTCCGCCGTGACGCTCTGCATCAGCGCGCACTGCTCGCTCTGTGCACCCGGCGGCGTGTCGCAGCGGATCTGCCAGTCGCCATGCACCGATTTGACCGCGCCTTGCGCCCCGGCACGATCCGCTGATACCAGAATCGGCCCCAGCGTCACCCCGATGAATACCGCGGCGCTCGCGAGCCTAGCCAACGGCCGGATCCACCAAGCGCTCTCACATTGCGTCATTACGAGTTCCCTCGATCCTCCGCAAAGTCGCCCCCGGAAAGGCTTGCCAGCGCGAATCACACGGCGCGATCCGGCTATCGCGCCCTGCCTACAGCGTGCGCCCGCCCTGTCAAGGAATCAAAGTCAAGCCATTGTGGCCGGCCGAAGGTCAATTGAGGCCTTGGCGTGGTCGCCTAGGACCGGTGATTTACCGGCGATCGGGGTTATCCGCCGCCGCTGCCGCCGCAATCATGAGTGCATTGCAGCAGTCCCCGATTTGTGGTTTGGAGGAACCGGTAATTCCCTTATCGCGGCGAGACCCGCCAGGGACATCGCGCCGCGGGACAAGGCCCGCCAAACCGGTGGCGTCATACCGTGGTGGCTCGCGCGAACTTCCGGTTTTGCGCGCGCATCGGCGGTGGTTGCGGCGACGGTTTTGACACGATCAGCAACAGGGGAGCAGGACGGGGCATGAAGGCGTTGTCACGTTTGGCCGCAATCGCGGCAAGCGCGGGTGGTGTGTTGGCGAGCGCCGGCACCGCATGGGCCGGCCTTGGGCAACCGTCGCCGTGGCAAATGGACCTGCAGGATTCGGCTTCTCCGGTGATGCAAGATGTCGCCAGTTTTCATACTTTCCTGCTGTGGGTCATTGCCGCGATCTCGGCGTTCGTGCTGGTGCTGCTTCTGATCTGCATCGTGCGCTTTAACGCGCGCGCTAATCCGACGCCGTCGCGCACCACCCACAACACCCCGATCGAAATCCTCTGGACCATTGTTCCGGTCATCATTCTGGCGGCGATCGCGGTGCCGTCGTTCCGGCTGTTGTTTGTCCAGCTCGAAATACCGAAGCCCGACCTGACCGTGAAAGTCACCGGCAAGCAGTGGTTCTGGAGCTACAGTTATCCGGACAACGGCAATTTCGAATTCGATTCGCTCATGGTCCAGGAGAAAGATCTCAAGCCGGGCCAATTGCGATTGCTTGCCGTCGACAACGAGATGGTGGTGCCGGTCAACAAGGTTGTGCACGTGTTGGTGACCGGCGCGGACGTGATTCACTCATTCACGGTGCCGTCGTTCGGCATTCGCATCGACGCGGTTCCGGGCCGCCTCAACGAAACCTGGTTCAAGGCCACCACTGAGGGCGTGTTCTACGGCCAGTGTTCCGAACTGTGCGGCAAGGATCATTCCTTCATGCCGATCGCAGTGCGAGTCGTGAACGAGAGCGAGTTCAATACCTGGCTCACGAGCGCCAAACAGAAATACGCGATCGACAACAACGCCGCGCATAATGCGCTTGCCGCGACCGCGGCGCCTGCGATCCGATGACGGCCGCAGCTGCCTCCGACGAGCGGTCGTAAACGAAGGGACTGGCAATGGATACGATGGTACACGCTGCCCATGGCGATGAGGAAGCCCACGAAATCCCCCACGGCTGGCGGCGCTTTCTCTATTCGACCAACCACAAGGACATCGGCACGATGTACCTGGTGTTCGCGCTCATCGCCGGGTTGATCGGCGGCGCTATGTCGATCGCGATCCGTGCCGAGCTGATGTATCCCGGCATTCAGATCTTCCACGATACCCATACGTATGACGTCTTTGTCACCGCGCACGGACTGATCATGATCTTTTTCATGGTCATGCCGGCGATGATCGGCGGCTTCGGCAATTGGATGATCCCGCTGATGATCGGCGCGCCGGACATGGCGTTCCCGCGCATGAACAACATTTCCTTCTGGTTGTTGCCGGCCTCATTCTCGCTGTTGCTGCTCTCGATGTTCGTCGAGGGCGAGCCCGGCACCAACGGCGCCGGCACCGGCTGGACGATCTATGCGCCGCTGTCGACCTATGGCCATCCCGGCCCGGCGATGGATTTCGTGATTCTGTCGATCCACCTCGCCGGCGCTTCGTCGATCCTCGGCTCGATCAATTTCATCACCACCATCTTCAACATGCGCGCACCCGGCATGACCATGCACAAAATGCCGCTGTTCGTGTGGTCGGAACTGGTGACCGTGTTCTTGCTGTTGTTGTCATTGCCGGTGCTGGCCGGCGCGATCACGATGCTTCTGACCGACCGCAACTTCGGCACGACGTTCTTCTCGCCCGACGGCGGCGGCGATCCGCTGCTGTTCCAGCACCTGTTCTGGTTCTTCGGCCACCCCGAAGTTTACATTTTGATCCTGCCCGGCTTCGGCATGGTCAGCCAAATCGTGGCCACGTTCTCGCGCAAGCCGGTGTTTGGCTATCTCGGCATGGCCTACGCGATGGTCGCCATCGGCGGCATCGGCTTCGTGGTGTGGGCGCACCACATGTACAATGTCGGCATGTCGGCGAGCGTGCAGGCCTATTTCATCGCGGCGACCATGGTGATCGCGGTGCCCACCGGTGTGAAGATCTTCTCCTGGGTCGCAACCATGTGGGGCGGCTCGATCGAGTTCAAGACGCCGATGCTGTGGGCGATCGGATTCATCTTCCTGTTCGTCATCGGCGGTGTCACCGGCGTGGTGCTCGCCAATGCCGGCGTCGATCGCGTGCTGCACGGCACCTATTATGTCGTTGCCCACTTCCATTATGTGCTGTCGCTCGGCGCGGTGTTCGCGATTTTCGGCGGCTGGTATTACTGGTTCCCGAAAATCACCGGCTACATGTACAGCGAAACCATCGGCAAGCTGCATTTCTGGTTGACCTTTATCGGCGTCAATCTGGTCTTTTTTCCGCAGCATTTCCTCGGCCTGGCCGGCATGCCGCGCCGCTATGTCGACTATCCCGACGCCTTTGCCGGATGGAATTTCGTCTCTTCGATCGGAGCATACATTTCCGGCATCGGCACGCTGGTATTCTTCTACGGCCTGGTGCTGGCCTTAGTCCGCAAGGAGCGGGCCGCGGCCAATCCGTGGGGCCCTGGCGCGACCACGCTGGAATGGACGCTGCCGTCGCCGCCGCCGTTCCACCAATATGAAACGCTGCCGCTGATCCGATGAGCGTCACCGTCGCGCGCGCCGAACCGAGCGTCGCTGGGGTCGGCGATTACATCGAACTGATGAAGCCGCGAGTGATGTCGCTCGTGGTGTTCACCGCATTGGTCGGGTTGGTGCTGGCGCCAGTGCCTGTGCATCCGGTGATGGCGTTCACAGCGCTGTTGTGCATCGCCGTCGGCGCCGGTGCCGCGGGCGCGCTGAACATGTGGTACGACGCCGATATCGACGCGCGTATGGGGCGCACCGCTGGCCGGCCAATCCCGCGCGGCCGCGTCACGCCTGGGGAGACCGCAGGCTTTGGGTTTACGCTTGCAGCCTTCTCGGTCGTATCGCTCGGGCTATTGGTGAACGTGCTGGCGGCGGCGCTGCTCGCCTTCACCATTTTCTTCTACGTCGTGATCTACACCATCTGGCTCAAGCGCTCGACGCCGCAGAACATCGTGATCGGCGGCGCCGCCGGCGCGCTGCCGCCGGTGATCGGCTGGACGGCCGCAAGCGGCAGCCTGGCGATCGAGCCGATTTTGTTGTTTCTGATCATCTTCTTGTGGACGCCGCCGCATTTCTGGGCGCTGTCGCTTTATCGGCGTGAGGATTACGCGCGCGCCGGCGTGCCGATGCTGCCGGTGGTGGCGGGCGAACAGGAAACCCGCCGCCAGATTCTCCTCTACACACTGGTGCTGACGCCGGTCGGGGTTGCACCGTGGCTGCTCGGCTATGTCGGAGCCGTGTACGGAATAACAGCCGCGCTAGCAGGTGCCGCCATGATCGCGCTTGCCGTTCGCGTTCGCAGAGAAACGCGCGGCCATGCCGCCAGCAAACAGATGTTCGGCTTCTCCATTTTGTATCTGTTCTTGCTCTTCGCCATGCTGCTGGTCGATCGCATGGCGGGAGGTTTATTCGCGCCGCTGTGGGGCCATTTCCCGACAGGAGCATGAACCGGCAATGAGCGAGCTCAACACCGAACCAAAGCCGGAGCCCGGCATCAGGCTGACCGAGCAACAGCAGCGCGCCCGCCGCGCCCGCTCGATCGCGATCGCCATATCGCTCGGGGTGTTGGTGGTGTTGTTCTATATCGTGACGCTGGTGAAAGGCCCGGGCGTGCTGGAGCGGCCGCTATGACCCGGCGCTCGGCCCGCGATGCCGTCGTGGCCTTTGCCTGCGGTGGATTTGTCGCCGTGATGGTCGGCGTTTCCTTCGCCGCAGTGCCGCTGTATTCGTGGTTCTGCCGCACCACCGGGTTCGGCGGCACCACGCAGGTAGCAAAAAAGGCGCCCAATCAAGTTTCCGGTCGCGTCATCACGGTCCGCTTCGATTCCAACGTCGCGCCCGGCTTGCCGTGGTCGTTCGAGCCGGAACGCAGGACGATCGACGTGCGGCTCGGCGAGGTCGTCACGGTCTATTATGCGGTGCGAAACGAATCCGCGCGGGTGACGACGGGCCAGGCCGGCTACAACGTGACGCCGCCGACGGTCGGCGCCTATTTCGAGAAGATCAACTGCTTCTGCTTTACCCAGCAGACGCTGCAGCCCGGTGAGAAGCGCGACATGGCGGTGGTTTTCTACGTCGACGCCAAGCTCGCCGGGGACGCGGAAGAGAACGCCGTGAACAACATCACACTCTCCTACACCTTCTTTCCGGTGCGCGTTTCCGACCGGCCGGTGGCGGAGAGCGCCAATTCGGATAAATCCGGGCACATCTAGAGCAAAGACTTAAACCGCAACCAAGACGGCGCGAAAGCGAAGAGTTCGATCGCGCCAAGGTGGAGAAGACGATGGCGACTGCGCATGTCAAACCGCATCACGATTACCACCTGGTCAATCCCAGTCCGTGGCCTGCGGTCGGCGCGACCTCGGCTTTCCTCGCGGCCGTCGGCCTCATCTTGTGGATGCACCACATGGTCGCCTACGCGCCGTTGGTGCTGGGCGCCGGCGCGATCGGCATCGCCTACACCATGGTGGGCTGGTGGCGCGACGTCATCTACGAAGCCGAAGTGGAAGGCGATCACACCCGCGTGGTGCAGATCTCGCACCGCTACGGGATGATCCTGTTCATTGCTTCGGAAGTGATGTTTTTCGTCGCTTGGTTCTGGGCCTATTTCAACACCGCGCTGTTCCCGGATGAATTCCGCGACGTTGCGCGCATCGCCTTTACCGGCGGCGTCTGGCCGCCCAAGGGCATCGACACGTTCGATCCGTGGCACTTTCCATTATTGAACACGCTCATTCTGCTCACCTCGGGCACGACGGTAACCTGGGCGCACCACGCGTTGTTGGAAAACGATCGCAAAGGGCTGGTGTGGGGCTTGGCGCTCACCATTGCCTTGGGGCTGAGCTTCACCTGCGTGCAAGCGTGGGAATACATGCACGCGATGTTCCACTATTCGGGCAATATCTACGGCGCCACTTTTTTCATGGCGACCGGATTCCACGGCGCCCATGTGATCATCGGCTCGATCTTTCTCATCGTCTGCCTGTTCCGCGCTGTAGCGGGGCAGTTCAAGCCGACGCAGCATCTCGGATTTGAATTCGCGGCTTGGTACTGGCACTTCGTCGACGTCGTATGGCTGTTTCTGTTCGCCTGCATTTATGTCTGGGGTGGCGGCCCGCAGGCGGGCTAAGTCGCGAAGCTTTCGTTCCGATCATTCCCGCGCAAGCGGGAAATCCAGTTTGACTCGAAATTACCTCGGTCCCCGCTTTCGCGGCGATGATCTGAA
>Ga0335081_10010659_pt1 | contig 14869 bp, 18 predicted proteins | sample Lox_Sample_35_FD_206713 | JGI IMG/M metagenome (GOLD analysis project Ga0335081, IMG submission 206713) | Soil microbial communities from Loxahatchee National Wildlife Refuge, Florida, United States - Lox_Sample_3.5 | ecosystem: Environmental > Terrestrial > Soil > Wetlands | place: USA... | reverse complement strand
CTGCAGTCCGGTGAAGCTGGGAATTGGCATTGCCTACACCTCCAGGTCGAAAACGCGGTGGCCCGAGGCTGCCTTCGATCCGGACGCGGTCCGGCGATCACCGGCGGAGTCGTAGCCGATATCGCCGTCCTCCCCGGTCAGCCTCAGGAGGTGGTCGAGAAACGCGAGCTCCTGATTCATCAGCGCGCGATTGCAGTGGTGCTCTCGTTGCAGCTCCGCCAGCAAGCCGCGCAGCTCCGCGCTGCGCCGGCCGGCCAATTGCGCCGTCTCAGGGTCCATCACGTCCTCGAGCAGCGAGATCGTGACCGCGTCCGGGGCGACGCCGAGCCGCGCCCCGGCTCGTTCGAGCAACTCGACGCGCGCTTCCTCGAGCATTCTGCGACGCTCGAGCTCGGCCTGCAGCACACCGGTCAGCTCCACCACGCGGCGCACGTCGCGCGCGCGGATCGCGACGCCCTGGTCGAGCACGACCCTCAGCAGCCGCCGGACGGTCACCAGCTGCGCGCCGAGGTGGGCGAGCAAGTCGACGCCCAGCATCGGATCGGAGTACTTGGCGGGCACGACGGCGCTCATCACTTCGCCCCGCCGGACGCGACGGCTTGGCTGGTGGCGTTCGCCGCGGAGGCGCGCCCGGCATCGCTGGTGGAGCCACCTTCGTCGGCGAAGGCCGACGGGTCGATCGACCGCGCCAGCGCAAGCGCCAGCCCGGTCCCGCCCGCCGACATGATCGAGGACGTGAGCGCGTCGGGGATCATGCTCTCGTAGCCGGCGGACGACGCGTCCGATCCGAGCAGACCCGTCGCGCCGTCGTTGGAGTCATCGCCTGACCCGTCGTCGCTGCTCGATAAGTCGGTCTCCGAGCTCGACACGGTGCAGGTCAGCTCCTGCGCGAGCTCGTTGACGAGCATCTGCTCGAAGTCGAGTCCTTCCTGATAGGCCTGCTTGGCGGCCGTCGAGCCGTAGCGCACCGCCTCTGGCTCGGCTGCCTGGTTGATGAGCGGCGGACCGCTCGAGCCCGGCGCCGCGTCCAGCGACAACAGGCTGGTCAGGGGGAGGAAGCTCATGGCTTGATCTGGTTGGCGATCTGCAGCATCTGATTCTGGAACTGGAACGCCTGGCTGCCCATCGCGTAGTCCTCCTGCGCCCGCATCAGCTCGGTCATGGCAGTGCCGACGTCGACGTTCGAGGCCTCGAGCGCGCCCTGTCGCAGCGTCGCGGTCGTCGCGGCGCGAAGCGGGCCGCTCGCGGCGGTGGCGCTGAACAGGCTGTCGCCGTCGGCCGTGAGGCCGTCCGGATTGGGGACCGTCACCAGATTGAGCTTGCCCAGCGTGTGTGCGCGCGCGCTGACGACGCCGTCTGCCGCGATCGTCACCTGGCCGGGCGCGACGCCGGGCGGCAGCGTGACCGGCGGCTGGAGCACCATGCCCTGCGCGTTGGTCAACCGGCCTTGGGCGTCCAGCGCCAGCGCGCCGTTGCGCGTCAGCCCGATCGTGCCGTCGGGGCGGCGGACCTCGAGATATCCGTCTCCCTCGATCGCGACGTCGAGTGGCTGGCCGGTCTGCTCGATCGCGCCCTGGGTCTGGCTGCGACCGACGATCTGCGCCGCCGATCCGGCCCCTGTCACGACGCCGCTGCCATCGCCACCGGTGCTGTAGAGCAGATCGTGAAAGCCGACGATCGTCTGCTGATAGCCGGGGGTGTCGACGTTGGCGATATCGTTGGCGACCGCGCCGAACTGCTGCTGCTGAGCTTCCATCCCGGCGGCTGCGGCGTACAGGCCCTCGAGCATCAGGAGCCTGCCCCGAGCGAGTCGACGCTGTTGGCGCTCGTCTGCATCGTCGCGTCGATCGTCTGGATCGCGGTCTCGCCGGACTGGTAGGCCTGCAGCGAGGCGATCATGTTGGTCATCGTCTGCACCGGGTCCGCGGCCGACTGCTCGAGCTCGCCCTGGCGCGCGACGCCGGTCGCGGGGCCGGCGGCCGTCCCCGTGTAGAGGTTGTCGCCCTGCTTGGCCGCGCCGCTGACGTTGAACACGCCGATCGCCGACGTCTGCACGCTCCCATTGGCGGCGACCGCGATCGTCGCGCCTGTCTGTGAGAGGACGGGATCGCCGTTTGGGTCGACCAGCAGGCCCTGGGCCGAGGCGCCGAACTGGCCGTCGCGCGTGTAGCGGATTCCCTGGGCGGTGCGGACCGCGAAGAACCCGGTCCCGGCGATCCCGAAGTCGAGCGGCTGGCCCGTCTGCTCGAGCACCGCGGGCGTCAGGTCGGTGGTGATCTTGCTGATCCTCACGCCGGTCTGAAGGCCGCCGATCACCTGGCCTGTGGAGGTGTTGGAGAGCAGCAGCTCACCGAAGCTCTGCTGCGTCGCGTGGCCGGCCTTGTAGCCCGGGGTGGATGCGTTCGCGAGGTCGTTGGCGAGCTGGTCCTGGCGGACCTGCTCGGCGACCATGCCCGCCGCTGCGATGTAGAGTCCTGGGTCCATTGTGGCCGGGTATTCGTCGCTGGCGCAAGATTCTTGAAATCGGTGGCGCAGGATTCTTGAAATGGACCCGATCGCCGTGGACGTTCGCCTGGTGGGCGCCCTGCTGGGGACCGAGCTTCGCATTTCGCCCGGGCGCGCGCTGATGGCGCGCGTCGTGGCCGCCGCCCCCTCCGGGCGGGGCGCGCTGAACATCGCCGGCACCGTGATCGACGCCGAGTTGCCGGGCCACGTCCAAGCCGGCCAAGAGCTGCGGTTGATCGTCTCGCAGGTCAGCCCGGAGAAGGTGGTGCTGAGACTCTCAGACCAGCCGCCACCGGCGACGGCGCCGGCCGCCGTCCCGCTGCCGGGCGGGGGCAGCCTGCGCGTGACCGAGCAGGAGCCCGAAGGGTCCGGCACACGCGCTGCGCCCGGCGCACACGTGCTCGCGCTTCGCTACGACTCCCACGCGCTCGGGCCCGTCGATCTTCGCTTCGAGCTCGACCCCGCGTCGCTGCGCCTGGGGGTGTCGCTGGCCGCGGGCGATCCGCTGCAGCGCGCGCTGGCTGGCGCAGACGAGCTCCAACGCGCGCTCCGCGAGAGCGTCGGCCGCAGCGTCACCGTAACCGTGTCGCCGCGGCGCGAGCCGATCGACGTCTATGCCTGAGCAACCGGATCAGCCGCGACGGCGCCGCGCCGCCGCGCTGCACTTCGAGCACGGCGACCGCGCCCCGAAGATCACGGCTACAGGAGCGGGGCGTGTCGCCGAGCGGATCATCGCCGCGGCACGCGATGCGGGAGTGCCGGTGCGCTCAGACCCGGCGCTGGCGCAGGCGCTCTGCGCGCTCGAGCTGGGCAGCGATGTTCCCGAGGCGATGTGGCGGGCGGTCGCCGAAGCGCTCGCCTGGGCGTACCGGCTCGATGCGCAGGCCTCGCGGCCCGGCTGAAACACCGCCATAGATTAGGGCCCGCGCCTCGTCAGGGCTCGCGAGCCGTTAGGACCCCAAGTGGCCTGGCTCGTAAGCTCCTCGACGATTCAGATTCAGGAATTTCAGCGCGAGTCCAGGGGAAACGACTCGCACGCTGGGTCGCGCAGTTGCGAAAGGGACCACTAAGGTTCCAGAGCACCGAGCCGATCACCGGGGCCGTCTCCTCCTTGAAGGTGGTCTCGTATGGCACTGCGCCTCACCAGCACATCCCCGGCATTCGAATCCGGCGCCCCAGTCAAGCGGCACTGGCTCGCTCTCCCCGACCAGCTCGCTGCGCACGCCCAATCGCTTCTGGCGATCGGAATGATCGACGATTATGCCCGCCTGTTCTCGCATGCGGCTGAGCAGCAGGACAGACTCGTGCGCTACCACACAGCCGTGCTGTTGCTGCAGGAGGGACTCGCCGCCGCCGGCCGGACGACCTCTGCAGCGACCACGACCACCGTGAAGCTTTTCGTCACGGTCGCTCGCGCGGCGGTCGAACTGCTCGAGGAGGAGCCGCGTGAGCCGATCGCGCTCAGCTACGCCGGTGTCGCCTTCTACGAGCTGTGGAGCTTGGATGCGGCACGAGCGCTGTTCACCGCGGCGCAGCGGCTCGACGCCTCCCTTCCCCACATGCGCCGCAACCTCGCCGAGTGCAGGCGGCGGCACCGTGCCGCCGGCGGCGCCAAGCGCCCGATGGCGCCGCTGCACCCCGAGCTGCCGGGCCTGGCAAGCCGGGCCAGGCGCATCGCTGCCCAGGCGCATCCCGCAACTGGTTTGAAGCTCAGCCTGTGCATGATCGTCCGCGACGAGGAGGAGATGCTTCCTCGCTGTCTGGCCGCCGCCGCCTCGGCGGTCGACGAGATCGTGATCGTCGACACCGGGTCTCGTGACCGGACGATCGAGATCGCCCGCTCGTTCGGCGCCCGTGTGATCGAGCGTCAGTGGACGGGTTCGTTCGCCGATGCACGCAACGTCTCTTTCGAGGAGGCGACCGGCGACTGGCTGATGTACCTCGACGCCGACGAGGTGCTCGTCGGCGAGGACGTCGAGCGGCTGCGCGCGCTCACCGGCCGCACCTGGCGGGAGGCGTTCTACCTGGTCGAGACCAGCTACACCGGCGAGGAGGGCGATGGCACCGGGATGACCCATAACGCGCTGCGGATCTTCCGCAACCGACCGCACTACCGCTTCGCAGGCCGGCTGCACGAGCAGATCTTCCAGTGCCTACCGCCCTACGGTGGCGAGCGGTTCGAACACACCTCGATTCGCGTCGAGCATTACGGCTATCTTGGCGCGGTCCGCGACGCCAGGGAGAAGTCCCGACGCAACATCGACCTGTTGCGCAAGCAGATGGCCGAGGCCAACCCGCATCCGTTCCATCATTTCAACCTCGGCAGCGAGTATTCGGCGGCAGGCGACGAGGCCGCGGCCCTGGAGCACCTCGAGCGAGCATGGGCGATGATCCGCGGCGACGTGGACCAGCTTGGCGACTGGACGCCGACGCTGTTGGTGCGGCTGTCGAGCGCATTGCGGGCCTGCGGGCGCGGGCAGCAGGCGATCGAGATGGCGCAGGAGGGTCTCGAGCTATTTCCCCTGTTCACCGACCTGGTGTTCGCGCAGGCGCTGGCGGCACGCCAGCTCGGACGCGACGACGAGGCGATCGCGTACTACCGGCGCTGCATCGAGATGGGCGACGCCCCGGCCGCTTACGGCGCTACGCTTGGCGCCGGCACGTACCTGCCGAGGATCGCGTTGGCGCAGCTGCATATGGCGCACGGGGCGCTGGACGCCGCTCTTGAGCTGCTCGAGTGGTGCATACGCGAGCACCCTCACTTCGTCGGCATCGCGCAGACCTACGCCACGGCGCTACTTCGCAGCGGCGTCGCCCCGGACGCCGTCGTGCAGAAGATCGCACAGCGGATGCCGAAGCTCACGCCGACGGTCCGGTTCGGACTCGCGGCCGCGCTGTTGCAGCGCGGAGCGATGCGCGAAGCCGAGTGTCAGTACCGCGAGGTGCTCGCGAGCCGGCCGACCAGCACCGCCGTCCGCACCCTGCTGATGGAGGTGCTACTGCAACAGCGCCGCTATGGCGACGCCGCCGCGGAGGCGGGTGCGGTGGCGGACGACGATCCGTTCGCCCCGCTTGCCTGCCGGATCGAGCTGTGGGGACGGATCGCAAGCGGGAATCTCGGCCTCGCGCGCGCGGCCAGCTTGCGCGCGCGCAAGGTGGGGGTACCGTCCCCTGAGCTCGAGGTGTTCGAAGCCTGGGCCGCACTGGCCGCCGGCGAAGAGATCCGCCGTGTGCCGGTCGCGGGAACCCCCCTGCTCGGCGCGATCCTCGACACGTTGCTGCGGATCCGCGACCTCGAGACCCTCGCGCGGCTGCTGCCGCTGCTCGAGCATTCCGCGCTGCCGCGCCGCGAGCAGCGCGAGACGCTGGCAAACATCTATCTGCGCCACGGCCTCCTGAGCCTCGCCGCGAGGCAATGGATGGAGGTCTGCGAGGAGCAGGCCGACGCCCGCGCACTCGTCGGCCTGGCCCGCGTGGCCGCGGCCCACGGACAGGCGCAGGGTGCCGCGACGTTCGCAACCGAGGCGCTGCGACTCGATCCCGCCAACGCTGCGGCTCGCGCGCTGATTGCGCAGCTGCCGCCTGCCACCGCAACTGCTGCGGCGTAGACACAGGTACGAGCCGGCTCAAGATTTCACCTTTCCTGCTCGATGCTAGGGAAGCGATGAATCCCGATATCAGACCAATCAACGGGGCCCCGCGCGCAGTAGTGCCGACCCGCTCGACGCCGGCGGCCACGGCTCGCACGACGACCAGCGGCACAACCTTCCAAACGCATCTGGTTGCCGTTGACGCGATCCCTGCGACGCCTCCCGATGAGGTGCTGGACGCGATCGGCGTCGCCGCGGACGCATACGAGCAGCTCGCGACCAGCGGGCGCCACCTTCACTTCGGAATCGACGAGAGCTCCGGCAAGGTCGTCGTCGAGCTCCACGACACAGACGGCCATGTGCTGTCCTCGTTGTCGCCAGCCATGGCGCTCGAGGTGGCCGCCGGCGGCGGCAACATCCACTAAGGGACAAGGAGGTCAACCAGCAATGTCCACGACAACCGCCACTTCTTCGAGCACCTCCTCGAGCGTCAACACCGGCTATCAGCTCACCTCGCTCAACTCGAGCAGCCAGCTGCAAGTCACGGGTCTCGCCTCTGGGCTCGACACGAACTCGATCGTCCAGGCGCTCGTCGGCAACGACCAGCAGCAGATCACCAACGTGACCAATCATGAGGACGGTGTTAACGCACAGTCCAGCGAGCTGACTAGCATCCGGACGGACCTTCAGACGCTCGAGGCCGACGCGCAGGCGCTGATGGAACCGTCGCTCTTCGAGGACACGCAGACGGTGACCTCGACCGACCCGACCATCGTGTCAGCCGCCGTCAACTCCTCGGGCACGGGCGCCGTGCAGGGCGGCTACGAAGTCGCCGTCACGCAGCTGGCGAGCTCGGCGCAGAAGACGTTCGCTTACCAACCCCCACCGTCCGGTGGCAATCCCTTCACCCTGACGATCGACAACCAGAGTGTCTCGATGTCGCCGGGGGAGTCGATCTCGGACTTTGTCAGCTCGATCAACCACAACTCGAACCTCGACGTGTACGCGGCCGCCACCGAGGTCAACGCCGACGGCTCAGGGACGGTCGTCCTCTCGACTCGCGCCACCGGTTATCAGGGCGCGTCCTACATTACTACGTCGGACCCCAGCGCAGCCACCCTCACGCATCAGGCAGGCGCGGACTACGCGGGACAGGACGCCGCATACACGATCAACGGCGGCGCGACCGTCTATTCGTCCTCGAACACGGTGACGGCAGCGATCCCGGGTGTCACGCTCACGCTCAACGGGCTCACCACAGCCAGCGGCGGGGTAGCCGTCGACGTCAGCGCGCCTGCACCGAGTCAGTCGAATGTCACATCGGCGCTGCAGACATTCGTCAGTGCATACAACTCGGTGATCGGTGAGATCCGGACCCAGCTCGCCCAGACGCCGTCGAGCAGCGACCCCACCCAGGGCTCTCTGTACAACGACGAGGGGCTGTCTGACCTGTTGACCAGCATGCGCCAAACGATGCTCGCATCATTCGGGGGGTCCGCCGGCCTGGACAACATGCTTGACCTCGGCGTCAGCACGGGCGCGACGACGGGGAAGGCGACCCCCTCGCAGAGCTCGATCGACGGCTACCTGACGCTCGACACCTCCACGCTACAGACCGCACTGCAGAGCAACCCGACCGGCGTCCAGAGCCTGCTGATCAGCTGGGTCAACAGCTTCTGGCAGGTTGTGGACCGCCAATCCGGGGCCATCCAGTCGCGGATCCAACAGGACGGCTCGCAGGCCAGCCAACTCACCATCCAGATCGCCAACATGAACGCCAACCTGCAGCTCAAGGAGGCCCAGCTCGAGTCGCAGTTCGCCCAGATGGAGTCGGCACTGTCCTCGAATCAATCGGAGAACAGCTGGTTGATTTCGCAGATCTCCTCGCTCCCCGGGTACTGATGGCACATCAGTTGCTCGAGAAGTTGTCAGGACGGCCGATCAGCTCGCTGAGGAGCAAGCAATGAGTTACACACCCCACTCCCCCCGCGCGTATCGCGAGAGCGCCGCGTTGACAGCCTCGCGCGAGCAGCTCGTCGTGATGCTCTACGACGGGGCGTTGCGGTACCTGAACCAGGCTGCCGTCGCGATGCAGGCAGAGCACCTGCAGGTCAGCCACATCAAGCTACGCCGAGCCGAGAACATCATCATGCATCTGCGCGGCGTGCTCGACCTCGACCAGGGCGAGATCGCCGAGCACCTGTGGCTGATCTACATGTTCTGCCAGCGCCACCTGCTCCAGGCGCGGCTGGACCGCGACCCGGAGAAGGTCAAGCAGGTCGCCGCGCTGCTCGCGCAGCTGCGTGAGGCCTGGGCGGCGATCGCGCGCTAGCGATGTGCTCGTCGGAGGCGGAACCGTATGAGCAGCTTCTGGCGCTGACCGAGTCCGAACTGCAGCTGGTCGCCGGAAGCCGCTTCGATGAGCTGCCCCGGCTGGCTGCAGCCCGCGCTGCGCTCGTCGCGACACTGCCGCCGCTCCCGCCGGCCTGCGCTCGGTCGGCGCTCGAACGCTGCGCGGCGCTGAACGGTCAGGTGCGCGACGAGCTTCTGCGCCGGCGTGGCGCAGCGCGGGCCGCGCTTGAGCATATCCGTCTGGGACAGCAAGCCCTGCGGGGGTACGCCCCGTTTCGGCGCCCGCGCCCGCGGATCTCCGCGAGCGCATGAGCCCACGGACCGACGCTCAAGGATCGTACCGGCGGGCCGATCTCTCGGAGGACCACGGAGTCGGTCACATCCACCAAGCCCAGGGAGGGCGCGTCTATGAGGATTGCACCCACATGTCCCTATTCGACAGCACGCAGCTCTCACTCGAAGCGGCGATGCGCGGCTCGATGCAGCGCCAGGCGCTTCTGACCAACAACCTCGCGAATGTCGACACGCCCGGCTACGAGCCCGAGGACGTCGACTTCCAGAGCCAACTGGACGTCGCAATGCAAAAGGGCCAGTCCCCGGACCAGGTCGCCTTCCAGCCGGCGGTCTCGCCACAGACGACGAGCGCCGACGGCAATGGCGTCAACCCCGAGCAGACGGAAGCCGACATCTCCGAGAACGGGCTGCTGTACAGCGATTTGACGCAGGTGGCAGCCGCCCGCGAAGGGATCCTCATCGCCGCAATGGGATTGTCCGGAGGCAGCTGATGAGCTTCTTCGACTCGATCGACATCGCCGCCAGCGGCCTGACCGCCGAGCGCGTGCGGATGGACGTCACCGCCGAGAACCTGGCCAACGCGCAGACCACCCAGGGCGCCACCGGCCAGCCCTACCAGCGCCAGGAGGTCGTATTGCAGCAGGTGGGCGGATTTGGCGCCACGCTGCAGGCGGCGCTCGGCAATGCGCCAACGCCGGGAGGCGTGCAGGTTGCCGGGATCGTGTCAGATCCCACTCCCGACCAGGAGGTCTATGACCCCGGCGATCCGGCTGCGAACGGTCAGGGCTACGTCAAGATGCCCAACGTCAGCACTGTCGAGGAGATGACCGACATGATCGACGAGTCGCGCTCCTACGACGCCGACGTGACCGCAATGACGACGGCCAAGGACATGTACGGCAAGACATTGGAGCTACTCAAATGATTCCGGCGATCTCAGGCGCCGTCGGACCGCTCGGTTCAAGCGACTGGAGCGTCGGTCCGGTCGGCGGGCTCGGTGCCGACGCGACGACCGCCACCAGCGTCGCCCCCACTTCCGGCGCCGAAGGCAACTTCGGCAGCGCGCTGACAAACGCGATCAACTCGTTCGAGCAGACGCAGACATCGGCCAGCACCGCCGCCGAGCAACTCGCGACGGGCCAGGCCAGCGATCCGACGCAGGCGATCACGGCGGTCGAGGACGCGTCACTCGAGACCGATCTCGCCTCCCAGATCTCGAGCAAGCTCACGGGCGCCCTGACGACCGTGTTCAACACCCAGATCAGCTAGAGCCGTGCAACAAGTGCGCGAAGTCATATCGAGGCTCTCGCCCAAGGGCTGGGCGATCGTCGGCGGCTCGGCAGCCGCCACGGTCCTGTTCCTCGTGCTCGTCATGCATTTCGCGTCTACGCCGAGCTACTCGACGCTGCTGACCGGGCTCGACCCCGCGCAGACCGGGAAGATCACGAGCACGCTGGACACCAAGGGGATCCCGTACCAGATCCAGAACAACGGGACCGCGCTCGCGGTGGCATCCGGCGAAACCGCCAAGGCGCGGATCGCGCTCGCTACAGCAGGCCTGCTGGGGTCCAGCAGCGACCACCCCGGGTTCGAGCTGTTCAACTCACAGTCGCTCGGCCAGAGCCAGTTCCAGCAGCAGATCACCTACCAGCGCGCGCTCGAAGGCCAGCTCGACCAGACGATCGACCAGATCCAGGGCGTCAACTCGGCGCAGGTGAATCTCGTGCTTCCCGACTCCCAGAACGAGCTGTTCGCAGACACCGCGCAAAACGCCAGCGCTTCCGTGCTGCTCGACTCGAGCCCGCTGGACTCCGGCTCCGTCAAAGGGATCGCACAGCTGGTCGCGTCGAGCGTCCCCAGTCTCGACCTCGACAAGGTGACGATCACCGACCAGGCCGGCGAGCTGCTGTGGCCAACCTCCGGCCAGAGCGCAAGCAGCAACGGGCTGCTGTCCAAGCAGTCGACCGAGCGGGCCTACGACGCGACGATGGCCGCGCAGGTGACCTCTGTCCTCGACCGCACCCTCGGCCAGGGCAAGGCTGAGGTCCAGGTGAACGCCGACCTCAATGCCAATCAAGCCACCTCCAACTCCCTGACCTACGCCAACAAGGGCGTGCCGCTGACCCAGCAGACTTCCACCGAGACGCTCACGGGAACGGGCGCCAACGGCGGCAAGGCCGGCACCGCCGGCAACATCCCCGGCTACGCCGCCACCAACAGCGGCAACTCCAACTACAGGAACACGACCTCCAACACCACCTACGGCGTTGACAAGACCGTCACCGACACGACCGTCGCGCCCGGCGCGATCAATAGCCAGAGCATGTCGGTGCTCGTCGACAAGTCGGTGCCGGCGTCGGAGATCCCGTCCATAAGAAGCGCGGTCGCCGCCGCCGTCGGGCTCAACGCCAACCGTGGCGACACGCTCTCGATTGCTCAGATCGCGTTCGCCAAGCCCGCCACCACCTCGGGCACCGGCGGCATGAGCACGTATCTGTCGTACGCCAAGTACGTCCTGGTTGGGCTCGCAGCGGCAGTGTTCCTGTTCTTCATCAGCCGGTTGCTGCGTCGCCGCGAGCAGGAGGATTTCGCTGGCCATCCGACCTGGCTCCACGAGCTGACCTCGCCCCGCCCGCTCGCGTCACTCGAGGGCGCCGACAGCGAAGCGACCGAGTTGACGGGGCTCCATCCGCCGCTCAATATCACCAGGCGCCAGATCGAGGAGCTCGTCGAGCGCGATCCCGACCGCGTTGCCCAGCAGGTGCGCGCCTGGATTGCGGAGGACTGAGAGCCCGCGATGGCTGTCGACCAGCATCCCAGGCACGCCCTCCCCGCCCCCGCCGGAGCTGCGCTACCCGCCCGCTCCTCGTTGAAGGGACGTCGCAAGGCGGGGGTGCTGCTCGTCGCGCTGGGGAGTCGTCACGCCTCGCAGATCTTCAAGCACCTGCGCGACGATGAGATTGAGACGCTGGCACTGGAGATGGCGAAGGTGCAGCATGTCGAACCGAGCGTGACCCAGGCGGTGCTCGAGGAGCTGGGGGCGACGGTCGAGGCCTACGACTCGCTTGTCGCCGGTGGCATCGAGTATGCCCGGGAGGTACTCGAGCAGGCGGTGGGCAAGGAGCGAGCGGACGAGATCATGGGCCGGCTGTCGGGGGTCATCGAAAGCCGTCCGTTCGAGTTCCTGGGACGCACCCCGCCCGAGCAGATCGTGACATTCCTGCGCAGCGAGGCCCCGCAGACGATCGCGCTGGTCGTCGCCAACCTGCATACGACGCTCGCCGCTGCGGTCCTCGAGGAGCTCGGCGAAGACGAGCAAGCGGAGATCGCGATCCGGATCGCGCGCATGGGTGAGACCAGCCCGGACGTCGTGCGCCACGTCGAAGCCGTAATGCGCCAGAAGCTCGACAGCGTCGTCCAGCAAGAGGCCTCCGGCGCCGGCGGGATCAAGTCGCTCGCGCAGATCCTCAACCGCGCCGACCGCCCCACCGAGCGCAATGTGCTCGACTCTCTCACCGAGACCGATGAGGAGCTCGCCGCGGAGGTCCGGCGGTTGCTGTTCGTGTTCGAGGACATCGCCCAGCTCGACGACCGCTCGATCCAACTCGTGCTCCGAGAAGCGGACCAGAAGGACCTCGCACTCGCGCTGCGCGGCGTCAGCGACGAGGTCAGGGATCGGATCGTCTCCAACATGTCGGTGCGCGGGGCCGAGATGCTGCTCGAGGAGATGGAGTTCCAGCCGCCGCAGCGCAAGCGCGTGATCGAGGAGGCCCAGGGGCGGATGGTCGCGATCGTGCGCAAGCTCGAGGAGGCCGGCACCCTGGTCCTCTCGCGTGGCGGGTCCGACGATGTCGTCTGAGCGGGCGGCGCGCCGGAGCAGCGGTACGCTCATCTATGCGTTCGAGCCGCTGGCGCCCTTGGCCTCCGTCAGCGACGACGACCCCGATCCGCTCGCCGAGGCCAGGGCAGAGGCCGAGCAGATCCGCGCGAAGGCCCGGCGCAGCGGCGAAGCGGAAGGCCGGGCCGCTGGGCTCGCCCACGCGCACGCCGAGGGGCAGCAGGCCGTGGCAGCGTTTGCCGCCGCGCTGGCCGCACTGCAGCAGACGCGCGCCGAGGTGCTCGCGGCGCTCGAACAGGACGCGCTCGAGTTCTCCTTCGCGCTGACCGAGCGGATCCTCGCCGGCGTGCTGTCGGCGCAGCCCGAGCGCGTGCTCGACGTCACGCGCAACGCATTGCGGCGGTTGACCGATCGCCATCGCGTGATGCTCGTCGTCAACCCGGCCGACCTCGAGCTCGTCAGCGACTCGGTGCCGGCGCTGCGCGCCGAGCTCGGCGGGATCGAGCACTGCGACGTGCAGGCCGACCGCCGGATTCGCCGCGGCGGCGCGGTGGTCCGTACCGACGCGGGTGAGATCGACGCGACGATCGAAGCAGGCCTAGATCGTGCGCGCGAGATCGTCGCCGCCGCTCTTGGCGGCGAGGACGATGGTTGCTGAGGCCCGCACCGCGATCGCGCGCGCGTCGCAGGCGCTCAGGCACGCCGATCTCGCGCGTCGCCGCGGCTGCGTCCGGGACCTGATCGGCCTGATCGTGGAGGCGACCGGCGTCCAAGTCGAGGTCGGCGAGGTCTGTATGGTCGGCGAGAGTCGGGGCCGCCCGCGCGTGGCGACCGAGGTGGTCGGCTTCCGCTGCGGACGAACGCTGCTGATGCCGCTCGGGGAGCTGCACGGGATCGGCCCGGGCACGCCGGTCCATCCCACCGGCGCGCCATTCCGGGTCGCCGTTGGTGAGTCGGTGCTGGGGCGCGTGATCGACGGCTTGGGCGCGCCAGTGGACGGGCGCGAGCCTCCGCAGGCGGGCGCATGGCGTCACACGACCGCCGCTCCTCCGGACGCCCTGTCGCGTCCCCGGATCCGCGACCTGGTCGGTCTGGGAGTCCGGGCGCTCGACGGTCTGGTCCCGTGCGGGCGCGGTCAGCGACTCGGGATCTTCGCCGGCTCGGGCGTCGGAAAGTCGTCGCTGCTGGGGATGATCGCGCGCTCCACGACCGCGGAAGTGAACGTCATCGCGCTGGTCGGAGAGCGGGGACGGGAGGTGCGCGAGTTCATCGAGCGCGACCTCGGCGAGGCGCTCGAGCATTCCGTGATCGTGGTCGCGACCTCCGACCAGCCGGCGCTCGTCCGGATCAGAGCCGCGTTCACCGCGACCGCGATCGCCGAGTACTTCCGCGACCAGGGCCGCCACGTGATGTTGATGATGGATTCGGTCACGCGGTTCGCGACGGCCCAGCGCGAGGTCGGGCTGGCGATCGGCGAGCCCCCGGCGACCCGCGGCTACACGCCAAGCGTGTTCGCGTTGCTGCCGCGACTATTGGAGCGCGCCGGCACCAGCCCAAGCGGCTCGATCACGGGGCTCTACACGGTGCTGGTCGACGGCGACGACATGAACGAGCCGATCGCCGACGCCGTCCGCTCGATGCTCGACGGTCACATCGTTCTCACCCGCAAGCTGGCGCAAGGCGGCCACTATCCCGCGATCGACGTCCTCCAGAGCGTCTCGAGGCTGATCGGGGAGGTCGTCTCCCCGGAGGTGCACCGCGCCGCTCAGCGAGTTTGCGCAGCACTCGCCGCCTATCACGAGAAGGAGGACCTGATCTCAATCGGCGCCTACCAGGCGGGCAGCGACCGGGTCCTCGACAGCGCGATCGCGATGCGACCCCGGATCGAGGCGTTCCTCCGCCAGCCCGTCGACCAGCAGAGCACGATCGCCGATGCGCACCAGGAGCTGCTGTCGCTCGCGTCCGGACTCGACACCGAGGCGGGAGCATCCCACGACACCGAGGCCGGTTCGCGACAGACCTCCCGGCCGAAAGGACGGGTTCCGGTCAGCTCACCCGCCGGCGGCGATCCGGCGATTCCGATGCTCCAGCTCAGCTAGTCAAGTCGTCGTGCCCGACGGGCCACGAGTTGCCGCAAGAGGTGTAAGGTCGCCTCGGCGGCCGTATCTGGAGACGAGGAGGAGCAATGCCGAACTTGACAGGATCATCGACGGCCGAGATCGATGCTCCGCGCGATCGCGTCTGGGAGCTGGTAGCGGATGTCCAGAAGGCGCCGGAGTGGCAGGGGGGG
>Ga0335081_10010658_pt1 | contig 14869 bp, 12 predicted proteins | sample Lox_Sample_35_FD_206713 | JGI IMG/M metagenome (GOLD analysis project Ga0335081, IMG submission 206713) | Soil microbial communities from Loxahatchee National Wildlife Refuge, Florida, United States - Lox_Sample_3.5 | ecosystem: Environmental > Terrestrial > Soil > Wetlands | place: USA... | reverse complement strand
CAGATGATGACGCCGAGCCCTATCAGCGTGAAGACCAGCCCGATGGCCATCTTGGCGATCGACAGCCGGCTCAGGCGGTCGCGCTCCGCGCGTTGCCACACCTCGGGCACGAAGATCGTGCGTCCGTAGCCCGCCACCTCGTCGCCGGCGATGAGGACGATGGCGCGCGCCTCGCCGCCCTTGCCGACGTCGACCCGCGGATCGGCGAAAGTGAACGTCCAGTCGGTGCGCGCGTCGCGCTTATCCTCGTTGGCCTCGACCTCGCGCAGCTTGGCGGGCTCGAGCCCAAACGCGCGGCGCAACTCTCCTTGCGCAAGCGCGCGCGCCTGCTCGCGCGTAAGGCTCGCGCCGGGACGCTTCTCGGGCAGCTGATGGACGAAGCTCCGCACCTTGCCTTCGTTGTCGACGATGACGTGCCACTCCTCGGCCCGCTCGGCGACGTCGCCGTCGTCGAAGCGCGCGTAGCGCACGTCCCAGTAGGGCGGAGCGAGCCAGCTGCCGACGAGCTTGCGATACACCTGGTGGCCCGCTTCGCGCCAGACGAACACGTGTCCCAGCCACTGGCCCGGATCCTCGGGCGCCGTGCGCGTGATGGCGTAGCGGCGCCAATCCGGAGAAAGCTTTACGCCTCGCGCCGCTAGCGCGGCATCGGCCGCGGCTTCGGCGTCTCCGCGACCCGCGAGTAGTGGCGGTGCATCGGCGCCTTGATCACCGTGTGTAACCACGATCGCGAGCAGGCCGAGGAGCGCGAGCACGGGCAACGCGCGCTGCGCACGAAGGCTCCACGTTCCTGCCCCAGCCCGAATCGACGCCGTTGCGCCACGTTGAACGCGCGCCGCCGGATTCCAGGCGGCGTTCGTCAGCGCCGCCGGGAACGTCTGCCAAGCGCCCGCGGCCGCGCGGCGCAGCAGCACGATGATAAGCGGCACGAGCGCCACGCCCGCAACCAGTGTCTGGTTGATCGCTCCCACCCTGCCGCCGACGAGAAACACGGGCAGCGACATGAGCGTGAGGTCGTAGAGCGCGTGCAGGAGCACCGTCGGAAGGAGTCCGAAGCGCAGGAAGATGAGGCCCCACACGAAGGCCGGGAGAAAGAGCTCCACCATCCGCGAGTAGGCCGGGAAGCCGGGATAATTGGCGTGCGCGGAGGCGAACACCAGCGCCTGCAGGAGCAGGGCGGCGCCGATCCAGATTCGCCGGCCGCCGAACCGGCTGCCGATGATCGCGGCGAGCGAGAGCGGCACCGCGCGAAACAGACATTCCTCCATGAAGCCCGCCTGCAGAGCCATGCCGATCGGCGAGAGCGCCGGTACCGCGCTGCCGAGGATATTGGGATCGGTCAACAGCTCGGACGGCTGCCACCAGGCGAAATAGCGATTCGTAACGTAGTAGAAGGCGGCGATGAGCCCCAACTCGATCGGCACGGCGAGGTAGCCGCCCAGCGTCCGCCCGAGCACCGCCCGCGTCGGCGCCGCCGCTCGCGACCACAGGCGCCAGAGCTGGGGATGCGCCGGAAAGGCTAGGCGCGACAGACTCTCCGCGGCCATGAATACGAGCGCGAGCCCGAGGCCGCCGCCTACGGCAACCACCGCCGCGATGCCGATCTGCTGCGCCCAGAACACCATGGTCGATTGCGCCGTGTCGTAGCTGAACCAGGATTGCGGCGCGTTGGCAAGCAGCGCGAGCGCGTTGATGCCGGCCACGGCGAGCCCGGCGGCTAGCGCGGGCTTCCAGAGCAGCCGGCGCTTGCGCATCAGCCACAGCACCGCCAGGATGCAGCCTCCCAGTCCGTACAGCACGCCCGCCGCGAGCGCCGCAACGTTGGCGATGGTGTTGTTCGCCGAGCGCATCTCCTGGTAACGGCGGCTGAACGCCTCGGGGATGTGTACGAAGTGCGCGAGTCCCGTCAGCGCGTCGCCGGCGACCACGAGCTGCAGCCGTATGCGGCCGTCGCCCAGGTTCGCGTCCGTGCGCTCGTAGGTGAACGCATGGTCGATACGATGACTCTTCCGCTCGGACTGCGAGTGCTCGATCAGCTTGTAGCGTGAGAAGTCGATCTGCCAGTCTTCGCGCGCCCCTTTCTCGGCGATCGCGCGCGCGGCGTCGGCGTCGAGCGCCGCGCCCGGCTCTGTCTCAGGGAGCTTCCGGTTGAAGCCGTACGGCGTCCCGTCGGGCTTGAAGCGTAGGCGCGCCTCGGTGATCTCGCCCGGATGGAAGAGCCTCACCTCCCAGCGGTACGGCGCGTACAGCTCGCCGGAGAGCAGGCGCCGGAACGCCTCCTTGCCTCCGCCCTCCAGCTCCACGAAGTTCTGAGTCGCGCCGTCGTGCGCGAACAGCGCCGCTTCGCGCGCGCCGGGCGCGATGAGATGCAGCCGGTCGGCGAGCGCCGCGGCGCGCTGCAGCGCCTCTTCGCGCGACATCTTGACCTGGAGATCGACCAGCGGCAGCGCCTGCGGAAAGTAGCGCCATGCGTAGACGCCGGCGACCGCGGCGACGAGCGCGAAGGCGACCCAGAAGGCGCTCCTGCGGGTGATGCCGTTCATCGTTCTTGTCTCAGGAGAGCCGCATCAGGATCGTTGTCGCTCCCCGGCCCCTTGAGCCCATTGGATGACCCCGCGCGCCGCCAGTTCCGCGAGCGCCGCGTCTCCGAGCCCCAGGCGGCTTCGCAGCACCGCCCGGGTGTGCTCGCCCAACAGCGGCGGCGCCTGGGCATACTCGACCGGCGTCGCCGAAAAGCGCAGCGGATTGGCCACCTGCGGCACGGAACCCGAGAGCGGATGCGGCAGGTCGCGGAGCATGCCGCGAGCTTGCACCTGCGGATCGGCGAACACCTGGTCGAGCCGGTTGATCGGGCCGCACGGCACGCCGACTGCCTCGAGCGCCGCGAGCCAGTCGCGCTGCGAGCGCGTGCGGATGACGGCGGCGATGAGTGGCACCAGCTCGTCGCGCCGCTTGACGCGCTCGGCGTTGAGGGCGTAGCGCGCAGCGCGCGCCCACTCCGGCTTGCCGGCGACGTCGCAGAAGCGCGCGAACTGGCCGTCGTTGCCGACCGCCAGGATCAAGTGCCCGTCGGCGCAGGCGAAGACCTGATAGGGAACGATGTTCTGGTGCGCGTTGCCCGCGCGTCCCGGCGGCGTGCCGGAGACGAGATAGTTCATGTTCATCACCGCCATCATCGCCACCTGGGTGTCGAAGAGCGCGACGTCGATGTGCTGCCCCTTGCCGCCGCCGGCATCGCGCTGCGCGACCGCGGCGACGATCGCGCTGGTGGCATACATTCCGGTCATCAGGTCCGAGATCGCGATCCCCGCCTTCTGCGGGCCGCCGCCGGGCAAATCGTCGCGCTCGCCGGTGACGCTCATGAATCCGCCCATGCCCTGGATGATGAAGTCGTAGCCCGCGCGGTCCGCGTAGGGACCGCTCTGGCCGAACCCGGTGATCGAGCAGTAGACGAGCCGCGGATTGATCGCGGCGAGGCTCGCATAGTCGAGGCCGTACTTGGCGAGGCCACCCACCTTGAAGTTCTCCACCGCGACGTCGGCGCCCTTCGCCAGCTCGCGCACGATCTCGCGTCCCTCGGGTTGGGTGAAGTCCACCGCCACCGACTTCTTGCCGCGGTTGCAGGAGAGGTAATAGGCCGCCTCCCCGGTGTCGCGGCCCTCGCGGTCCTTGAGGAACGGCGGACCCCAGCTTCGCGTGTCGTCGCCGCTCCCCGGTTTCTCGATCTTGACGACCTCCGCGCCGAGATCGGCGAGGAGCTGCGTGCACCACGGGCCGGCGAGCACGCGCGAGAGATCGAGGATCGTGAGGTGGGATAGAGGACCGGCCATGCGTGTGGCGCGCATCGCCCAGGGAGCCGTCGATCGCGCCGCCGCCATTCTAGACGAGCGGCCCGGGCGCCATGGCGTGACCGCGCGTGCCGGGACGAGATGCCCTAATCCACCGCCTTGACCAGCTCCTCGACCACTTTCTTGGCGTCGCCGAACACCATCATGGTCTTCTCCATGTAGAACAGCGGATTGTCCAGGCCAGCGTAGCCGGAGGCCATCGAGCGCTTGTTCACGAGGACGCTGCGCGCCTTGTACGCTTCGATGATCGGCATGCCGTAGATGGGACTGCCCTTCTGCTCGGCGAGCGGATTGACCACGTCGTTGGCGCCCAAAATCAGCGCCACGTCACACTGCGGGAATTCGCTGTTGATGTCTTCCATCTCGAACACCTGGTCGTATGGCACCTCGGCCTCCGCGAGCAGCACATTCATGTGCCCGGGCATGCGCCCCGCAACTGGATGAATGGCGTACCTCACCGTCACGCCCTTCGCGGCGAGCTTGGTGGCGAGCTCCTTCACCGCGTGCTGCGCCCGTGCGACCGCCAGTCCGTAGCCGGGCACGATGATCACGTTGTCGGCGTTGGAAAGGAGGAACGCCGCATCGTCCGGGCTGCCGCTCTTGACCGTTTTCTTCTCGGCGCCCTCGACCGCCGCGGTCTCGCCGCCGAAGCCCCCGAGGATCACGCTGATGAACGACCGGTTCATCGCCCTGCACATGATGTACGAGAGGATTGCGCCGGAGGAGCCGACCAGCGATCCGGCCACGATGAGCATGGGGTTGTCGAGCGAGAAGCCGATGCCGGCCGCCGCCCAACCCGAATAGCTGTTGAGCATCGAGATCACCACCGGCATGTCGGCGCCGCCGATCGGGATGATGAGCAGGAATCCCAGGACGAACGCGAGCGCCGTCATGACGATGAAGGCCACCCATTCGGTCTCCGGCGCGACGAAGAAGGCGATGCCGAAGCCGAGCATCGCGATCCCGATCGCGAGATTGAGCCAATGCTGACCCGGGAAGACGACCGGGGCGCTGCGGATCTTGCCCGAGAGCTTGCCAAAGGCGATCACCGAACCCGAGAACGTGATGGCGCCGATGAACGTGCCGATGAAGATCTCCGCCTTGTGCAGGCCCGTGATCGGCACATGCAGCCCCATCGCTTCCGGGTTGTGAATGGCGGCGATGGCGATGAGCACCGCGGCCAGACCAACCAGCGAGTGCATCGCCGCCACCAGCTCCGGCATCTGCGTCATCTGCACGCGCCGAGCGACGATCGCTCCGATCACCGCCCCGACCGCCATGCCGCCCAGGATCGGCAGCACCTGCTTGGTGTGGGAATAAACCAGCGCCAGCGTGACCAGCAAGGCGATCGCCATGCCGACCATGCCGTAGAGATTGCCGCGACGCGCGGTCGGCGGCGAGGAGAGGCCCTTCAGCGCCAGGATGAAGCTCACCGCGGCGACCAGGTACCACAGCGCGAGTTGGTTGGCGCTCATGACAGCGCTATTTCTTCTCGCCGGAGCGCGGCTCCTTCTTGCGGAACATCTCGAGCATGCGCTGCGTCACCAGGAACCCGCCGAAGGTGTTGATCGACACCAGCGCCACCGCGACCACGCCGAGCCAGCCGCCCCAGTCGAGACTCTCCGATCCGGCTGCGAGCATCGCGCCGACCAGGATGATGCTGGAGATGGCGTTGGTGAGGCTCATCAGCGGCGTGTGCAGCGCCGGCGTCACGTTCCAGATCACGTGGTAGCCGACGAAGACCGCGAGCACGAACACGGTCAGGTAGAACACGGAGGCTTCGGGTGTCATCGCGGTCATGGCTTTATCCTCGGCGGTCTTCAGCTTCTCGGCACGACGCTGCCGTTCTCGCACACCAGCGTCGCCTTGATGATCTCGTCGTCCTTCGGGACGGCGAATTCGCCGGTCTTGGCGTTGAGCGACAGCGCCAGGAAATTGAGCACGTTGCGCGCGTAGAGGGCGGAAGCGTCCGCCGGAACGCGCGCCGGCAGGTTCGCGAACCCGACGATCTTGACGCCGTTCTTCGCCCCGACGATCTGGTCGAGCTGCGACCCCTCGACGTTGCCGCCCTGCTCGACCGCGAGATCGACGATGACCGCGCCGCTCTTCATCGCCGCGACCGTGTCGGCCTTGATGAGCTTCGGCGCCGGACGTCCGGGGATGAGCGCGGTGGTGATCAGGATGTCGACGTTCTTGCAGCGCTCGGCGATGATCTGCGCCTGCCGCGCCATCCACTCCGGCGGCATGGGGCGCGCGTAGCCGCCCAAGCCTTCGGCGATGCGGCGCTCTTCGTCGCTGGCGTAAGGTACGTCGACCCACTTCGCGCCGAGCGACTCGACCTGGTCCTTCACCGACGGGCGGACGTCGGAGGCTTCGATCACGGCGCCGAGCCGCTTGGCGGTGGCGATCGCCTGCAGGCCCGCGACGCCGACGCCGAGGATGAGCACGCGCGCGGCTTTGACCGTGCCCGCCGCCGTCATCAGCATCGGCATGAAGCGGCCGTAGATGTTGGCCGCGACGATCACCGCCTTGTAGCCGGCGATGTTGGCCTGCGAGGAGAGCACGTCCATCGACTGCGCGCGCGTGATGCGCGGCAGCCATTCGAGCGCGTAGCCCGTCACACCGGTCGCCGCGCATGCCTGCAGGCCCGCCGCGTCGAAGGGGTCGAGCAAGCCGACCAGCATCGCGCCGCGCTTGAGCTTCGGCAGCTCTTCCGTGGCCGGCGCGCGCACCTTCAGCACGATGTCCCCGGCGAACGCCCCTTCGGCCGTGCCGATGCGCGCGCCTGCCGATTGGAACTCCGCGTCCGGAATGCTCGCATGCACGCCCGCGCCCGCTTCCACGACGAGCTCATGCTTGCCGCTGGCCGCGAGCTTCTTGATCGTCTCCGGAGTCGCCGCGACGCGGGTCTCGCCCGCACGCGTCTCGCGTGGAATCCCGATCCTCATGGCGCGAACCTATGCCCCCGGAAGAGAAGTTCTTTTTCTCGACGCTATCTTGCCATACTCGCCGCGGACGCGGTGTAACGGACCCGGGCGCGTCGGCGCTGGCGCTCGGTCGACGCGAGCTAGCCGATCGCGTCGGCGATGGCCTTGCCCAGCTCCACCGTCGTCGCCTTGCCGCCGAGGTCCGGCGTGCGCGGCCCGTCGACCAGCGCGCGCTCGATCCCGCGCACGACGGCGGCCGCCGCGTCCGCGTGTCCGAGGTGCTCGAGCATCAACGCCCCGCACCAGATCTGCCCGATCGGGTTGGCGATGCCCTTGCCGGCGATGTCGGGCGCGGATCCGTGCACCGGCTCGAACAGCGAGGGGTACTCGCGCGTCGGATTGATGTTGGCGGAAGGTGCGATGCCGATCGTGCCGCACACTGCGGGTCCGAGATCGGACAGGATGTCGCCGAAGAGATTCGATCCGACCACGACGTCGAAGACCTGCGGCCGCTGCACGAAGTGCGCCGACAGGATGTCGATGTGGAACTGGTCGGTGCGGATGTCGGGGTAGCGCTTGGCCATTTCGCGGAACCGCTCGTCCCAGTACGGCATCGTGATCGATATTCCATTCGACTTGGTGGCCGACGTGATGTGCTTCGCGGGCCGCTTGCGCGCGAGCTCGAAGGCGAACTGGAGGATGCGGTCGACGCCCCTGCGGGTGAAGACCGATTCCTGGAACACGACCTCGCGCTCGCTGCCTTCGAACATCCTCCCGCCGACGGACGAATATTCTCCTTCGGTGTTCTCGCGCACGACCACGAAGTCGATGTCGCCCGGTTTGCGGTTGGCAAGCGGCGACGGCACGCCGGGCATCAGCCGGCACGGCCTCAGGTTGACGTACTGATCGAAGCCGCGCCGCCACTGGATCAGCGAGCCCCACAGCGACACGTGGTCCGGAACGCTCGCCGGCCAGCCGATCGCGCCGAAGAACATGGCGTCGTGGCGGCGGATGCGCTCGAACCAGTCCTCGGGCATCATCCGGCCGTGCCTGGCGTAGTAGTCGCAGCTCCACGGCAGCTCGTCCCAGTCGAACCCGATTTCGAAGCGCCGTCCCGCGGTCTCGAGCGCGCGCAGGCCCTCGGGCACCACCTCCTTGCCTATGCCGTCGCCGGGAATGACGGCGACGCGATAGCTTCTCTGCATGGGGAGCCTGCCTGATCGGTCGAAGGACGACATGTTAATGTAACGCGCCGGCCACAGACAGTCCGCCTCGCATGAAACCGTCCGTCGAATGGCAATGGAGGCGTTTCGCCGAGCTGCCACCGGCGGAACTCTATGCCGCGCTCGCCGCGCGCGCTGCGGTGTTCGTCGTCGAGCAGGCTTGCGCGTTCCAGGATGCCGACGGCTGGGACGCCTTCGCGTGGCACCTTTTTGGCTGGACCGCGGTCGATGGCGAGCGCGCGCTGGCGGCTTATCTGCGGGTGATCGAACCGGGACGCAAATACCGCGAGCCTTCGATCGGGCGGGTGCTCACGACTGCACGCTGGCGCGGCGTGGGGCTGGGACGGGAGGCCGTGCGCATCGCGCTCGCGCGCTGCGCCGAGCTCTACCCCGGCGCGCCGGTGCGCATCGCCGCGCAGCAGCGGCTCGAGGCTTTCTACGCGGCGCTGGGCTTTCGCATCGCCTCGGACCTCTACGAAGAGGACGGCATCGTGCACGTCGACATGTTGTTGCCGGCGTCCGGGTAGCGCCGAATTCATTCGCGCCTACACCGCGCAGACCCGAATGCATCCAGCCTTCGTGCGAATGGATTCGCACCTACACCGGCTTTGCGCTAATATCCACCGCCTCATGCGCCCCGGCGGCCTGGCATGAAACAGACCTTCCTCGATTTCGAGCAACCGATCGCGGAGCTGCAGACCAAGATCGAGGAGCTTCGCTACGTGCACGAGGACTCTGCCGTCGACATCTCCGACGAGATCAACCGACTGCAGAAGAAGAGCCAGCAGCTCACCAAGGACATCTACGGCAAGCTGTCGGCGTGGCAGATCGCGCAGGTGGCGCGGCACCCGCAGCGGCCTTACGCCCTCGACGTGATCGCCGGCTGCTTCACCGACTTCCACGAGCTGCACGGCGATCGAGCCTACGCGGACGATGCCGCGATCGTCGGCGGTCTCGCCCGTTTCAACGGCGCTGCCTGCATGGTGATCGGTCATCAGAAGGGCCGGGACACCAAGGAGAAGATCTTCCGCAACTTCGGCATGCCGCGTCCGGAGGGCTATCGCAAGGCCCTGCGCCTGATGCGGCTCGCCGAGAAGTTCGAGCTGCCGTTGTTCACCTTCGTCGACACGCCGGGCGCCTTTCCCGGCATCGGCGCCGAGGAGCGCGGCCAGTCGGAGGCGATCGGTCGCAACCTCTACGAGATGGCGGGTCTGCGCATCCCGATCGTCGTCACCATCATCGGCGAGGGCGGCTCCGGCGGCGCGCTGGCCATCGCCGTGGGAGACATGACGCTCATGCTGCAGTACGCGACCTACTCGGTGATTTCCCCGGAAGGCTGCGCCTCGATACTGTGGAAGGACGCCTCGCACGCCGAGGAAGCCGCGGAGACGCTGGGCATCACCGCGCAGCGGCTGAAGGCGCTCGGGCTGGTCGACAAGATCGTCGCCGAGCCGCTGGGCGGAGCCCACCGCGACCACGCGGCGATGATGGCCACCCTCAAGAAGGCGCTCACTGAAGCGCTGCACCATGTGCAGCAGCTGCCCATCGAAGCGCTGCTCGAGGCGCGCGAGGACAAGCTGCTCGGCTATGGGAAGTTCAAGGAACTCACGGCCGGCTGAGCCGCCGGAGCCGATCGCCTCCGTCACCGCGGCGCTTGCCGCGTCGCTAGCGGCCCACGCCAACCCCGGCGCCCGGATCGCCGTCGCGCTGTCCGGCGGCATCGATTCGATGGCGCTGCTCGACGCGGCCTGCGAGCTCGCGCCGGGCCACCGCATCGAGCTCTCCGCGATCCACGTTCATCACGGCATCTCGCCGCACGCCGACACATGGGCGGCGTTCTGTGCCGAGCAATGCGCGGCGCGAGGCGTTGCGCTTGCGATCCATCGGCTCGCTATCGGCAATGCGCGCGGGGCGAGCCTGGAAGCGCGGGCGCGGAAGCTTCGCTATGAGCGGCTGCGCGGCGCGAACGCGGATCTGGTCGCGCTCGCCCACCACGCCGACGATCAAGCCGAGACGCTGTTGCTGCAGCTCATGCGCGGTGCCGGGCCGCACGGGCTCGCCGCCATGCCGGCCTTCACGCCCGGTCCGCCTCCGCTTCTTCGTCCGCTGCTGGGTCTCACCCGAGCGAGCCTCGCCGCATACGCGCGTGCGAGGCATCTGTCCTGGATCGACGACGAGAGCAACGCCGAGCCGCGCTACGCGCGCAATTTTCTCCGGCACGAGGTGGTGCCACGGTTACGGCAGCGCTTTCCCGGCTATCCGGCGACGCTGCTGCGCGCGGCGCGGCATCAGGCGCAGGCCGCAGCGCTGCTCGACGAGCTGGCGGGGCTCGACGCCGCCGGCGCGGTCGCGCCGGAGGGGCTCGCGCGTGAGCGGCTGGCCGAGCTGTCGGCGGCGCGCGCCGGCAACCTGCTGCGCTGGTACTTGCGGCGGGAAGGCTTGCGCGCCCCGAGCGAGGCGCGCTTGAACGAGATGCTGCGGCAGCTCCTCGAAGCCGGCAACGACGCCCGCATTCGCATCGCGCAGGACGGTGCCGAGCTTGGGCGCCATCGCGGCCTCATCGCGGTGCACGCGCCCGCCGGCGCGGCCTTCGCGCGCGTGTGGTCCGGCGAGAGGGAAGTCGCTCTCCCCGGCGGCGTGCTTGCCTTCGAGCCCACGCGCGGCGCAGGCGTGGCGGCGGCAAAGGTGAGCGGCACGTCGGTGACGCTGCGCTCGCGCGGCGGCGGCGAGCGCATCCGGCTCGCTGCCGATCGGCCCAGGCGCGCCGTGAAGAAGCTGCTCCAGGAAGCGCACATGCCGGCGTGGGAGCGGCAAGCGCTGCCGCTTGTCTGGTCGGAGGATGAGCTCGTGGCCGTGCCGGGGATCGGCGTAGCGCTCGATTACCAGGCCGCTCCGGGCGAGTCCGGCTGGCGTATCGAGTGGCGCCCGGGCCGCCGGGGTTGACCAGGATCAATCCTGCCCGCGGTCCGGCCGTGTACCGTTCATGGCCGGACCGTACGAATTCCGGACCATCATTGACAGGGTGCGCGCTGCCGGCGCTAAATTCGCCGCACAACAGCGCGCCCGGTCTCCTACTCTGGAGGAATCATGAAGCTTCGACTTTGCTTCGCGTTGGCGGCGTCAGCGCTGCTTGCGTTCGGCGCGGCATTCGCGCAAGCGCCGATCATCATCAAGTTCAGTCACGTCGTGGCCGTCGACACGCCCAAGGGCAAGGGCGCTGAGTACTTCAAGAAGCTCGCCGAGGAGCGCACCAAGGGCCGGGTCAAGGTCGAGGTGTATCCCAACAGCCAGCTCTACAAGGACGGCGAGGAGATGGAGGCGCTGCAGCTCGGCTCGGTGCAGATGCTCGCGCCTTCGGTCGCGAAGTTCGGGCCGCTCGGCGTGCGCGAGTTCGAGGTCTACGACCTGCCCTACATCTTCGACAGCTACGACGACCTGCACAAGGTCAACGAAGGCCCGGTGGGCAAGCAGCTGTTCAAGAAGCTCGAGGGCAAGGGCATCATCGGGCTCGCGTTCTGGGACAACGGCTTCAAGGAGTTCAGCGCCAACAAGCCGCTCAAGACGCCGGCCGACTGCAAGGGGCTGAAGTTCCGCATCCAGTCGTCCAACGTGCTGGAAGCGCAAATCCGGGCGCTCGGCGGGCTGCCGCAGAAGATGGCCTTCTCCGAGGTCTACCAGGCGCTGCAGACCGGCGTGGTCGACGGCACCGAGAACCCGCCGTCGAACTTCTACACCCAGAAGATGCACGAGGTGCAGAAGTATCTCACCATGAGCGACCACGGGGTGATCGAGTACGCGGTCATCGTCAACAAGAAGTTCTGGGACGGCTTGCCGGCCGACATCCGCACGACCCTGGAAGGGGCGATGAAGGATGCGACCAAGTACGCCAACGACATCGCCAAGGAAGAGAATGACAAGGCGCTGGCGGCCGTGAAAGCGTCGGGCCGGACCGAGATCATCACCTTGAACGCCGCCGAGAAGGCCGCCTGGAAGAAGGCGCTCGAACCGGTGCACAAGGAGATGGAAGGCCGGATCGGCAAGGACGTGATCCAGGCGGTATACAAGGAAACCGGCTACAAGCCCTGATCCTGGTCGGGGTGCGCAGGCCACTGCGCCGAGGCGGCATCGCGCAGTGGCGGTTGTAGGGGCCTGCCGCAGCCACAGGGGGAGAGCGGCGTGCTGAAGGTTCTTGACCACCTCGAGGAGTGGCTGATCGGGAGCCTCATCGCCGCAGCGACGCTGATCATCTTCGTCGCGGTCGTCCACCGCTATGCCGCCGGCGCCCCGATCCCGGTCGTGCAGGACTGGCTTCTGTCGCTCAATCTGTCGTGGGCGCAGGAGCTGTGCATCTACATGTTCATCTGGATGGCCAAGTTCGGCGCCGCCTACGGCGTGCGCACCGGCATCCACGTCGGTGTCGACGTGCTCATCAACCGGCTGCCGGAGTCGGTGCGCAAGTACTACATCCTGTTCGGCCTGCTCGCCGGCGCGCTGTTCACGGCGGTGGTCGGCACGCTCGGCGCCAACTATGTGTGGGAGATCGGGCACACCGATCAGACCTCGGCGGACCTCGAGATGCCGCTGTGGATCGTCTATCTGTGCATTCCCTGCGGGTCGTATCTGATGTGCTTCCGTTTCCTGCAGGTCGCGTGGTCGTTCGCCCGCACCGGCGCGCTCCCGCACCACGACGTCTCGCACGTCGAGGGCGTCGAGGACAGCGCCGCGGTGTTCGCCGCGCCGGACCTGCACCCGGCGGAAGTCTCTGAAGGGGGCAAGCCGTGACCGCCTCGCCCGCGCCCGACGGGAGGCGCGAAAGCGGCCAGGCCATGACCGCGTCGCGGCGCGCCGCCGCCGTGCTGCCCGCGGCGCTGATCGTCCTGCCGCTCGCCGCCTACTTCGGCGGCCTGCACATCCCCCCGGCGTGGATCATCTTCATGCTGCTGATTGGGCTGATGCTCACCGGCATGCCGATCTCGATCTCGCTCGGGCTCACCGTGCTTACGTACCTCTTCACGATGACGCAGGTGCCGATCACCTCGGTCGCGCTCAAGCTTTTCACCGGCATCGAGAAGTTCGAGATCATGGCCATCCCGTTCTTCATCCTCGCCGGCAACTTCCTTACCCACGGCGGCGTGGCGCGGCGGATGATCGCCTTCGCTTCGGCCTGCGTCGGCCACTGGTACGGCGGACTCGCGCTCGCCGGCGTCATGGCCTGCGCGCTGTTCGCGGCCGTGTCCGGGTCGTCGCCCGCGACGGTGGTCGCCATCGGCTCGATCATCCTCCCCGCCATGGTGCGGCAGGGCTTCCCCAAGCGCTTCGGCGCCGGGGTGATCACCACCTCGGGCGCGCTCGGTATCCTGATTCCGCCGTCGATCGTGATGGTGATGTACTCGGTTGCTACCAATACGTCGGTGGGCCAGCTGTTCATGGCCGGCGTGCTCCCCGGCATCGTGCTCGCGACGATGCTCGGACTTACGACCTGGTGGCGGGCGCGCAAGAACGATTATCCGCGCCTGCCGAAGGCGTCGTGGGCGGAGCGCTTCCGCACCTTCCGGCAGAGCATCTGGGGGCTGCTGCTGATCGTGGTGGTGATCGGCGGCATTTACACGGGCGTCTTCACGCCGACCGAAGCGGCGGCGATGAGCGCCGTCTACGCATTCTTCGTCGCCGTGTTCGTGTACAAGGACCTGCGGCTCCTGCAGGTGCCGAAGGTGCTGCTCGACTCCGCCAACATGAGCGCGATGCTGCTCTACATCATCACCAACGCAGTCCTCTTTTCCTTCCTGATGACCTCCGAGCAGATTCCGCAGGTGATGGCGCAGTGGATGCTGGAGAAGGGCCTGGGGCCGGTGACCTTCCTGCTGTTCGTGAACGTGCTGCTGCTGCTGGCGGGCAACGTGATGGAGCCCTCCTCCATCGTGCTCATCATGGCGCCGATCCTCTTTCCGGTGGCGACGAAGCTCGGCATCGACCCGGTGCACTTCGGCATCATGATGGTCGTCAACATGGAGGTCGGAATGTGCCATCCGCCGGTCGGTCTCAACCTCTACGTGGCGAGCGGCATCACCAAGATGGGCATCACCGAGCTCACCGTCGCAGTGTGGCCGTGGCTGCTCACCATGCTCACGTTCCTCGTGCTCGTCACCTACTGGCCGGCGCTCTCGCTGGTTCTGCCCAAGGCGCTGGGCATGATGCGCTGATACGCGGCGCCAGGCGCCGTCAGGCGGCAACGGCGCAGCGCCTCGGCACGACGCCGCGGAACGCATTGGCGCAGCGCTCCGCGCGGCCTTGCATGCTACAATTTCGAGTTTGCTTGCGACCGTTCCGAGGCGGAGCTCCAGCATGGCGGTGGAAAGAACCCTGTCGATCATCAAGCCCGACGCGGTGGCGAAGAACGTCATCGGCGAGATCTATTCCCGCTTCGAGCGTGCGGGCCTGAGAGTCGTCGCCGCGCGCATGATGTGGCTCGCCCGGCCCGACGCGGAAGGCTTCTACGCGGTCCACCGCGGACGGCCCTTCTTCGCCGATCTGGTGGAGTTCATGACCTCGGGTCCGGTGATGATCCAGGTGCTCGAAGGCGAGAATGCGATCGCGAAGAACCGCGACCTGATGGGCGCGACGGACCCGCGCCAGGCCGCGCCGGGCACGATCCGCGCCGATTTCGCTCGGAGCATCGACGCCAATGCCGTCCACGGGTCCGACGGGCCGGAGACGGCGCGGGTCGAGGTCGCCTATTTCTTTCCGACGCTGGAGATCCACAGCCGGTGAGGCTGGCTCTTTCACGCCCGGCGAAACGCGCCTGCCAAGGCTTTTGCGGTATGTTTAGCCCTGCGCCGAGATCAAGTCGACGGCACGGCTGAAGCGCGATGAT
>Ga0335081_10010657_pt1 | contig 14870 bp, 13 predicted proteins | sample Lox_Sample_35_FD_206713 | JGI IMG/M metagenome (GOLD analysis project Ga0335081, IMG submission 206713) | Soil microbial communities from Loxahatchee National Wildlife Refuge, Florida, United States - Lox_Sample_3.5 | ecosystem: Environmental > Terrestrial > Soil > Wetlands | place: USA... | reverse complement strand
GAAGTCGCGCGGGCGGCGAATCAGATGCATGGCCGCGGCATCGACCAGCATGTGCTCGAGCGTGAGCTCGGGGAATTCCGCGCGCACCACTCGCTCGCACACCTCGCGCCACAGCCGCGAGGTCTCGAGCACGTTCGCCTTGTCGATCGAGGTCAGCTTGCCGCGCCGCGCGCGTGCGAGGGTGCAGGCAACCCGCGTCACCCGCTCGATCTCCGCGACGGTGTAGGTGCACAGGTCGGTGGCAGTGTCCGCATCGCGCGTCTTTGGGCCGAAGTAGATGCCGCCCGTCAGCTCGCGCACGAACAGCAGGTCCACGCCCTCGAGCACTTCCGGTCGCAGGGTCGATGCAGCGCGGAGCGCGGGATGCACGCTGACGGGACGCAGATTGGCGAAGGTGCCGAGCTCGCGCCGCAGGCGCAGCAGCCCCGCCTCGGGTCTGATCCTGGCGCCGGGACCCGACCACTTGGGGCCGCCGATCGCCCCGAGCAGCACGGCATCCGCTGCAAGGCAGGCGCGCAGCGTCGCCTCGGGCAGAGGCTCGCCGCAGGAATCGATCGCGACTCCGCCGAAGGCCGCCTCGGTGATCTCGAAGTGATGCCCGAAGCGCTCCGCGACTGCGGTGAGGCAGCGCAGCCCCTCGGCGATCACCTCGGGGCCGATGCCATCCCCGGCGAGTACGGTGATGGCGGCTCTCACGCGCGGGTGCGCCGGGCCTCGTAGGCCGCGATCGGTGCCTGCTGGCTCAGGAGAAATCCGAGCTCATCGACGCCGTTCAGGAGGCAATAGCGCGAGAAAGCATCGATCGGGAAGGCGATCGCGGCGCCCGTCGGCAGCCTGAGCACCGTCGCCTGCAGATCGATTTCGACCTCGACGCCGGGATGCGAGATCAGCCACGCGGAGGTGGCCTCGTCCACGACGAGCGGCAGCAGGCCGTTCTTCAGGGCGTTGGTGCGGAAGATATCGGCGATCTCGGTGCTCACGACGGCGCGGATGCCGTAATCGAGCAGGGCCCACGGCGCATGCTCGCGCGAGGAGCCGCAGCCGAAATTGCGGCCCGCGACGAGGATGCTGCAGCCGCGCGCCTCCGGGCGGTTCAGCACGAACTCGGGGCGCAGCGCGCCCTGCGCATCGTAGCGCCAGTCGGTGAACAGATGACGCCCCAGGCCCTCGCGCGTGGTGGTGGTGAGGAAGCGGGCCGGAATGATCTGGTCGGTGTCGATGTTGCTCGCCGCGAGCACCACGGTGCGCGAGCGGATCAGGGAGCGCGCGGACATCTCGTGAGGTCTCCTGGGGATTTCGCGCCGTCAGCCGTTCAACAGCTCGCGCGGGTCGGTCACCCGGCCGCGCACGGCGCAGGCCGCGGCGGTGAGCGGGCTTGCGAGCAGCGTGCGCGCGCCGATGCCCTGGCGGCCCTCGAAGTTGCGGTTGCTCGTGCTCACCGAGTACTGCCCCTTGCCGACGAGATCGCCGTTCATTCCCAGGCACATCGAGCAGCCCGACTCGCGCCACTCGGCGCCCGCGTCCAGAAAGATGCGGTGCAGGCCCTCCGCCTCGGCGGCCCGCTTGATCTGCTGCGAGCCGGGCACGACCAGCATCTGCACTCCCTGCGCGAGCTTGCGTCCGCGCAGCACGCTCGCCGCATCGCGCAGGTCGGACAGCCTCGCGTTGGTGCAGCTGCCGATGAACACGACCTGAATGGGCTGGTCCTTGATCGGCCGGCCGGCTTCGAGACCCATGTAGGCGAGTGACTTGTCGAACATGGGATCGCCGCGGCGCTCGGGGATCGAGCCGGAGACCGGGATGACCATCCCCGGATTGGTGCCGTAGGTGATCATGGGCTCGACGAGCGTCGCATCGATCGCCACTTCGGCGTCGAAGCGCGCACCCGCATCGCTCGGCAGCTGCCGCCACTGCTCGAGCGCCTGCTCCCACGCGGCGCCCCGCGGCGCGCGCGGCCGGCCCTCGAGATAGGCGAACGTCGTCTCATCCGGGGCGATCATGCCCGCGCGCGCGCCGGCCTCGATCGACATGTTGCACACGGTCATGCGCTCGTCCATGTCGAGTGCGCGGATCGCCTCGCCGCGGAATTCAATGACGTGGCCGGTGCCCCCGGAGACACCGATGCGACCGATGATGGCGAGGATCAGGTCCTTGGCCGTCACCGCGTCGGCGAGCCGTCCGCTCACGTTGATGGCAAGCGTGCGCGGCTTTCTCTGCAGCAGGCACTGCGTGGCGAGCACATGACCGACTTCGGTCGAGCCGATGCCGAAGGCGAGGGCCCCGAGCGCCCCGTGGGTGCTCGTGTGACTGTCGCCGCAGACCACGGTCTTGCCCGGCTGCGTGATGCCGAGCTCGGGGCCGATGACGTGCACGATGCCGCGTTGCTCGCTCTTGAGTCCCAGGAGCTCGACGCCGAAAGCCGCGGCGTTCACCTCGAGCTCCTTCACCTGCTTCGCGGCCGAGTCGACGGCAATCGGGGCGCCCCCGAACACCTGCTCGGTGCGGGTCGGGGTGGAGTGATCCATGGTCGCAAGGGTGAGATCGGTGCGCCGCACGGGCAGTCCTCGCTGCCGCAGCAGCGTGAACGCCTGCGGGGAGGTCACCTCGTGCACCAGGTGCAGGTCGATATACAGCACCGCGGGGGTGTCGGCGGTCTCGGCCGCCACCTCGTGCCGTTCCCACACCTTCTGGAACATCGTCTTGGGCATGGCGCTCGCTCGCGTGGCCGTCAAAAGGCTCAGACGGCCTGTGCCGTGCGGCCCGTGCGCTCATCGCGCGCGCGCGCCGGTGCGCGCTGCGAGAGCTCGATGCGGTTCAGCACCTCGAGGAACGCGCGGCAGCCGGACTCGATGATGTTGGTGCTGACGCTCGAGCCGCGATAGATGCGCTGGTTGTACTCGACGTACACCACGGCCTCGCCCTGCGCGTCCTCGCCGCCGGTGACGGCATGCACCTCGAACTTGCGCAGCGCCGCGGTGATGCCCGTGGCCGTCTCGATGGCCTTGAACGCCGCATCCACCGGACCGTCGCCGTGCGCGGCCTGCTCGATGATGCGGCCGTCGGCGTGCTGCAGCCGTACGCTCGCCTCCGCGGGCCCCGCGCTGTCGGCGGCCGTGCGCAGGCCGAGCAGCGTCCAGGGACCACCGGCGGAGTTCTCGGTGCGCAGCACCAGCGCCTCGATGTCGCCGTCGAACAACTCCTTCTTCTTATCCGCGAGCGCCTTGAACTCGGTGAACACGCGGTTGAACTCTGCCTCGTCGAGCTCGAATCCCAGCTGGCGCACGCGATCGCGGAAGGCGTGCCGGCCGCTGTGCTTGCCGAGCACCAGCGAGCTCTTGGGCAGGCCCACGTCCTCCGGCCGCATGATCTCGTAAGTGGAGTGGTGCTTGAGCATGCCGTGCTGGTGAATGCCCGACTCGTGCGCGAAGGCGTTCTCGCCCACCACCGCCTTGTTGCGCGGGATGCTCTGGCCCGTGATGCTCGCCACCAGGCGCGAGGTGGGATACAGGCGCGTGCTGTTGATGTTGCTGCGCACGTTGAAGAAGTGCTCGCGGGTGCGCACGGCCATCACGACCTCCTCGAGCGAGCAGTTGCCCGCGCGCTCGCCGATGCCGTTGATCGTACACTCGATCTGCCGCGCCCCGGCGACCACCGCCGTGAGGCTGTTCGCCACCGCCATGCCAAGATCGTCGTGGCAGTGCACCGAGAGCCTCACGCGCTCGATGCCGCGCACGTTCTTGCGCAGGTAACGGAACAGCTCCGCGAACTCATCGGGCACGGTGTAGCCGACCGTGTCCGGAATGTTGACGGTGCTCGCGCCGGCCTCGATCGCAGCCTCGACCACCTGCGCCAGGAACTCCAGCTCGGTCCGCGAGGCGTCCTCGGGCGAGAATTCCACGTCCTCGGCGTGCTCGCGCGCCATACGCACGCCCTCGACGGCGGTACGCACGATCTCGCTCTGCGCCATGTTGAGCTTGTACTCGCGGTGAATGGCGCTGGTCGCGAGGAACACGTGAATGCGGTGCCGCGGGGCGTCCTTGAGGGCCTTCGCGGCGAGCTCGATGTCCTCGCGGTTGCAGCGCGCCAGACCGCAGATGATCGGTCCCTGCACCTCGCGCGCGACCGCGTTCACCGACTCCCAGTCCCCGCGCGAGGCCGCCGGAAAACCGGCCTCGATCACATCGACGCCGAGCTCGGCAAGCGCCCGGGCGACGCGCAGCTTCTCGGGCTGGGTCATGCTGCAGCCCGGGGACTGCTCCCCATCGCGCAGCGTGGTATCGAAGATGATCAGGCGTTCGGGATTGGCGGGCATAACGGAACCTCATCAGGTGCTAGGCCGGTCTCATCACGCGCGGCGCTCGTTGAGCCAGGGCATCCGCGCGCGCAGGTTGGCGCCGACCTTCTCGATCTGGCGCTTCAGGTCCTGATTGAGCATGCGCTTGTAGTTCTTGCGTCCGCTCGCATTCTCCGCGATCCACTGGCGGGCGAACTTGCCCTGCTGGATCTCCTTGAGAATGCGGCGCATCTCGTTCTTCACGTGCTCATCGACGACGCGCGGACCGCGCGTCAGATCGCCGTATTTGGCGGTCTCGCTGATGAACTGGTGCATCTTGGCGATGCCGCCCTCGTGCAGCAGATCGACGATGAGCTTGAGCTCGTGGAGGCACTCGTAATAGGCGACCTCGGGCTGATAGCCCGCCTCCACCAGGGTCTCGAACCCCTTGACGACGAGCTCGGTGGCGCCGCCGCAGAGCACGGCCTGCTCACCGAACAGATCGGTCTCGGTCTCCTCGGCGAAGGTGGTCTCCAGCACCCCGCCGCGGGTGCCGCCGATGCCGTGCGCGTACGCGAGCGCCTTGGCGTGGGCATGACCGCTCGGATCCTGCGCCACCGCGATCAGGCACGGAACGCCGCGGCCCTGCTGATACTGGCGGCGCACCAGATCGCCAGGGCCCTTGGGCGCGATCAGCACGACATCGAGATCCTTGCGCGGCTTGATCTGGCGGAAGTGGATGTTGAAGCCGTGGGCGAAGAGGAGGGTGGCGCCTTTTTTCACCCGCTTGCTCACCGACTCATAGAGCCCCTGCTGTGCAAGATCCGGGACCAGCATGGCGATCAGATCGGCGCCGGCCACGGCCTCCGCGGGCTCCGCCACAGCGAGGCCGTCGCGGCGCGCCTTGCGCCAGCCCTCGCCGCCCTTGCGCACCCCGACGACCACGTCGAAGCCGCTGTCCTTGAGATTCAGGGCGTGCGCCCGGCCCTGGCTGCCGTAGCCGAGCACGGCGATGCGTGCGCCGCGCAGGGCCTTCCTGTCCACGTCCTTCTGCGAATACAACCTCATCGTTGGCTCCCGTACTGTTTAGCTCATGAGCCGCGACACACACAAAAAACCCCGCACCCGACCCACTCTCGTGGGGCCGGTGCGGGGTCTTCGGTGTCGCGATTCGCTCTTTACTGGGCGCTCGCGCGTGACCCGCACCGGCCGCTCCTAAGGAGGAGTGCCAGCTCGAGCGCGAGCAGTGCCAGGATCGCCTCGGGGGCGGCCGGCAGCAGGTCTCGTCGATCGGCTGTGAGGGTCATGGTGCGCACGCGCGATTACTTCAAATCCATGAGGATGGGAGCACAATCCCCGCGAGCTTGTCAATCGAGGCGCAGCGCGGCCTCTGTGCCGTGCGCAAACTACGGTAAGCTCGCGGGCGCAGGTGCGTTGAGTCGCGCCGCAAAGCCGTGACTTCCGACACCGTCACCACCGAAATCCCCGCCGCTAGCCGCCCCCTGTGGCTGCTGACGGAGGGCGAGCTGCCCGCCTGGCTCGCCTCCCAGCCGCCTGCCATTGCCCAATGGGTGCGCGCGCATGCCTTCGCGGCCGAGCGCCACCGGGTGCTGATGCTGCCCGCCAGCGACGGGGGCATCGCCGGTGCGGTCGCGGGCCTGGGGCCGCTGCGCCAGCTCTCCGAGCTCACGCTGTGGCATGCCGCGGCGCTGCCGGATCGCCTGGCGCCGGGCCACTATGCGCTCGCTAGCCCGCTCGCCGCGCCAGCCGCGACGCACCTCGTGCTCGGCTGGCTCACCGCGGCGTATCGCATGACCCGCTACCGCAGCATTCCGAGTGCCGGTCGCGCCGTGCTGGTGGTGCCGGCGACGGCGGATCTGCGCTACGCGCAGGCGGCCGCCGATGCGACCGCGCTGGCTCGCGACCTCATCAATACGCCCGCCAATGACCTCGGGCCCGCGGAGCTGGCACAGGCGGCGCTCGATGTCGCTGCGCGCTGCGGCGCGCGCTGCCGCGTGCTCACGGGGGCGGATCTGCTTGCGCAGAACTATCCGCTCATCCACGCCGTCGGCGCCGCAAGCCCGCGCGAGCCGCGGCTCGTCGATCTGCGCTGGGGCACGCCGGGTGCGCCTCGTGTGACCCTCGTCGGCAAGGGCGTCTGCTTCGACAGCGGGGGGCTCGACCTGAAGCCCTCCGCAGCGATGCTGCTCATGAAGAAGGACATGGGCGGCGCGGCCTGTGCGCTCGCGCTCGCGAGTCTGCTCATGAGCCTGGGCGCGCCCGTGCAGCTGCGGCTGCTCCTGCCTTGCGTGGAGAACAGCATCGACGGGCTCTCGTACCGTCCTGGGGACGTGTTGCGCTCGCGCAAGGGTCTGACCGTGGAGATCGGCAACACGGACGCGGAAGGACGCCTGGTGCTCGCCGATGCGCTCACCGAGGCCGACAGCGAGCGGCCCGATCTGCTGATCGATCTGGCGACTCTGACCGGTGCGGCGCGCACGGCCCTCGGCCCCGAACTGCCCGCGGCCTACTCACCCGATGAGGGGCTGCTCGCGGCAGCGCGCGCCTGCGGCGAGGCCGAAGCCGATCCGCTGTGGCCGATGCCGCTGTGGGGCGGCTACGAGGACGAGCTCGCGAGCAAGCTCGCGGATCTGGGCAATGTCTCGGCCTCGCCGTTCGCCGGCTCGGTCATTGCCGCACTGTTCCTCAAGCGCTTCGTCGCGACGACGGTGCCGTGGCTGCATGTGGATCTGTACGCCTGGAACCCCAAGGAGCGGCCGGGGCGGCCGGTGGGCGCTGAGGCGCAATGCGTTCGGGGGCTGTACCAGCTGATTCGGCGGCGCTACGGCTGAAGCTTGGCGTTAGGGCGTGCATGCTAACCTCTGCGGCCCGCGCGCTGATGCGCAGTACCTCGTGAAGCTTCCATGGCCAAGAGACCCTCCCCTGCGCCCAACCCCCGCCGCTACTCGAGCGCGGTCGTCGATGGCGTCAAGCAGACCCCCTCGCGCGCCATGCTGCGCGCTGTCGGCTTCCAGGATGCCGACTTTGGCAAGCCGCAGGTCGGCATCGCCTCCACCTGGGCGAACGTAACCCCCTGCAACATGCACATCGCCGAGCTCGCGCGTGAGGCCGCCGCGGGAGCCGATGCCGCGGGCGCCAAGAGCGTGCTCTTCAACACCATCACGGTGTCGGACGGCATCTCGATGGGCTCTCCCGGCATGCGCTACTCGCTCGTCTCGCGCGAGCTCATTGCCGATTCCATCGAGACGGTCGTGGGGGCCGAGGGCTTCGATGGCTTCGTCGCGCTCGGGGGCTGCGACAAGAACATGCCCGGCTGCGCCATGGCGATGGCGCGCATGAACCGCCCGGCGGTGTTCGTCTACGGCGGAACCATCCGGCCCGGCGTGCAGCGTCGCGACATCGTCGCGGTGTTCGAGGCCGTCGGCGCACACGCGGCAGGCAGGCTCTCGGCCGCCGAGTTGCAGGAAGTCGAGCGCACCGCCATTCCCGGTCCCGGCAGCTGCGGGGGCATGTACACGGCGAACACGATGGCCTCGGCGATCGAGGCCCTGGGGCTGTCGCTCCCCGACAGCTCCGCCCAGGAGGCGGTGAGTGAGCATAAGCGGCAGGACTGCCGGCGCGCGGGCGAGGCGGTTGTCGCACTGATCCGTTCGGGGTTGAAGCCGCGCGACATCCTGTCACGAAAGGCGTTCGAGAATGCGATCGCGGTCGTGATCGCGCTCGGTGGCTCAACGAATGCGGTCCTGCACCTGCTCGCGATCGCGCACGAGGCACGGGTGAGGCTCACGCTCGAGGACTTCACGCGCATCGGACGGCGCGTGCCGGTGCTCGCGGACGTGCGCCCGAGCGGGCGCTATCTAATGTCCGAGCTCATTGCGATCGGAGGGATTCAGCCACTCATGCGCATGCTGCTCGATGCCGGACTGCTGCATGGGGATTGCCTGACGGTGACCGGACGGACGCTCGCGCAGAACCTCTCGGCGGTCAGTGCCTACCCCGCGGGGCAGGATGTGGTGCGCCCGCTCTCGGATCCCATCAAGAAGGACAGCCACCTCGTGATATTGCGCGGCAATGTCGCCCCGGAGGGCGCGGTCGCCAAGATCAGCGGCAAGGAAGGGCTCACCTTCAGCGGCCGCGCGCGCGTATTCGACGGCGAGGAGCGTGCGACCGCCGCGATTCTCGACGGCACGGTGCGCGCGGGCGAGGTGGTGGTGATTCGCTACGAGGGGCCGAAGGGTGGGCCGGGCATGCGCGAGATGCTGAGCCCGACCAGCGCCATCATCGGGCGCGGGCTCGGCGCGGACGTGGCCCTGATCACCGACGGCCGCTTCTCCGGCGGCAGCCATGGGTACGTGGTTGGACATATCGCACCAGAGGCCGCCGTCGGAGGAACGCTCGCACTGCTGCGCAACGGCGACCGGCTGACCATCGATGCGGTGAAACGCACCATTCATGCGCATCTCTCGGCGGCGGAGCTGAAGCGGCGGCGCGCGGCATGGACGCCGCGCAAACCGTACGCGGCGACGGGGGCGCTGGCGAAATATGCAAGCCTGGTTGGGAGCGCCTCGCTGGGTGCGGTGACCGGTGGTACGGGTGACTGACCCGGAAAATTTCCTGGTCACATTCCAGGCAGTTGTCAGTGCGCGGGTCAGCGGTTAGAGTTCGAGCGCGTTCGTCGATGCACAAGCCTGACGCCTCGAGTGGGTCAAGTGCACGCACGCACCTAATATCGGGGACTAACGTTCAGGGGGTATTCGCACTGCAGGAGCGCCAGCCCCATCGTGTCGGGGGCAGCGTTCTACAAGTTAGGGACCGGTTGCACTGCGATTCGGGGGCAGCCGGCGCGTAAACCCCTCACGTTTGGGCTTGCGCACAAGGGGAAACGCCGTTACTTTGCGGCGCTTGCCCGCGGGGCCCAGGCAAACGTGTAACTGCATTCGACAACAGCATGGCAGCATACGCTCACGATTCTGGTTTTTTCTCACGCCGCGCGATCGCCTTCATCGCCATCGTCGTTCTCCACGGCCTGCTCATCTGGGGCTTCTCCACCGGCCTTGCCACAAGGGTTCTGGATGTGATCGCCCCGCCGATCCAGACGGACATCGTGCAGGAAGTGCAGAAGCGCGATGAGCCGCCGCCGCCGCCGCCGCCGAAGATGGAGCGGCCGCCCGTGGAAGTGCCACCGCCCGACGTGGCGATCAATCTGCCGGCCGAGCCCTCCACGACCGCCATCACCAACGTGACCGACAAGCCGCAGCCGGTGGCACCGCCGCCGCCGCCGCCAGTGGTGAAGGTTGGCGCGCGCCTCGACACCAAGCATTCGCCCTCGACGGATGACTACTATCCGGCGACCTCACGCCGCCTGAACGAGCAGGGCACCGCCACGGTGGCCGTGTGCATCGCGCCCGACGGGCACGTGACGGGGGACCCCAAGATTCAAAGGAGCTCGGGCTCGGCAAGACTCGATGAGGCCGCCGCCAAGTGGGCCACCAAGGCGCGCTGGGCACCCGCGACGGAGAATGGCAGGGCGGTGGAGTCGTGTGCAGCCTTCAACGTGAAGTTCGTACTGACCGAGTAGAGCGAACGATGATTTTGACAGGGGCGCTTTCCAGCGCCCCTTGCCTTCTTAGAGACCGAGGAAACTATGGATACCCCAATTGCTCCCGATAACAACCCTTATGGCCCGATGGCGCTCCTCAACGGAGGTCCGCTGTCGATTGGCGTGCTCGCGATTCTGGCGCTGATGTCGCTCAGCTCCTGGTTCATCATTCTGACCAAGCTCTGGGACCAGCGCCGGCTTCGCAAGTCAGCGAGGGTCGTCGAGAAGCAGTTCTGGACTGCGTCCTCGGTCAAAGAGGCCGTGGAGCGCCTGCCCAAGGGTGACGACTACCGCTACATAGCGGACGACGGCCTGCGCGCTGCATCGCACCACGAGGGTCGCCTGACCGACCACATCGATCTCAACGAATGGATCACCATGTCCCTGCAGCGGGCGACCCAGAACGTGGGCGGCAAGCTGCAGAGCGGACTCGGGTGGCTCGCCTCGGTCGGCTCGACAGCACCGTTCGTTGGTCTCTTCGGCACGGTCGTCGGCATCATCAAGGCGCTGGTCTCGATCGGTCTGTCCGGCCAGCCCAGTATCGACAAGGTCGCCGGCCCCGTGGGTGAGGCGCTCATCATGACCGCATTCGGTCTGATGGTGGCCGTGCCGGCAGTGCTCGGCTACAACTGGCTGGTCAGCCGCAACAAGGCGATCCAGGAGCATCTGCGAAACTTTCAGGCCGATCTGCATGCCTATCTGGTAGGCGGTGCGCGGGTCGGCGCGAGCGAGACGGCGGCCGCGCGTCCGGCTGCGGCTCCGGCGGGTGCGGCAGCGGCCGTCGCCCGCAAGTGATCGCAGCTCAAGCTTAAGTTGGGGTGCCCCGCCCGAGGCGGGGCACGCATCCACCGGGGCCCGGCGCTCCGCTCTCGCAAACCAGGTAAGCGATCATGGCAATGAATGTCCCGCAGGACGACGAGGAGGAGCAAGCGCTCAACTCGACCATCAACACGACGCCGCTCGTGGACGTGATGCTCGTGCTGCTCATCATCTTTCTGATCACGATTCCCGTGATCAACAAGCACATCAACGTCAAGCTGCCGAATGCGGTCAACATCGCGACGCAGACCAAGCCCGAGAACGTCGAGGTCGAGGTGGATGCGGCGGGCAATGTCTACTGGAACAATGGCCCGGTGAAGTCGCTCAACGACCTGATCGACGACATCAAGGTCGCGGCTTTGAAGGTGCCGCAGCCCGAGCTGCACATCCGCGCCGATCGCGAGGTGCGCTTCGAGTCGGTGGGTCGAGTGCTGTATGCCATCCAGCGCGCCGGCTTGCAGAAGGTTGCGTTCCTGAGCGAACCGGATCGCGCCAGCCTCGCGCTCAGCATCACGCAGAAGCACTAGGGGCGGAGAGCTAACCATGGCAATGAATGTGGGCTCCGGTGGCGGCGATGAGATGTGCGACATCAACACCACGCCGCTCATCGACGTGATGCTGGTGCTGCTGATCATGCTCATCCTGACGCTGCCGATCATGACGCACGCGGTGAAGCTGGATATGCCCAATCCCAACGCCCAGCCGCCGCCTCCCGACCAGAAGCCCGAGGTCATCGACATCGAGATCGACTTCGACGGCACGATCGTATGGAACACGAACGTCGTGCCTTTCAGCGCCCTGGAGGGCTACTTCCGCCAGGAGGCGGTGAAGGAGCCGCAGCCGGAGATTCATCTGCGTCCGGACCGCCGCGTGAAGTACGACTATGTGGCAAAGGTTCTGGCGGCTGCCCAGCACAACAGCATGAAGCGAATCGGGTTCGTCACCATCGGTGAGTTCCGGGAATAGCCCGTAGGGACGCTATGAAGACGACCAGCAAACTCACCGCTGCGCTTGTCCTCGCCGCGGCGCTCGTGGGCTTGGGCCTGACGACCGCCGCCTCCGCGGATGACAAGCCACAGGTGAGCAAAGCGGCGAGCAAGCCTTTGAGGGCGGTGCAGGAGGCCCTGTCGGCGAAGCCGCCGAAGCTGCAGGACGCACTCGCCAAGCTCAAGGAGGCCGAGGCGGTTCAGGGCAGGAACGCCTGGGACGACTTTCTGATGAACGACTGGTACGCGTTCGTCTACACCCACACGCAGGACTACGCCTCTGCCGCGCCGAGGATCGAGGCCGTGCTCGCGTCCCAGTACGAGCCGGCGACCGACGTGCCCGTCCGGGTGAAGCAGCTGATCGGGATCTACTGGAACCTCAAGAACTACGACAAGGTCATCGAGAACGGCACCCGCATGGTGCAGGGCGGCTACCCCGACGATCAGTACATGCAGATCACCGCCGATGCGTACTACCTGAAGAACGATTATCCGAACACGCTGAAGTTCACCAACGACTTCATCGACAGCCAGATCAAGGACGGCAAGACCCCGAAAGAGGACGTCCTCAACCTCGTGGTCAGCGCCTGTGTGAAGCTCGATGACGCAGCGTGCCTGACGCGCGCCTTCGAGCGCATGGTCGCGTACTACCCGAAGCAGGAGTACTGGGAGAATCTGCTCGAGACGATGTTCCGCTCCAAGGCAGCGACATCCAACGATCGCATGCTGCTCAACGTGTACCGGCTCGCCGACGAAGTAAACGCGGTGAACAAGCCCGATGAGGTGCGCGACATGGCGCAGCTCGCGCTCGATGCGGGCTCGCCCGGCGAGGCGAAGCGGGTTCTCGAGAAGGCTTTCGCGAACAACGTGTTTGCCGATCCGAAGGAGAAGGAGCGGGGCCAGCGTCTGCTCGACTCCGCCACGAAGCAGGCGGCGGCCGACCAGGCTGCTCTGCCGAAGCTCGAGGCGGAAACCGCGACCGCTACGACCGGCACCAAGGACGTGGGCCTGGGCCTTGCGTACCTGAGCTACGGGCAGTACGACAAAGCCGCCGCTGCCTTGAGTCGGGGGCTCATGAAGGGCAGCCTTCGCAACGAGACCGAGGCGCGGCTGTGGCTGGGCATCGCCCAGCTCAAGGCGGGCAATAAGGACGAGGCGACCAAGACGTTCAAGGCCGTGAAGGGCGATCCGGTGCTCGAGCGCCTGGCCAACCTCTGGACGCTGCACGCGCGGCAGGCGTGACAGGCGTGCTCGCGGCTCGGGCCTTGAAGGCGGACGGGCCGATGAATCTCGCGAAGGCCGGGGGAGCGATCTCCCGGCCTTTTTATCGAAGCAGGTCGAGCGATCGTTAGGATTAGGAGGAACAGCTCATGTCCATCAAAGCCGGAGAGCGCATGCCCTCGGGGACGTTCAAGACCATGACCAAGGATGGGCCGAAGGATCTCTCGACCGACGAGCTCTTCAAGGGCAAGAAGGTCGTGCTGTTCAGCGTGCCCGGCGCCTTTACTCCCACCTGCGATGCGAAGCACCTCCCGGGCTTCGTGCAGCTCGCCGACCAGATCAGGGCGAAAGGCATCGATACCATCGCCTGCATGGCCGTGAACGATGTGTTCGTGATGAACGCCTGGGGTAAGTCCTCGGGGGTCGCCGACAAGGTGCTGATGCTGGCCGACGGCAACGGCGACTATGCCAAGGCGCTCGGGCTGGAGATGGACGGGCGCGGGTTCGGCATGGGACTGCGCGGCCAGCGCTTCGCGCTGGTGATCGACAACGGCGTCGCCAAGAGCGTGTATGTCGAGGCGCCGCGTGAGTTCAAGGTTTCGGCCGCCGAGCACGTGCTCGCCGGCTTGTGAGAGCCCGAGTCGGGCGAGTTCATTGTCTAAATCAAACAACCCCCAGGACACTATGAAGACGCTGACCCGAATTGTCGCCACGCTCATGCTGGGCGCGGCGTTCCTGATGACCGCAACCCTTGCTCCGAGCGTGGCCTCGGCCCAGGACAGGACCAACAGCAAGGACGGCGCACGACTCATCAAGTCCGTGCAGGAGGCGATGAACGCCAGGCGGTACCCGGACGCCATCAACCGGATCAAGGAATTCGAGGCGCTCCCCAAGAAGACGGCCTACGACGAGTACCTCATCGGGGAGCTCGCCGGGTTCCTCTACACCAGGACGAACGAGACGGCGACCGCAGTGAAGTATCTGGAGGCCGGACTCGCCTCGCCGTTCTTCCCGCAGTCGCAGGTTCACGGTCGCATCCTGAACCTCATGGGGCTCAACTACGACCTGAAGAACTACGACAAGGTGATCGACTACGGCAACCGCGCGATCAAGGGCGGCTTTGCGACCACCTCCACGTACCAGTCCATTGCGCAGGCCTACTTCCTCAAGGGCAGCTACAAGGACACCCTCAAGGTCACCGACGGCCTGCTCGATGACATGCAGAAGCGGGGCGAGACGCCGAAGGAGGACCTGCTCACGCTGGTCGTGAATTCGTGCAAGCGGCTCGAGGACCGCGCCTGCGAGACGCGCGCGTTCGAGAAGCTCGTGACCTACTATCCGAAGCAGGAGTACTGGCAGAACCTGCTCGATGCGCTGCTGCGCTCCAGCACGACGACCTCGAACGAGACACTGCTGCTGGATGTGTATCGCCTCGCGGACGAGGTAAACGCCGTCACCAAGCCCGAGGACGTGCGCGAGATGGCGCAGCTGTGCCTGGATGCCGGCTCGGCCGGGGAGGCGCAGCGGGCCCTCGAGAAGGCCTTCGCCAAGAACGTGTTCGCGGCGCCGAAGGACAAGGAGCGCAACCAGCGCCTGCTCGATGCAGCCAAGAAGCAGGCGGTGGCCGACCAGGCGGCGATCCCGAAGCTCGAGGCGGACAGCGCCAATGCGGCCGGCGATCAGCTGGTGGCCCTCGGGCGTGCCTACTTGAGCTCCGCGCAGTACGACAAGGCGGCGGCGGCCTTCAGCCGGGCAGTGAGCAAGGGCGGCCTCAAGAACGAGACGGAAGCGCGCCTGCTGCTCGGCATCTCACAGCTCAAGGCGGGCCACAGGGAGGAAGCGAACAGGGCATTTCACGCCGTGAAGGGCGATCCGACGCTCGAGCGGCTGGCGAACCTCTGGACGCTGCACGCGCGGCAGGCCTGAGGCGGCCCGCAGCCTACAGCAGCTT
>Ga0335081_10010656_pt1 | contig 14871 bp, 7 predicted proteins | sample Lox_Sample_35_FD_206713 | JGI IMG/M metagenome (GOLD analysis project Ga0335081, IMG submission 206713) | Soil microbial communities from Loxahatchee National Wildlife Refuge, Florida, United States - Lox_Sample_3.5 | ecosystem: Environmental > Terrestrial > Soil > Wetlands | place: USA: Florida... | reverse complement strand
TCGAGCCATTCCGGCAACGCGCGCCTGGAATTCGTAAGCTTCATGCTCGGCGAGCCGCCGTTCGACGTCAAGGAATGCCAGCAGCGCGGCCTCACCTACGCCAGCCCGCTGCGCGCCAAGGTGCGCCTGGTGATCATGGACAAGGAGGCGCCCAAGCCGACCACCAAGGAGGTTAAGGAGCAGGAGGTCTACATGGGCGAGATTCCGCTCATGACCACCACCGGCTCGTTCGTGATCAACGGCACCGAGCGCGTCATCGTTTCCCAGCTGCACCGCTCGCCCGGGGTCTTCTTCGAGCACGACCGCGGCAAGACCCACAGCTCCGGCAAGCTGCTGTTCTCGGCCCGGGTCATTCCCTATCGCGGCTCCTGGCTCGACTTCGAGTTCGACGCCAAGGACATCGTCTTCTTCCGCGTCGACCGCCGCCGCAAGATGCCGGCCACGATCCTGCTCAAGGCACTCGGCTATACGCCGGAGCGCATTCTCAAGGAGTTCTTCGCTTTCGATAGTTTCAACATCGAGCCGAACCACGTCCTGTTCGAGGTCGTTCCGGAGCGGCTGCGGGGCGAGGTGGCGCGCTTCGACATCAACGACAAGTCCGGCAAGCTGATCGTGGCGCAGAACAAGCGCATCACGGTGAAGCACATCCGCGACATGGAAGCGGCGGGAATCAAGAAGCTCGTCGCGCCCGACGAGTTCATCATCGGCCGCGCCCTTGCGCACAACGTGGTAAATTCCGACACCGGCGAGATCGTCGCCAACGCGAACGACGAGATCACCGAGACGCTGCTCGCCAAGCTGCGCGAAGCGAAGGTGGAGCGGGTCCAGACACTGTTCACCAACGATCTGGACCAGGGCGCCTACATCTCGCAGACGCTGCGCGCGGACGAAACCACCGATCTGAATGCGGCGCGCATTGCGATCTACCGCATGATGCGCCCGGGCGAGCCGCCTACGGAAGAGGCCGTCGAAGCGCTGTTCAACGGCCTGTTCTTCGCCGAAGAGCGCTACGACCTTTCCGCGGTCGGCCGCATGAAATTCAATCGGCGCATCGCCGCGTCGAGCGAGACGAGCTGGCAGATTCGGCTCAAGAATATCGCCCTGGCGAAGGAGGCGGAGCAGGAGATACGCGCCTATTTCGGCAGCGTGCCCGAGCTGTCCCTGAACAAGGTCAGCATCGAGGGCATCTCGACGGAAGAGCAGGCCCAGGCGGTGGTGGACAAGATGTTCCACGACCTCAAGGCGAAAGGCGTCGACCGGCAGAAGCTGGACGCGAAGATAGAGCAGCGTTTCACGCTCAGCCCGCGCGACATCGTCGAGGTGATCCGCATCCTGGTCGAGCTGCGCAACGGCCGCGGCGAGATCGACGATATCGACCATCTCGGAAACCGGCGCGTGCGCTCGGTCGGTGAGCTGGCCGAGAACCAGTTCCGCGCCGGCCTGGTGCGCGTCGAGCGCGCGGTCAAGGAGCGCCTATCGCAGGCCGAGAGCGACAACCTCATGCCGCACGACCTGATCAACGCCAAGCCGATCTCGGCCGCGATCAAGGAGTTCTTCGGCTCGTCCCAGCTGTCGCAGTTCATGGACCAGACCAATCCGCTCTCGGAAATCACCCACAAGAGAAGGGTTTCCGCACTGGGGCCAGGCGGTCTGACGAGGGAAAGGGCCGGATTCGAGGTGCGTGACGTGCACCCGACTCATTACGGCCGCGTGTGCCCGATCGAGACGCCGGAAGGCCCGAACATCGGCCTGATCAACTCGCTCGCGCTCTACGCGCGCACCAACAAGTACGGCTTCCTCGAGACCCCTTACCGCAGGGTGGTAAACACCAAGGTCACCAACGAGATCGAGTTTCTGTCGGCGATCGAGGAGGGCAACTACGTGATCGCGCAGGCGAACGCCGGGGTCGACAAGGCGGGCAAGCTGGTCGATACGCTGGTCTCGTGCCGCTTCAAGAACGAGTTCGAGCTCAAGTCGGCCGAAGAAGTCCAGTACATGGACGTGGCGCCGGCGCAGATCGTCTCGGTGGCGGCCTCGCTCATTCCGTTCCTCGAGCACGACGACGCCAACCGCGCCCTGATGGGCTCGAACATGCAGCGCCAGGCAGTGCCCTGCCTGCGGCCGGAAAAGCCGCTCGTCGGCACCGGCGTCGAGCGCACCGCGGCGATCGATTCCGGCACCTGCGTCATCGCGCTGCGTGGCGGCGTGGTGGACTACGTGGACGCGAACCGGATTGTGGTGCGGGTGAACGACGACGAGACCGTGCCGGGCGACGTCGGGGTGGACATCTACAAGCTCACCAAATACACGCGCTCGAACCAGAACACCAACATCAATCAGCGCCCGATCGTGAAGCAGGGCGAGCGTATCGCCAAGGGCGACGTGGTGGCCGACGGCGCCTCCACCGACCTGGGCGAGCTCGCGCTGGGGCAGAACATGCTGGTCGCGTTCATGCCGTGGAACGGGTTCAACTTCGAGGATTCGATCCTGATCTCGGAACGCGTGGTCGGCGACGACCGCTTCACCTCGATCCACATCGAGGAGCTGACGGTAGTGGCGCGCGACACGAAGCTCGGGCCGGAGGACATCACGCGCGACATCTCGAACTTGTCCGAGGGGCAGCTGTCGCGCCTGGACGAGTCCGGCATTGTCTACATCGGCGCAGAGGTCGAGGCGGGCGACGTGCTGGTGGGCAAGGTAACGCCCAAGGGCGAGACCCAGCTCACGCCGGAGGAAAAGCTCCTGCGCGCGATCTTCGGCGAGAAGGCGAGCGACGTGAAGGACACCAGCCTGCGGGTGCCCTCCGGCATCTCGGGCACGGTGATCGACGTCCAGGTCTTCACGCGCGAAGGCATCGAGCGCGACAAGCGCAGCCAGCAGATCATCGAGGACGAGCTGCGCCGCTACAAGACCGACCTCGCCGACCAGATGCGCATCGTCGAGTCCGACACTTTCGAGCGGCTGGAGAGGCTGCTGGCAGGCAAGATGGCCAACGGCGGGCCGAAGCGCCTCGCCAAGGGCACCAAACTCGCCAAGAGCTATCTCGAGTCGATCGAGCGCTACGACTGGTTCGACATCCGGCTGGCGAACGAAGAGGCCGCCGCGCAGCTCGAGGGCCTGAAGGACTCGCTGGCGCAGAAGCGGCGCGAGTTCGACGCCATGTTCGAGGCCAAGAGGAAGAAGCTCACCCAGGGCGACGAGCTGCCGCCGGGCGTGCTGAAGATGGTCAAGGTGTACGTCGCGGTGAAGCGCCGCCTGCAGCCGGGCGACAAAATGGCCGGGCGGCACGGAAACAAGGGCGTGATCTCCAAGATTGTTCCGGTCGAGGACATGCCGCACATGGCCGACGGCACCCCGGTAGACGTGGTGCTGAACCCGCTCGGCGTGCCTTCGCGCATGAACGTCGGGCAGATTCTGGAAACGCACCTCGGCTGGGCCGCCAAGGGACTGGGCCTGCGCATCGGCGAAATGCTCAAGCAGCAGGCGAAGGCTGCCGAGCTGAAGAAGACGCTGGCCCAGATCTACGTCTCGAGCGCAAAGGAGGACACGATCGCAGACCTGAACGACAACGAGGTGATGCTGCTCGCGAACAACCTCAAGGAAGGCGTGCCGTTCGCCACCCCGGTGTTCGACGGTGCGGCGGAGGCCGAGATCAACGCCATGCTCGAGACCGCGGGCCTGCCGACATCCGGCCAGGTCACCCTTTACGACGGGCGCACCGGCGAGGCATTCGACCGCCAGGTGACCGTGGGCTACATGCACGTGCTGAAGCTGCACCACCTGGTCGACGACAAGATGCATGCGCGCTCGACCGGGCCGTACAGCCTGGTCACGCAGCAGCCGCTGGGAGGCAAGGCGCAGTTCGGCGGCCAGCGCTTCGGCGAGATGGAGGTCTGGGCGCTCGAGGCCTACGGCGCCGCGTACACGCTGCAAGAGATGCTGACGGTCAAGTCCGACGACATAAACGGCCGCACCAAGGTGTACGAGAACATCGTCAAGGGCGACCACAAGATCGACGCCGGCATGCCGGAGTCCTTCAACGTGCTGGTGAAGGAAATCCGCTCGCTCGGCATTGATATCGACCTGGAGAGGTACTGATGAAAGCGCTACTGGAGCTCTTCAAGCAGGTCCAGCAGGACGAGGATTTCGACGCGATCAAGATCGGGCTCGCTTCGCCCGAGAAGATCCGTTCCTGGTCCTACGGCGAAGTGAAGAAGCCGGAGACGATCAACTACCGGACCTTCAAGCCGGAACGCGACGGACTGTTTTGCGCCAAGATCTTCGGGCCGATCAAGGACTACGAGTGCCTGTGCGGCAAGTACAAGCGCCTCAAGCACCGCGGCGTGATCTGCGAGAAGTGCGGCGTCGAGGTGACGCTCGCCAAGGTCCGGCGCGAGCGCATGGGCCATATCGAGCTCGCCAGCCCGACCGCGCACATCTGGTTCCTCAAGTCGCTGCCCTCGCGCCTTGGCCTGGTGCTGGACATGACGCTGCGCGATATCGAGCGCGTGCTCTACTTCGAAGCCTACGTCGTGACCGACCCGGGTCTCACCCCGCTCAAGCGCTGCCAGTTGCTGACCGAGGACGACTATCTGTCCAAGGTCGAGGAATTCGGCGACGACTTCTCCGCCGCCATGGGCGCGGAGGGGATCCGCGCGCTGCTGCGCTCGATCGACATCAACCGCGACATCGACCAGCTGCGCAAGGACCTCGAGGCGACCAGCTCGGAAGCCAAGATCAAGAAGATCGCCAAGCGCCTCAAGGTGCTCGAGGGCTTCAAGAACTCCAACATCAAGCCCGACTGGATGGTGATGGAGGTGCTGCCGGTGCTGCCGCCCGAGCTGCGCCCGCTGGTGCCGCTGGACGGCGGGCGCTTCGCGACCTCGGACCTGAACGACCTCTACCGGCGCGTCATCAACCGCAACAACAGGCTGAAGAGGCTGCTCGAGCTGAAGGCGCCCGAGATCATCGTGCGCAACGAGAAGCGCATGCTGCAGGAGGCGGTCGACTCGCTGCTTGACAACGGCCGCCGCGGCAAGGCGATGACCGGGGCCAACAAGCGCCCGCTGAAGTCGCTCGCCGACATGATCAAGGGCAAGGGCGGACGCTTCCGCCAGAACCTGCTCGGCAAGCGCGTCGATTACTCCGGCCGCTCGGTGATCGTGGTCGGCCCGCAGCTCAAGCTGCACCAGTGCGGCCTGCCCAAGAAGATGGCGCTCGAGCTCTTCAAGCCATTTATCTTCAATAAATTGGAATTATTGGGATTGGCGACGACGATCAAGGCCGCCAAGCGCCTGGTGGAGCAGGAAGTGCCCGAAGTGTGGGACATCCTGGAAGAGGTGATCCGCGAGCACCCGGTGATGCTCAACCGCGCGCCGACGCTTCACCGCCTGGGCATCCAGGCGTTCGAGCCGGTGCTGATCGAAGGCAAGGCGATCCAGCTCCACCCGCTGGTATGCGCGGCGTTCAACGCCGACTTCGACGGCGACCAGATGGCAGTGCACGTGCCGCTTTCGCTCGAGGCGCAGATGGAAGCGAGGACGCTGATGCTCGCTTCGAACAACGTGCTCTCGCCGGCCAACGGCGAGCCGATCATCGTGCCCTCGCAGGACATCGTGCTCGGCCTGTATTACGCCACGCGCGAGTTCCTCAACGCCAAGGGCGAGGGGATGTCGTTTAGCGACCTGGCCGAGGTGCATCGCGCCTACGACTCGCGCATGGTCGACCTGCACTCGCGGGCCTGGGTGCGCATCAAGGAAGTCGACGTGAGCGAGGACGGTGATAAGACGGAGAAGATTACCCGCTACGAGACGACCGTCGGGCGCGCGCTGCTGTCCGAGATCCTGCCGCCGGGCCTGCCGTTCACGCTGCTCAACCGGCCGCTGAAGAAGAAGGAGATTTCGCGCTTGATCAATGCGGCGTTCCGGCGCTGCGGCCTGCGCGAGACCGTGATCTTCGCCGACAGGCTGATGCAGGCGGGCTTCACCATGGCCACCCGCGCCGGCATCTCGTTCGGGGTGCACGACATGCGCATCCCGACGCAGAAGCACAACATGATCCAGGCCGCCGAAAACGAGGTGAAGGAGATCGAGAGCCAGTACACCTCGGGCCTGGTCACGGTCGGCGAGCGCTACAACAAGGTGGTCGACATCTGGTCGCGCTGCGGCGAGCAGGTCGGCAAGGTGATGATGGAGCAGCTCGGCACCGAGGAGGTGATCGACCGCCACGGCAAGAAGGTGCGCCAGGAGGCGTTCAACTCGATCTACATGATGGCCGACTCCGGCGCGCGCGGCTCCGCGGCGCAGATCCGCCAGCTCGCCGGCATGCGGGGGCTGATGGCCAAGCCCGACGGCTCGATCATCGAGACGCCGATTACGGCCAACTTCCGCGAAGGCCTCAACGTGCTGCAGTACTTCATCTCGACCCACGGTGCGCGCAAGGGCCTGGCCGACACGGCGCTCAAGACGGCGAATTCCGGCTACCTGACCCGCCGCCTGGTCGACGTGACCCAGGACCTGGTGGTCACCGAGGATGACTGCAACACGCAGAACGGCGTCTCAATGAAGGCACTGGTCGAGGGCGGCGAGGTGGTCGAGGCGCTCAAGGAGCGCATCCTCGGGCGCGTGCTGGCGATCGATCTGACCCATCCCGAGACCCAGGACGTGCTCTATCCGGCCGGCATGCTGCTGGACGAGGACGCGGTCGACACCATCGACGGCCTGGGCATAGACGAGGTCAAGGTGCGCACGCCGCTGTCCTGTGACACGCGCTTCGGCGTGTGCGCCAAGTGCTACGGGCGCGACCTCGGCCGCGGTTCGCTGGTGAACGTCGGCGAGGCGATCGGCGTGATCGCGGCCCAGTCGATCGGCGAGCCGGGTACGCAGCTGACGATGCGGACCTTCCACATCGGCGGCGCGGCGTCGCGGACGGCGGTGGCGAGCCAGGTCGAGGCAAAGTCGGCCGGCACCGCGCGCTTTACCCCGACCATGCGCTACCTGTCGAACGCCAAGGGCGACAAGGTCGTTATCTCGCGCTCGGGCGAGGTCATCATCGCCGACGACAACGGACGCGAGCGCGAGCGGCACAAGCTGCCTTACGGCGCAATGTTGCACGTGGTCGACGGTGATGCGATCAAGGCCGGCAAGATCGTCGCCAGCTGGGATCCGCACCACCGCCCGATCATCACCGAGTACGGCGGCACGGTGAAATTCGAGCACGTCGAGGAAAACGTCACCGTCGCGAAGCAGATCGACGACGTGACCGGGCTTTCGACCCTGGTGGTGATCGACGTCAAGCGCCGCGGCAGCGCCGCGGCGAAGGGCGTGCGGCCGTCGGTCAAGCTGCTGAACGAGTCCGGCGATGAAGTGCGCATCGCCGGCACCGACCACGCGGTGAACATCAGCTTCCCCGTGGGGGCGGTGATCGCCGTGCGCGAGGGCCAGCAGGTGCAGATCGGCGAGGTGCTGGCGCGCATTCCGCAGGAGGTGTCGAAGACGCGCGACATCACCGGCGGCCTGCCGCGGGTGGCGGAGCTGTTCGAGGCGCGCGCGCCGAAGGACAAAGCGGTGCTCGCCGAGTACACCGGCACGGTTTCGTTCGGCAAGGACACCAAAGGCAAGCAGCGCCTGGTGATCACCGACCTCGAGGGCGTGCAGCACGAGGAGCTGATCCCGAAGGACAAGCACGTGCTGGTACACGACGGCCAGGTGGTCAACAAGGGCGAGATGATCGTCGACGGCTCGGTCGATCCGCACGACCTGCTGCGCCTGCTCGGGGTGGAGGCGCTCGCGCGCTACATCATCGACGAGGTGCAGGACGTCTACCGGCTGCAGGGCGTGAAGATCAACGACAAGCACATCGAGGTCATCGTGCGCCAGATGCTGCGCCGGGTGCAGATCGAGGACCCGGGCGAGACCGCGTTCATCCAGGGCGAGCAGGCCGAGCGCGCCGACGTGCTGGAGGAGAACGAAAAGGCCGAAAAAGACGGCAACAAGCCGGCGGTCTACTCGTACATGCTGCTCGGCATCACCAAGGCCTCGCTGTCGACCGACTCGTTCATTTCCGCGGCCTCCTTCCAGGAGACCACCCGGGTGCTGACCGAAGCGGCGATCATGGGCAAGCGCGACGGGCTGCGCGGCCTGAAGGAGAACGTGATCGTCGGGCGGCTCATCCCGGCCGGCACCGGCATGGCGTACCACAACATGCGCAAGCGGCAGGCTGCCGAGCCGATCCTGCCGGAGATCCCGGCGGGCGAGGAAGCGCCGGCAGCGGAGACGACTGCCTCGAACGGCGGCTGAGTCTTGTCAAAGCAGGAACTGGTGGGGCCGAGGCCGGCGACGCCCGCCGACCTCGGCGCGATTCACGCGATCTACGCGCACCACGTCCTGCACGGACTCGGCTCTTTCGAGGAGGCGCCGCCCACGCTCGAGGAGATGCGCGGGCGTTTCGACGAGGTCGTCGGGCGCGGCCTGCCTTTTCTCGCGCTCGAGCTCGACGGCGCGCTCGCCGGATACGGCTACTGCGCGCCCTACCGGGCCCGCTCCGCGTACCGCTACACGCTCGAGGATTCGGTCTACGTCAGGCCCGAGATGGTCGGGCGCGGCGTCGGGCGCGCGCTCCTGGGCGAGCTGATCGGGCGCAGCGCGGAGCTAGGTTACCGGCAGCTCGTGGCCGTGATCGGAGACAGCGCCAATACGCCTTCGGTCGCGCTGCACGCGGCCCACGGCTTCCTGCGCGTCGGCACGCTGCGCTCGGTCGGCTTCAAGTTCGGCCGCTGGACGGACACCGTGATCATGCAACGTCCGCTGGGCGAGGGCGACGCGACCCGCCCGGTCAGTCGGTAAGGCTCTGAATCTCGAGCAATAGGTCGGATTTCGATACCACGCCGAGCAGCCGGCGATCGGCCGCGCTGCTGACCACCGGCAGGCGTTCCGCGCCCTGGGTGAGGAACATCTGCAGCGCGTCGCCCAAAGCCGTATCGGGGGTCAGGACGGCGAACTCGCGTCGCATCAGCTCGCCCGCGGTCGGCGACGGCGCGCCCTGCTGCGGCGCGAGCAGCCTTTGCTTGAGCTCGTGCAGCGATACGACGCCGCCGAAGCAGCCGGCCTCGTCGACCACGTAGACGTAGCGCACCGGGTGCTCGAGGAAGGCGCGCTCCACCTGGTCGAACCCGGCGCTGGCCGGCACGGTGGGCACCGCCGGCTTGATCAGCTCCGAGATCTGCAGGCCGCGCCAGCGCGCGAGCGCGCGCTCCTCCTTGTTGCGATGGATCGTTACCTCGTACATCGACTCCTCGCGCACGGCGCGCGCGACGAAGTAGGCCACCACGCAGGCGAGCATCAGCGGCAGCACGACCTGGTAGCTGAGCGTCATCTCGAAGATCATGAGGATCGCCATCAGCGGCGCGTGCGTGGCGCCGGCGAGGAACGCGCCCATGCCGACGATCGCGTAGGCGAACGGCATCGAGGTCGCCTGGGGCCATAGCGCGTGCACGCCCTGGCCGTACAGCAACCCGAGCGATGCGCCGACGAACAGGGTGGGCGTGAACACCCCGCCGATCGCACCCGAGCCGGTGGTCGAGGCCGTGGTCAGGATCTTGCAGACCAGCACCAGCAGCGCCATGGTCCACAGCCAGTCGTGGTGCAGCAGCGAGTTCACCACGCTGTAGCCGTTGCCCCAGACCTCGGGCACGCGCGCCGAGATCAGGCCCACGATCAGCCCGCCCAGACCGAGCCGCAGCGGCAGCGGCAGGGAAAGGCGCGCGAAGCCCGCCTTGGCGAGCTGCAGCGCGCGCATGAACTGCGGCGCCGCGGCGCCGGCGAGCAGTCCGAGCGCCACGAAGAAAAGCACCTCGGGGCCGAACACGGAAGGAAACGCCGGCATCTGGTAGGGCGGCGCGTAGCCGGTGAGCTCGCGCATGGTGATGTTGGCGACCACCGAGGCGACCACCAGCGGGCCGAAGCTCTCCATCGCGATCGAGCCGAGCACGATCTCGGACACGAACAGCGCGCCGCCGATCGGCGCACTGTAGGCGGAAGTGATTCCCGCGGCGGCGCCGCAGGCGACCAGCAGGCGCAGCCGCGCCGGGCCGAAGCGCGCGATGCGCCCGATAAGCGAGGCGCACATCGCGGCCAGATGGACCATCGAGCCCTCGCGCCCGATCGACCCGCCGGAGGCGACCGAGAACAGCGACGAGCCGCTGCGCGCGAGCGCCTGGCGCACCGGGATCCGTCCGTCGCCGATCGAGATCGCCTCCATGTAGTCCGAAGACACGCCCTTGTAGGCCCACCTGCGGCTGAGCTGCAACAGGAGGCCCGCGACCACGCCGCCGACCGCCGGAAACACGATGCGCAGGTACCAGGGCAGGATCTCGGCGATCTCGACCAATCCGCCGCTGTGGCGCGTGACGAGCCATTCCAGGGCGCGGATCGCCTCGCGAAACGCGATCGTCGCCAGGGCGCCGACGAAGCCCACCAGCGCGGCCCAGATCAGCATGGTGTGGACCTCGGAGGGGCGGAAGCGCTCCGACAGCCGCAGGCGAAGGCGCGTCAGGCGCGAGGCGGTCATTTCAGCAGCAGGGCGACGCCGCTCGCCACCAGCAGCATGGTCACCACGCGCCTGAACAGCAATTCGGGCATGCCGTGGTGCACGCGCTCGCCCAGCAGCATTCCGACCAGCATCGCCGGCAGCAGCAGCGCGATCAGCGCCACCGCCCGCGCGTCGTAGAAGCCCAGCCCGCCGTACCCGGCGGCGCGCAGCAGCGCGAGCAGGAACAGGATCGCGGACATGGTGGCGCGAAAGCGCGCCTTGTCCAGGTTGAGCGCGTTGAGGTAGATGACGAAGATCGGCCCCGCCATGCCGCCGAACAGCGTGCTGAGCAGGCCGCCGCCCGCGCCGGCGAGCGGCGCGAGCCAGGCGCGCGGCGGGCGCAGCGCCGGCCTGCGCGGCACGAGACTCCACAGTGCGTAGAAGATGATGAATAGCGCCAGCGCATCGCGCAGCAGCTCGGGGTGCAGCGACTTGAACAGCCACAGGCCGACGCCGGCGCCCGCGACCGTGGGCAGCAGCAGGCCGCGCACGCCGCGCCATTCCACGTGCCGGAACTCGCGCACCGTCTGCCCGAAAGAGGCGACGATGCCGAGGGTGGTGATGACCGGGATCACCGTGCGCAGCGGCAGCACGAGCACCAGCAGCGGGATCGCCACCACCCCCGCGCCGAAGCCGGTCGCCCCGCGCAGCGTGTACGCGACCACGACCACCAGCGCGCACCACCCGAGCTGCCAGGCGCCTGCGGTGGACTGCAGCGCCTCGATCACGAACCGGGAAGCAGCACCAGCTTGCCCATCACGCGCCGCTCGGCCATGTCCTTGAGCGCGCGCGCCGCTTCGTCCAGCCGGTAGGTCGCCGAGACGTGCGGGCGCAGCTTGCCCTGCGCGAACCATTCGCCCAGCTGCTCGAGCGCGGCCGCGAATTCGGCCGGCGCGCGCTTGGTCCATTCGCCCCAGTACACGCCGACGATCGAACGCTCCATGAGCAGCGGCAGGTTGAGCGGGATCTTCGGGATCTCGCCGGCGGCGAAGCCGACCACCAGCAGCCGTGCGCGCCAGCCCGAGGAGCGCAGCGCCGCCTCGGTGTACGGGCCGCCGACCGGATCGTAGATCAGGTCGACGCCCTTGCCGCCGGTGAGCGTCTTGATGCGCTCGCGCAGGTCCTCGGCGGCGTAGTCGATCGTCTCGTCCGCGCCGTGCTCGCGGCACACTGCCAGCTTTTCCCTGCTCGAGGCGGCGGCGATCACCCGCAGGCCGAGGATCTTGCCGATCTCGACCGCGGCCAGCCCGACCCCGCCGGCGGCGCCGAGCACCAGCAGCGTGTCGCCCGGCGTGGCATCGGCGCGATTGCACAGCGCGTGGTGCGAGGTGCCGTAGGTGAGCAGGAACGACGCCGCGGTGGGAAAGTCCATCTTGGCGGGAATCGGCACCATGCGCGTGCCGGCGCCGACCAGGCATTCCTCGGCGAAGCCGCCGAAGCCGCCCGCGCCGAGCACCCGGTCTCCGGGCTTGGCGTGGGTCACGCCCGCGCCGACCTCCTTCACCACGCCGGCGAACTCGGAGCCCGGGGTGAAAGGCGGCGTCGCCTTCACCTGGTACTTGTTCTGGATGATCAGGACATCGGGAAAGTTGACGCTCGCCGCTTTCACCGACACCACGACTTCGCCGGGGCCCGGCCGGGGCGAGGGAACCTCCTCGACCAGCAGGGTCTCGGGCGGCCCGAACTGCTTGCAGATCACTGCCTTCATGGCATTTCCGTTGCTGGAGCGCTAGTGGGAACGGCTCGACGACCCGCCATCGATCGTAAGTATGCACCCCGAGGTGTAGGCCGAGCGATCCGAAACGAGAAACAGCGCCGGCCCGTCAGGTTCAGATCCATAAAACAGGCCTCCCTCGAATGCACAAATTTGGTTAGTCTTGCACATCCGCGATGCCGACCCTGACCACCGACGATGGCGTGAAGCTGTACTACGAGGAGACCGGCAGCGGCACGCCGATCCTGTTTGTACACGAGTTTGCGGGCGACTGCCGCAGCTGGGAGCCGCAGGTGCGGCATTTCTCGCGCCGCTACCGCTGCATCACGTACAACGCTCGCGGCTACCCGCCCTCGGAGGTGCCGTCCTCGCCCGATGCGTACTCGCAGCAGCGCGAGCGCGACGACGTGCGCTGCGTGCTGGACGGGTTGCGTATCGAGCGCGCGCACGTGGTCGGGCTGTCGATGGGCGCTTTCGCCACGCTGCACTTCGGCATGGCGCACAGCGCGCGGGCGCTGTCGCTGGTGACGGCGGGCGTGGGCAGCGGCGCGCACAAGGACGACTACGCGCGCTTCCAGGCCGATTCGCGCGCCAACGCCAGGACGATGCTCGAGCGCGGCATGGCGCATTTTGCCGCCACCTACGGCGAGAATCCGACCCGCGTCACGATGAAGCTGAAGGATCCGCGCGGCTTCGCCGAGTTCCAGCGCAACCTCGCCGAGCACTCGGCGCAGGGCTCGGCCAACACCATGCTCGGCTACCAGGCGCGGCGGCCCTCGCTGTATGACCTCGGCGCCGAGATGGCGGCGATCACGGCGCCGCTGCTGGTGATCGCCGGCGACGAGGACCCCTCGACCATCGAGCCGTCGCTGCTCATCAAGCGCACCGTGCCGGGCGCGGCGCTCGCGCTGGTGCCGAAAACCGGGCACATGATCAACCTCGAGGAGCCTGCGCTGTTCAACCGGCTGGTCGAGGATTTCTTTCACCAGGTGGAGGCGGGCCGTGCACGCGGCTGATGCGTTGTCCCACCTGCGCGTGATCGATCTCACGCGCGTGCGCGCGGGCCCGACCTGCGCCAAGCAGTTCGCCGACTGGGGCGCGGACGTGATCAAGGTGGAGGCCCCGGCCGCCGACGGCGACGACGGCTTCGGGCCGCGCCAGGGATCCGACTTCCAGAACCTGCACCGCAACAAGCGCTCGCTCACCTTGAATCTCAAGCACCCGCGCGGGGTCGAGGTCCTGAGGCGCCTGGTCAAGACCGCCGATATCCTGATCGAGAACTACCGGCCCGACGTCAAGCACCGGCTCGGCATCGACTACGAAACGCTCGCCAAGGTGAACCCGGCGCTCATCTACGCCAGCATCTCCGGCTTCGGCCAGGACGGCCCCTACCGCGACCGCGCAGGGTTCGACCAGATCGCGCAGGGCATGGGCGGGCTGATGTGGGTAACCGGGCTGCCGGGGCAGGGGCCGGTGCGCGCCGGCATCCCGGTGGCCGACCTGAGCGCCGGCCTGTACGCCGCGCTCGGGATCCTGATCGCACTGCAGGAGCGCGGCCGCTCGGGCAAGGGGCAATGGGTGCAGAGCTCGCTCTTGTCGGCGATGGTGGCGATGATGGATTTCCAGGCCGCGCGCTGGCTGGTCGAGGGCCACGTCCCCGGGCAGGCCGGCAACGACCACCCGACCTCGATCCCGACCGGCGTGTTTCCCACCGCCGACGGCTACGTCAACATCGCCGCCGCCGGCAACGTCATCTGGACGCGGCTGTGCGAGGCGCTGGGCGAGCCGTCGCTCGCCACCCGGGCCGAGTACGCCAGCGGCCAGCTGCGCTCCGAGAACCGCGCCGCGCTCAACGAGCTTCTCGCCGACCTTACCCGGCGCCACCGCTCGAGCGCGCTGATCGAGCTGCTGAACAAGGCGGGCGTACCCTGCGGCCCGATCTACAAGATGAACGAGGTGTTCGACGATCCGCAGGTGCGCCATCTCGGGATGGCGGCGCCGGTGCCCAAGCCCGGCGGCGGCGAGCTGAGCCTGGTCGGCCCCGCGATCCGGCTCTCGCGCACGCCGGCGCGCATGAAGCGCACCATGGGGCCCGCCGGCGAGCACGACGACGAGATCCTGCGCGAGCTCGGTTACGTGCAGGCAGAGATCGAGCGGCTGCGCACCGACAAGGTGATCTGAGGGCCTTCGAGGAGCGAAGCGCGATGAGCGAAGCGAAACTGCGCGCCGAGCGCGACGGCCACATCGGCTGGATCGTGTTCGACAACCCGGCGCGCCGCAACGCGATCACGGGCGAAATGTGGCGCGCGATTCCGCCGGCGATGGCGCGCTTCGATGCCGACCCCGAAGTGCGCTGCGTCGTGCTGCGCGGCGCGGGGGATATCGCCTTCGCCGCCGGGGCCGATATCTCGGAATTCGAGCGGCGCCGCGCCGACGCGCAGGCCGCCGGGAAGCACGACAATACGATCGACGATGCGCAGCTCGCGCTGGAGAACTCGGCCAAGCCGGTGCTGGCGATGATCCGCGGCTTTTGCCTCGGCGGCGGGCTCGAGATCGCGCTCGCCTGCGAC
>Ga0335081_10010655_pt1 | contig 14871 bp, 13 predicted proteins | sample Lox_Sample_35_FD_206713 | JGI IMG/M metagenome (GOLD analysis project Ga0335081, IMG submission 206713) | Soil microbial communities from Loxahatchee National Wildlife Refuge, Florida, United States - Lox_Sample_3.5 | ecosystem: Environmental > Terrestrial > Soil > Wetlands | place: USA... | reverse complement strand
GAGTGATACCCTTCATTCCGGATATGCCGAAGCCTGCGCCGTTCATTTGCGTTGTAGACATGTCGTAAATCAACACACCCCAGGACAACGCAACGAGCGCATGCCAACCTAGGCGCGATAGTACCGGCTTGAATTTGCTGTCCGACAGGAACAAAAAATCATAGAGCAGCAACATTGCAGGCAACGTTACTGCCCATTCTTTCGACCCCATAGCGAGCACCGCCATGATAAAACTGCCAATGATGTAAGCGAATTTACCCGTCCTCGTCCCCTTGATAAAAAACAAAAAAGTGGCGAGATAAAAAAATGTCGCAATGAGCTCCGTACGGCTGATGATGTATGTAACAGACTCAGTCTGAATAGGATGTAATGCGAAAATAAGCGCACCAAAGAGGGCCATTCTCCGTGACCGATAGCCGTAACGGTCGCTCAGAGCGGGCAGTTCCAGTGTCCAGAGAAAAAAGAGATATACGAAAATACTATTCGCTATGTGGCAGCCGATATTGAATATGTGCCATCCGATGACATTCTGACCACTCAAAGTATAATTAAACAGCAGCGAAAGGTTTATCACCGGTCTGGTTCCGGAAAAAGCGGCCGTAAAATTGTCCCATGTTAGGCGCTTTATTCCGATATTATCCACGATGCTTGGGTTATCATCAAAATGGAAATCAGCGTGGAATGTGTTGGAATAAGTAATCAGGGTCAGTACGGCAATAATGCCGAATGCAATAAGGTTAAAATGCTTCCCAGCTAGAATCCTGCTTATTTTTTTTCTTAAAGCCTGCATGATTTCTCTTGCTCCTTATATTAAGCCTAATTAATCTTATAATTTAACACGGTTGTTCAAGAAAGTAAACACTTTCTTCCTGCACAATCAACCCTTTAGGGGATTCGTTGAGGCCCTGTTGCCCGTGCACTCCTGGATCTGCTGGCGCAGCAGCGCCACTTCCTGCGCCAGTTGCTTATTCTTTTCAAACAGTCCTGAAATAACTACCGAAAAGTGAAGAGTTATGAGTAAAAGGAACAAGAACGCAACAAGAAAAAGAAGCGATGGCGGATAGAAGATGCCGAGCAGGCGTGAAACATATTCCAGAATATCACGTGATAAAGAGAAAATGAGCAGAATCCCTCCTGAAAGGAGCCATAAAAGCGAATATTTCTCTTTGAGACGGCCCCTCCGTATAAGTTCCGCAACGATAAACAATAATGCTCCACTTCCGACAATAGCTAGGATTTTTAATATATCCATTGGCATTACCTCACTTTTTTCATGAGATCAATAAAAACAGCAATAAGTACTTTTGTCATATAATATACCGACCTCAGTGGAGTTATAGAGGATTTACCTCCAGTACGTTCTCGCATCGACACGGGCACTTCTATCATGTGTTTTTTTGCCTTGTGGAGCAGGACTAGGGACTCCACCTCGGGATAGTCATCAGGATAATTCCGCGCAAAAAATTCGATTACGCTACGGTTCACGGCCCGGAAACCGGAGGTGCTGTCTGTAACCGACGTGCCCATCACCCTCGAAAGCACAAACGAAAAAATCCATATCCCTACCATTCTTAATGCCGGCGCCTTATATTCTCCGGGCACGAGAAACCGGGAACCAATCACTATGTCCGCCGTTCCTGCTTCTAGAGGATGCAGGAGCTTAATAACTTCCTTTCCTACATGCTGGCCGTCACCATCGAATTGCACAGCTATATCATAGTTATTGCGCAATGCGTACAAATACCCTGACTGAACCGCTCCCCCGATGCCCAAATTGAATGGTAAATCCAGGACGCTCACATCCAACTCCCGAGCGATACGGGACGTGGCGTCTTTTGATCCGTCATTTACCACCAGAACGTCCGCCGAGGGAACGGACTCACTGAGGTCACGGATTACGCCGGAAATGCTTTTTTCTTCATTGTACGCAGGGACGATAATGAGTATTTTCATAGGATAAAGAACGGTACCTGGCGCGATACTATTTTCTCTAACAAGTCTTTCACGTTTAATTAAAAAACAATCCAGCGCATAGTTCTCTGTTCAGGAAAGGGGGGAACCTCTTTGGCCGGTCTGACTCATCGACTCTTTAATCTTTCAGGGCGACCTCTTGTACCGATAACCGGAACCTACAGAGCAACCGGTAAAAGTCAAAGCGGCTGATCCGCCTCAGCCGTTCAATCGCACGACGTTGGGTGATAACATGAGGAAGCGCTGCGATCGCGGCCCACCATGCTTTCAGGAGAATTGCCATAGCCTTGAAAACGGAATGCTGCTCGGAAAACTTTCCGCTTGCGCCTCTGCCGGTGACGGCGCCGAAAAGATGAACAAGAAGCCGCACAAAAGTGAGGACCGGGCTCAGCAGAATCAGTTCCAGGGGAAAATATTTGAGCAAAACCCATATTCTGTTCCGTTCAACCAGAAAAGCTTTGAATGGTGAATAGGCTGCGGAAGATGCTGAATATTTATGATAAACCTTCGCCGAAGGGACATACCGGCAACTCCATCCCGCAAGCCTGGCACGCAATCCGATATCGACATCATCTGCATAAGCGAAAAATTCCTCGTCAAAAAGACCGATCTCAGTCAGCATTTCCCTGCGGTAAAGGCCGGCGCATCCACTCGGGAAAAAGGCTTCCCCGGGTTGGTCGTACTGCCCCTTATCCTCTTCGAGCCTTCCTCTACCTCTCCCCAAACCGTCAGGATATAATAGTAAACCGACATTATCGAAGATTCCAGGGTTATCGTAGGAGAGTATCTTGCTTGCCCACATCCCGTTCGATCGAGGACTCGACTCTGCTGCGGACAGTAGGTTCTCCAGCCAGTCGGGATCCGTTTTAGTGTCATTATTTAAGAGGGCGATGTACTCACCGCGGGCAACTCTTATCCCGGCGTTATTGCCTCCGGCAAAACCCAAGTTCTCAGGAAGTGATATAAGTCTGACTGCAGGGTAGCGTTCCCGGACATAATCCGCGGATCCATCCTGCGACCCATTGTCGACCAGAATGGTTTCAATTCCTTTAGCTGTCTGTGCTACGAGTGAATCCAAGCACTCGTCCAAGAGGTTTTTCCCGTTCCAGTTTACGATAATAACCGAAACTTTCGGCTGGATCAAAAAGATACTCCTTCATCTGATTAATGGCAAGGATACCCCAACCTACCAGAATGGAGGTTGGGGAGGAATTGCCATGCCGTTAGGCATCTATCCTTGCGCTTCCCTTTTCGGTTAATAATGTCGATGCCCGTTCAAGAAAAACAAGGTCGTTATGTTTAGCTGAAGCATGCAGCTTTGTTCCGTCCAGTGTTCTGATGTCAAAATAACCGGTAGTACGTCTACCGAAAATAAACCCTTCGGTGCCGTTAAACCGTACCTTGTCGAAGCGACGGAATCCGAACACCTCGCGTGGCGCGGTATTCGGTAGGTGGCTGCGGTCACCTTTGAAGAGTTTCCTGTTGCATTTTCTGACCTGTTGATGGGTAAACAGGTCGGAGGACCGCTCCTGAACATTTCCTCCGGCAATCACGAAGGCGTCGTTTACGTGGGACTTGGGAAGATTAAGACTCCTTCGCCCGAGCTTCGTAAGGTATCCGTAGGTATGCTCTGTACGGCATCCGCAGTCACGGAGCATGGTTACCATCCGCCAGCGGACCATGGACATGAACGTTTCTGCCTTGAATCCCTTTGACGGGGTGAATCTGAGTATGATCTGCCCTTTGGTCACCTTGTCGTGGCAGGTTTTGCACAGTGTCTCAAGATTCTCCGGCCTGTCGCCGCCTGTCTGACGGGACTCCCGGTGGTGCACTTCGAGCCTGGGGTCTTTGGATTTACCTTTGCAGGCCGTGCACTGGTGCCCGTCACGATAAAGCACATATTCCCGTGCGTTCGCGAATCCCTTCTGGTCCCCGTTCTGATACCCGGCGCCGGAAACGTCGGGGTCCTTTATCTTCTGGATGTCGAACGCCGATATCTCGACATTGACCTGGGATACCGGCAATATTGCCCTTACCCGGTCGACCAGCTTCAGGTGGCTGTCCAGTTTGTGCTGGATCGAGGGGGCAAGCCATCCTTCGGGCTTTTTCCGGTTCAGAAAACGGGACTCGCGGTACCAGGTCTTGCGGCTCCTTCGCGATTTCCGGTACGTGCGTCGTTCTGAATTCAATTTAACCATGTCTTCCCGAAGGTGAACGTCGGCAGCGTACACTTCCCGTTTTGGCGTGACGGCGGAAAGCCCGACATGCGTGTAGCCCGGGTCTGTACCGAGAAGGATCGGTTGTATGGTTTCCCCGGTTGCGTTCGTTAACTGGATCGTGTAGGGTGTCCTCGTAAAAACTTTAGCTTCCCTGTTTTTCAGCATAATGCGTGCTTTCCGTGGAGAGCACGGCATAAGGGGCTCGCCCCTCTTGTTCAGTACATAGACAGATACTCTCAAGTTCTGTCCTCCTTTCAGAGTTGCAGTCGTACAGACATGCGCCGCATCGGGATTGTTGTAATGGCTTATTGCGTCGATAGCACCGTCCGTTCCCCACTGAGACTTTTAACTATCGACAGGCAGATGCATGGGACGTGCGGAATATCCACATGGTGCCCTGACCAAAACAACTGCTGCCTACGGCTTTCGCCGTAAGCCCCCTAGTCAATTGGCTTTTACAAGCCCCCACCTGAACTCAACGAGTTAGGTGGCGGGTAATTGACATATATCCGGGGAATGGCAGGGTAAGCTCTTTGGCACGCTTGTAATAATAATATATCCATCAAGAACAGTCAATATATGCAAATGATTCAATCATTACAAGTGGCGGGGTGATGAGAGTAGAAAATAACGATAAAATGAACAGGTTTTCATGCTTTTCGTCAGAAAAACAGCTTCATTTAAGAATGATGAAAGTATATTCTGGGCTAAATATCCAGTTCTGCGAATTCTGCACGTTCCTTGATAAATATAAACCGTGCCTTCGGATCCTTTCCCATGAGCCGTTCAAAGACATCTCCGGTAGCCTTATGATCCACGACCTGAACTTTCATGAGCGAGCGGGTCTTCGGGTTCATCGTGGTTTCCTTAAGCGTTTCGGGATTCATTTCACCCAGACCCTTGAACCGTCCGACTTCGAACTTCTTGCCGTTCAGTTTCGCAAGATATTTTTCTTTTTCCATCTCATCCATGGCGTAGAAGACTTCCTTGCCTGCCTCGATCTTGTACAGCGGCGGCATGGCTAGATAGACGTGGCCGTGGGCGATCAATTCCGGCATGTAACGGTAAATGAAAGTAAGCAAGAGCACGCTGATATGGGCGCCATCAACGTCCGCGTCGGTCATGAGGATTACGCGGCTGTACCGGAGCCTGGTGAGGTCAAAATGGTCACTCACGCCGCACCCGAGTGTGGCTAGAAGGTTTTTGATCTCATTGTTCGTCTGAATTTTCTCGAGCGACGCCACCTGTTCTACGTTCAGGATCTTGCCCCGAAGAGAAAGCACAGCCTGGGTCTTGCGGTCCCGGGCCATCTTGGCCGAACCACCTGCCGAATCGCCTTCCACGATGAAAAGTTCCGTTTCTTCGACCTTGTTGGATGAGCAGTCGGCGAGTTTGCCCGGAAGGTTGAGCTTCAGAGACGAGAGTTTACGGGTCACATTCTCCTTGGCGGCACGGGATGCCAGCCTTGCTTCAGCAGCCAGGAGGACTCGCTTCACTATAGCATCTGCCATGGTCGGGTTTGCGAGCAGGTATGCTTCACAGGCGTTCTTGACCGACGCTTCAATGGGCGATGAAATTTCGGGATTGTTCAACTTTTCCTTTGTCTGGCCCTGGAACTGGGGGTTCTTGATGAGCACGCTCACAATTCCGTACAGCCCCTCGTATACGTCTTCGGGCGCAATGGTCTTGATGTTTTTGGGGATCAAGCTTTTCCGCTCCGCATAGGCGCGCACCGCCTTCGTAAGCCCCGACCGGACCGAAATTTCATGGGTCCCTCCATCGGACGTATTGATCGAATTCGCATAGGAGTGGACTTCCATGTCTGTTGCTAGAGTCCAATGAACGACGCACTCGATTTTAAAATCGTCTTCCTTTTCGAAGTAGAAGGGATCGGTATTCACGACCGTAGTGCCCGATACGATACGTTTGATGTAATCCTGGATGCCATTGTCGTACTTAAAGGTGACCGGCTTCTCTCCATCGCGCAGGTTCTCTATCGTGATTCTGAGCCCCTTGTTCAAAAAAGCCTTGCTCTCCGATACGTCAAGTATATTTTTGTAATTAAAACTCGTTTTCGAAAATATTTCAGGGTCCGGCCTGAAATAGATTTGCGTCCCATGCGCCCGCGTCGGTTTGCCCTTCTTGAGACTCCCCTTGGTCTTGCCCCGGCTGAACTCCTGGGTCCACTCAAATCCGTCACGCCATACTGTTGCGATAAACACCTCGGACAGTGCATTCACAACAGACGCACCCACGCCATGAAGGCCGCCAGAGGATTTATAAACCGTGTGATCGAACTTGCCGCCTGCATGGAGAGTGCACAGGATCGTCTCGATCGCCGGCCGTTTCGTTTTCGGATGAATGTCCACAGGAATGCCACGGCCGTTGTCCACAACCGTCACGCCACCATCCTTCTCAATCGTAAGCTTAATCTCCGTGCAATACCCGTTCAGGGCCTCATCTACGGCATTATCAAGTACTTCCCAGACGAGGTGGTGCAGTCCACGCACGTCCGTGGAACCGATATACATGGCTGGACGCTTGCGGACAGGTTCCAGGCCTACGAGTACGGTGATGTCTTTTGCAGTATATGTATCAGCCAAGCGAAAACCTCCCTATTAGACAACAGATGTCAGCCCAGCAGAAGACAGACTGATTCGAAAGTTCCTAATCAGTCAGACATTCTCTGCTTTCTGTCATCCTACTTCCAGTTTTTGATATCGCGGCAGATTATAAATCAGGCAGAGAGATAAAGCAATATAAGTTTCCGGATGGATTTTCCGTGAAATGTTTTGGGTAACAGCGAATGGAGAAAGATATCCTAGAAACTGAAGATCTTCCCACTTGCGAAATTGTGGTTTCGTGAGGGACTCCACTTTTTTGGCTGCATCATCTTAAGAGACAAAAAAGGCCCCCCATCTGAATGGAGGGCCTGTCAGTGTTCACCTGATGATTAATGCTTTTCAGGCATTGCCGGAGCTGTCATGGGCATCGTCGAAGTCATCGTCGAGGTCGGAGCTGTCATTGCAGGCTGTTCAGCCGGCTTCGGTTCCTCCTGCTTCTGACATCCCGCGAATGCAAAAGCCATGGCAACTGCAAGAACTGCTATGATTGCAGAGATCTTCTTCACGTTATTTCACCCCCTCTCTTTCCCCCATTAATAACTGCAACGCGTTTACCGCAATATGTTATGAATCGGATGAAAAACGCCTTGCAGTTTTGAGAACACTCAAAACATGAACCAACGCAAAACTGCTATCCGTGATGTTTAATCGAAATCTTCATTCAAAACCCTCAAATTATAGTACTTTTTTTTCAAAAAGCAAGTGAATTTAATGTTACATAGGCTAAATTGCTATTTATGAGAAAAAAGCAAAGATTGGAGTGATTCCAACTTTTTTTGGTTTTACGAAGATCCCTGCGGGCCCAACCGCAGGGACCTTCTGTATGCGTGTTATAACTGAGGCAAGCGAAGCACCATCCCATCACCGAAGATCAGATCATCGATATGCCCAGCAGCCTTGCTGACTCGTGAAATGAAATGGATATGGATCGCATTCCGCATTCCCGAACCTTCCAGGATGGCAGGCGCAAACTTGGTCAGGAACACACCAGCATGGTGTTCGGAATAAAAGCCGACGATGTCTACGGGTTCGTTTTTTATGACAAAATGCTCCTTTGATTTTTGGAACAACTCCTTCGTAATCGGCTTTCCCCCGGTTCGATCGACATTGATATGCCATTTGATTTCCACGGGAGTCCCGGAGAGAAGAAACGGAAAGGGTTTGTTCGTGTCAATTCCTACTGCCTTTGCCTGCGCCTTGACGAAATTTTGCAGGTCAACATAACCCTTCACTCTACCCGGGACAAGAATATCCTTCCACTTAGTCTGTTCGGTCCAGACAAGAAAAAACGCGCCGTGATTGAATGTATCTTCTCGAATGTAGCCAGAATCCCGCACTTTTGTGATGTAAGGCTTCGAATCGAAAATTGTAATTTCCCCATCAAGTCCGTCTATCGGCCCCATGGCGTAAAGCCCTTTAAGTCCTTCCAGCGCTTCCAGAGAGACTACACTCGCTGCTTTGCCACTCACAAAGATATCCTTCTGAGCGCCGATGTATTCAACCATCCCCTCTTTTTTTGCACCCTCGATTGCAGCATAAGCCGTTACAATAGCAATCGTCACAAACACCGCCACTGCCGGGCCTGTAACCATTGATCGAGTTTTCATCGTTTTCCCCTTTTGAATCTGAACAATCATCAGATACGCCAAAGCTGCATATCATGACGCTTTTACCTCGGAGGACACGGGAGATTCCGCACTGTCCGTGCCTCCGCGGAAAAAGTTATTTTCAGAAAGTCGGCGTAGGCACGCTACCCCATCCGCTACCGTGCGGAAGATCCTTAACCTCCATCAACTTCAGGCTATGAACGTCAACGTCAACCATGAATTGCGGGACCCGGAGCGCATTAATCGAGAACAGGTCCGTTGGATTTTTTATGGGGATATCTTCGATCGAAAGAAAGATAAGCCGCCGTACAAAGCCGTTCTCCGCACCGCCGGTCTCATGATGCATATCACTGTGCATGGCGTGGTGTCCCTCACGCAAATGCCCGAAGGGATTGAATATCCAGTCCATGATCATAGCCATAGAGTGGTGTTGGTTAAACAATTTCCAGTCCCCACCCGTGTCCGCGATCATACCCTGCATGATGTAAAACTGCGGAATAAAGTATACAAGATAGCGCCTATTATCCAACAATCGCGCTTTTACTTCTTTAAGCGCGAGGATATCTGCCATCCGATGGTCCATCATGATCCCGTCTTCGGGAAGGATAGCGATGCCAGTAACGTTCTGCGCCTTTGTCCAGATCGTGAGCTGGCTAATCGTATAGGCCCGGAGCAAAAAAGCCGTTCCGATTACCATTGCAGCAAAACCGATGGCAAGCAAGACCTTCCCTAATTTCGACGATGGTGTCAGTGCTTTCTCCAGTCCGCGCGGCATAAACATGCCGGTTTTACCCATATAGGTGCGATAGGTCATTTCATAAGCTTTCAGCATCCTCCGTTCCTCATCCCTGGCGAGAATGTAATAGATCAGTGTCATAAAGAGCCACAGCACAATGGTCAGGAATCGGGGCCAGAGGATTGAAAGTCCGAGACCGGCCACACCGAGTGCAAGGTACTGAGGGTGTCTAATGAAGGAGTACAGACCACCGATCACAGTACCTTTTTTGTTAAACTTAGCAAAGTAAACCTGGCCTGCGCACACGAAAAAAGCTGTCATTCCAACGACAAACAGGGCTGACCCCATGACGCGTACAAACTTGAGGAAATCATCCTGCGGAAGGACCATGTGAGGCAGATAAAAGGCGCTAAGCCATCTTGTCACAGAGTTGCTTGCGAGTTTGAGAAGAATGGGATTAAAAACCGAATAAAACAACCCCGCAAAGGGACTAATCATGATCAGCACTTCTAAAGCAATGACAAAATACAGAACAAGGGCGCTCCCAAGGAGCGTCTTCCTGGTATTCATAATAACCTCCCTGACTTTTTCATCGTGTCTTGCTTTTTTGACGTCGTACCCGTTTGTACGGAATCGGCACATTCTACAATAATAAATGACATGATTCCGGACAAACCCCTGCTTTTACCGATGCATAGGGCAGACGAAATGACAACACGAAGTTACGTCTTTTATTAAAAAAAATATAAGATATTTATTTATTTCGACAATTTATGCGCGGGGAGGTCTTAACAGTTCATCCGGAGAAATATTCCTGTAGTTATCGATGATGGTAGGCTGTACGGATTCTACAGGATCAAGCCGGAATGCATGGATCGTCTTCGGAACAGAGAAGACATAAAGTGGGAAATGGACTGGAGAAACATCGGAAACAATATTTTTCTGTCCGTCAGATGCAACAACAAAACCGTGATGAAAAGGACAGTGCCCGCACGATGCCGCCACGGTAGATTTTCCTGCCGCGCCGAAAGGACAAGTGTTCTGGATGAGAAGAGCAAACGCGAGGATGAGGATGATTGACTGAAACCTCAACTTCATCATGTCTCACTTTATGCCATTAGTGGCGGAAAGTCAATTTATTTGTAAAATGCTGCATGTGAACTCTGGACAGAATCTGTTCCATGAACTTTGAATTTTGGATCCTGAGCTCCGACCTATTCCATTTTTTCCACCATCTTCCTGAAATGTTGGCAGTTTTCAACAAGATCGGGCCCATGCTTAAACAGCCCTCCGCCGATCAGGAAAATCAGGTCCCGACCGTATGTTTCGATCATCTCGGGCACTCGATCCAGGATCATGCCGCCCCCGGGAGCGGGGAAAATGGATTTCAAGCTGCCCATAGGAAGAGTGGTCCCTCGCACGATATCGCTACACTCCTCGCGGCTGAAAGAGAATCGGCCGCCGAAATTGGGGAAAATCGTTGCGTCCGCGCCTGCCAGGCGCGCCAGCTGGCCGAAAATGACACCGTGAGAAATGCCGTTCCGGCTCGTGACAAAGCTTCCCTGCAAAGCCGGGTGAGTAAAGATCGGCAGCGCTATATCGTTGTCCTCGGCCAATTCTCTCATTAGATCCATGCCAATTAGTCCGGGGGCCGCCATTAAACCGCCCGCTCCAGCGCCCTTGGCAAATCTGGCTCTTTTCAAAACTTCGGAGTGAGAAGCCGTGATATTAGCAACGTAGATAGCATGGCGGCCCGTTTCCCTGCATGCCCGTTTTACAGCAGCAGCGCAGAGTTCGACGCGTTCCTCGAAGGGCGAACAGTCTTGATTGCTCAGGCCATGATCATCCTTGATGATGTCTATCCCCCCGAGGACGAAGCGATAGGCAAGGTCGGCAAGTTCCTCTGATGAAAGGCCCATGGGTTTGAGCGCTGTTGAAAGAAGAGGTCTTCTTGGAACCTTCAGGATCAGCCGAATACCCTCCCGTCCGAAGCGCGGCCCTTTGAATCCGCCAAGCAGTTTCTCGGGGAGATCGAGATGTTCCACCCTAATTCCGGGTTTGATGCTGCTGTTGCCAAACACAACGTTCAGGAACTGGGTTAACTCGCCAGCAACGATCTCCACTGCATAGCTGATGACGGCGGTAAAGCTTTCCTTATCAGACCGTTTAAACGATACAATCCGACCAAATACGTGGTCGCGGATGACACCTTCCGGCACCTCGTCTGCGGGAAACTCTACAGTCTGTTCGATGCAGATGTCCTCGGCCTTAGAGCGGGCCTCGGCCTCGTTTCCGAAAATACGGTATGTTACGCAAAATCGCTCACCGGAGAAGTGGGATGCGGGAGTACAGGTTTTTTGAATGATCATCGAGCAACTGGGTTAGACAAAAAATGCAACGTCCTTCATGGGGTAATGTTTTCTGTTTAAAGTCCAGAGAGGTACTTCGTTCAAATGAGCAGTGGCTGCGATTAAGGCGTCGGCGATCTCAGTACTATGAGACGCCCGAAATGACTTCAAATACTCACCTGCCTTATGGCCAGTGCCATCATCGATTTTCAGGCATTCCATAAGTCCGAACAATTTCGTGGCGATTGTTTCCTCGCCTTTTCTCAATCCCGCAACGATCTCCGCCAGCGTCACAGGAGAGAAGCACAGTCTCTCGTCCGTTTTGTAAGTTTCCATGAATTTCTTAACGATTTTTTCATTATTTCTCAAGTATTCTATTAAGACGTCAGTATCTACGAGGATGCTCATTTCAGGCCGAACCTTTCCCGTCGCGTGTCTTTTCTGATCCTGCGAACGTAATGATCCGCCGATGGGATGTCTTGTCTGTCCTTCCAAAGCCCGGCCGCTTCCCTCAGAATGTCCTCGGCATGTTCGGGTTTTTCAAGGGCGTAGACTTTCCTGACCGCCGCTCGTACGAGTTCAGAGATAGACACTTTTTTTTCTCTGCCTATACGTCTCAGGACCTGAAATACATCGTCTTCTATGTAGAGTTGCGTTCGTTTCATGAAACATCCTGCTCTGTTGACTAGATAATGTATAACATACATCGCATGCTCTGTCAACGACCTTTACAAGGCCTCCACCTTTGCCGTGCTATGGACCGCCGTTATACGGGCCTTAGCAAGCTCCTCTTCGGTTATATCGAATTTCCGCCCGACCATTGTTTCTATTGCACTGACGAGTGATAAAGCATCCATGCGGTGTTCCTTTAAAAGATACTGTTTGCTCGCACCGTGGCTGAATGTATCCAGCAGACCGATGCGTATGAGCCTCTTCGCGATTCCCGCTTCAGCCATTTTTTCCGCGATGATTGTCCCCAAACCGCCCACGATGGTATGGTTTTCCATAGTTATGACTCCAGAACGGGACTGGCTGATCGCATCGATCACCATTGGGTCATTGAAGGGTTTCAAGGTCGAGATATGGATATGCTGGATTGAAAGGTCACGTTTCTTCAGGATTTGTGTCGCCCTCATCGCTTCTTCGGTCATGATTCCCGAGGTCAGGATTACAATGTCGCTTCCCTTTGAAAGAAGGCGTGCTTTTCCAAGCTTCATCGGGCTATCGAAAAGCCGCGGGATTTCGCCCCGAAGCATACGAATATACACCGGGCCTTGAATCTCCTTGGTGACATCAAGAACAGACTCCACTTCGGTTGCATCGCCGCATTCGAGCACGGTCATATTCGGCAATGACCGCATAATCGCAACGTCTTCAATTGCTTGGTGCGTGGCGCCCCCGGGAGTCGTAATCCCCGGGAGAAAACCGATCATCCGGACCGGCAAATTTGGATAGGCAACGGACATGGCGATCTGGTCATAGGCGCGGCGATAAATGAAGACTGCAAAGGTGTGCACGAAAGGGATGAACCCCTCTCGAGCAAGTCCGGCGGCGAAACTCAGCATGTTCTGTTCGGCGATGCCCATGGACAAAAAGCGGTCAGGGTAGGTCTCGCGAAACAGGTCAATCTCGGTTGAACTCGTCAGGTCGGCGGACAGTATGAGCACTTCCGGCTTATCAGCAGCCCATTTTACAAGATTTTTTGCATGCACTCTGGTTACAATTGCTGAACCGACTGCAGCCTGCTCCGGAGATTTTTCTTTTTTCTCAGCTAATACCAGCACCGTTCCGGTCAGTTCCATATAGGCATCGATATAGCTCTTTTTTTCTTTTTCGCTTGTGAAACGGACATAGTGCATCTTTGGTACCCGACTCTTTAGCACATCTATTCCTCTTGCGGCATCGGTGTCCGCAAGCACCACAACAGGACGTCCATCCGGATTAAGCGCCCCGACTTCAGCAAGGCGTTTTATATCATGACCGTTTATCCGGAATACTCTTGCGCCGAAGGCCTCGAGCCGTTTGTGAAGCGGCTCGATATCCATGACATTACACATCTTGCCGTCGCATTGGAACCCGTTGACATCCACGTATATGATTACGTTGTCCAGCATGTGATAAGACATGGCTTGGAGTGCTTCCCAAGTCTGGCCGATCTGAAACTCGCCATCAGACATGAAGATGAACACCCTACCCTGCTCGCCCTTTTTCTTTCTGGCCATGGCAATGCCGGCAGCCTGACTGATTCCCTGGCCTAGGGATCCGGTCATAGTTTCCATCCCCGGGGAGTGCTCGGCCCCGATCATCTCGACCGAGCTTCCGTCTTTATTGAACTGCGAAAGCCCCTCCTCCGCCATGCGGCCCGTTTCTATCAGTGTCGCATAAAGAACGAGCGCATACTGAGCCGGAGAGAGAAAGAAGCGATCGAATTGTTCGCCCGGTCCGTTAAACAAAGAACCCGTAAAATAGTTCGGATTATCTGAACCGGGAACGCCTGGAAAAGATTGCGGAACGAGAGGGGTATTGATTTTACCGAGATTCATGACCCTGACATAGAGGGTTGCCAGGATCTCAGCAGAGGAGCACGCTTGGGAAAGATACCCCCCGTTGCTCCTGATCGTATGCTCGAGCACACGCCGCCTGATGCCGGCTGCCACGCGCTTCACTTCGTCCTGCCACATCGAGGAATCATCTTTACCATGCTTTGATTTCATAACCAGTCCAACAGCTCCTCATTTGTTTTTGTACCAATAGTGATACCTGAATCGTTTCTACTCAAACCTCCGGACTTCACACTTACTCCACTGTGATCGAATTGACAAAAAAATAAACAATAGCCTGTTCTCCCACTTTAACCATGATAAATCGTTATCTTAATGGCGTTGATTATCACGCAAGGGTTGCTAAGAGTCAAGACGAATTTAACTTGGGTTTTGAGCCTCTTGACATATCCGACGCGAATAGCATTTACACGTACAGAGACGGCAGATTTACGTGCAATATAAAAGCCGACTATAACTGTAAATGACGCTGTGAAGAAAGGACTTCACAGAAATAGCGGCCTTTGTAACAAATAAGCAAATTTATCGAGGAACTAGTACGCCCTCATATTTTTCGCCCCAACCTGCGAACCGGCATATTCCAATATGTCCAAGGGCAGAAAGGGAGAATCAGCTTTCGAATGGGCAGAAGCCATCTATAAGGATATCGCACATGAAAGAGGTGAGGACCGGTGGGTTAATTTTGATCCTTCCGTCGGTAGTAAAAATAATAAAAACTTCGTATTCTTCTTCAAAAATAATGATGCATCAAACAAAATCCTCAACCAAATGCGACTTGTCCCTCTCACCAAGCAAAACATCTTTT
>Ga0335081_10010654_pt1 | contig 14872 bp, 18 predicted proteins | sample Lox_Sample_35_FD_206713 | JGI IMG/M metagenome (GOLD analysis project Ga0335081, IMG submission 206713) | Soil microbial communities from Loxahatchee National Wildlife Refuge, Florida, United States - Lox_Sample_3.5 | ecosystem: Environmental > Terrestrial > Soil > Wetlands | place: USA... | reverse complement strand
TCCGCGAGCCGCCCGCGCACGGCGACGAGGACACCGTGCTCGCCGAGACCCCGAAGCGCGAGTAGCCACGGGGCCCGGGGCTCCGCTCGCCGCGACCTGTCGTGCGCAGCGTGCCGCTCCGGCCGCGTGACGCGCTCGGGCAACGCGGCGACATCGCTGGTGCGCGCGCCGGCACGCGTCTTGAGATGAGCCCGCGCGTGACCAAGTTGTGGCCCTGCCTCCTCGTCCTGTCCGCGTGCATGGTCGGCGAAAGCGAAGACGGTTCCGATAGCCCGGTGCCGATCGTCGACGACTCGCTCAAGGAATCGGTCCACGCGATCGCCACGATCTCGTACGCGCCCAACTCGTACGTGATCGGCAACGCGTATCCCGGGTGGACCGACGTGATCCAGGGCGACGCGCAGTTCTCCGCCGGCCCCGGCAACGAGGGCGGCGCGTACTACCGCTGGGGCTACCTCTACGGCGAGAACTTCGATCGCTGCGCGTGGATCGACGACGGCGCGGTCAGCGCGACCACGTCGCATCACGGTTCGAACGTGTGCGGCTCGCCGCAGGAGATCGATACGCCGAAGTTCATGTCGACGTTCACCGACGGCATCCACAACCAGCTCGCGGGCGACGGCTCGGTGACCCACATGCAGTACGACGGGTCGGGCTGCACCGACAAGAACGGCTACGGCAACGTCGAGCCGTGGCGCGTGCCGGCGACGCCGGCCAACCCGCTCGGCCCGATCCCCGACGGCAAGGAGCTGCGCTGGCGCTACGTGTCGCGCGACGGCAAGTGGGTGCTGGTCCGCGATCCGGCGCCGGAGTCCGGCAAGCCGAACTGGTACTTCGTGCACCGCGGCTGCGTCAGCGTCGCGAACGTCGATTGATACGCCGCTGCGGCGCCGCGGTTACGCGCGGCATGTCTGCCCGATCGGCGGTCCGTCCGAGCGACGGCGTCGCCCGTACTGGCGGCATGCCATATGGTGGACGACGACCTCATCCTGTATGCCGCCCTCGAGCGGGGCGAGCGTGACGCGCTAGGCACGCTCTACGATCGCCACGCCGCGATCGTGTTCGCGGTCGCGCTGCACCTGGTCGGCGACCGCGCGCGCGCCGAGGACGTGGTGCACGACGTGTTCCTCGACCTGGCGCGCGCCGCCCGCGCGCACGCCCCGATCCGCAACGTGCTGCGCCATCTCGTGCTGCGCGTGTTCGCTCACGATCTCGGTCGCGGCGGTGGGTTCGGCGGGCGTTCGCGATCGAGATAGCTGCGCACGGAAGGGCGCTCGAGGTTGCGATCGAGCAGCTGCTGGCATGCGCGCGAGATCGAGTAGCCGCCGTGCGCCAGGCGCATCACCGCGAACGCGAGATCGGCGTGGGCCAGGTTCCAGGGGGTCATCTGGCCGCGTCCGTCGAGCCAGTCGACCAGGCCGACCAGCTCCGCTGCGTGCTGCGCCGCGGTGGGCGACAGCGGCGCGAGCGAGGTCGTCGGATACACCACCAGCTGCCACGGCCGTTCCTGGCGCAGGGCCCACAGATCGGAGCGCAGCCAGGCCATGACCTGGCGCGCCCGTGCGCGCCGCCGCGGCTCCTCGGGCAACAGCCGCGGATGCGTCGGGGGCGGGAACACCTCCTCGAGGTACTCGACGATCGCGAGGGACTCGGTGATGAACACGTCGCCGTGCTGCAACGCCGGGATGCGGCCGATCGCCGCGTCCTCGCGCAGGCCTGGAGGCACGCCCTGGCCGTCGCGCAGCAGCGCACGAGCGATCGTGAACTCGAGCTGCTTCTCCTCGAGCGCGACCAGGCAGCTCGCGTCCCAGACGTTCGTGAAGTAGCCCTCGACGTACAGGGTGAGCACCGCGCGACTGTAGCCCGGCTAGGTCCGGGTCGGCTCGCGCTCCTCGCCGACGATCAGCTCGCGCAGCGCGACGTAGAGCAGCGCGCGGGTCTCCTCGAGCGCCCGCACCCACGGCGCCCGCGAATCGCCGAGCGCGCGCAGCTCGGCGCGCAGCTCGCCGCGCATGCCCTCGATCGCGCGCAGGCTCTGTGCGAGCGAGCGCTGCTGCTCCTCGTGCAGCGCGTGCAGCGCCGCGAGGTTGGCCTCGAGCAGGTCGCGCAGCTCGTGGCGCTGGCTGCGCGTGGCAGGGCGGTTGTGGTGGTGAACGGGAAGCGCGGAAGCTTGCATGACCAGAAGGTAGCCATCGGGTCGGACAACCCTTGTCACGGTCGCCGAACCGCGATATGGCTGGAATCACGCGTGTATCGCCGCGGTGACCTGGGCCACACCTCGCGCATCCTGCGCGTGCTCGACGAGCTACGCGGGTTTCGCCGCGGCCGCGCGCTCGCCGAGATCGCGCGCCAGCTCGCGGTCAGCGAGCGCACGATCCGGCGCGACCTCGCCGACCTGCGCGCGGCCGGGTTCGAGATCGAGGCCGTGCGGCTCGGCGGGCGCGCGGCGGCGCGGCTGGTCGAGCGCACCTACTCGAGCATCGCGATCACGCGGCGCGAGCGCTACACCCTGCTCGCGGTGGCGAGCCTGTTCGACGTGCTGCGCGGCACGCCGCTGTGGGAGGACGTCGCGAGCCTCCAGCGCAAGCTCGAGCAGCGGATGAGCCCGGACGAGCGCGCCGAGCACGCGAGCTTCGGCGATCGCTTCGCCTACGTGCCGGACGGCGGGACCAAGGCGTACGAGGGCAAGGAGGACATCCTCGACGCGCTGCTCACCGGCGTGCTGTCGCGCCGGGTCGTGCGCTACAGCTATCGCGATGCCCGCGGCCGCGCCCGGCGCGGCCTGCTCGCGCCGTACACGATGGTGCTGTACAAGCACGGGCTGTACGTGATCGGCTGCGCGCTGCGCGAGGTCGGCGAGCCGCCGAGCGGGCCGGTCGCGGTCTACGCGGCCGAGCGCTTCGTCGAGGCCGAGCCGCTGCGCAAGGCGAGCTTCGCGCCGCCGGCCGGGTTTCGCGTCGCGGATCTGCTCGACGGCGCGTTCGGCATCCACGTCATGACCGACGCGCCGCCGCACCGCGTGGAGATCGAGTTCTCCGCGGCCAAGGCGGCGTTCGTGCGCGCGCGGCTGTGGCACCCGAGCCAGACATTTCGCGAGCTCGCCGACGGCCGCGTGCGCCTCGCGTTCCCGTGCGCGAACCTCACGCCGGTGGTGTCGTGGGTGCTCGAGTGGGGACCGCACGCCCGCGCGATCGCGCCGCCCGCGCTGGTCGCCGACGTGATCGCCGAGCTCGACGCCGCGCGCGCGGCGTATAGTTGAACGATGGCGCGGCGGATCGAGGACCACCTCGCGGCGCTGCATCGCGCCGGCCCCGACGAGCTCGAGGTCGTGCGCGCGGCGCTCGCGCATCGCCGCGGTGCGTTCGGCGTGACGATCGCGGCGGCGGCGCGCCGCGTCGCCGACCACGGCCAGCACGCACTCGCGCCCGAGCTGGTCGCGGCGTTCGCGCCGCTGTGCGGCGAGGGCGCGGCCAGGCGCGATCCCGGCTGCCGCGGCAAGGTCGCGATCGCGCGCGCGCTGCACGAGCTCGACGTGTGGGACGGCGGCGTGTTCGCCGCCGGACTGCGCGTCACCCAGCCGGAGGGCGCGCCGCCCGAGGACACCGCGGCGGAGCTGCGCGGCGTGTGCGGGATCGCGCACGCGCACTTCGTGCGGCCCGACGCGCTCGACGTGCTGAGCGTCCTGCTCGCCGACCCGTGGCGGATCGCGCGGCTCGGCGCCGCGCAGGGGCTCGGCGACTGCGGGCAGCCCGGCGCGGCCGCCGTGCTGCGCTACAAGCTCGCGGCGGGCAGCGACGAGCCCGACGTGGTCGCGGCGTGCTTCGACGCGCTGCTCCACCTCGCGCCGGCCGAGTCGATCGCGTTCGCGCAGGACATGCTCGCCCGCGACGACGAGCGCGGCGAGGCGGCAGCGCTCGCGCTCGGCGGCGCGCGCGCACACGACGCGATCGGCGAGCTCGTGCGCTGGTGCGCGGACGCGCCGCCCGAGCGGCGCCGCAGGGTCGGCTATGTCGCGCTCGCGCTGCTCCGCAGCGACCCCGGCAACGCGGAGCTCGTCGCGGCGATCCGCGAGCGCGGCCGTGCCGACGCGCTCGCTGCGGCGCGCGCGCTCGCGACGTTCGCCCACGATCCGGCGACTTCCGCCATGCTGCGCGCCGCGATCGCCGAGGTCACCGATCGCGCGCTGCGCGCCGAGCTCGAGGCCGTCCTCGCGTGACGCGCGCGCTCGTCAATCGGTGCACGGGATCGACGCGAACGCACAGTCGATGCACAGCAGGCCCTCGCGGTAGCGCGTCTCGATGCCTTCCTGCACCAGGCGCTCGCCGCAGCACGCGCAGCACGGCTCGGTCGGCAACGGTTCGGTGATCTCGGTCTCGCTCGCAGCGGTCGCGTCCATGGATCGGCTCGGTGCAGGCGACATGCCGCGCGCGGCGAGAGCTGGCACCCGCCGGCAGGGTCCGGGCGGTTCGCGTGAACAACGCGTGATCGTCGGGCGAATGGTCCAACCACCGTTCAGGCTCGCGGGCGAACGAGGAGGCCGCCATGTCACGACTTCGTGTTCTCGCGCTGTGTGCGCTTTCCTGCTGCAGCCCGCTGGGCTCGCCACCGCAAGCTCCCGCCGTCGTCGCCGGCGGGGTCGACATCGAGGTCGACGCGAACTTCGCCGCGATGGACGAGGTCCCGGTCGGCGGCGGCGAGCTGCGCCTGGTCGCGCCGCGCGCCAGCCACGACGACACCGGCGCGCCGGTCCGAGACATCGCGTTCCCGCTGCGCCACACCGACGTGCACGTGAAGGTCGCCGGGATGTCGGCGCTGTACTCGGTGACCCAGACGTTCGAGAACCCGTACGACGACGCGATCGACGCGGTCTACGTGTTCCCGCTCGGCGCCGAGGCCGCGGTCACCGGCTACTCGATCACGATCGGCGATCGCACGATCGCGGGCGAGCTCAAGCAGAAGGACGAGGCGCGCGCGGTCTACGACGAGGCCAAGGCATCGGGCCACACCGCCGCGCTGCTCGAGCAGGAGAAGCGCAACATCTTCCGGCAGCGGATCGCGAACATCGCGCCGCACGAGACGATCGCGGTGCACGTGCAGTACGCCGAGCTGCTCGGCTACGACGACGGCAACTACGAGCTGGTGTTCCCGATGGTGGTCGGCCCGCGCTATCTGCCGGCCGATGCGGTCGGCGCGACGCCGGTCGGCGCGCACCTCGCCGGCGAGCAAGGTCGGCCCGGCGTGACCTCGATCCCGTACGCCGACGCGAGCGTCGCGGGCAGCACGGTGAGCTTTGCGGCCGACCTCGACGCCGGCGTGCCGATCGGAGAGGTCACGAGCCCGAGCCACAAGCTCGTGGTCGGCGGGACGGATCCGACGCGCCGCCACGTCGAGCTCGCCAGCAGCGGCGAGCTGCCCAACCGCGATCTGGTGGTGCGCTACCAGGCGGCGTCGGAGCGCACGATGGTCGGGCTGCTCGCGCATCGCACCGGCAAGACCGGCTACTTCACGCTGGTCGTCCAGCCCAAGCTCGCGTTCAAGACCGGCGACATCACGCCGCGCGAGGTCGAGATCGTGATCGACACGTCGGGCTCGATGACCGGCAAGCCGCTCGATCAGGCCAAGGCGCTCGCCGACGTGCTGGTCGACTCGCTGCAGCCCAGCGACACGTTCGACGTCATGGCGTTCTCCGGCGCCACCAACGGCATGGCGAACGTGCCGATCCCGGGGGACGCCGCGGGCAAGGCGCGCGGCAAGCAGTTCATCGCGTCGCTCGAGTCGGGAGGCGGCACCGAGATGGGGCCGGCGATGACGGCCGCGCTCGCGAGCAAGCCGGGCGACGATCGCGTGCGGCTGGTCTACTTCCTGACCGATGGCTTCGTCGGCAACGACGACGTGATCGTGAGCGCGGCGCGCCACCACGTCGGGATCAACCGGATCTTCTCGGTCGGCATCGGATCCGCGCCCAACCGCGCGCTGCTCGAGCAGATCGCGACGGTCGGCCGCGGCTTCGCGACCTACCTGAACCTCGACGAGCGCGCCGCCGACGTCGGCGAGGAGCTCGTGCGCAAGACCGCGTTCCCGTACATCACCGACCTCCACGTCGAGTGGAACGGCCTCGCGGTCGGTTCGGTCACGCCGGCAGCGATCCCCGACGTCTACGCCGGCATGCCGGTCGTGGTCGCCGGCGTGTACACCGAGCCCGGCCGCGGCTCGGTCACCGTGACCGGCAAGGTCGCGGGCCACCCGGTGCGCATCCCGATCGACGTCACGCTTCCCGATCGCAGCGACGACGAGCCGGTCGCGGCGCTCTACGCGCGCAAGCGGATCGACGAGCTCGAGGATCTCGCGGGCGACACGATCTCGCACGCTACCGAGTCGCAGATCACCGAGCTCGGCCTGCAGTTCCACATGGTGACGCAGTACACGTCGTTCGTCGCGGTCGATCGCACGCGCGTCGTCGCGCCGGGCGGCACGAGCCACGTGGTCGAGCAGCCGGCGCTGACGCCGGCCGGCGTCAACCTGGCCGCGGCGGTGCCGAGCGAAGGCCAGGTCGCGCGGTCCGCGCCGACCGTGTCGGGCGACTACGGCGGCGGCGGCGGCAGCTGGGGCGGCGGCGGCGGCGATGTCGATCTGCTCACGCTCGCGCTCGGCCTCGCGCTCTTGCCGCTCGGCCACGCGCTGCGCCGGTGGCGATGAGGCGGCTCGACTACCCGTGCACGCTCGCGATCGCGGTCGCGGCCGCGATCGCGACCGCCGCGGCGCACGCCGGCGCGCGCGATCTGCTGATCGCCGACGGCCGGATCGCGCACGGTCAGGCGTGGCGCGCGCTCACCGGGCCGCTGGTCCACGCGACCTGGGGTCACCTCGTGCGCGATCTCGCGCTCGTGCTGATCGCGGGCTGCGCCTACGAGGCGCCGCTGTGCCGGCAGCGCCGCTGGCTGTTCGGGGCCGGCCTGATCGTGCCCGGCGTGTGCGTGCTGCTCGCCGGCGAGGCGCGCTGGTACTGCGGGCTGTCGGGCCTGTCGCACGCGCTGCTCGCGGCGGCGCTCGCGTTCGAGGCCGGGCGGCGGCGCGGCGCGGTGCGCGCGGTGGTGATCGCGCTCGGCGCGGTCGCGGCGGTCAAGCCGATCTACGAGGTCGTCACCGGCGCGCCGGCGTTCCCGATGGACCTCGGCGGCGTACACCAGACGCCGATCGCGCACGCGATCGGCGCGTGGATCGGCGTCGCGTGCGGGCTCGCTACCTGGAGGTCTTCTTCACCCAGATGTGGTTCAGGTTGGTCGCGCGGTCCGGCGCCGCGACATCACGACCACCACGATTCCGCGCATCGGTCGAATGCACGTGCCCGAGGGTGCGACCTGGGACGGCCTGTCGCGACGAAGGCGCGAATTTCTCCCGCGCGATCCGCGCGATCGCTATGCTGATTGCATGGGTAGCGTGCGGTTTGTCGCGCTGTCGCTCCTCGTCGGCGGCTGCGGGGACAACGCCGGGGCGGCGCTCGACGCCGGGCCCGACCGACCGGTCGACGTGGCGGTCGCACGCGACGGCACGCTGCTCGTCACCAGCGATGCCTCCGGCGTCATCATCGCGATCTCGCAGACGAGGTGACCCGGGTGCGCTGGCTCGTCCTCATCGCTGCGACCGCCTGCCGGATCGGCGACGTCGATCTGACCGGCAAGCAGTGCCCGTGCCCCGGCGGCTGGTCGTGTCAGGTCGCGACCGGAACGTGCGTGCGCGGCGGCGCCGCCGGCGACGCGCCTGCCCCGAGCGACGCGCTCGTCGACGCCCCCGGCGAGGGGCCGGCGGGCTATCGCGACGTCGTGCTCGCCGATCAGCCGATCGCGTACTGGCGGCTGGGCGACACCGACGGCACGGCGCGCGACGAGCTCGGCCACTACGACGGGACGTACAGCGGCGCGTGCATGCACGGCGTGGCGGGGATCGACGGCAACGGCGCGCTCGGCCTCGACGGCCGGACCTGCGAGGTCGTGTTGCCCGACGCGCTCGAGTTCCCGAACACCGAGCCGTACGCGGTCGAGGCGTGGATCGAGGAGCCGGGACCTGTCACCGCGTTCCGCGTCGTGTTCTCCAAGGAGTCGCGCAACATGGGGCCGGTCGACGGCTACGCGCTGGTCGACTCGAGCACCGGCGCGTACTTCGAGCGCGCGATCCTCCCCAGCGCGCCGACCACCGCGCACGAGATGCACGCGTTCGGCAGCTACGTCCACCTGGTGGGCGTCTACGACGGCGCGAGCTTCGTGATGTACGTCGATGGCCAGCCCGGCCAGGCGGTCGCCGACGCGCGTGCGATGCCCACCTACAGCGCCGACGCGCTGATCGGCGCCGACCTCGACGGCGACTTCTTCACCGGCTCGCTCGACGAGGTCGCGATCTACGACCACGTGCTCGCCGCCGACCGGATCGCGCTGCACTACGCGATCGGCTCGGGCAGCCACGACTGACGTCCGGGATCCGGACGTCGCGAGAAGCTGCCGTCGCGCCACGCTGGCGCCCGCGCGCTCTAGCGATCTCGTCGCACGGCGGCGCTATCGAGAATCATGCACCAGCTTCGCCGATGGGGGCCGATCGCGGTGGGCGCGATCGTGCTCGCGCTCCTGCTCGAGGATCTGGGATGGCTCGCGATCCGCGACGCGGCCTGCGCGATCGGGCCGTGGCTCGCCGCGATCGCGGTGATCGACGTGTGCGGCCTGTGCTGCGATGCCGGCGCGATCGCGAGCTTCGCGCGGCCGGCGCGGCTGAGCCTGCGCGGCGCGCTCGCCGCTCAGGCCACCGGCTACGCGATCAACCAGCTCACCCCGGGGAGCTCGCTCGGCGAGCCGGTCAAGGTGGCGATCGCGGCGGGCGAGGTGCCGCGCGACGCCGCGATCTCGGCGGTCGTGCTGTACAACGTCGCGACCGTCGCGGTCGGGGTCGCCGCGATCGCGATCGGCGCGCCGATCGCGCTGTGCGCGATCGACCTGCCGGGCTCGCTGGCGCTCGCGGCGTGGCTCGCACTCGCGACGCTGGTGGCCGCGGTGATCGCGGCGATCGCGCTGGTCCGGCGCGGCCCGCTCGGCGCGGCGATCGGCGGCATGCGGCGCGTCCGCGCGATCTCGGCCGAGCGTGCGGCGCGCTGGCGGGCACGTACCGCGGCGATCGACGCGCGGCTGCGCACGTTCGGCGACGCGCGGTCGCGGCGCGGGCTCGCGTTCGCGATCGCGTCGCGGCTGTTGCACTGGGCCGGTACGCTGATCGTGCTGCGCGCGATCGCGACGCCGGTCGCGCCGGCGTTCGCGATCGGGGTGCTCGCGCTCGGCGTCGCGATCGGCTGGGCCTCGGCGATCATGCCGTTCGGGCTCGGCATCGCGGACACCGGGCAGTGCACGCTGTTCGCGCTGCTCGGCGGCTCGGCCGAGGCGGGGCTCGCGTTCGCGATGGTCGATCGCGCGCGCAGCTGCCTGCTCGCGCTGATCGCGGCCGCGATCGGCAGCCTGGCGAGCGCGGCGCGGCGCGCGCAGCGGTCAGTACGGCTGCGGCGTGTAGCCGGCCTGGCGTAGCTCCGCGATGTCGACCAGGTGCGCGATACCGAGGTCGAACTGGTGGTTCGCGATCTGCTGGATGCCACGCGAGGAACACGTGGCCGCTGATGAACAACCTCGCCGGGCGCAGCCCCTACTTGACCTGCCAGATGTCGTGAAGCTCGGGGCCGCCGAACGGCGCGGGTACGACGCCCTCGGACGCGAACACGTACAGCGCCGCGCGATAGATCGCCTCGAGCGCGCCGACCACGCCGACGAACCCGGCGACCAGCGCGAGCACCGCGAGCAGCGCCCAGCCCGACTCGCCGAGCAGCTCGATGATCGCGAGCGCGATCAGCACGAGCACGACCGACAGGTGCGCCGTGATCACGCGCAGCCCGACCTCCGACAGCGCGGTCTCGCCCCAGGTCTTGCGGAACAGATCGCCCGAGCGCCGCAGGCTCGGGATGCCGCCGCGCCGCTCCTGGACCATCACCGGGATCGCGAGGTAGGTGGCGAGCGACCATGCCGTGCCGATCACCGCACGCGCGACCCGCAGCGCGCCGCGCGACGACCGGCCGAGCACGGCGAGCACGAGCCCGACGGTCGCCGACACCAGGCCGAGGCTCAGGATCGCGGTGGGCCGCGACGCCGCGGCGAGCACGCCCTCGCTGATGTTCGGCGTGCCGCCGCGCAGCGCCTTGAGCGCCTCCGCGGTCAGCCCGACCCGCCAGAACAGGTGGACCAGCTGCGCGGCCAAGCCGAGCACGAACAGCGCGAGCCAGGTCGGCTCGCCGCGCAGCACGATCGGCCCGAGCAGCAGGACGACCGCGATCGTCGAGACCAGCGAGAACACGGGGAACCACATCAGGATCGGGTGCGCGCGCAGGACGCGCCAGCTCGCCTTGGTCAGCAGGGCGATCGCTTGCAGTACGGTCATGGCTTCACCTTGCGAAAGTAACGCAGGAGCTCGGCGGCCCCCAGGCCGTGGCGCGCCGCCTCGGCGACCGCCTGATCGTAGATCGCGCGCAGCGCGCGCTCCTTGTCGGCGGGCGAGGCCTCGCGCTCGGACGAGGCGAACGTGCCGCGGCCGCGCTGCGCCACGATGTAGCCGTCGGCGTCGAGATCGCGGTAGGCGCGCGCCACCGTGTTCGGGTTGATCGCCAGGCGATCGGCGAGCTCGTGGATGGTCGGCAGCTGCTCGTCGCGCGCGAGCGCGCCCGACGCGAGCGCGGCGATCACCGCCTCGTAGATCTGGCGATAGACCGGCACGCCGCGGTCGTAGTCGATGTGAAGCGCGAGCGGCACGAGTCATAGTTTACTAGCGAACTAGTAAACTGCAAGCTCACAGCTGCGGGTACAGCCAGAACTTGAACAGCCGGGTCACGCGCGGCATCACGACCCAGGTCATCAGCGCGATCAGCAGCACGCTCACCGGCAGGCCGCGCAGCGCGGTCGGCAGCGGCGCGACCCACGGCGCGAACGCGAGCCCCAGCGCCAGCGACAGCGGATAGATCGCGAGCAGGGTGACCGCGGCCATCTTGTAGCGCGGCGGCGGCGGCAGGTTCGGCGCGGTCGGCAGGGTGAACCAGCGCTCGAGCCCGGTCAGCACGGTCTCCTTGAACTCGTCGAGCACGAGCGGCCTGACCTGCTCGAGCCAGCGCGCGCGCTCCGGCGACTCGGTCCACGCGCGGAGGTGCGGATAGCTGTCGAACTTGAACACCACGACGTACTCGGGGTGCTCGTGATCGCCCGGCCGGATGATCTTGCGGCCGATCAGGCCCGGGTAGCGCGCCGCGGCCTGACCGATGCCGTCGAGCCAGAGCTCGAACTCGGGCTCGCGGCCCGGCCGGACGCGCCGCGTGGTCACGATCGTGACGCTGTCGTCCTGTGCGCTCGCGGGTGTCGCCATCGCGCGCATGGTAGCTCGGGCGCGTAGTAGGCTCGCGCGCCATGGCCGACAAGAAGCCGATCGCGATTCCGTACCAGACGCTGGTCGGCCTGCTCGGCAAGCAGCCGACCGATCCCGCGGTCGCGAAGGTGATCGCCAAGGCCGGCAAGGTGTCGGTGAACAAGGACTTCATCGTCGCCAAGGACGCCGGCTTCGACTTCTCGGTCGGCCAGCCCGAGAACGCCAAGCGCAACGATCCGCGCGTGCTGCAGACGCTGTTCCTGTTCGACGAGGGCGTCGACAAGCACCGCGGCTATCGCGATCTGCCGGCGGGCTTTCGCTGGGGCACGCGCGCCGAGCTGCTCGCCGGCGTGCCCGCGCCGCGCCAGAGCTGGAAGCTCGGCAAGGGCAAGGTGCCGGTGCACTCGAGCGACGTCCTGCACGACACCTGGACGATCGACGGGCTCGACGTCTGCGTGTCGTATCGCGGCGGCACGGCGATCCGGCACTACAACATCTCGCTGCCCGACGAGGCGACCGGCGGCCGGGACTTCTCGACTCATCCGTTGCACTTCGCGACCCGGCCGGTCGACGCGCCGCCCGGCGCCGAGCTCGTGGGCATGGCGCTGCTCGTCGCCTGGGCCGCCGATCGTTTCGGCCTGCCGGCCAAGCACGCCGGCTCGCCGCTCGGCAAGCGCGCGATCTCGCCGCGCACGTTCCTCGTGCAGGCGTGCGGCTCGCGCCTGTCCTCGCTCGATCTCGCGCCCGAGCTCGGCGACTTCGTCCACGAGTACCTGCACCACGTGGTCGACGACGACGGCGCGCGCGCGGCGGCCGACAAGCAGATCGCCAGGCTGCTGGGTCTGGCGGATCCCGAGCGGCGCTCCTACAACGACGACTACCTCGCCACGTTCGCGGGCGTGCTCGACAGCCCGTTTCACGTGCCGGATAGCTGGGCCGCGGTCGATCGCATCGCGCCGGTGATCGACGCGCGGCTCGCCGACTTCCAGGCGACCGGCTTCGCCAGCGCACCCGACGTCGCGCTCTACGAGAAGGCGGCCGTGCTGCGCGACAAGGTCGCGATCGAGCCCGAGCGCGCTGGCGTGGCCGCGCCGAAGGCCGACGACGCGCTCGCCGACGATCTGGTGGCGCTGATCGGCAAGTCGCTCAAGGATCCCGAGGTCAAGGCCGTGCTCGCGCGCGCCGGGCTGCCGGTCGGCAAGCGGATCGACCAGCAGGCCAACCCCGCGCTCGGCGTCGCGTACATGGGCGCGAAGCTCGAGATCGCCGGCAAGCCCCAGCTCGGGGTCGACGCGGTGTGGTTCTACGCGGCCAAGCAGCGCTCGTACATCCGCGGGATCGGCGCGACGGTCGAGTTCGCCGGCTTTCCCGGCAAGCTGCCGCGCGGGCTGGTGCTCGGCGAGCCGCGCGCCGCGGTCGCGAACAAGCTCGGCAAGCCGAGCTCGACGTACGAGGCCACCGACTCCTGGCGGTCCAAGGGCATCCAGCTGTCCTGCGGGTTCGCCGGCGGCAAGCTGGTCGAGCTGCGGATCGGCCGGAAAGACTAGCGGCCCGCCGCGGCGCGCTCCATCGTCGCGAGATCGAGCTTGCCCATCTTCATGACCGCCTCCATCACGCGCTTGGCGCGCGCGGGATCGTCCTTGCCGATCAGCTCGGCGATGTTCTTCGGGTTGACCTGCCAGGACACCCCGAACCTGTCCTTCAGCCAGCCGCATGGCCCGGGCTCGCCGCCGCCCGCGGTCAGCGCACTCCAGTAGTGATCGATCTCGGCCTGGCTGTCGCACTGCACCACCAGTGACACGCCGTCGGTGAACTGGAAGTGCGGCCCGCCGTTGAGCAGGACGTAGGTCTGCCCGAACAGCTCGAGCTCGACGATCATCACCGCGCCCGGCCGCGGCGCGATCGAGATCTCGGGATACGGCACGGTGCTCTTGATCCGCGCGCCCGGGAAGATCGAGCAGTAGAACTTCGCGGCCTCGTCCGCGCGGTCCTTGAAGGTCAGAAACGTGATGATGTTCGCCATGACGTGCTCCTTTGTTGCAACGACGTTCGAGCAAGCTGCGTTCCGACACCAGCCGGGTGGTTTCTCGAGCGCATCGAGGTGCCTAGCGCCTGGGCTTGGCGTCGAGGAACGGCACGATCGCCGCGATCAGCAGCGGCGACGTCAGGATGTCGTAGTGCGTGCAGTCGGGCAAGATCGCGAGCCGGTTCTTCGCGACGTGCTCGCGCATCCAGCCGGCGTCGCGCTGGCCGCCGCCGAGCAGCCGGTAGAACTCGACGACGTGGTCGAGCTTGTACGTGTCGCTGTCGCCGAACACGAGCAGGGTGTGTGCCGCGAGCTTGGCGACATCGCCGCGCCAGTCGAACGGGCTGCGAATGAGCGCGCCGAGCCGATCGAGCAGCCTCGGGAAGTCCTCGGGGTGCGGTGCGATCCGCGCGTAGCTCTGGTACAGCGGCGACGGTTTCATCATCTCGGCGAGGCCGGCGCCGACCCGGGCCTGCGCCTCGGCGACCTCGGGATAGAACGCGTCCTGCGACGGGCACGCCGAGACCAGCACCAGCCTGCGCACCGAGCGCGGGTGCTGGAGCGCGAGCCGGAGCGCGACGCCGGCGCCGAGCGAGTAGCCCATCGCATCGACCTCGCGATGACCGAGCCTGTCGAGGATCACCGCCAGGTCGTCGCCCATGTCGACAAAGCTCATCTCGCGCGTGCCCAGAGCCGTGCGGCCGTGGCCGTGCAGGTCGACCGCGATCACCTGGCGGTGCGCGGCGAGCGCCGGCAACACCGGGCCTAGCATCTCGATCGAGCCGAGCCCGCCGTGGAGCAGCAGCAGCGGCGCTCCCTCGCCGTGGATCTCGCAGTAGTAGTCGAGGCCGTTCACGGGGACGTGGCTGGGCTCCATGCTGCAAGGACGATCGCACGGCGCCCGTCCCGACATCGTCAACTGCCGGGGATCTCAGCGCACGACGAACGGAACCACGCTCCGGAGCTTCAGGTCGCGGCGCTCGGAGGCGACGTCGTCGTCCACCGTGATCAGGTACTTGGTGGCGACGTGGTCGATGTTGCTCATCTTCGAGTTCACGAACACGAACGCCGAGTAGCTGCTCGTGCTGTCGGCGCAGCCGTCGCGGTCGTGGAAGGTCTGCACCCAGTCGCCGAGCACGACCTCGGCGAACGTCGGATCCTTGACGAACCTGGCCCGCGCTTCGGCGAGCGTGCGCGCCAGCCTGGACTTGGGGTCGGCGCGCATCGCCGCGATGAACTGATCGAAGCCGGCCTGGTCGGCGTTCGCGCCGTTGCTGCAGCGATCGGCGTACATGATCTCGCCGGCGTCGTGGCCGGCCATGACCAGCTCGCCGAGCTTGGGGCCGGCGTGCGCGGAGGCGGTGAGCAGCACGAGGGTGACGAGCGGGCGAGGCGACATGGCGATCGAACGCTGGG
>Ga0335081_10010653_pt1 | contig 14872 bp, 12 predicted proteins | sample Lox_Sample_35_FD_206713 | JGI IMG/M metagenome (GOLD analysis project Ga0335081, IMG submission 206713) | Soil microbial communities from Loxahatchee National Wildlife Refuge, Florida, United States - Lox_Sample_3.5 | ecosystem: Environmental > Terrestrial > Soil > Wetlands | place: USA... | reverse complement strand
CGGCGCAGCTGATGTCGAGCTCCGGATGCGCGGCGGCGTAGGCGGCGACCTGTTCGGCCACCCGGTCCGGCAGCACGCCGGGGAACAGGAAGTACCTGGCCACCACGATGCGCCGCGCCCCGAGCAGGCGGCACCGTTCCAGGCCCTCGGTCACGCCGGGCCGGGCCAGCGAGACGAAGGCGGTCTCGGCCAGCGGGTAGTCCCGGCCCTCCCACAGCAGCCGCGCGGTCTTGACCACGTCCGCGTTGGCGTCCGGGTCGGTGGAGCCGCGGCCGACGACGAGGACGGCGGGCGAGGTGTCGCCGGCGACGGCGGCGATGCGCGCCGCGAGCAGGTCGATCAGCGCCGGGTGCGGGCCGAGGGGCCGGCCGTAGCTGAAGCTCACGCCGGGACGGCGGGCCTGCTCGCGGGCCAGCGCGGCGGGGATGTCCCCCTTGGCGTGCCCGGCGGCGGACAGCATCAGCGGCACCGCGACCAGGCGGGCGGGCGAGGTGCGGGTGAGAAGGCCTACGGCGTCCCGCAGCGGCGGCGGGGACAGCTCGATGAAACCGCCCGCCACCCGCGTGCCGTCGGCGGCGGCCAGCTTGCCGACCCGCGCGGTCAGCGCGGCGAAGGCGTCGACCCCAGCCTGGTCGGTGGTGCCGTGCGCGGCGAGCAGGAGCGGAGGGGCGGTCATGAGGCTTCCTTCGCGGATTTCCTGGCTATCCGCAGCAGGGCGTTGAACGCCGCGACCGCCACCGCGGACCCGCCCTTCTCCGAGATGTTGCTCAACGCCGGCAGGCCGCTGGCCCGCAGGCTGTCCTTGGCCTCCGCCGCGCCGACGAACCCGACCGGGACGCCGATGACCAGGGCGGGCTCGACCTGCCGGCTGATGATCTCGGTCAGGGCGGTCGGCGCGCAGCCCACCAGCCAGACCGCGCCGGGCCCGGCCTCGCCGTGCGCCAGCCGGACCGCGGCCGCGCTGAGCGTGAGGTTCGCGGTGCGCGCCAGCCGGGCGCACAGCGAGTCGCCGATCTTGCAGATGACCGGGTACCCGGTGATTCCGGCGGCGACCATGGCCACGTCCGCGACCACCGGCGCGTCGCGGCGCAGCGCCGCCACCCCCGCGGCCAGCGCCATCTCGTCGCAGACCAGGTCGGTGACGTAGTCGAAGTCGGCGGTGGCGTGGATGATCCGCTCGGTCACCGCCCGGGTCAGCGGGGGCAGCGTGCTCAGGTCGATCCTGGACCGCATGATCCGGTACGACTCTGCTTCTATCGGGTGGGGCTCGATAGGGTGCACCTCGGTCATAGCACCATCTCTATCGCGTCGGCCGGACAAACTTCGATGCACTCGCCGCATTGCGTGCAAAGCTCGCCGAGCACGATCAGGGTTCCGCCGCGCGGCCGGATCGCGTGCTGGGGACACGTCAGCAGGCACACACCGCAGCCTCGGCATTCCCTGGTGACGACGACGCTCATCAGCCGGCCCACGTGTAGTCGCGGGGCGTCACCATGCGCCCGGCCCGGACTCGGGTGCGGGACGAGCCGACGACGACCAGGGTGTGCATGTCCGCGACCGCCGGGTCGAACTCGGCCAGCGTGCTGAGCGACGCGGACTGCCCGGGCCGGCTGGCGTCCCGGACCCAGCCGACCGGCGTGCCCGGCGGCCGGTGCGCGGCCAGCAGCTCGAGCGCCCGGCGCAGCTGCCAGTCCCGTTTCCGGCTGGCCGGGTTGTAGAAGCAGGTCACCAGGTCCCCCTGTGCCGCGGCGGTGACCCGCCGCTCGATCACCGGCCAGGCCGTGTGCAGGTCGGACAGCGAGATCATGACGTGGTCGTGGCCGAGCGGCGCGCCGAGCACCGCGGCGCTGGCCAGCGCCGCCGTCACCCCGGGCACCACGGTCACGTCGATCTCGTCACCGGCCAGCTCCAGCGCCGGGCTGCCCATCGCGTAGACGCCCGCGTCGCCGGACCCGATCAGCGCCACCGCCCGCCCGGCCCGGGCCTGCGCCACCGCCTCGGCGGCCCGCTGCTGCTCCGCGCCCAGGCCGCTGGCCAGCACCGTCGTCCCCGGCCGCAGCAGGCCGGCGACCTGCTCCAGGTAGGCGTCGAGCCCGGCGACCACGGCGGCGCGGCGCAGCTCGGCTACCGCGCGGGGCGTCATCAGGTCCCGGGCGCCCGGCCCGATTCCGATCACCGCCAGCCGGCCCCGCGGCCGGACCCGGGACACCGCGACCGTGGCGTGCGCGCTGGCCCGCTTGGCGGCCAGCAGCACCGACCCCGGTTCGATCAGCGCCGCCGCCTCGGCCACGCTTGGCGTCCCGGCCGCGCGCCGCACCACCTCGCTCGGGTTGGGCACCGGTACCGCGGCGAGCCGGCTGGCCGGGAAGGTGACCACCGGCCAGCCGCGTCCGGCGGCCGCGGCCAGCAAGCCGGGCTCGTCCGCCTTCAGATCCGCGGTGCCGAGATGCCGAACGGACCTGGGTGATACGCCCAGCTCACGCAGCGTGTCGTCGATGAGCTGGCCGATCTCGTCCGCGGCAGCGCCCTTGCTCGCGCCCACGCCGACACGCAGCGACGGAGGGCGGTACACCACGGCCCGTTCGGTCCTGTCGATCTTCTGGTCGGTCACCACGACGGCGGGGACGCCTGGTTCCGGGCGGCCTGTGCGCACGACGTTGGGCGGCAGCGGGGGGAGGGGCCATTCGGCGTCGGTGCTGAGCGTGACCCGGTCGCCGGACAGGATGGCGCTGCCCACCGCGGCCAGGTCGCTGCCCGGCTCGATGGTGAAGCCCAGGTCGGCGCCGAACTCGTCGAGCCCCGCGCTCCCGGCGGCGTCGCTGGCGGTGGTGACGACGGCTTCGGCGCCCAGGGTGGCGGCGACCCGGCGGGCCAGGTCGTTGCCGCCGCGCTGGTGCGCGCCGAGCACCGGGACCGCGTAGCGCAGCGCCTCGTCGACGCAGACCACGGCGGGATCGTCGTGCTTGCCGGCCAGCAGCGGGGCGATCAGCCGGACCGTCGCGCCGACGGCGAGGAAGCTCACGACGGCGTCGCACTCTTTGAACGCCCTGGGCAGTGCCTCGGCCGCGGGACCGTGGTAGCGGCGGGCGCCCGGCCAGGCTCTTTCGAGTCGTTCCGCGGCGGCGTGGCCCGCCCTGGTCACGCTGACCAGGCCGATCACCGCTGGCCCCAGAGAACGAAGACGGGGTTCTGGGCGGCCAGGCGGAGCTGGCCGCCGGGCAGCGGGGCGAGCCGGGACGCCTGGAGCTGGACGCCGTCGGCCCGGTAGCCCTGCCCGGCGAGCAGGGCCGCGGTCTCGCCGACCCGTGCGACCGCGGCCAGCGTGACCACGACCGTCCGCGGGCTCGCGAGCCGGATCGCGGCGGCCAGGACGGTGTGGTCGCCGCCGCCGGCGAAGACAGCGTCGGCGGGCGGCAGGCCGGGCAGCGCCTCGGGGGCGCGGCCCTGGTGGACCCGCAGGCAGACGTGGTGACGTTCGGCGTTGCGGCGGATCTTGTCGCACTGGGCGGGGTCCGACTCGACCGCGATCACGTAAGCGCCGAACCGCGCGCACTCCACCGCCACCGAACCCGACCCCGCGCCCACGTCCCAGATCGTCCGGCCCGGGGCCGGGCCGAGCCGGGCCAGCACGAGCGCGCGGACCTCGGGCTTGGTGATCATCGAGTCGCGGTGCTCGAACGCGTCCTCGGGCAGGGCCCAGCCGTCCGGGGCGCCCGGGTGGCCGGCCAGCCAGCGCGGCGGGCCCGGTGTGTCGTCCTGGTCGAGGCTGATGAGGATGTTGGGGTCGGCGAGGCCGGTTTCTCCGGACAGGACGCAGACTTTCTCCTCGGGGGTGCCGAGGAGCTCGACCACGTAGACGCGCTTTCCGGCCGCGAAAAGCTCCCGGGCCAGCGCGGACGCGGTGCCCGGCGCGGTCAGGATGGCGGTCTTGGGATGGGCGAGCGCGGCGGCGAGGGCCCGGTGCGGATCCCGGCCGTGGGCCGAGACGACCAGGGCGTCGTCCCAGTCCAGGCCGATCCTCGCGAAGGCCTCCGCGACCGAGGAGACGGCCGGGATGACTCGCGGCGTGATCCCGCGGGCACGCAGCGCGCGGACGATGCCGAAGAAGCCCGGGTCGCCGGAGGCGAGTACCACGGTGGGAGTTGTGGTCTGGCTAAGGGTATCGAGGGCCTCGTCGAGGTGCTTGAGCTCGATGAGTTCCTTGCCGTCCGGGACCAGCCGCAGGTGCCGAGGCGCGCCGACGACGGCGCGGGCGGCGGCGAGGGCGGCGGCGGCCTCGGGGGCGAACGGGCGGCCGTCGCAGCCGATGACGGTGACCTGGGGATTCACGCTCTGCTCGGTCATGCCGCGGTTGTTCATGCCGAGGCCTCGGCGATCTTGGCCTGGCCGGTGAAGTCGACCATGATGACGCGGATCCGCGGGGGCTGCGTTTGCGGGCCGGCTGCCTCGGCGCTGAACCGGCTCAGCACGCGGGCGGCGCGGGCGCACAGCTCGCGGCCCGCCTCGGGGAGCAAGCCGGCCTGGTCCCAGAGTTCGGCCGCGTGCCGGGCGGTGTTGGCCGTGCCGACGCTGTCGGCCAGGTCTTCGGGGCCGCCGACGGCTCTCGTGATGTCTTCCAGCAGGGCCAGGTCCACCTTGGACCGGGTGTAGTGGGTCATCAGCACGCCCGCGGCCAGCTTGGTGAGCTTGCCCGCCATGCCCGCGAAGATGACGCGGCTGAGGTGGTGCTCGACCGCTTTGCGCAATGCCGCGCCGGTGAAGTCGCCCACCTCCACGAAGCACACCTCGGGCAGTTCCGGCAGCAGCTTCATGGCGCCCTTCTCGGTGCGGCCGCCGGTGCACAGCACCACCGTGTCCTCGCGCTGGGCGGCCAGCACCGAGATCGCCTGCTCCACGCTGGCCCGCCAGGACGCGGTGGAGAACGGCCGCACGATGCCGGTGGTGCCGAGGATCGAGATCCCGCCGATGATACCGAGCCTGGCGTTGGTGGTCTTGCGGGCCATCCGCTCGCCGTCCGGGACCGAGATGATGACCGTGACGCCCTTCGTGCCCAGTTCGACGGCCTCGCCCACGGCCTGGGTGATCATGGCGCGGGGCACCGGGTTGATGGCGGGGCCGCCCAGCTCGAGGCCGAGGCCCGGCTTGGTGACCACCCCCACGCCCACGCCGCCGTCCAGCTCGAGGCCCGGCTCGTCACGCCAGCGCACGGTGGCGGTCAGCCGCGCGCCGTGGGTCACGTCGGGGTCGTCGCCGGCGTCCTTGACCACGACGGCCTCGGCTTCCTGGCCTGGTATGAGGGTGCATTCGCCCACCTCGAAGCGGACCCTTCGGCCGTCCGGCAGGCCGACCTCCACGGTGTCCTGCATCTCGCCGGTGTCCAGCGCGGTGGCGGCCGCCTTGGCCGCGGCGGATGCGCAGGTCCCGGTGGTCCAGCCGGTGCGCAGCGCCTGCTTCCGCACCTTCGCCGTCCGGGGCAGGTCGGGCTCGCGCAGTTCGGGATCGCCGGTCACGAGCGGTCCCGTTCCCGGAGCTGCCGCCTGGCCTGGGGTTCGGCCTTCCGGTACCCGTGGAAGTGGCCGGGATGGTACAGGTGCGAGCGGCTGCCCGTTGTCGCCAGGGCCGGGCCGACCAGCACCAGCGTGTGCTTCCAGAGCTTGCGTTCCTTGATGGCGGCGGCCAGGTTGTCCAGGGCGGTGTGAATGATCAGCTCGTCCGGCCAGGTCACCTGGTGGGCGACCACGCACGGGGTGTCGTTGGGGTAGCCGCCTGCCAGGAGTTCCTCCTGCAGCTGGCCGGACCGGGCGGCCGACAGGAACAGCGCCATCGTGGTGCCATGCCGGGCGAACTCCCGTACCTGCTCTCCCGGGGGCATCGGCGTCTTGCCGCCGCCCAGCCGGGTCAGGATCACCGACTGGGCGACCTCCGGGATGGTCAGCTCGCGTTCGATCCGGGCGGCCACCGCCGTGAAGCTGGACACCCCGGGCACGATCTCGGTGTCCAGGGCGAGTTCGCGGCACCGCTCGAGCTGCTCCTGGACGGCGCCCCAGAGCGACGGGTCGCCGGAGTGGACCCGGGCGACGGCCAGCTTGTCCCGCGCCGCGCGCTGGTAGTAGGGCAGCACGCCCTCCATCGGCAGCTGCGCCGAATCGACGATCTCCGCGTCCGCGCGGGCATGGGCCAGGACACGCTGGTCGACCAGGCTCGACGCCCAGATGACGATGTCGGCGGTGGCGATGGCGCGCGCGCCGCGCTCGGTCAGCAGGTCCGGCGCGCCCGGCCCCGCCCCCACGAACACCACGCGTCCCACTGAGCGGCTGTCGTCACGGGCGAGGGTCGCTTGCGCTTCACGGGAGCCCGCAGCCAGGCCGCGGCCGATACCCGCGGCCCGGTGAGCCGGGACGATCAGCGTGGACAAATACGGAATATCCGGAATGTCCGCTTTGGAGGACGCGGGGAATCCAGCAGAAAGTGACTCTCTGCCGGATCTATCCGGTAGAGAGTCAGTTTCATCGAATTCGAGGGCGGGCGCGGGGGGGAGGAGATGCGCGGGCTGGGCAGGGTGCGGAGGCGGGGTGAGCAGGACCTCGGCCGCGGGGGCGATGAGCTCGCCTTCCAGGCCCAGGCGCGCGCCGATGACGGCGGCGTCCAGGCGGCCGGCCGCCTGGAGGCGGTCGGCTAGGACGGCGGGCGCCGGGCTGGCGGCGGCGCCGACCTTGTAGCCGACGACGCTGCCGCCGCGGGCCAGCGCCTGGTCCAGGGCGCCGACTCCCCCGTTGAGCGGGACGAGCGTGACCGGTTCGGTGCCCTCGGCCAGCGATAGGCCGGCCCGGGAGGCCAGGTCCTGCATGGCGGTGATGCCCGCCACCGTCTCCACCGTCACCTCGGGGACGAGTTCGCGTACGGACTGGGCCAGGTAGCTGAAGGTCGAGTAGAGGTTCGGGTCGCCGAGGGTGCCGAACGCGACCGTGGCGGCACCCGCGGCGAACTCCTCCGCCACGGCGGCCGCGGCCGCCTGCCAGGCCGCGGCCCGCCGCGGGGTTACGCCGCCGGTCTCGTTCAGCGCGAACTCCAGCCGCCGGACCCGGTCCGCGGCGACGTAGGCGCGGATGATGGTCTCCGCTCGTCCGGGCTCCGCGCCGGCGGCCAGCACGGGGGCCAGCACGGGGACCAGCACCACGTCGGCCTCGCGGAGCACCCGGACGGCCTTGACCGTGACCAGTTCCGGGTCGCCGGGCCCGACGCCGACCCCGATCAGCCGGCTCATGGGGCGGGCACCTTGGCGCAGGCGGCGGTGAACCTGGCCGCCGTGGCCGGGTGGCCGACCCAGTGGGTGTGCAGGTAGGAGGCGATGACCGAGCCGGCGACGTGGCCTTCGACGGTGCCGGGACCGAACTCCCAGGCGGGCTGCTCCCCGGCCGCGGGGACGGCGGCGGTGCGGTGGAACTCGTGACCGCGCAGCACGTCACCCGCCCGGGCCAGCACCGAATCCGTCGCGGCCACCGCCTGCCGGTAGCCGAGGGTCAGCCCGGGCGTCATCGCGGCCCGCACGTCCAGGACCCCGCACATGGGCAGGTCGTCCAGCGTCCGGGCCAGGTAGAGCAGGCCCGCGCACTCGGCGGCGACCGGCGCGCCCCGGGCGGCCAGCGCGGCGACCTGCTTGCGCAGCCGCTCGGTGGCGGACAGGCCGGCCGCGTGCACCTCGGGGAAACCGCCGCCGAGGATGAGCCCGGCCGTCTGGCCGGGCAGGTCCTCGTCGCGCAGCGGGTCGAACAGGGCCACCCGGGCGCCGGCCGCCTCGAGCAGTTCGGCCTGCTCGGTGTAGCCGAACGTGAAGGCCGCGCCGCCGGCGAGGGCGACGACCGGTGCGAGGTGCGCGGGGCCGCGCTCGGCCGGGGGTTCCCAGGCCGGCCCGGGAAGGGCGGGGGCGCGCCTGGCCAGGGCCAGCAGGGCGCCGAGGTCACAATGGGCGGCGATCAGGTCGCCCATGGCCCGCACGGCCCGGCGGGCGGTCGCTTCGCGTTCGGCCGCCGGAACCAGCCCGAGGTGCCGGGACGGCGTCACGATTCCCCCGGTCCGCCTGATCGCGCCGTAGACCGGCAGGCCGGTCCCGGCCAGGGCGTCCCTGAGCAGCCGCTCGTGCCGATCCGACGCGACCTGGTTCAGGATGACGCCGGCCACCGGGGTCCGCGGGTCGAAGCCGGCGAAACCGGCCGCCAGCGCGGCCACCGAGCGCCCGGCCCGGGCCGCGTCCACCACCAGCACCACGGGCGCGCCGAGCAGCCGGGCCACGTGCGCGGTGGACCCGAAATCTGGGTCGGCAAGGGGGGTCTGGGGGGATGGGTCCCCCCAGTCGCGGGGGGCTCCGGGGGGTCGCCCCCCCGGGTCAGCACCGTCGAACAGGCCCATCACGCCCTCGATGACGGCGACCTGCGCTCCGGCCGCGCCGTGCCGGAACAGCGGCGCGATCAGGTCCTCGCCGCACAGGAAAGGGTCCAGATTCCGCGGCGGCCTGCCGGTGGCCAGGGCGTGGTACCCGGGATCGATGTAGTCCGGGCCGGCCTTGTGCCCGGAGACGGCGAGGCCCCGTGCCCGCAGCGCCGCCATCAGCCCGCAGGCGACGGTGGTCTTGCCGGAGCCGGACGCCGGGGCGGCGATGACCAGGCGCGGGAGGGCTACCATTCGATGCCCTTCTGGCCCTTCTGCCCGGCGTCCATCGGGTGCTTGACCTTGGTCATCTCCGTGACCAGGTCGGCGGCCGCGGTCAGCCTGGGATCGGCGTCCCGGCCGGTGATCACCACGTGCTGCTGGCCGGGCCGGGCGGCGAGCACGCCGATCACCTCGTCCACGTCCACCCAGCCCCACTTCATCGGGTAGGTGAACTCGTCCAGCACGTACAGCCGGTAGGTCTGCGCGGCCAGGTCGCGCTTGATCTGGGCCCAGCCCTCGGCGGCCTGCCCGGCCCTGTCATCGGCAGCATGCCCGCCGGCGTCGCGCTGGATCCAGGACCAGCCTTCGCCCATCTTGTGCCAGCTGACCGGGCCGCCTTGGCCGGTCTCGCCGAGCAGCCGGAGCGCCCGTTCCTCGCCGACCCGCCACTTCGCCGACTTGACGAACTGGAACACCCCGACCGGCCAGCCCTGGTTCCAGGCCCGCAGGGCCAGGCCGAACGCGGCGGTGGACTTCCCCTTGCCCGCGCCGGTGTGCACGATGACCAGCGGGCGGTTCCGCCGCTGCCGGGTGGTCAGGCCGTCGTCCGGGACGTGCTCGGGAGTCCCCTGCGGCATCAGGCCGCCCTGTTTCTTTCCGGCCCCCGGCCGAGCTGGCGGGCCAGGCCCGCCTCGAGTTCGTCCAGACGCAGCAGCGTCGCGCCGAGCTGAACCGCTAGCCGTTCGGCCAGGCCCAGCCGCAGGACCGAGGCTTCGCAGTCCACCACCACGCTCGCCGTCCCCCTCAGCATGGCCGCGGCCCGGGCCAGATCGGCGTCGCTGCCGCTGGTGGCGCGGCCGTCGGTGACCACGACCAGCAGGGCGCGGCGGCGGGGATCGCGCAGGCGTTCGGCGGCCAGGACCCGGGCGGCCCGGGCCAGGCCCGCGGCCAGCGGCGTCCGGCCGCCGGTGGCCAGGGCGGCCAGGCGGCGGGCGGCGGCCTCGACCGAGGAGGTGGGCGGCAGCGCGAGCTCGGCCCCGGCGCCGCGGAAGGTGACCAGGCCCACCTTGTCCCGGCGCTGGTAGGCATCGAGCAGCAAGGACAGCACGGCGCCCTTGACCGCGCGCATCCGCTGCCGCGCCGCCATCGACCCGCTGGCGTCCACGGCGAAGAGCACCAGGTTCCCCTCCCGGCCCTCGCGCACCGCCTCGCGCAGGTCGGCCGGTGCCACGCTCACCCGCCGGGCCGGGGCCGGCTGAGCGATGCGGGGGGCGGGGGCGTGCCGCCCGCGCAGCGCGGCGGCGCGGACGGTAGCGGGGAGATGCAGCACGAAGGGCCGGTCCTGCGGGAGGCGGGCGCCGACGGTACGGCCGAACGGGCCACGGGCCGCGGAGCGACGGCCCGGCGCGCCCTCGCCGACGCCCGGCACGGTGAGCAGCCGGGCCCGGAACGGGGCCGCGGGAGGGACCGGCGCGCTCGGCGGGACTTCGGCGGACTGGTGGGACTGGGACTGCTGGGACGATTGGGGTGTGCTGGCCTCGGGCAGGCCGCCGGGACCGCCAGCGGGGCCGTTGTCCGGGTCGTCCGGGTCGTCGGGGTCGGTGGAGCCGGGCGGTCCGGGGCCGGGATCGGGCTCGGAGCTGGCTTTCCGCAGGGCCTCGTCGAGGGCCTGCTCGTCCAGCCCGGGCGCGTCGAACGGGTCACGGCGGCGGCGGTGCGGCAGGGCCAGCCGGGCCGCGGTGCGGATGTCCTCCTCGGTCACCGCGTCGCGGCCGTTCCAGGCGGCCAGGGCGATCGCGGTCCGGGCGGTGACCAGGTCGGCGCGCATGCCGTCCACGCCGAACGCGCCGCACACCGCGCAGATCTGGCGCAGCGCGGCATCCGGCAGGTCGACGCCGGGGAGGCGGTCACGGGCCGCGGCGACCTGTCCGGCCAGGGCTTCGGTGGCGGCGGAGAAGCGGGTGTTGAAACCGGCCGGGTCGGCGTCGAAGGCGAGCCTGCGGCGTACCACCTCGGCCCGTTCGGCTGGCTCCTGGCTGGCCGTGGCCTGCACGGTCAGCCCGAACCTGTCGAGCAGCTGCGGGCGCAGCTCGCCTTCCTCCGGGTTCATGGTGCCGACTAGCAGGAAGCGCGAGGCGTGCCGGACCGAGACGCCCTCGCGCTCCACGTAGTTCACGCCCAGCGCGGCCGCGTCGAGCAGCAGGTCGACGAGGTGGTCGTGGAGCAGGTTGACCTCGTCCACGTAGAGCACCCCGCGGTGCGCCGCGGCCAGCAGCCCGGGCTGGAAGGCGGTGGTGCCCGCGGTCAGCACGCGCTCGATGTCCAGCGAGCCGGTCAGCCGGTCCTCGGTGGCCCCCACCGGGAGCTCGGCCAGCGTGACCGGGCGGAGCTCGGGTGCCGAAGGGTTGACGTCGCCGTGTGGGCCAGCTGGGCAGGCGGGATCGGGGGCCGCGGGGTCGCACGAGTACGGGCAGCCGGGGACCACCGGCACCGGCGGCAGCAGCGCGGCCAGGCCACGGACCATGGTCGACTTCGCGGTGCCTTTCTCGCCCCGGACCAGGACCCCGCCGATGGCCGGCGACACCGCGTTGAGCAGCAGCGCCAGCTTCAGGTCCGCCATCCCGACGATGCCGGCGAACGGGTAGGCGCTCTGCTGATCATTACCGGCCGCCATCGCCATCCGAGCCAGTCCTTCCCGGGTTTCCTCGCCCGACGTGGAGGAACTCAACGGCAGCCGGAGTCTCTGGCTCCCGGTCAAGACGGCGACCTCGCAGGCCACCTCCCGGTCACAGTTGCGGGACAGCCCCGGATTCGAACCGGCGTTCCTCCGCATCGCTACCTCAGCACAGCATCGCACACTGGCCGGCCGCGGTGCCGGATAGGTGCGGCTTACCCCGCCGGGTACACTGACGCGGACCCAAGAGGTCCGCCTGGGGCGCATGTTGCCAGCCATTCGGCAGGTAACTCTCAGCTCGCGCGGGTAGCGTGATCGCACGGCGACACAGCATGCCAGGGGCCTGGCGAGATGACATGTCCCTACATGTGACAGATATCTCTAACGCTGAACGGAGCATGCATGGCGAATCGTTCCCGCGTCCTGGTGACCGGCGGCGCCGGGTTCATCGGACGCAGAGTGGTCCGCGCATTGCTAGCCGAGGGGCACGAGGTTACAGTGGCCGACCTGCGGGCCTTCCCCGACACGGCGGTGCGTTCCGTCATCGGCGACCTGTGCGACGCGGACGTGCCCGCGCGGGCCGTGCGGCCGGGGACCGATGTGATCATGCACCTGGCCGCCATCACCTCGGTGCTGGCTTCGGTGCAGGACCCGGTCAGTGCCCACCGGCTCAACGTGGACGCCACCGCCCGGCTGCTCGAGCTGGCCCGCGAGAACGAGGTGGGGACCTTCCTGCTCGCCTCGACCAACGCGGTCGTCGGCAGCGGCAGCGCTCCGGGCGAGATCATCAGCGAGCGGACCGTGCTCCGTCCGCTGACTCCGTACGGCGCCACCAAGGCGGCGGCCGAGATGCTGCTCGGCAGCTATGCCAGCTGTTACGGCATCACCGGCGCGGCGCTGAGGTTCTCCAACGTGTACGGCCCGGGGATGGGCGAGAAGGACAGCTTCATCCCCCGGCTGATGCGGGCGGCCCGCGACGGCGAGGGCGTCCAGGTCCGCGGGGACGGCAGCATGCTCCGCGACGTGGTGCACGTGGACGACGTCGTCCAGGGCGTCCTGGCCGCCTGGCGGGGCGGGCACAACGGCCCGCTCATCCTCGGCTCGGGCCGTTCGGTCACGGTGAACGAGATGGTGGCCACGGCCCGCAAGGTCACCGGAGCGCTCATCCCGGCGGAGCGGGTGCCGGTCGGCCACGGCGAGATGCCGGCCGTGGTGCTGGACATCTCGGTGGCGAAGGCGCTCGGCTACCGGCCCGCGTTCGACCTGGAGACCGGAATGGCGACGGTATGGCCTGACTTCGCGCCGGAAGGAGTGCACTCGTGATCTACCGGAACCCGGAAGACCAGGCGGTGGACGACGCCGCCATCAAGACGCTGACTGACGCCTGCGGCGAGCGCGTGACCGGCCTGCCGCCGGTCGCGATCGTGATCGCCGCCTACAACGAGGCCGGTGCCATCGGCCCGGTGGTCAAGGCGCTGCCCGCGCAGGTGTGCGGGCTGGACACGGCGGCGATCGTGGTCGCCGACGGCTGCGCCGACAGCACCGCGGCCGAGGCCGCCGCGGCCGGCGCCATGGTCTGCGACGTGCCGGTCAACCGCGGCCAGGGCGCCGCGCTGCGGCTCGGCTACCGGATCGCCCGGGAGGGCGGTGCCGCCTACATCATCACCACCGACGCCGACGGCCAGTACAACCCGGCCGAGATGCAGGCCGTGCTGGCGCCGGTGGTGGCCGGCGAGGCGGACTTCGTGACCGGCTCCCGGCGGCTCGGCAGCCAGGAGACCAAGGACATGATCCGCCGCGCCGGGGTCAGGTTCTTCGCCGGCACGATCAGCCTGCTGACCGGGCAGAAGATCAGCGACACGACGTTCGGCCTGCGGGCCATGCGAGCCGAGGTCACCGGCGCCGTCCAGCTCTACCAGCCGCAGTACCAGGCGTCCGAGCTGCTGATCGGCGTCATCGCCCACGGCTACAAGGTGACCGAGGTGCCCGCGACCATCCACCGGCGGCGGGTGGGTGAGAGCAAGAAGGGCCAGAACCCCCTGTACCAGCTGCACATCCCGGGGGTGAACAACTTCTTCTACGGGCTGCGCTTCGCCCGGGTGGCCTACGGCACCTGGTGGCGCGAGCGTCAGCGCTCGAGGTCCTCGTCGTCCTCGTCGTCCTCGTCTTCGCGGTCGGACTCGGTGGCCCGGGCGAAAGGCTCGGGGCCGGGGTCGGTCGACGCGAGCGCCTCCTCGGCGGCACCAGGCGGGTCCCGGACGACCGACGCGGCGAAGAGGACGTAGTGGAAGAACAGGAAGCGCAGCAGGAACGTGCCCACGTTGGCCACGCCGTAGACGGCGTCGACGAACAGCACGCGCTCGGCCCCGGTCAGGCCCATCCAGCTCGCCGCGTGGTAGCCGAACTTGGTCGCCACCGTCAGGATCGCCACGACCATCGCGGAGACCACCCAGAACGGCAGCGTCTCCTTGAGCAGGCTCGGGCGGCCCTTCCGCTTCCACGCCCAGCGGCTGAGCACGTAGCTCACCAGGGCCCCGGAGAACCAGCTGATCAGGCTGGCCCAGGTGGCGGTCAGGTCCAGCGGCCCGGCGCAGATCGTGAGCACCACCTCGGTGGTGGCGAACGCCGCGATGGCCGCGACGGTGAAGCGACCGAAGCGGATGCCGAGCTTGCTGCGCGCCTTCCGCGTCAGCGTGTCGCTGATCCGGTTGGTTACCAGAGCCATCAATGTCCTAGGTTAGCTAGCCGACCATGAAACATATGAAGCAGGTCCACACTACGCAAACCGCGCAGGCTGGAGGGGCTACCCCGGAAAAGCCGCGCCATGCGGTCTTTCGGCATCCGCACTCAGGGCACGTTACCGCCATCGCGGCGCATCCCGCGGGGTGGCGGCGAAAAGTCAGGCCGATCACGACGGACAACGGAGAGGCTGGGACCGGACCATGAGGATCTTGGTGCTGGGCGGGGACGGGTACCTGGGCTGGCCCACGGCGCTGCACCTGTCGCAGGCCGGCCACGAGGTGGCGGTGGCCGACAACTTCGTCCGCAGGCACTATGACGACGAGCTCGGGGTCGAGTCGCTGGTGCCGATCGAGCCGCTGCGGACCCGGATCGCGGTCTGGCAGGAGCTGACCGGCTTCACGATCGGCATGTACGTGGGCGACCTGACCGACGCCATGTTCACCTATCACATCATCGAGGACTTCGGGCCCGAGGCGATCGTGCACTACGCCGAGCAGCGGGCCGCGCCGTACTCGATGATCGACCGCAGGCACGCGGTCTACACCCAGCAGAACAACGTGGTGGGCACGCTCAACGTGCTCTATGCCATCGCCGAGACCAACCCGGACATCCACCTGGTCAAGCTGGGCACGATGGGCGTGTACGGCACGCCCAACATCGACATCGAGGAAGGCTGGCTCGAACTCGAGCACAACGGCCGCCTGGACCGGGTGCTCTACCCCAAGCGGCCCGGCTCGTTCTACCACCTGTCCAAGGTGCACGACAGCTACAACATGGAGTTCGCCTGCCGGATCTGGGACCTGCGGGCCA
>Ga0335081_10010652_pt1 | contig 14873 bp, 11 predicted proteins | sample Lox_Sample_35_FD_206713 | JGI IMG/M metagenome (GOLD analysis project Ga0335081, IMG submission 206713) | Soil microbial communities from Loxahatchee National Wildlife Refuge, Florida, United States - Lox_Sample_3.5 | ecosystem: Environmental > Terrestrial > Soil > Wetlands | place: USA... | reverse complement strand
GCCGAAGTCCTTGACGCGGAACTTCCAGAGGCACTCGGGCATCAGCTCCTCCCAGGCGACCTCCTCGATCTCCTCGATCTGCGTCGTCTCGAGCGCGGCCGCGCCGCCGACGATCGCGAAATAGACCATCCCGAGCCGCTGCATCGGCTCGATCGCCTCGTCGGGGAAGCCGCCCTTGCCGCAGATCGCGCGCACGCCGTACTGCGCACCCAGCGGCTCCGTGAAGCGCACCATGCGCGCGCTGGTCGTCGTGCCGATGCAGATCTTCTCGTACTTTCCGTCGGCGATCTTGCGGACGTTCGGCGCGGTGTGCAGCAGGAAGGCGCCGCGCAGGTCCATCGGCGGCTCCATGCCCTGGTCGAAGATGCGGATCTGCGTGCGGTCGCGGATCCCGATGATGTGACCCTGCACGGTGACCTCGTCGCCCGCCCGCAGCTTCAGGATCTCTGCGGGATCGGTGATCGGGAACGTGACCTCGTGGACTGCCATCACGCCTCCCGGTCGTACTCGATGTCGCCGGTCGGGCTGATGTGGGCGGAGGCCCGGCGCGCGGCCCAGCACTGGTAGTTGACGGCTACGGGGTTGAGCGTCATGTGCGTGTCCGCGTGCTCGATGTGGCACTGCAGCACGGTCACGTCGCCGCCGAGGCCCATCGGGCCGATCCCGGTTTCGTTGAGCAGGCCGAACAGCTCGTCCTCGAGCTCGGCGACGATCGGATCGGGGTTGCGCGTTCCGATCGGGCGCATGATCGCCTCCTTCGCGAGATGCATCGCGTAGTCGGCGGAGCCGCCGATCCCGATACCGACGATGCCGGGCGGGCACGGCTTGCCGCCTGCGCCGACGATCGACTCGAGCACGAACTGCTTGATCCCCTTCACGCCGTCTGCGGGGACACACATCTTGAGAAAGCTCATGTTCTCGCTGCCCGATCCCTTGGGCACGCACTTGACGTCGAGCCCGTCCCAGTCGGGGACGAAGTCCCAGTGCACGATCGGAAGGCGGTAGCCGATGTTCGGGCCGGTGTTCTCGCGCGTGATCGTGTGCACGGCATTCGAGCGGAGCGGGTGCTCCACCGTCGCGCGCGCGGTCCCGTCTCTCAGCCCCTCGTAGATCCGCGCCGGATGGAGCGGGAAGCTCTCGCCGACCCGCGCGTGGTACACGGCGATGCCGGTGTCCTGGCAGACGAGGTTCTTCTCGCTGTCGGCGATGCTCACGTTGCGGTGGATCACGTCGAGGACGCGGCGGCCCGGGACCGACGTTTCGCGGTCGCGCGCTGCTGCCAGGGCGTCGCGGAGGTCCTGCGGGATGTCCTTGAGCGCCCAAACGTAGAGGTGGGCGGCGGCGTCCTCGACGGCGTGCTGCAGGTCGGTGGCCGTATCGATGCTCACTTCGCGGCCTCCACGGCTGCCTTGCCCGCGCGCTGCCCGAAGACGACACACTCGAGCAGGCTGTTGCCCATCATCCGGTTGCGACCGTGCGTTCCTCCCGCGATCTCGCCGCAGGCGTAGAGGCCTTCGACCGTCGTCGCGGCGTTCGTGTCGATCACGAGGCCGCCGTTCTGGTAGTGGAGCACCGGGTAGGTGAGGATGCGCTCGCGCAGCGGGTCGATACCGGCGCCGCGATACCGCCGCAGCATGTACGGCAGCGACACCTCGGCGTCGTCGGGCGCAATCCGCGTCGTGTCGAGGTAGACGGCAGGCCGCCCGTCCGGCGTGGTGACGCCCCGGCCGGCCTCGACCTCGTCGAAGATCGCCTGGCTGACCGCATCGCGCGGGCCGAGCGAGTCGGTGAACTCATCGCCCTCCGCGTTGAGGAGCACCGCGCCGTAGGCGCGCGTCGTCTCCGGGATCGAGTAGCCCTGCATGTTCGCGGGCCAGGCGCCGCCGTTCGGGTGGTACTGCAGCGCGTCGAGGTCGCGCGATTCCGCGCCGAGCGAGAGCGCGAGCTGCGTCACCTCGCCGGTCGCATTCGGGTGGTTCGTCGACAGCTCGCCGCGGCGCTCGGCCTCCGCGTAGCAGCGGCCCCCGGCGGCCAGCACGACGGTGCCCGCGTCGACGAGGTGGTCACCGCAGGTCGCGCGCCAGCCGCTCTGCGTCTCGGCGAGCTCCCTGAGCGGGGCGTTCGTGAACGACGTCCCCGTGCCGGCCTCCCACGCCTCGCGGAGCTGCTTCGTGATCGCGTGCCCCGTGCGGTCGCCGACCTGGAGCAGCCGCTTGCGCGTCGCTCCACCGCAGCGCGCGAGGCGGTAGCCGCCGTTCGAGCGCGTGAACTCGACGCCGAGCGACTCGAGCCAGCGGATCGCGCCAGGCGCCTCGCCGGTCAGCACCTCGACGAGCTGCGGGTTCGCGGTCTCGTGCGAGGAGGCGAGGACGTCGGCGGCGTGCTGTTCAGGGGAGTCGTCGTCGTCGAAGGCCGCCTGGATGCCGCCCTGCGCCTTCGACGAGTTGTTGGCCTGCAGCGAGCCCTTGGTGGCGAGAGCGACGCGCGCGCCGGCCCGCTCCGCCGACACGGCGGCAGCGAGGCCCGAGGCGCCGCTCCCGATCACGAGCACGTCGAATGCGGGGACGCCGGCCTCCACGGCCCACACCATACCTGAGATTAGCGCTGCTTATGACTTGTTCACTGCTCGAGTGAGCAAGGAACGGCGTGGTGCCCGGCATCTCGGGGCCAGGCACCACGCACGTCGAACCTCAGTCGACCGGCACGGGCTGGGCGCGCGGCGGGGCCTCGCCGCCGAAGCGCGGCAGCCACTCGAGCGACCGCGGCAGGTACCAGTTCCAGTCGCCGAGCAGCTTCATCACCGACGGCAGCAGCACCGCCCGGACGATCGTCGCGTCGATCAGGATCGCCGCAGCGAGGCCGAAGCCCATCTGCTTGATGTCGATCTCCTGGAGCGTCATGAAGATCGCGAACACGGCGACCATCACGAACGCGGCACTCGTCACCGTCGAGGCCGTCCGCTTGATGCCGGTCGCGACGGCCTCGTCGGTCGGCATCCCGCCGTCGACGAGCTCCTTGATCCGGCTGAGGATGAACACGTGGTAGTCCATCGAGAGCCCGAACAGGATCACGAACATGAACAGCGGCAGCCATGACGCGATCGCGCCGTTCGAGTGGAAGCCGAGCAGCCCTTCGGCCCACGTGTGCTGGAAGACGAGCACGAGCAGGCCGTAGGCGGCACCGACCGAGAGCAGGTTGAGCAGGACGGCCTTGATCGGGATCACGATCGACCGGAACGTCACGAGCAGCAGCACGAAGCAGAGCGCGAGCACGAACGCGAACACGATCGGTGCATGGCTCTTCATCTGCGTGTTGAAGTCGTGCGTGCCCGCGGTCTCACCGGTCACGGGCGCGACGACACCCGGCACCGAGCCGATCGTCGCCGGGATCACGTCCTTGCGCAGCGTCTGCAGCGCCGCGACCGACGCGCCGTTGTCACCGTTCCCCTGCAGCGGGATCGACACCACCTCGACCGTCTTTGCCGGGTTGACCTTCGTCTCGATCGGCGTCGACATCTCGCCGGTGGCGAGCGCTTGCCTCTTCAACTCGGCGATACCGCGCTGAACCTGCGGATCGGTGACATCGCTCGCACGCACGACGACCTGAGCCGGAGTCTGGGCGCCCGGGAACGCCTTCTGGATCGCCTCGTACGTGCGGACGATCCCGATCGACCTCGGCAGGTCGGTGAAGCTCGGCAGCTGCGTGTGCAGCTGGAGAGCGGGAATCGCGAGCGCGAACAGGAAACCGCCCGAGACGAGCGCCGACAGCCACGGCCGCCGGACGACCCGGTCGAGGATGACGCCCCAGAAGCGCGACTCGCGATGACCGCCGCGCGCGAGAACTGGGATCCGGCCCTTGTTGACACGGTCGCCGAGCTTCGAGAGCAGGGCGGGCAGGATCGAGAGCGAGCCGATCACCGCGACCGCGACCATCAGCATCGCGCCGACGGCGATCGACGTGAAGATCGCGTTGCCGGTCAGCAGCATCCCCGCCATCGCGATCATCACCGTCAGCCCCGAGATCAGCACCGCGTAGCCGGAAGTCCCCGCGGTGCGGAGCAGCGCCTCGTGATGACTGAGGCCGCGCGCCCGCTCTTCGCGCTCGCGGCGAATGTAGAAGAGCGAGTAGTCGATTCCCACCGCCATGCCGATCAGCAGGATCACCGACTGCGTCGCATCGCCGGCTGCGACGACATGGCTGGCGATCGACGACAGTCCGATCGTCGCCAGCACACCGGAGAACGCGAGCAGGACCGGCAACCCGGCCGCGACGAGGGCGCCGAAGGCGAGCAGCAGGATGATCAGCGTCACGGGGAGCGACGAGTACTCGGCCCGCTGGAAGTCCTTGCCGACAGTGTCGGAGAGAACGTGCGCGGCGCTCGCCTCGCCGAACTCTGCGACCTCGAAGCCCGGATGCGCCTTCTGCACGCCTGCGACGGCTGCGAGGACGGGCGCCACCTTGTCCTGGGCCTTGTCCTCGTCTCCGCGGATCTCGAACTGCACGATCGCGGAGTGGCCGTCGTTCGCAACCTGGCCGCGGTTCGACCGGCCGAGAGGCGATCGAACGCGGGCGACTGCGGGCTGCGCCGAGACGGTGCGCACGACGTCGTCGACGGTCGCGCGGAAGGCGCCATCGGTCACCGTCTGCGTCTTCGACTGCACGAGCACGCTCTCACCGGCGTGACCGGCGAAGCCTGCGTCGTCGAGAATCTTCTGGGCGACGCGGGTGTCGCCCGACGCCGTGTCGGACTGCTTCAACGCCTTCTTGCCCACCGCGCCGCCGATGACGATCGCGAGGACGCAGAAGACGAGCCAAATGCCGACTGCGGTCTTCCAGTGCGCCGCGCTCCAGCGACCTGCGCGCGCGGCCAGGTTCGTCCGTTCCATAACCCCTCCTCCGTCGAACAACTCACCGCTCCACGGTGTCCCGCCGGGCCGGTCTGCGACAGCCGGGTGCCCGGCGTTCGGGCGGTAGAGCTGCCACTACTTGTAACGGTGGGCCGGTCGTCCGCGAGGACGATTACGTGTCCGTCACCAGACGGATTCGAACAGCACGCGGATCTCGTCAGGAGTTGCGACGCGCGGGTTCACCGCGTTGCCGCGCCGGCCTGCTGCCGCCTCGGCGAGCTCGCCGAGGTCGTCCTCGGGCACACCGAAGTCGCGCAGCCGTTCGAAGCCGCCGAGTCGTGCGAGCTCGCGGGTTCGCTCGACCGCGTCACCGCCGATCGCCTCGCCGAACCGGGCGACCTCCTCCGGCACGGCCTCGCGGTTGAATGCGAGCGCCGGCGGCAGGCAGATCGCGTTCATCGCCCCGTGCGGGAGGCCGTAACGGCCGCCCGCCGCCTGCGCCATCGCGTGTGCGAGGCCGAGCCCGGCGAGACCGAGAGCGTGGCCGGCGTGCATCGCGCCGGTCAGCAGCTCCGTGCGCGCCTCGCGATCCGAGCCGTCGGCGAGGACGCGCGGCAGGGATGCCGCGATCAGCGGCGCGCCGGCGAGCGCCTCGGCGTCGCCCTCGTCGCTGCGACCCGCGACGTAGAGCGCTTCGGCCGTGTGCGCGAGCGCGTTCAGCGCCGTCCCGGCGCTGACATCCCGCGGCAGGGCGAGCGTCAGGTCGACGTCGTAGACGATCCCGGCCGGATGCGCGCCGGCGCCGCCGCCCTGCATGCGACGGTCAGGCGAGCGGATCCCGAATGACGTGGTCCACTCGGCGCCCGAGTAGGTGGTCGGGATGCTGACGAGCGGGAGCCCCGACGCGGACGACGCCGCCTTCGCGGTGTCGATCGCGGAGCCGCCGCCGATGCCGAGGATGCCGTCCGCGGACGGCGAGACCGCGACACGGTGCGACGGGACCTCGCTCCACCAGGCGTCGTGCGGAACGTCGAGCCCGCGCCAGCGGTCGCTGGCGATCACGAACGGCCGCGCGATCCCGACCTCGGCGAGCACGCCCGCCAGGGCGTCGAGGCCGAAGCGCACGATCACGGAAGGCGGCTCCGCGCAAACTCGAGGAACCCGCGCGCGGCGCGCGTCTCGGAGCGTCCGGCCGCGCGCACGAGCAGCACCTCGCGGTCGAGCTCGAGCCCGCCGACCGTCGCTTCGCTCAGCGTGCCGGCGGCGAGGTCGTTCTCGATCGAGAGGCGCGAGATGAACGTCACGCCGTGTCCGCTCCGCACCGCGCCGGTGACGGACTCCTGGAGCCCCAGCTCGAGCCGGACGCCGAGATCCCGCAGTCGCACACCGGCGCGACGTCTGAGCTCGTCCTCGATCAGCTGCCGCACGCCCGCCCCGTCCTGCATCACGATCAGCGTCTCGTCGCGGAGCTCGTCGACGGTGATCGTCCGGCCCGCGAACGGATGCCCGGCGGGGCAGGCAAGCGTGACCGTGTCGCGGAAGAAGGGCTCGTAGTCGACGCCGCGGTGGCGCGTCGCCGCGCCGACGACGCCCAGCTCGAGCGTCCGGTCGGCAACGCGCTCGACGACGGTCTGCGTGTCGAAGACGCTCAGGGCGACGTGGAGCTCGGGGTGGACGGCCGCGAAGTCGCAGAGCAGGCCCGAGAGGACGACCCCGCCCGGACCGGTGGACGCCCCGATCTCGAACGTCCCCTGCAGCTCGCCGACGGCGTCGTCGGCCAGGTCGTTGACGAGATCCTCCTCGAGCGCGAGCAGGCGCTGTGCGCCGCGGTAGAGGCGGAGGCCGGCCTCGGTCGGCTCGACGCGGCGGCCCGAGCGGTCGAGCAGCTGCAGGCCGAGCCGCTTCTCGAGCGCGCGCACCTGCAGCGACACGGCAGGCTGGGTGACGCCGAGCCGCTCGGCCGCCTGGGAGAACGAGCGCCGCTCGACGACGATGCAGAAGGCCCTCAGCTGGCGGGTGTCCATAACGGATACTTATGGTGCCAGGCACCGTTGAGAGAGTGCACCGGATGTGTGCCGATTTGCGCACGGGAGCCTCCGAACGCCCCGCAGGGAGCGAGAATCGCGCCTGCCGGCCGCCGGCACGGGAGGTGCCAGGCACCATCGCGGCGGGCCGGTCAGCCCTGCCGGAACTCGAGGCGGTTGCCGAACGGATCGTGGGCGAAGAAGCGGGCCGCGCCGCCGGCGGGCACGTCGTCCCGCACCTCGATGCCGGCGACGGCGAGCCTCGCCCGGAGCCCCTCCAGGTCGTCGACGACGAGGCCGGGATGAGCTTTGCGCGCCGGCGCGAATGACTCCTCGACGCCGACGTGAAGCTCCTGTCCACCGACCCTGAACCAGCACCCGCCGCGCCCCGCGAGCTCGACGGGCTTGGCGATCTCTGCGAGACCGAGAAGACCGCCGTAGAAGGCGCGGGCATCCCCCTCGCTCCCTGGGGGCGCGGCGACCTGCACGTGATCGATCGAGGTGATGCTCAGGCACAAGGGTCTACCATCGAACGTGTGACGTCGGCGCCGCCTCGGCTCGAGGACACGCTCATGCGCGGGTATTCGCGGCTCGCCGCCGAGTCGCCGCACCGCCGGATTGACGCCGAGCTGCGCACGCTCGACCTGCTGTTCGGCATCGTCTTCGGGCTGATCCTCCTGCCGATCGCACTCGTGATCGCCGTTGCCGTGCTCGCTACGACCGGCCGGCCGATCCTCTACCGCGGGCGGCGCGTGGGACGCAGCGGCCACTTCTTCGACATGCTCAAGTTCCGAACGCTCAAGCCGGGCGCGGAGGAGCGGATCGGCCAGTACCTCGGTGAGGAGCTCGTCCGCCACACCGAAGAGGAGCTGACCGGCATCGGTCGGTTCCTCAAGCGCTCGCAGCTCGACGAGATCCCGCAGCTCTGGAACGTCCTCCGCGGCGACATGTCGTTCGTCGGGCCGCGCCCGATCCGGCCGCGCTTCTTCGCTGAGCTCGCCGACGAGCTCCCCGCGTACTGGCAGCGGCTCGTCGTGCGGCCCGGCCTGACCGGCTTCGCGCAGGTGCGCCGCGGCTACGAGACGTCGATGGCGGAGAAGCTCGCGCACGACCTCGAGTGGATCGCCGACCGCTCGGTTCGGCTCTACCTCCGCACGGTCGTCCTCACCGCCGTACGCGTCGTGCGGCAGTCGGTCGGCGCGATCTGGAACTCCTCGTAGATGTGCGGCATCTGCGGGATCGCCGCGGCCGCCGGCGCCGTCGACCCCGAGCGCATCGCGCGCATGTCGGCCACGCTGCTCCATCGCGGCCCCGACTCCGAGGGGACGCACATCGACGGCGGCATCGGCCTCGCCGCGCGGCGCCTCGCGATCATCGACCTCACCGGCGGCGACCAGCCGATCGCCAACGAGGACGGCACCGTCGTCGTCGTGCAGAACGGCGAAATCTACAACCACGTCGAGCTGCGCACGGAGCTCGAGCGCGCGGGCCACCACTTCACCACGCGCTGCGACACCGAGGTGCTCGTTCACGGTTACGAGCAGTGGGGCGCACGCCTGTGGGAGCGCCTGCGCGGAATGTTCGCGGTCGCGGTGCACGACGCGCGATCGCGCAGCGTCGTGCTCGCGCGCGACCCGTTCGGGATCAAGCCTCTCTACTACCGCGACGTCGGCGGCGAGCTTGCGTTCGCGTCCGAGCTCGATGCTCTGCCGCGCGGCGACATCGACCTCGACGCGCTGGAAGCGTTCCTCACCTTCAACGTGATCCCGGCGCCGCTCTCGATCTACCGGGAGATCCGGAAGCTTCCCGCCGGTCACTCACTCACCTGGCGCGACGGAGCGGCGACGGTCGAGCGCTATGTCCGTCCAGGCCCGCTCGAGGAGAGAAGCGACGACGAGGCGGAGCTGGTCGAGGAGTGCCGCGCGCGGCTCCGCGACTCGGTGCGGGCGCACCTGATCGCGGACGTGCCCGTCGGAGTGCTGCTCTCCGGCGGCGTCGACTCGGGCGCGCTCGCCGCCCTCGCGGCCGAGGAGTCGAGCGACGCCGTGCGCACGTTCTCCATCGGCTTCGACGAGTCGTCGTTCGACGAGCTCGACGGCGCCCGCGCCGTCTCGGCCCGCTACGCGACGCAGCATCGCGAGCTCGTGCTCCGCCCCGACGCGGCGCTGCTGCTCCCCGCGCTCGCCGACGCGTTCGACGAACCGTTCGCCGATTCCTCGGCGCTGCCCACCTACCTCGTGTCGAAGCTGGCCGCCGAGGACGTGAAGGTCGCGCTCTCCGGCGAGGGCGGCGACGAACTCTTCGGCGGCTACTACACCTACGTCGCCGACCGGCTCGCCGAGCGAGTCGGGCCGGTCGCATCGCTCGCGCGACCGGCAATCGAGCTCCTGCCCTCCTCGACGCGGCGGGCGAGCTTCGACTACAAGGCGAAGCGCTTCGCGCGTTCGGCTCGCCTACCGCCGCTCGAGCGCCATCACGGCTGGAAGGAGATTTTCGCGCCGGACGCGCGTGCCGAGCTGACCGGGCGCCGGAGCACCTTCGACCCGGTCGACATCCTGCGCTCCCGCTTCGCCGAGACCGAGGGGCACGACCTGCTCGTCCGCCTCCAGGATGTCGACTTCGGCGTGTACCTCGTCGACGACCTGCTCGTGAAGACCGACCGCGCGTCGATGGCGTGGTCGCTCGAGGCCCGCGTGCCGTTCATGGACCCGGCCGTCACGACGTTCGCCTTCTCGCTCCCGGCGCGGCACAAGGTGCGCGGCTTCCAGAAGAAGCGGCTGCTGCGCAAGGCCGTCGCGCCACTGCTCCCCGACGAGGTCGTGCACGGGCGGAAGCGTGGCTTCTCGATTCCGGCCGCCGCCTGGCTGCGCGGCGAGCTGCTGCCGTTCGCGCGCGAGACGCTCAGCCCCGAGAACCTGAGCAGGCAGGGGTACCTGCAGCCGCAGGCCGTGAGCCGCCTCCTGGACGACCACGCAGCCGGCAGGGAGGACCTCTCCCGCCAGCTCTGGGGGCTGCTCGCCTTCACGCTGTGGCACGAGCGGCACGTCGAGGGCGTCCGCCGCGACACACCGCTCGAGCAGGTCGTCGCATGAAGGTCTGGGTCGACTTCACCGCGAGCGCCCATCCGCTCGTCTTCCGTCCGCTCGTCGAGCTCCTCGAGGAGCAGGGCAACGAGGTCGAGATCACCGCCCGCGACTACGCACAGACGCTGCAGCTGATCGCGGCGCACGGGATGACCGCGACCGTGATCGGCCACCACGGCGGCCGCTCGGCGCTCGGGAAGGCGCGCCAGATGCGATCGCGCCTGAAGTCGCTCCGCGCCTGGGCCGCACCTCGGCAGTTCGACATCGCGCTCGCGCACGGCTCGCACGAGCTGACGATGACTGCCCATCGCCTCGGGATCCCGAGCTCGACGACCTTCGACTACGAGTGGGCGTGGCTCCAGCATCAGCTCGGCTGCCGCGCGGCGACGCGCGTCGTCGTCCCGGACGCGATCCCGCCCGAGCGGCTAGCCCGCTACCACGCGACGCCTCCCAAGCTCCAGCAGTACCCGGGTCTGAAGGAGGAGTACTACCTCTCCGACTTCGAGCCCGATCCCTCGGTGCTGGAAGCCTTCGGGATCGAGCCGGGCCGCGTGCTCGTCGTGCTGCGCCCACCCCCGGACGTCTCCCTGTACCACCGCCACTCGAACCCCCTGTTCCCGCAGACGCTCGAGCACCTCGGCAACCGCGACGACGTCCACGCGTTCGTGATCCCGCGCACGGAGGAGCAGCGCGACTTCGTGCGCGACCTGAGCCTGCCGTCGGTGATCGTTCCGGAAGAGGCCGTCGACGCGCAGAGCCTGATCGCGCTCGCAGACGTGGTGGTGTCGGCCGGCGGCACGATGAACCGCGAGGCCGCCGCGCTCGGCGTGCCGGTCTACACGACGTACGGCGGGCGGCTCGGCGGCGTCGACGAGGAGCTGATCCGCGCCGGCCGTCTGCGGCCGCTCACCGACCCACGTGCGCTCGAGCTGCACAAGCGCGAGGCGCACGACGACGCACGCGTCCGGCGCGACCCGCAGCTGATGCTCGACCTCCTGCTCTCAGCCCTGCCCCAGGGCGAGCTCGCCTGAGTCGCCGCGCAGCACGACCGCGGTGACCGCGGGCGCGCCCCGCCGCACCGACACGGGCAGGCGGGCATCTCCGACCCAGGCGGCGAGACGCTGCTCGTCCCCCGAGAGCTCGAGCCGGTCCAGGTGCGTCGAGCCGGCGGCGCCCCGGCCGGGGAACGCGCTGCCGGGCGCCCACTCGATGAAGAACGGGCGGAAGGGCTCGGCGGCCGACTCGTCGACACCCGCGAGACGCCACCGCAGCACGCTCCCGTCCGGCCGCTCGCGTACACCGTCGGATGCGGTCAGCCCGAGGCGCGCCGCCTGCCCGTCGAGCTTCGCCGTGCGCACGGCCCACCCGAGCGGCGCAAAGGGCGAGGCGCGCCCCGCGAGCACCCAGCGTCCGAACGCCGTGCACGCCGCCTCGGCCTCGTCGGCAGCTGCGACGAGCTCGAGGTAGGCATCTCCGAGCGGGACGATGCGGTTCGCGGTGCCCCAGCCGGGGTGCCGGCCCCCGCCGACCACGGTCAGGCCGTGGCGAGCCTCGAGCACATGCGACGCCTCGTCGAGGTCGACAGCGGCGAGCAGGACGTGGTCGAGCTCGAGCGCGCCGCCCGGAATCACTCGGCCGAGCCGGCGATCGTCGCGAGAACGTCACCGCCGTACCGCTCGAGCTTGGCCGGCCCGACACCGGAGATCCGGGCCAGCTCGCCGAGTGTCGCCGGCCGCACGTCCGCGATCTCGTGAAGGACGCGGTCGTGGAAGACGACGTACGGTGGGACCCCGTCGCTCCGCGCCCGCTCGAGCCGCCAGGTGCGGAGGCGCTCGCCGACCGGCGTCCAGACGGTGCGTACCGACTGCTCCGGCGTGGCCGTCGCGCCGAGCTCGCGGATGAACGGGCTCGGCTTTCCCGACCAGGTCACCCAGAGCGCCCGCTTCGCCCGCGTCAGGCCGACATAGAGGAGCCGCCGCTCCTCGGCAACCTGCTCGGGCGTCTTCGCCAGTCGCGAGGGCAGCTCCCCAGCCTCGACCCGCGGCAGGAACACGGCCTCGAACTCGAGGCCCTTCGCACGATGCAGCGTGAGCAGGTGCACGCCTCGCGCCCCGTCTCCGCCGGGATCGAACCGCCGCTGCAGCTCCTCGACGAAGGCCACCGCGTCGCCGTCGAACGAGGCGGCCAGCGCGACGAGACGCGAAAGGTCGGTCTGCCGTACGAGCTCACGCTCGCCCAGCGCATCGGTGGCCCCTTCGAGCCAGCCCGCGTCGAGCGCGGCGGCACGCACCGCGTCGCGAGCCGCGGCGCCGCTCCCCGCGAGGCGGCGGACGAGGCGCCGCGCGGCGTCTCGCTGGAGCAGCGACGCCCCCTGGAACGGGATTCCGGCATCGTGCAGCAGCTCCTCGAAATCGGTCAGGCGGGCGTTCGTGCGGCAGAGGATCGCGACGTCCTCGAGCCGACACTCGAGCCCCTGCACAGCCTCGACGATCGCCGCACCCTCGAGGGCCGGCGTGGCAAACGGGCGCACCACCGGTTCGGAGCCGGGCCCGCGCGTGGCGCGGAGGACCTTCACGGCGCCTCCCAGTCTGGGCACGAGGCGGTTCGCGAGGGCGAGCACCTCGGGTGTCGACCGGTAGTTCTCCTCGAGGCGCACGACGAGCGCAGCCGGGTAGCGGTCCGGCAGCCCGAGCAGGTACTCGGGACCGGCGCCGGTGAACGCGTAGATCGACTGGTAGTCGTCCCCGACGACGCACAGCTCGTCGCGGTCGCCGAGCCAGCACTCGAGCAGCGTCTGCTGCAGCAGGTTGACGTCCTGATATTCGTCGACGGTGAAGGCGCGGTACTGCGCCCGGAAGACGCGGACGACGTGTTCGTCGCTCTCGAACAGGCCGATGGCGTTCTCGAGCAGATCCTCGAAGTCGACGAGCCGCTCCGCCGACTTGCGGCGCTCGTACTCGCGATAAACGCGCAGCATCAGGTCCGGCGGAATCGGCGGCACGTGCCCGTCGAGACCTCCGAGGTAGCGCTCCGGGGGAAGCCGCCGGTTCTTCGCCCACTCGACCTCGGCGGCGAGATCGGCGGCGGGCCTGAAGCGGTACGCGCCCGGTAGCGCGTTCCCGATCTGCCGCAGCAGCAGCGCCTTCGACGGAAGGAGGCTGCCGACACGGTCGGGCGCGAAGTGGCGCAGCTGGCGGAGCGCCGCGGCGTGGAACGTGCCGGCGCGTACGCCGCCGGCGCCGAGTGCGGCCAGCCGGGCTCGCAACTCGCCTGCGGCCTTGTCGGTGAACGTCACGGCCATCAGGTTCGAGGCGGCGAACGCTTCCGAAGCGACCTGATGCGCGAGGCGCCGCGTGATCGTCGTCGTCTTTCCCGACCCCGCGCCCGCGAGGATGCAGACGGGGCCGCGCACTGCCTCCGCAGCCCGGCGCTGCTCGGGGTTCAACCCGTCGAGGGCGTCCATCGCCGCACCGTAGCCGGAGCGGCGGCAGCCAACTGTGACGTCAGTGCATCGTGTCTTCGAGGACGGCCTCGCCGCCCGTGCGCATCGGCTCGTGGACGATCGTCCCGAGCCGCGCAACCACCTCTGCGGTGTCGCCCTCGTCGACGAGCCGCTCGAGCTCGGCGAGCTCGCCCTCGAGCCACTCGATGTCGATCGGCACGTGCGCCGCGCGCATGATCTTCGGATGCGACGTCGGCCCGACGGCCTCGTCGTCGTTCCACAACACCTCGTGCAGCTTCTCGCCCGGAAGCACCCCCGTGAACGTGATGGGGACCTCCGACTCGTTCTTGCCCGACAGACGGATCATCTGCTGCGCGAGGTCGAGGATGCGTACCGGCTCGCCCATGTCGAGCACATAGACCTGCCCGCGGCCCCCCATCGCGCCCGCCTGGATGACCAGCGACGACGCCTCCGGGATCGTCATGAAGAAGCGCGTCATCTCCGGGTGCCGCACCGTCACCGGGCCGCCGCGCTCGATCTGCCTGCGGAAGATCGGGATCACCGAGCCCGACGAGCCGAGGACGTTGCCGAATCGCACCGCGACGAACCGCGTCTCGACCTCCGGCTGCCGGGCGAACGACTCGACGATCCACTCGCACAGCGCCTTCGACTGGCCCATCACGTTCTTCGGGTTCGCCGCCTTGTCGGTGGAGACGAGCACGAAGCGCTCGATCCCTGCGTCGACGGCGACTTCGACGAGGCGCCTCGTCGCGAAGACGTTGTTGGCGACCGCCTGCAAGGGGTTCCCCTCGAGCATCCCGACGTGCTTGTAGGCGGCCGCGTGGAAGACGACCTGTGGGCGGTAGTCGTCGAACGCCTGCTGCATCCTCGACTGGTCTCCGCAGTCGGCGAGCACCGCCACCACCGCCGCGAAGTCGCGCTCCGAGACGAGCTCGCGCTCGATCTCGAACAGCGGCTCCTCACCCTTGTCGACGAGCACGAGCCGCGCCGCGCCCAGGCGCGCGAGCTGACGGCAGAGCTCGCTGCCGATCGACCCGCCCGCGCCCGTGACGAGCACCGTCTTGCCCGCGACGTACGTCGCGACCGCGCCCAGGTCGACCTCGACCGGCTGGCGCCCGAGCACGTCCTCGACCTGCACGGGACGGATCTGCCCCGCGAGGTTGAGGTCGCCGGAGATCAGCTCGTGCAGGCCCGGAAGCGTCTTCACCGGCACGCGCGCGGCGCGGCACGTCTCGACGACGCGCTGCCGCACGCCGCCCGGGGCGGACGGGATCGCGATCAGCACCTCGTCGGGCTTGTTGTCGCGGAGTACGTGCTGCAGGTCGTCGGTCGTGCCGAGCACCCGCACACCGTGGACGCGGAGGTTCTTCTTGCGCGGGTCGTCGTCGACGAGGCCGATCGGCGTGTAGTGCAGGTTGCGGTTGCGCTGCATCTCGCGGATCAGGAGCTGGCCCGC
>Ga0335081_10010651_pt1 | contig 14873 bp, 13 predicted proteins | sample Lox_Sample_35_FD_206713 | JGI IMG/M metagenome (GOLD analysis project Ga0335081, IMG submission 206713) | Soil microbial communities from Loxahatchee National Wildlife Refuge, Florida, United States - Lox_Sample_3.5 | ecosystem: Environmental > Terrestrial > Soil > Wetlands | place: USA... | reverse complement strand
TTGCGATCGATGCGCGCGACGCCGCAGCCTTGCGCGACGCGCCATGCCGCGCCGCGCGCCCAATCGATTGTCGCCGCCGAAACGGCGGGCGCGCGCCGGTTCTTGCCGCTGTCGCAGGCGAAGCCGGCCAGGCTCCAGCCCATGGTTCCATTGCGCAGCGCCATGACCTTGTTCGGCAGTCCGGCATTGATCAGTGACTGTGCGCCGATGATGCTGCGGGTGCGGCCGGCGCAATTGACGACCACGGTGGTTCGGGGGGAGGGTGCGATTTCGCGCGCACGCAGCACCAGTTCCGCGCCGGGCACATTCGTTGCGGTCGGGATCGAGACGCGCACATATTCGTCGAACGGCCGGCTGTCGAGCACCACCAGATCGACGCCCTCGCGCAGCAATTTTTCAAGCTCGGCAGCGCCGATATTCGGCGTGCCCCTGGCATGTTCGACATATTCACCGAACGCCTTGCTCGGGACGTTGACACCCGAAAACAGCTCGAAGCCCGCCGCCGCCCACGCGTCCACGCCGCCGGCGAGAATGCGTATGTCGGTATAGCCGTTGCGCGAGAGGATCGATGCGGCCCGCTCGGCGAGCCCGTCGCCGTCGTCGCACAGCACGATGGGCGTCGTGCGGCGCGGCACCAATTGCGCGAACTTCAGCTCGATGCGGCTTAGCGGCACGGAACGCGCCAGCAGCAAATGACGTTGCGAAAAAATAAGCTCTTCACGCACGTCGACAAGCGCGAGTTCGCCGCCGTCGCCGAGCGCCTCCCGCAGAGCGGCCGGGCTGACGCGCGCGGTCACGTCGCCTGCTGCGGCGACATGCGTTTGACTTCGCCGGTTTTCAGATCAAAGCGCACGCGGTGAATCTGATCGAGATTGGTTCCGGTGACGCGCACAAAACGCGAGTTGTCCGGATAATCGATCGAATGGATTTTGCCGTCTTGATAGATGCCGGCATGGCCCGGCGTCAGGCGATATTTCTTGGCGACTTTTAGTTTGGCGTGGTCCGGATCGGCGCCGTTGTCTTCGCGCTCCCATTCGGTCATGTCCGTGTAAAGCGTCGCCTGGCCGTAGATCGCCCAGGACTCGCCATGATCGTGCGGCGGCGAAACGCGGCCCTTATCGTTGTTATGCGCCAGGATCTGAAAGCCCAGCTCACGGTCTTCGTAAAGCACTTGCAAGCCCTGCGGCGCTTCTTCGCAATGTTCGCGGATGAAGGCGGGATTTTGCAGGAGCTGCTCGAGGCGCGAGCGCACGTCCTCGCGGCCTTTCGGTCCGGGGTCGCGCGAGAGGATGGAACGGCAATCCGATATGAATTGATCGAGTTGATACGCCATTGTTTTTCTCCCATGGCTGGATCGATGGCTGGATCGATTTGCGTTAATGTCGCGCATCCACGCGGTCGGCGCCAGGGGGTCTGGCCGGCGTTTGGATATGGTTCTGCCAACCGCTACATTGCCCGCCATGTTTGGTCTGCCACGGACTTACGAGCGTCCACGCAACGTGCGGCTCGACACCCTGATCCGTCTGCGGTGGCTTGCGGTTTTGGGCCAGCTCGCTGCGGTACTGGTCGTGCATTTCGGCCTCGAATTCGAGGTGCCGATCTGGCCCTGCCTCGCCGTCATTGCGATTGCGGCTTTGCTCAATGTGGCTCTGCGCGTCGGTTTCCATCAGACGCAGTGGCTCGAGCCCGATCGGGCGGCTTGGCTTCTTACCTTCGACATCGCGGAACTCGCGGCATTGCTCTATCTCACGGGCGGCCTGGAAAATCCATTTGCATTCCTGCTTCTCGGCCCGGTGCTGATATCGGCCACCGCGCTGCCGCCGCGAATGACATTGCTGATCGGCACGTTCGCTATGTTTTGCGCGACCGTGCTGGTCTTTTTGCATTACGATTTGCCGTGGGACGCCGAAAATCCGCTCGAACTGCCGGAAATCTATATGGTCGGCGTCTGGCTCTCGATCCTGCTCGCGATCGGCTATATCGGCGTTTACACTTGGCAAGTGGCGGAAGAGGCACGACAGCTGTCCGATGCGCTGGCGGCCACCGAACTCGTGCTGGCCCGCGAGCAGCATCTGTCGCAGCTCGACGGCCTCGCTGCCGCCGCGGCGCACGAGCTTGGCACGCCGCTCGCCACGATCACGGTCGTGATACGCGAAATCGAGCGCGCGCTGGAAGCCAATTCTCCTTACGCCGACGACGTCAAGCTGTTGCGCGAGCAGGCGCAGCGCTGCCGCGAGATTCTGGCGAAAATCACCGAACTTCCCACCGGCGAGCCGTTCGATCGCATTCCGCTGTCCGCGCTCGTCGAAGAGGCGGTGGCGCCGCACCGCAACTTCGGTGTCTCGATCGGTGTCGCCTATCCCGCCAATCGCGCCAGCGAGCCCGCCGGCGCGCGCAATCCGGCGATCCGCTACGGCCTCGGCAATCTGATCGAGAATGCCGTCGATTTCGCCCACAGTCGGGTCGAAATATCCGCAAAATGGACCAACGACGAAGTCAGCATTTCCATCAGCGATGACGGGCCCGGCTTCGCGCCCGAGGTCATCGATCGCATCGGCGCGCCTTACGTGACGCATCGGCGGACCGGCGGCCGTGGTCCGGACGGCGACGAGGACGTGGTGTTCGGCCTGGGACTGGGCTTTTTCATCGCCAAGACGCTGTTGGAGCGTTCCGGCGCCAGACTCGCCCTGATTAACCAGGCGCCGCCCCTGCACGGCGCCACCGTGACAGTGACCTGGAGCCGCGCCGATTTCGAACGCCCGCTCGTTTCGCCGCCACTTGAGGCGGCGGCCCGGGCTTCTTAACTGCTCAGGACGATCCAATTGACGCTGCTTGTTGATTCGGCGTGACTTTTGAGATCAGCCCCTCCAGATTGCGCGCGTGATCGGCTATAAAGATGCCGTAGAGGGGCGGGTTCGAGCGATCGTCTTCAAGCGCAATAAAGTCGCTTTGACGGGAGTGAAATTGCCATGTCTAACGCCGCGATTAATGCCGCCGCCGGTCCCCTTCCGCCAGAGCGCACGCTTCTGATCGTCGAGGACGATAAATCCTTCCTGCAACGCCTTGCCCGCGCCATGGAAGGCCGCGGTTTTGCGGTAACTACCGCTGAATCCGTCGCCGACGGCCTGCTGCAGGTCGAGAGAGCCGCCCCAGCCTTCGCCGTCGTCGATATGCGGCTTGGGGACGGCAATGGTCTCGACGTCATTTCAGCAATGAAGAAGCGCCGGCCGGAAGCGCGCGCGATCATTTTGACCGGCTATGGCAACATCGCGACCGCCGTCAACGCGGTCAAACTCGGCGCCGTCGACTATCTTGCCAAACCGGTCGATGCCGACGACGTGGCCGCTGCCCTGCTTGCTCTCGATAACCGGAAAATCGAACCGCCGGAAAACCCGATGTCGGCCGATCGCGTCCGATGGGAGCATATCCAGCGCATCTACGAATTGTGCGGTCGCAATGTCTCGGAAACCGCGCGTCGGCTCAATATGCATCGCCGCACGCTGCAGCGCATCCTGGCGAAGCGCGCTCCCAAATAAAAGTCGCCGAATATTCGGCTGCATTTACGCGCGGATAACCGCAGCCCTTGGATTGCATCAGGGTAGCCGAGATGCGGACAATTTTAGGCAATTTATTAGGTCAAATTTTGTGTCGGCGCGCTACCAAGCAGCAAGCTCGAACTATGATCACCGCGGGACTCGCATGCGCGAAGAATCGGATCCGTTCGATTTGGCCGGAGGCGGATCAGCCGCCGCGAATGCCGGCAAACCCGCGCCGCGGCTTCTTGTCATCGATGACGACAGTCTCCATCGCATGGTCATCTGCCGCGCTGCGGCCAAGGCCGGCTATCTCCCCGCCGGAGCGGCCGGCTACGACGAAGCTGTGAGGCTGACGCGAGAGACCGTGTTCGATTGCATCACCTTGGATTTGGGACTTGGCGATCACGCCGGCAATGAAATGTTGCACCATCTGGCGAAAATCGGCTGCACTGCGCCGATCATCGTCGTCAGCGGATGCGACGCCGTGACCTGCAAGGAAGCCGCGAGGATCGCCGGATCGCTTAAGCTGGATGTCTGGGAATGCATCTCAAAACCGGTGGATTTGGCGATGCTGCGCAGCGTTCTCGATCGTCTTCGAGACAGGCGGCTCGCCGCTTAGCGCTTTCACGCTCAAATCTGCCGGGCGAACGGTCCCTGCGGATCGACCAATGCCTGCAAGCGATGCGCCGCGGCATGGGCAAAGCGCAGCATCACCGCCTTGCGGGTCGCCGCCGGAATCCGGTGCTCGGGCGCTTCGCTTAAGATCGCCGCGCCGAAGGCATCCGCAACGATCAGACCGGCATCCGGCGGAAAAATCGCGCCGGGCACGTCGGCGATGGTGGCGAAGAACAGCCGGTCGCAATGCAGCCGATACTCCATCCATTTCTGGTCGGCGCGAAAATCGGCCACCGAAGATTTGATTTCGACGATGATGATCTCGCCGTCGCCGCCAAGCGCGACCAGATCGGCGCGGCGGCCCGACGGCAGCGGCAATTCCGACACGACGCAGTAGCCGAGCGCGTGCAGATAACGCGCCGTGCCCCGGGCAACGGCCAGAGCGGTTTGCGATTGCCGGCCGTCGACCGGCGACGACGACGCAAGCGAGGCGATACTCATGGCCAGAATCCCGGGTAGCGGCAGGTTCGATAGCGGACGGCACGCAAGCTTACGCACGCCACGCACTCCGACTGATCAGGCTCTTCGGCTTTCGCTCCCCCGCCGGCCGCGGAGGAAATGGCGGCCGTCATTGTGCCGCGCCGGCGCGGTCCGGGAAAGCCCCCGCCAAGCCACTACGCGATGCGGCGATCACCCCCCGCTCGGTGATCAAGCCGGTCACCAATCGGGCCGGCGTCACGTCGAAAGCGTAATTTGCCACCGGCGAATGTTCGGGAACGACGCGCACGGTTTCGATGCGACCGTCCGCGGCGCGGCCAGTCATGGTGGCAACTTCATCAGCGTCGCGTTGTTCGATCGGAATATCGGCGACGCCATTGGCCACCGAGAAGTCGATCGTCGGCGACGGCAGCGCAACATAAAACGGGACATTATTGTCGCGCGCGGCAAGCGCCTTCAAATAAGTGCCGATCTTGTTGCACACGTCGCCATTGGCGGCGACGCGATCGGTGCCGACGATCACGATGTCGACCAGCCCATGCTGCATCAGATGGCCGCCGGTATTGTCGGCGATGACCGTGTGCGGCACGCCGTGCTCGCCGAGTTCCCACGCGGTCAGTGAAGCACCTTGATTGCGCGGCCGGGTTTCGTCGGCATAGACGTGGACGGCAACGCCGTTGTCGTGGGCCAGATAGATCGGCGCCGTTGCGGTGCCGACGTCGACTGCCGCGAGCCAGCCGGCGTTGCAATGGGTCAGCACATTTACCCGCTCGCCGGGCTTCTTGTGCTGCGCGATGGCTTCGATCAGCGGCAAACCGTTGCGGCCGATCGCGGTATTGATGGCGATATCTTCTTCGCAAATCTCGGCGGCGCGGCGGTAAGCGGCGGCGGATCGCTCGCCGCGCGGGCGGTTGCGCACCGCCGCCAGCATTTCATCGAGCGCCCAGCGCAGATTGATTGCGGTCGGGCGCGTGGCCAGCAAGGTCGCATAGGCGCGATCGAGCGCTTCGTCGGAGGCATCGGCGCGCAGCGCCAGACACATCCCGTAAGCCGCAGTGGCGCCGATCAGCGGTGCGCCGCGAATCAGCATGGCGCGGATGGCGTGCGCGACGTGATCCAGCGTGGTGAGGCGGGCGGTGACGAGGCGATGCGGCAAGGCCGTCTGATCGATCACGCGGACCGACCAGCCGTCCGGCTCGAGCCAGATGCTGCGCATTGCCTTGCCGCCGACTTTCATAGGGTTCCACTAGCAGATTTCGCCGCGCTGTCGATGCCGCGGCAACTTGCCAGCCCGCGCGGCATGCAGCAAATTCGCTTTCCCGCCAGGAGACGCCGGTGGCCGATATCGACTACGAAGCCGAATACAACAACCGGGCCCGGGTTCCGGAACATCCGGAAATCTTCGCCCGCTGGGCACGTGACGCGGAGCTGTTCCGCGCCGAAGCGCTTAAGGGCGGCCGCGCCGAGCTCGGTATGTCCTATGGCGATACGCCGCGTCAATATTTCGATCTGTTTCTGCCGGCGGCCGGCGAGGCGGCGCCGTTGGCGGTTTTCATTCACGGCGGCTGGTGGCGGTCGCTCGACCCGTCGTTCTACAGCCATGTGGCGCGCGGCCCGAATGCGCGAGGCATAAGCGTCGCGGTCGTGGGCTACGATCTTTGCCCAAACGTCTCGCTCGCGGAGATCGTTGAGCAGATGCGGCGCGCCTGTGCCTTCTTATGGCAGCGCTTCGGCCGCCGCATGCTGGTCTACGGTCACTCCGCCGGCGGTCATCTCGCGGCGGCGATGGTCGGCACCGACTGGACTTCGCTCTATCCCAAGGCCCCGGCCGATCTCATCCCGGCCGGCTATTCCGTCTCCGGCATATTCGATCTTGCGCCATTGGTTGGCATCAGCGTGAACCAGGATTTGCGGCTCGATGCCACGACGGCGCGCGATCTGTCACCTGTGTTCTGGCCGGTTCGATCCGGCCAAACGTTCGATGCCGTCGTTGGCGGTCTCGAATCGAGCGAGTTCAAGCGGCAGAGCCGGCTGATCGCGGAGACCTGGCAGCGGGCCGGCGCGCGGACGCGCTATGAAGAGGTCGCGGGCACCAACCACTTCACCGTCATTGAATTGCTGGCCGATCCACAAAGCGCGATGGCCGCGCGCGTCGCGGAATTGGCGCAGCAAATCAGGCGTTAGACCTTTCCGCTCGCGGACGGGCGAGCAGCACACAGGCGGACGCGGTAAAGATCAGCGCGAAGCCGATCAGATCGGCCGCGGTGGGCCGTTCGCCGAGGATCAGCATTGAGGCGACGACGCCGATTGCCGGACTGCCGAGAACGCCGAGCGACGCCGTCATGGCCGGCAGGCGGCGCACGATCGCGAACCACAGGCCATAGGCGACGCCGTTGGCGAGGAAGCCGGTCGACGCGGTGCACAGCAGCGCGAGCGGGCTCGCGTGCGCGAAATGCAGGTGACCTTCGAATATCAGCATGAATGCGGCGGTGACGACGAAGGCGATTGTCACTTGCCAGCTGGCGATCGCCATCGGATCGGCTTTGATCCGCGCCCACTTCAGATAAACCGTGCCGGCGGCCCAGCACACGCCGGTCAAGAGCGCCAGCCAGATCCCCGGCGGAATTTTCGTCTCCGCCAATGGATAAATCAGAATGGCGAGACCGGCGGCGCACAACAGCAGCGCGATCGCTTGCATGCGATTCGGCCATTCGCGCAGCAACAGCCAAGCGAACAAGACCGACCAAATGGGCATCGTATAGGCAAGGATGGTGACGCGCGACGTTGCGGCGGTGAGCTGGGCGAAGGAGCCGAAGACGGTAAAGGCGACGATATTGAGGAGCGACGCGATGGTCAGATGCAGCCAATCCCTCGCGGTCGCGACGCGCAAGCTGCGGCCTTGCGCGCGGCAGGCCAGATAAAGCGTCAATGAGCCGAGCGCCGCCGTGACCGTCCGCATGCTTAAGGGAGGAATCTCGTACAGCGCTATCCGCATGATCGGCCACGTCGCGCCCCAGATGATGCACAGCAAGACGAGCATCAGCCGCGCGCCGACGTCGGTGTGGCCCGCAACCTCGGGCGCGCGGTCGGATTCTCTCACTGGCTTGTCACGGAGGCGATAATCACGGCGCCTTCGGCCCGGCGCCGAGAAACCAGTCGGCGATCTGCGCGCCGGTCCAGAACAGCACGTCGGGCTTTTTACGAATGACCTCGAAGACGCGGCGCAGGTATTTCACGCGGTGCGGTGCACCCATGATGTAGGGATGCACCGCCAGCGCCATGATGCGCGCCGAATCCGCCGCATCGGCGTAAATCTGCTCGAACTGGTCGAGCGTGCGGTCGCAATATTCGGAAGCCTTGTGATGCTGGATCAGCATCATGGCGACGTCATTGCATTCTTGGGTATAGGGCAAATTGAGGATCGGTTTGCTGCGGGTTTTCAGCCACGCCGGCTGATCGTCGAGCACCCAATCGGCGACATAGTCGTAGCCTTCCTCGACCAGCACGTCCGGCGTCTGCCAGGTTTCGGTAAGGCCGGGACCAAGCCAGCCGCGCGGCGGCGTTCCGGTGGCCTTGGCGATGGTGTCACGCACCTTGCGGATATCGGCGCGCTCGTTCGCCACCTTTTGCAGATTGCGCTGCGTAAAACCGTGGCCGATGAATTCCCATTTGCGCTCGACCGCGGCCTGCACGATGGCCGGATAGGCGGCCAAGGCCGAGCCGTTGATGGCGATCACCGCCGGTATGGCGAACTCATCGAACACTTTGACAAACCGCCAGAAGCCGACGCGATTGCCGTATTCATGCCAGGCCCAATTCGGCACGTCGGGCATCGGCGAGCCCCCGGCCGGTGGCGTGAGGACCGTGCGCGGCATCGGCTGCGTCGAATCCCAGTCCTCGACATTGATGACGACCCATACCGCCACGCGGGCGCCACCAGGCAAGCGAAGCGGTGCGCGCTCGGTGATCGCCGAAAAGGGAATGCGGTCGGGCGGCAGCATCGGCTGCTTGGCGGAAGCTTCTTTCCGGGCGGATTTTTTCGGTCGCGTGGTCATTTGCGGAATCATGCCTTTCGGCGGCAGCGATAGCATGGACGGATCGGCGGTCCACTCAACTGCCGGTGGCGGGCGGATAACGCGTCGCTATTGTACCAAACACAGTCAGTGTCACCGCACAAACGCTCAATGGCACGAACGCCGTCCATGGCCGGCCCGTTGCGTCCCACAGCGCGCCACTGATCGTCGGAATGATAATTGCCGTGGCGTAGCTCACCGTGAACATGCCGGCGGATGTGCGCGCGAGATCGCCGGGCGAACTCAGAAGCGGCGGCAAAGCCAGCGTCGCCGTCAGCGTAATCGCCGTGGTGAAGCCGACCAGCGCGGCGCAAACGAGAATGACCACAGCGGAATGCGAAAAAATCAGTCCGAGGAAAGCCGCCAAGAGAACCGGACCGAACAGCAAGAACGGCCAGGCACGTCCTTGCAGGCGATTTGCCATGAAGAGCAGAACGATCGGGGCGACGATCTGCGCACCATTGAGCCAACCCAGCGCCGCGCCAAGGAGGTCCGCCTTGCCCTGGCTGGCGAGGTAATCGCCGAGAAACGCGTTGGTGCCGAAGAACGGGCTGTTGTTGCTGCCGAAGGTAAGGCCCAGGAGCCAAACCAGCGGATCCTTGAAATTCGGCCACCACAGTGCGCCGATCTTGTTGCCGATCCTGGACGCATCATCGGTTGTTGGGCTGAGCATCAAAAACACCGGCGCGATGAGAAGCGCCGGCACCGCCCACACCAACAGATCGAGCCGCCAGGAGCCGCCGACCAGCGGCAAGACCAGGGGAATGGTCAGGCCGGTCGCGAACAGCGTGCCCATCAGCATGCCGCTGGTGTAGGCGATGGTGCCGAGCGCGATACGGCTGGGCAGCCATTCGCGGACCAGTGTCGGCATTCCCGGTTGCATGATGGCGACGCCGAAGCCGGTCGCGATGGCGGCCGCGTACAGCGTCCACACGTCAACTGCGGCACTGCGCGCGGCGCCGGCGAGCGCTGCAATGATCATCCCGATGACGGCGGCGGCCCGCGTGCCGACTCGTGCGATGAGCAGCGATCCCGGAATGGCGGCAATGGCGAAAAGCGCCAGCGGCAGCCCGATCAACAGCCCGACTTGCGTCTCGGACATGTCCAGTTCGCGATGTATCAGCGGAATGACCGGCGGCATGGCGAGAATCGTCATGCGCATCGCCACTCCGGCAAGCCAAAGCAGCGACATGAGCTTGATCAAACGGCCGACGGGGGAGCCGTTCGGGCTTGCGGGAAATGTCATGGAATACCCGGCGTGGCCCACTACCGTGCATGACGGGCGAAGGCTGCGCAAGAAAGGCCGGTGCGCTCCCGAGCGAACATCAACCTTGCCCCAGTGCTAGAACAAATATAGAACGCTTGTCGGAGGCTTGATCATGTTCGATCTCGCGGCGGCGCAGCGCCTACTGCGCACGACGTTCGGCTTTGAGGCTTTTCGCCCCGGCCAGGCCGAGATCGTCGCCGCCGTCCTCGCCGGTCGCGACGTGCTGGCAGTAATGCCGACCGGCAGCGGCAAGTCGCTGTGCTATCAGCTTCCGGCCTTGCTGCGCGAAGGCCTCACCGTCGTGGTGTCGCCCTTAATAGCGCTGATGCGCAACCAGGTCGCGCAATTGCGCGGTTACGGTATCGCCGCCGCGGCGTTAAACTCGGCCAACGATCAAAGCGAAAACCGCGCCGTGTTCGAGAATATCGCGCGCGGCGAACTGCGGCTCGTTTATGTTGCTCCGGAGCGGCTGGTCAGGCCCGACACGCTGGCTCTGCTCAAGCGCGCCAAGGTCACGCTGCTGGCGGTCGACGAGGCGCACTGCATCTCGCAATGGGGGCATGACTTCCGCCCTGAATATGCGGCGCTCGGCACGGTACAGGCGGCGCTCGGCGGCGTGCAGACGGTCGCCTTCACCGCAACCGCCGACGCGGCGACCCGCACGGATATCTTAGGCAAGCTGTTCAGCCGTCCGCCGGCCGTATTCGTGCACGGCTTCGATCGGCCCAATTTGCGGCTGGCGATGGCGGCCAAAGCGGGCGGGCGCAAGCAAATCGCCGATTTCGTCACGGCGCATCGCGGACAAAGCGGCATCGTCTACTGCAGTTCGCGTCGCAAGACCGAAGCGCTGGCTGAATTTCTGCGCGACGGCGGCGTCAAAGCGCTGGCTTATCACGCCGGCATGGAGCCGGCGGACCGTGCGCGCCATCAGGATGTCTTTCTGCAGGAAGACGGCATCGTCGTCGTGGCGACGGTGGCGTTCGGCATGGGCATCGACAAGCCCGATGTCCGCTTCGTATTGCACGCCGACATGCCGGCAAACATCGAGAGTTATTATCAGGAGATCGGCCGTGCCGGCCGCGACGGGCTGCCTGCCAACACCCTTACTCTTTATGGCATGGGCGATATCCGCTTGCGCCGCATGCAGATCGACGAATCCGACGCGACCGAGGAGCAGAAGCGGGTGGATCGGCAACGACTCAACGCGCTCGTGTCGCTTTGCGAATCGCCGCGCTGCCGGCGGCAAACTCTGCTGGCCTATTTCGCGGAATCCGCGGAGCCGTGCGGCCATTGCGATTTCTGCTGCGACGGCGCCGAAGTGATCGACGGCACCATCGCGGCGCAGAAGGCGCTCTCCGCCATCGTCCGCACCGGCCAGCGCTTTGGCACCGAGCATCTGGCAAATGTGCTGATCGGCGAACTGAGCGAAGCTGTGGAAAAATTCGGCCACGATCGTTTGCCGACGTTCGGCGTCGGCAAGGAGTACGGCAAGAAGGAGTGGCGCTCGATCTTCCGCCAACTTCACGGCGCCGGCGTCGTGGCGCTCGATATCGCCGGGCGCGGGACCTGGTCGGTGACCGAAGCTGGCCGCCGGGTGCTCAAAGGCCTCGACAAGCTCACGCTGCGCAAAGACACGCTCAAGCCTGCAACCCGCAAGGCGGCCCGCGCGGCGGCCAATGCGGCCGCCCTGATCGAGGGTGGCGCGGACAATACGGCCGTGTTCGAGGCGCTGCGCCAGCGCCGCTCCGAGCTGGCCAAGCAGCAGGGGGTGGCGGCCTATGTGGTTTTCGCGGACAAGTCCCTGATCGACATGGCTCGGCGCAAGCCGGCGACGATGGCGGAAATGGCCGGCGTGCACGGCATCGGCGAGAGCAAGCTTCGCCAATACGGGGCCATTTTCCTCGAAGTCGTTCGCGAACACGCCGCACGGGCGGCATAGCGGGGCAAAGCGGCGAGTCCACTATTTAGGCGCGTTTCGGGGCGGTTTCCCGTTGTTGCACCGCATTGCGCTCTATGTTAGCAAACCCGCGATTTACGCGGGATCGCGGGCTTTTTCGGCTGCACCCGCGCTATCCAAGTCCCGCTTGAATCCGAAGGGCTTGCACCGACCGTTCGCGCCGGGTGCGAGTCTTGCGGAAAAGCTCCAAAGAGCGCCCAGACGAGCACGCAAAAGTGGCAGGCGAAGCACCTCTCGTATCCGGAATGGCCGGCCGCTATGCGACCGCCCTGTTCGATCTCGCCCGCGAGACCAATGCGATCGACGCGGTGAAAGCCGATCTCGACCGGTTTGACACGCTCATTGGCGAAAGCGCCGATCTCATGCGCCTGGTGCGCAGCCCGGTATTTTCCGCCGATGAGCAAGGCCGCGCGCTCGGTGCCGTGCTCGACCGGGCTGCGATCGGGGGTCTTGCTGCGCGTTTCCTCAAGCTCGTCACCTCGAACCGCCGGCTGTTCGCGGTACGCGACATGATCCGGGCGTTCCGTGAACTGGTCGCCCAGCATAGGGGCGAAGCGACCGCTCAAGTCACCGTCGCGGAAAAGCTCAAGGACGAACACATCGAGGCATTGCGCGCCGCGCTCAAGGCCGTCAGCGGCAAGGACGTCGGCCTCGATATCAAGATCGATCCCGCCATCATCGGCGGGCTCGTGGTCAAGCTCGGTAGCCGCATGGTCGATACGTCGCTGCGCACCAAGCTCAACGCGATCAAGCACGCCATGAAAGAGGCTCGCTAATGGACATCCGCGCCGCGGAAATTTCCGCCATCCTCAAAGAGCAGATCAAAAACTTCGGCCAGGAAGCCGAAGTCTCGGAAGTCGGCCAGGTGCTATCGGTCGGCGACGGCATCGCTCGCGTCTACGGCCTCGACAACGTTCAGGCCGGCGAGATGGTCGAATTCGAAGGCGGCGTGCGCGGCATGACGCTCAACCTCGAAAACGACAACGTCGGCATCGTGATTTTCGGCTCCGACCGCGAGATCAAGGAAGGCCAGACCGTCAAACGCACTCGCGCCATCGTCGAGGTGCCGGTCGGCAAGGGTCTGCTTGGCCGCGTCGTCGACGCGCTCGGCGATCCGATCGACGGCAAGGGGCCGATCAAGGCCGATCGCAAGGCGCGAGTCGACGTGAAAGCGCCCGGCATCATCCCGCGCAAATCGGTGCATGAGCCGATGGCGACGGGACTGAAAGCCATCGACGCGCTGATCCCGATCGGCCGCGGCCAGCGCGAGCTGATCATCGGCGACCGCCAGACCGGCAAGACTGCGATCGCCCTCGATACCATCCTCAATCAGAAATCGCTCAACCAATCCGGGGACGAGAAGATCAAGCTCTATTGCGTCTATGTCGCGGTCGGGCAGAAGCGCTCCACCGTCGCGCAATTCGTCAAGGTCCTGGAGGAAAACGGCGCGCTCGATTACTCGATCGTGGTCGCGGCCACCGCGTCAGATGCGGCGCCGATGCAGTTTCTGGCGCCGTTCGCCGGTTGCGCCATGGGCGAATATTTCCGCGACAACGGCATGCACGCCGTGATCATCTATGACGACCTGTCCAAGCAGGCCGTTGCCTATCGCCAGATGTCGCTCTTGCTGCGCCGGCCGCCGGGCCGCGAGGCCTATCCGGGCGACGTCTTTTATCTGCATTCGCGCCTGCTCGAGCGCGCGGCGAAGATGAACGACGACCACAAGGCCGGCTCGCTCACCGCGCTGCCGGTCATCGAGACGCAGGCCAATGACGTGTCGGCCTATATTCCGACCAACGTCATCTCCATCACCGACGGCCAGATCTTCCTCGAGACCGATTTGTTCTATCAGGGCATCCGGCCGGCGGTGAATGTCGGCCTTTCGGTGTCGCGCGTCGGTTCCGCGGCGCAGACCAAGGCGATGAAGAAGGTCGCCGGCCGCATCAAAGGCGAACTCGCGCAATACCGCGAAATGGCGGCTTTCGCGCAGTTCGGCTCCGACCTCGACGCCACCACGCAGCGGCTACTCAATCGCGGCTCGCGGCTCACCGAACTGCTCAAGCAGCCGCAGTTCTCGCCGCTTTCCATGGAGGAGCAGGTCTGCACGATCTATGCCGGCGTCAACGGCTATCTCGATCCGCTGCCGGTCGATCGCATCCGCGCCTTCGAGGACGGTCTCCTGAGCCTGCTGCACACCAAGCACGGCGACGTTCTCAAGGCGATCCGCGACTCGCGCGATCTCGACGACGCGACCGCGGAAAAGCTCAAGAGCGTCGTCAACGATTACGCCAAGACGTTCGCGTGAGTGCACGAGAATAGATCGAGCTTCGGATGCCCTCGCTTAAAGACCTGCGCAATCGCATTGCCGCCACCAAGGCGACGCAGAAGATCACCAAGGCCATGCAGATGGTAGCGGCGTCGAAGCTGCGCCGCGCCCAAGCCGCGGCCGAAGCGGCGCGTCCCTATGCGAACCACATGGAAACCGTGCTCGGCAATATCGCGGCCTCGGTCGGGGACGTCGACACCGCGCCGCGGCTGTTGCGCGGCACCGGCGGCGAGCAGCGCCATCTCCTTCTGGTCTGCACCGCCGAACGCGGGCTGTGCGGTCCGTTCAATACCGCGATCGTGCGGCTGGCGCGCGAGCGCGCTGCGGCGCTGACGGCGGAGGGTAAGGAAGTCAAGTTCTTCTGCGTCGGCCGTAAAGGCTACGATCAATTGCGCCGGCTTTATGCCCGGCAGATTGTCGAACTGGTCGATCTGCGCTCGGTGCGCACGCTGCGTTTCGAAAACGCCGAGATGATTGCGGAAAAGATCATCGGGCTGTTCGACAAATTCGAGTTCGACGTCTGCACCTTGTTCTATTCGCGCTTCCGCTCGGTGATCGCCCAGATACCGACCGCGCAGCAGATCATCCCGCCGGTGTTCGA
>Ga0335081_10010650_pt1 | contig 14876 bp, 11 predicted proteins | sample Lox_Sample_35_FD_206713 | JGI IMG/M metagenome (GOLD analysis project Ga0335081, IMG submission 206713) | Soil microbial communities from Loxahatchee National Wildlife Refuge, Florida, United States - Lox_Sample_3.5 | ecosystem: Environmental > Terrestrial > Soil > Wetlands | place: USA... | reverse complement strand
AGACGTCCGGCGAGGTTCCTGCGCCGTGCCCGCTATGGGAGATCCGGCCCTGGGAAGGCTACCTGCTTTGCCCGCATGAAGACATCATCGAGCATGGCGTCGGTGACGCGGCCGGTAAACGTGTTCTGCTGGCTCGGGTGGTAGCAGCCGATCAAAAGCACCGGCCGGTCCGACGTGCCCACCAGCCCGACCTCGCGGCCGTGCCTGAACGGCGGCCGTGGTCGTGGCACCTGCACGCCGGCGGTGCGAAGCGCCGCCCAGGACGACTGCCACGCGAACCCGCCTAGCGCGACGATCACTCGCACGCAGTCCACTACCTGCTCAAGCTCCGCCGCGAGCCACGGGGCGCAGGTGTCACGCTCCTGTGGTGACGGCCGGTTAGCTGGCGGCACGCAGCGGACTGCTGCGGCCATCCGCACGCCGAGAAGCCGCTGGCCATCGCCCGCCGCCACGCTCTGCGCCCGGGCCGCGAGCCCGCACCGGTGGAGCGAGCCGAACAGCCAGTCGCCGCTGCGGTCGCCAGTGAAGATCCGGCCTGTCCTGTTGCCTCCGTGCGCGGCGGGCGCCAGCCCGACGATGAGCACCCGCGGCCGCTCGGCACCCCAGCCAGGCACTGGCCGCCCCCAGTACCGTTCGCCCTGAAACGAGCGGCGCTTGACCGCGGCGGTCTGCTCTCGCCAGGCAACCAGGCGCGGGCAGGCGCGGCAGACCGACTGGCGTGCGGCCAGTTCGGCCATGGTCGTCGCGCTCTGGGCAAGCTCGCTGACCGCCGCGGCGCTGCGGGCTACCGGCGTCGCCCGGGTAGCTGGGTCATCGGGCCAGCCGCTGCCCGGCGGAACGGCTGTCCCGTCAGCGCAATGATCCGGTTCGGCGTCCACGTCAGCCATCCGTGGCGGCTCGGCCATAAGTGGCGGCGCCCGGCGTCGTCGCCAGCGACCAGGCGATGCCGTCCAGGATGTCATGCTCGCTGACCAGGACGTCGTGGAAACCGAACCGAGCCATGAGGCGGTCAAGGATCAGGACTCCGGCGCCAATCACGTCCACCCGACCCGGATGCATGACACCGATCGCCGCCCGCTGCGCGCGGGTTTGCCCGAGCAATTGCCTGGACACCGCGCGCACTTGGATAGCCGTGATCCGAGCGTGGTGAGTGGCCGACGAATCGTAAGCCTGCAGGCCAAGCGCGATGCCCGCCAGTGTGGTGACCGATCCGGCGAGCCCGATGAGCGTGGCCTCGCCAGCGTCAGGCACCTCGCGCGCCACCCGATCGAGAGCCGCGTCAATATCTGACGTGGCGGCCGCGATCTCACCGGGGCCTGGTGGATCGCTGTGCAGGTGACGTTCCGTCATCCGCACACAGCCGATGTCTACGGACGCCGATGCGGCAATGCGGGCCCCAGCGCTGGCGCTCCGCCTGCCCTGGCCGTCCCGCGAGCCCGGGCCGCCCGGCAAACCCTGGCCGCTCCGGGAATCCTGGGCGCCGCCGAGTACAAACTCGGTCGAGCCACCGCCGATGTCGACCACGAGGTATGGGCCAGGCGGCCCGGTGGCCGCAAGGTCGGCTGTCGCGCCAAGGAACGACAGGGCCGCCTCCTCCTCGCCGCTCACGACCTCGGGCTCGATGCCAAGGAGGCTGCGCACGCCACTGGTGAAGTCGGCGGCATTGGCCGCGTCGCGGGTCGCGCTCGTCGCCACCATGCGCACCGCCGCCGCGTCATTGGCCGCGATGATCTCCGCATACCGGCGCAGCGCCTCGAATGTCCTGCCGAGGGCCTCAGGCATGAGCCGCCCGGTGCGATCAACACCCTCGCCGAGCCGGACGATCTCCATCAGCCGGACCACGTCAGCCAGTTCGCCGCGGGGCCCGGCATCGGCCACGAGCAGCCGCAGGGAGTTGGTGCCGCAGTCGAGCGCCGCCACCCGCGTCATGACACCGCTGCGGCGCCCGGACCGCCGTCTGCGGCCTCCTCCGCCGCCGCCACGCATGGCCCGGCCTGCCACCACTTTCCGGCCGCAGCAAGCGCCTCACGCCCGAATGGGTTCATCCCGGGCACCGCGAGCTCGTGCGCGGCCAGGGCATGGAGGCACTTGACCCGGCCGGGCATCCCGCCAGCACTCGGCGTGCCAGCTGGCAGCGGTTCCAAGCCGGCAGCGCGCGCGGCGGCGTCGCGCCGGCTGAGGTAGTCGCGGTGCGCCGCCTGATACTCCTGACGCAGCCCGGCGTCCGATGCCAGCCGATCAGCCATCTGCCTCATCTCACCGCTGGCTTCCAGCGTGCCGATCGCGGAAACCGCTTTTGGGCAGGTCAGGTAGTACAGCGTGGGGAACGGCGCACCATCGTCGAGGCGCGGCGCGGTCTCGATCACGCACGCCAGGCCACATGGGCAGCGGCAGGCGACCGCACGTACGCATCGGGGCCTGCGGCCAAGCTGGCCGGCGATCACCTTGATGTCGGAGTCCGCGACGGTCACCGCGACACCGGATGGTCTGCCTGCTCGACCGACTTCCACAAGGTCACGTACCAGGCGCCGCGACTGGCACGAGGCGGCTGCAGCAGCCCGCTGGGTGTTTGCCCATTAATGATCACGTAACAGGTCTCGTCCGGCATGCACATGTTCAGCCGGGCCCGTGCCTGATCCTCGATGTACCGCGGGTCGCTCAGCTGCTGCTGCTCGGCTTCGAGGCTGCGAACCTGGCCCTCTTCCATCACGTGCTGCGCCTCGAGCTGGTCGATCTGCCGGTGCTGCGCGACGTATTCCCGCACCGGATAGGCGAGGCTCAGCGCGATCGCACAGATCACGACCGCGAGAACCGCGGCGCGGCTCGTCAGCCGTGGCCTGCCGCGCCCGCTGGAACGAGCGGGCGAGCCGCCGCCAGCACCCCCGTCCGGCGGGGGGCCGCCGTTGTCCTGTGCCATCAACGGGTGCCAATACGATCCGTACTCAGCCCTCCTGCACGAGGAACCGCGGGAACGCACCGGCTCCCGCGTAGGCCGCCGCGTCGTCAAGCGTTTCCTCGATGCGCAGCAACTGGTTGTACTTGGCGACGCGTTCGGACCTGGCGGGCGCACCGGTCTTGATCTGGCCACAGCCGGTCGCCACGACAAGGTCGGCGATCGTGGTGTCTTCGGTCTCCCCAGAGCGGTGGCTGATCATGCAGCGGAAGCTGTTACGGTGCGCGAGCTCGACCGCATCGAATGTCTCGCTGAGCGTGCCGATCTGGTTGACCTTCACAAGGAGCGCGTTCGCCGACCGTTGCCCGATCCCGCGGCGGATCCGCTCCGGGTTGGTGACGAACAGGTCATCCCCGACCACCTGTACCCGCGAACCGATAGCCGCGGTCAGCTCCCGCCAGCCTGCCCAGTCCTCCTCGTCGAGCGGATCTTCGAGCGAAATGATCGGATAGTTGTCCAGCCACTCGGTGTAGATCTGCGTCATCTGCTGCGCACTGCGCCGACCGCCGTCGAAGACGTAGGAGCCATCCTGATAGAAACTGTTGGCCGCCGCGTCGAGTCCGAGCGCGATGTCCTCGCCCGGCGTGAAACCGGCCTTGCCGATCGCCTCGGTGATCAGATCGAGCGCCGCCCTGTTGTGCTCCAGATCTGGGGCGAAGCCGCCCTCGTCGCCGACTCCCGTGTTCAGGCCGTGCTGCTTGAGCACGGATTTCAGGGCATGGTAGCTCTCGGCGCCCCAGCGGAGGGCCTCCGCGAACGTCGGCGCGCCGATTGGCCCGATCATGAACTCCTGTATGTCGACGTTGGTGTCGGCGTGCGCGCCACCGTTGAGGATGTTGAACATCGGCACGGGAAGAATCCGGGCATTGGGCCCGCCGAGGTAGCGGAAGAGCGGCAGGTCGGCCGAGTCCGCGGCGGCCCTCGCGACGGCCAGGCTCACGCCCACGATCGCGTTCGCACCGAGCCGGGACTTGTTCGGCGTTCCGTCCATGTCGATCATAATCTGATCGATGATCCGCTGATCGTCGGCGTCCTGGCCGATCAGTTCGCGCTGAATTACGTCGACTACAGTCGCGACCGCGCCGTGAACACTCTTGCCGCCGTATTCGCTCTCGCCGTCGCGCAGCTCCACGGCCTCGGACGCGCCGGTCGAGGCACCGCTCGGCACCCCGGCACGGCCCAGTGAGCCGTCGTCGAGCAAGACCTCCACCTCGACGGTGGGGTTACCCCTCGAATCCAGGATCTGCCTGGCATGGATGGCATCGACAGCCGCCATAAGGTGCTCCTTTGATGGTCGGGAAGTCGCTTGGGAAGGTCAACATATCCGCATTGGAGCCTAGTCGACTACCGGCGGGTTCTGCCGCTCCCACGCTTGGACGCGATCGGCGAAGCTGCGTGCGGCCGCGCGTAGCTCCAGCTCGGGGTCGAGCCCCGCAGCGCGGGCCTCCGCCACAAGCGCGAGCAGCCTCGCGCCAAGCTCGCCTCCGCAATCAGATACGGCGGCACCCGGTCCGGAACCCGCTCGCGCGGCACCGGGTCCGGAACCCGGTCGCGCGGCGCCCGGTCCCGGACACGATCGCCCGTGACCCGATCCGGCCAGTCCGGCCGGGGCGCCGACCTCGGCAGCCCGGGCGTGTAGTTGAGCGGCGAGCGACAGGGCCGGCTGGCCGAACGGTATCCCGTCGAGCGCCGAGCCCGGCCTGCCGTGCTTCTCCTCCCGTTCAGCGGCCTTGATGGCGGCCCAGTTGGCCCGCACCTCATCCGCGCCTGACACCCGCACGTTCCCGAACACATGCGGGTGCCTGCGCACCAGCTTGCCCACGATGGCATCAGCCACGTCGTCGACCGTGAACCGGGTGCCATCCTCGCGCTCGGCCGCGATTCGGGCGTGAAATACCACTTGGAGGAGGACGTCGCCAAGTTCGTCCCGCAGCGCCTGCGCGTCGCCGGCCTCCAGCGCCTCAAGCGCCTCGTACGACTCCTCGATCAGGTGCGGCGCGAGCGAGCGATGAGTCTGCTTGGCGTCCCACGGGCAGTCGGTGCGGAGCGCATCCATGGTCGCGACCAAGTCGAGCAGCCGGCCGCCGGGTAGATCGTAGGACCCGTACAGCACCTGGGCGTCGAAGCCGGCCTCCGCGATCGCGGCCGGCACGTCATCATCGCCGGCGTGCGCGGCGAGCCAGACGACACGCGCACCGCCAGCAAGGGTCAGCGCGATCAGCCGCCTGGCGCGTGCGGCGGCGGGTTCCTCGGGGGCAAGTGCCCACGCTATGCCCGCCTGATCGAGCGCGCCGAGCTGCGGATGATCGGGCGATCCGGCAAGGACCTTGCCCGCCGCGCGAAGCGCCTGCCAGGCGGGCAGGGTCAGCAGGCCGGGCGCCACCCGGGTCGTGGTATGGAGCACGATCAATCGGCTATCCGCCGGCCAGCCGTCCGGCAGGAGGCCCGCTGCCGTTGATCCCGCCATGCTGCTCAGCCCGAAGACAGCTGGGCGGCTCCGAGGGCGGCCGACCGCGACAGCGGGATTTGCGGTGCGCCGATCGTGAGCTGTGCCGCGTCGAGCTGGCCAAACTGCGGATTGATCTTGATATTAAGGCGCTTCACCTCGGCGCTGATCCGCGCGGCAACCTGCTGCTGCTGAGCGGCGGTCAAGGAGGACGTGTTCGCCGCGCCGGTGTAGGCCACGGCAAGCTTCTCGATGGTTGCCTGATAGCGCCCATACGCGGCGTTCAGGCCGGGAGGCAGGGCGTTGAACACCGCGAACTGCGCCGGGGTGATGGCCGAGCCGGTCTGCTGTTCGATCTGCGCGGCCGCCTGGACGATCGCTCGCTGCGCCTCGGCCGGGGTTACCTGCACGCCGCTGCGCGCCGCGATGGCGTCGACGACGCGGAACCGGACCAGCCACATGAGCACGAGCCGGGGCATGTCGGCCGGTTTGTACTGCACCTCGCTCTGCAGTGACGGGTACGCCTTGTACACAGCGTCGAGCGATGCGACCTGATTCGAGAGCGTGGATGTCGAGACACGCTCTGTGCCGAACACGGCCGCCGCGCCCATCTGGACCGGGCCGCATGCGGTGAGCGAGACGAGCGCGGCCAGCGCGCCGACCGCTGCGGTACCCCTGATCGCAGTGCGGAACACGGCGATGTCCTTCCTCGCGCGCAAGGCGCGGCGGTTCCGCCGCACCATCGGGTCCATCCGGCACTTCAGTGTTGAATACTTCAGTGTTGAATACCGTCGAATACAGCCCTGACAAGTTCCCCGCACCAGGCGAGCAGCTCCGCGTCACGCAGCGGCCTCCCGCCCACGACCGCGGTCCTCGGCACCGGTACGAGCATGGTACGCACCTGTGGTTTGAGCACGGTCTTCGGGTACAGTCGCTGCGCGCGGACCTGGCGTGACTCGGGCAGCTCCACCGGAGCGAACCGCAGGTAACTGCCCTGCAGCCGCAGGTCGGTGAGTCCGACGCGGCGGGCACGCGAGCGTAGCCGCGCGACTTCGAGCAGGTTCTCCACCGGCTCAGGAGGCCTGCCGTACCGGTCGGCCAGTTCCTCCCGCACCGCCACGATCCCGTCGTCGGAGTCGATCGCGGCGATCCGCGTGTAGGCCTCCAGCCGCAGCCGCTCGCCGCCGATGTAGTCATGCGGTATGTGCGCGTTCACCGGCAGGTCCACCCGGACCTCCGGCCGCTCCGCCGGGCCGTCGCCCTTCAGCTCACGGACCGCCTCGCCGATCATCCGCACGTAGAGGTCGAACCCGACGCCGGCGACGTGACCGGACTGCTCCCCACCGAGCAGGTTTCCTGCCCCGCGGATCTCCAGGTCTTTCATCGCCACGTACATGCCCGCACCCATCTCGGAATGCTGCGCGATCGTCGCGAGCCGCTCATGTGCCGTCTCGGTGAGCGGTTTCTCCGGTGGGTACAGGAAGTACGCGTACGCGCGCTCGCGCCCGCGCCCGACCCGGCCCCTCAGCTGGTGCAGCTGGGAGAGCCCGTAGACGTCGGCACGGTCCACGATGAGCGTGTTGGCGTTCGGGATGTCGAGCCCGGACTCCACGATCGTGGTGGCCACGAGCACGTCGTAGTTCTTCTCCCAGAAGTCGACCATGATCTGCTCGAGGACGCGCTCGTGGAGCTGGCCGTGCGCGGACGCCACCCTCGCCTCTGGCACGAGCGCCGCGACCCTGGCTGCCACCTTGTCGATGCTCGCGACCCGGTTGTGCACGAAGAACACCTGGCCGTCGCGCAACAGCTCGCGGTGGATGGCCGCGGCGATCTGCTTCTCGTCGTAGCACCCGACGAAGGTGAGCACCGGGTGCCGCTCTTCGGGCGGGGTGAGGATGGTGGACATCTCGCGTATCCCCGCCACGCCCATCTCCAGCGTGCGTGGAATCGGCGTCGCGGACATGGCGAGCACATCCACTTCGGTCCGCAGCCGTTTCAGGTACTCCTTGTGTTCGACGCCGAAACGCTGCTCCTCGTCGATCACCACCAGGCCCAGCCGTTTGAACCTCGTGTCGGGTGAGAGCAGCCGGTGGGTCCCGATCACCACATCCACGGACCCGTCAGCGAGCTTACGGAGAGTTTCCGCGGACTCGGCGTCGCTCTGGAAGCGCGAGAGCGGCCGTACCTCCACCGGGAACGGCGCGTAGCGCTCGGTGAACGTGGACAGGTGCTGCTGGACGAGCAGCGTCGTGGGCACCAGGACCGCCACCTGCATGCCGTCCTGCACCGCCTTGAAAGCCGCGCGGACCGCGATCTCGGTCTTGCCGTAACCGACGTCGCCGCTGATCAGCCGGTCCATCGGGACCGGCCGCTCCATGTCGAGCTTGACCTCTTCGATGGCCGCGAGCTGGTCCGGCGTCTCCACGTACGGGAAGGCGTCTTCGAGCTCGCGCTGCCACGGGGTGTCCGGGCCGAACGGGTGCCCGGGGGACGCGGTCCGGGCCGAGTACAGCCGGATCAGCTCGCCGGCGATCTGGCGGACCGCCTTGCGCGCCCGGCCCTTGGTCTTCGCCCAGTCCGCGCCGCCGAGCCTGTGCAGGGTGGGTGCCTCACCGCCGACATACCTGGTGACCTCGTCAAGCTGGTCGGTGGGTACATAGAGGCGGTCCGGCGGCTGGCCGCGTTTGCCTGGCGCGTACTCGACGACCAGGTACTCGCGGGTGGCACCGTGGATCGTGCGGCTCGTCATCTCGACATAGCGGCCGACCCCGTGCTGTTCGTGCACGACGTAGTCGCCCGGGCGCAGCCGTAGCGGATCGATTCCGCCGCGGCGCCTGGCCGGAAGCCGCCGCATATCCTTCGTGCTCGCCCGCTGCCCCGCCAGGTCGCTTTCGGTGAGTAGCGCGGTCCGCACGGCCGGCCACACGAAACCGTGCTCGACAAGCCCGGTCGCGACGTAGGTGACACCGGGCTCGGGCGGCTCCGCCGGATCGGGCAGGTCCGCGAGCCTGGCACCGAGACCGCCGTCGCGGAGCAGTTCCGCGAGGCGCTGCGCAGGCCCATGACCCTCGGTGACCAGCACGACCCGCCAGCCGTCGGAGAGCCAGGCCCGTATGTCACCAAGCGCACGGGCGGTGTCGCCGCGGTAGGACTCGGCGGGTTTCACATTGATCCTGAACGGCTCACGCGCGGTGTCGCCGGCTGCTCCGGTGGCGCCGCTGGACGGCTGCCCGCCCCCGGTGCCGGTATCGCCCGGCTGGTCGGTGCCGAACGGGGTCAGCGTCCACCAGGAAAGACCGAGCTGGTCGGCGGCCGCGCGGATCTCCTCGATTGGCCTGAAGGCGGCGCCGCCGAGGTCGATCGGCGCCTGCCCGCCGAGCGCCGCGTTCACCCAGGACGCGTCGAGGAACTCCTGGCTGGTCCGGACGAGCTCGGCGGCGCGGGCGCGGATGCGTTCAGGATCGCAGGCGAGCACGCGGCCGCCGGCCGGAACATGGTCGAGCAGCAGATCCATCCGCTCGGCGAGCACGGGCGCGAACGCCTCCATGCCCTCCACGCCAACGCCTTCCGCCAGCTTGCCGAGTACCTCGGCAAGACCGGGGTGCTCCGCTGCAAGCCGTTTGGCAGTAGCACGGACCGCGGGGGTGAGCAGCAGTTCGCGGCACGGCGGCGCCCACAGGCCGCTGGCAACCGGCTCCATGCTGCGCTGGTCGGCGACCTTGAAGTACCTGATCTCCTCCACCGTGTCGCCGAAGAGTTCGATCCGAAGCGGATGCTCCTCGATGGGCGGGAAGACGTCGAGGATGCCACCGCGGACCGCGAAATCGCCGCGCTTCTCGACCAGTTCCGCGCGCGTGTACCCGGCCTCGACAAGCCTGGTGAGCACGTCATCGAGGTCCGCCTCGTCGCCCGGCCGCAACCTGATCGGCTCGATTTCACCCAGCCCGGCCACGATGGGCTGCAAGAGGCTGCGTGCGGGGGCGACGACGACCTGGAGCGCCCCGGTGGCGGGTCCTGCGCCGGGTGGCTCTGCGCCGGCTGGCCCCGCTTCGGCTGGCCCCGCGTCAGCTGGCCCTGCGTCAGCTGGCCCTGCGTCAGCTGGCCCTGCGTCAGCTGGCCCCGCTTCGGCTGGCCGCGCTCCCTTGACTGCGTGCGCGGGCCCTTTTCCCACCGACGGCGCGGGGTCCGGGTGCGCCAGCCTGCGGAGCACAGCGAGCCGCTGACCCACGGTGTCGGACCGCGGCGAGAGCTGTTCGTGCGGGAGCGTCTCCCATGCCGGGAAGTACGCCACCGCGTTCGATGGCAGCAAGGAGCTGAGGGCGGCGGTCAGATCCTCGGCCTCACGGCCCGTGGCGGTGACGGCGAGGATGAACGGCGGCGCCGCAGCGCTGCCGTCAGCAACACCCGGCCTGCCTGGGCCATCCTGGTTACCCGGGCGTGCGAGTGCGGCCGCGATGAACGGCCGCAGCGCGGCTGGCGCGACAAAGTCGGTGCCGGCCCCAATGGCATGGTCAACGGCCCCGCCCGCACCGCGGGCATGGCCGAGGGCACGGCGAAGCTCAGGGTCTTCGGCGATGACGCCGAGAAGTCCGGCAAGGCTCATAATCTCGCTAGCGGCAGCCCGAAATCCCCGGGCCAGGCAGCACGGGGGGTTCCTTCCAAGCTTAGAGCGTGCCGCGTGGTGGCGTGGTACGTGACGGCGGGTTGGCCTGGTACAGGAAGGTCTGACTCGCCGTTCTGGTTCTGGGGGTCCCTGCAGACCTGGGCATCCGAGTCGCTACCCTACGAGTTCGTGACTCGCATCAGTGAGGATCCGGCCCCGATCGAGGGCCCGCAGGTGTTCGCGCAGAGCCCGGACACCGCCGAAATGTTCGTGGGCGCGGTGCATGACTACGCCCATCAGCATGAAGGTCGCCAAGTCTGCCTGCTCGAGGCCGGGTGCGGCCGCCACGTCGGCGACCTCGGCCTGGCGCGGCTGCGCGCGGCCGGCTTCGACATCCGGGTCATCGGCGTCGATCAGGACCACCCGTTCGCCAGGAGTGTCACCGAAGCGCGCAGCGACCTGGAGTCGTTCACGCTCGGCGATCTGCGCACCGTGGCGCTTCCGCCGCGCTCGTTCGACATCGTGCACTGCGCCGGCCTGCTCGAACGGATCCGGCACGTCGAACTGGTCCTCGACCGGTTCGTGGCGGCCCTGAAACCCGGCGGCCTCGTGCTGTTGCGGACCGCCGACAGGGAGTGCGCGGCGGGCATCGTCGACCGGCTCGCCGCGGCACTGCCCGGGCGGGTACGTGAACTCGCCTGGCGCCGCTTGCGGCCCGGAGAGCCCGGGCCTTACCCCGCCGTGTACGAGGAGATCGTATCTGGCCCGGGGATCCGGGGGTATGCGACGATGCGTGGCCTCGTAATCGCCGAGCGCCAGACCAGCCACAGCGACTTGACTGGTCCCGGCGCGTGGTGGCGGGTCGTACACGCCGCGCGACGAATCGCGGCGGGCTCCTCGCGCGGGCGGTACACCGACGCGCATGATGAACTGCTTTTCGTCATGCGCAAGCCCGAAGACCGGTTCCTGCGCGTGCTGTGACCGCCGCCGGATTTCTGTCACGGCGCGCCGTTTTCGCAATAGAAGCAATAGAATTCAGCGTCTCAGATTGTGAGAAGCCGCCACGCTCGCCGGGCAACTGTCGGCATCGCCGCGGGTCACGGGATTTCAAACGAGTGCTGGTCTGTGGTGACAACCTCTCGTAACCTGGACGGGCACAATCGCGGCGGCGCACTGGTCCGGCCGGTACCGCCAACAGGGAAACCATGGGCTCGCGCCGGTCACCGCACGAGCCCAGAGGACATGCTCATGCCAACCCAAGCGGACAATCGAGCGGAGAATACCGTGCCGGATCGACGTGGCCGCGCGCCCTGGAGACGCGGGTGACCGCGCTCACGGCCGGGCTCCCTGCCGACCTGATGGGCTTGCCGTCCTTCGCACCGGACGAGTTCCAGCTTGCGGACCTGGAACTCCTGCTCTCTGGCGCGTTCAGGCCGCTGAGCGGGTTCATGTCCGATGCCAACGCGACCGCGGTCGCACGTCACGGCACCCTCACCGACGGCACGCCGTTCCCTTTCCCCGTCACCCTGGACGTGCCCGCCGATGTTCTGCCGGGGGATGCGAGCATGCTCGTCCTCGAGGATCCGGAGGGCGCGCCGCTCGCTGTGCTTGATATCACCGCCCGCGTGCAGGCAGCGCCCGGCGGGCCAGTCCGGATAGCCGGGCCGGTCCGGGCGCTGCGCGAGCCCGAGCACGGGCCATTCCGCCGCCTGCGGCGTAAACCCGCGGAGACGCGGGCCGAGCTGGTCGCGGCTATGTCCGGACCGCACCAGGCGGAAATGCCCCAGAACCTGGCACCCCAGAACCTGGCGACCCAGAACCTGGCACCCCAGAACCTGGCGATCCAGGACCTGGCACCCCGGAACCTGGCACCCCGGAACCTGGCACCCCGGAACCCTGTGCTCGCCTTTGTGACCCGCGGGCCGCTGCACCGTCGCGAACTCGGCCAGCTCCGTTATCTGGCTGACGGCATGCGGGCACGGCTGCTGCTGCTGCCCCTGGTCGCGGGACCCGCCGAGCTGGTGACGCGACCGGAAGCCCTGGTCCGGGCGGTGTTCGCCGCGCTTCCTCAGCTACCTGCGGACACGGTGGTGGTCCCGGTTCCGCTGGCCCCTCGCGGGCGGGAAGGCACGCGGGACGAACTGCTCGCGCGGGCGCTCGTGGCCGCCGCGTATGGGGCAACGCACCTGTTCGCCGCGGAGCCGGTGACCGATGGTCCGGCGGCACCGCCCGTGAGCGCGGTGACCAGCGAGATGAGCAGCACGGGCGCGACCATCGCCAGCCTGCCTGGCTCGCCGATACCGCTTGTGCTGCCAGGAGATTGGGCGTTCGATCTGACCGCCGAGGTCTGGCGGCCAGCGGCACGGATCGAACCGGCCGCGCGGCGGGCGGGACTTAGCCTTGAGGAGGTGACCGGCCTACTCGACCGTGGTGACGAAGTCCCTGAGTGGTTCACCACGGCGCGGGTGGCGCGCGAACTCCGGGCGGCCCGGCCGCCGCGGCATGAGCGCGGGCTCGTGCTGTTCTTCACCGGGCTGTCCGGCGCGGGCAAGTCCACCACCGCCCGCGACGTCGCCGACGCCCTCGCGGAACGCGGTGGCCGCACCGTGTCGCTGCTGGACGGCGATCGAGTCCGCCGCCTGCTCTCGGCCGGACTGGGCTTCTCGCGTGCGGACAGGGATCTCAACATCGCGCGGATCGGGTTCGTCGCGGCCGAGATCGCCCGTCACGGTGGCGTGGCGATCTGCGCGCCCATCGCGCCCTACGCGGCGGCCCGGGCGCAGGTGCGCGAAATGGTGAGCGGGACGGGAGAATTTCTGCTCGTGCACATGTCGACGCCACTCGAGACGTGCGAGGCCCGCGATCGCAAAGGCCTCTACGCCAAAGCCCGGGCCGGTGCCATCACGGGCTTTACCGGCATCTCGGATCCCTACCAGGAACCAGACGACGCCGACCTGGTGATCGACACCTCGGTGCTGAACCGCCAGGAGGCGGTCACCGCTGTGCTGAGCCTGCTCACCGCGGGCGGCTGGCTGACGACCGGGCAGGAAGGGTACCGCTGACGCTGCCTGACCGGCGTTCGCCAGTGCGCCGGGTCGGTCACGGTCCCGGCCGGGCCGGTGCGCCGCTCGCGCGCACGGTCGGCGTTTCATGATCCCGGTAACTATTGCGCGAATGCTTCGAAATAGATTACGGGATCACGGATGGCGTGCGTCGATGATCATGCCTGCGCCAACAGTCGAGTTGGTGGACTCGTCGATGAGGATGATGCCGCCGGTGAAACGGTTGCGCGGGTACGGATCGCAGAACAGCGGCTGGGTCGCGCGCAGGCTCACCCGGCCGATCTCGTTGAGCCGGAGCTGCGTCGCGGCTTCGTCCCGGCGCAGCGTGTTCACGTCGAGCCGGTAGTGCACGTCCCGCACGATCGCCTTCGCGGACCGTGTGGTGTGTTTTACCACCAAACGGCTGCGCGGGCCGAGCACCCGGTCCGCGGTCATCCAGCAGACCATCGCTTCGATGTCCTGCGCGGCCACCGGCTGGTTGTGCGGTCGGCAGATCATGTCACCGCGCGAGATGTCAATGTCTTCGTTGAGGACGAGTGTCACCGACATCGGCGGGTAAGCCTCGTCCACGGGGCCATCGGCGGTGTCGATCCGCGTGATCCTGGCGGTAAGCCCGGACGGCACGTGCATTACCTCGTCGCCGGGCTTGAGGATCCCGCCCGCCACCTGCCCCGCATAACCGCGGTAGTCGTGCAGCTCAGGATCGGTGGCCTGCTGCGGTCGGATCACGTACTGCACGGGAAAGCGCACATCGATCAGGTTCCTGTCGGAGGCGATGTGCACGTTCTCCAGATGGTGGAGCAGGGAAGGACCGTCGTGCCAGGGCATGTTGACCGAGCGCTGAACCACGTTGTCACCGTGCAGCGCGGAGATCGGGATGAACGTGAGGTCACCGATTTCCAGCTTGGTAGCGAACGCCGCGAACTCGGCCTTGATCTCCTCGAACGCGGACGCCTCATAGCCAACAAGATCCATTTTGTTGACCGCGAGCACCAGGTGCGGTACCCGCAGCAGGGTGGCCAGGAAGGCGTGCCTGCGGCTCTGTTCGGTCAGTCCCTTCCGCGCGTCCACCAGCACCACCGCCAGGTCAGCGGTTGACGCGCCGGTCACCATGTTGCGCGTGTACTGAACGTGCCCGGGAGTGTCAGCGATGATGAACTTACGGCGGGGGGTCGCGAAGTAGCGGTAGGCGACGTCGATGGTGATGCCCTGCTCGCGCTCGGCCCGCAGCCCATCGGTGAGCAGCGCCAGGTTCGTATAGTCCTCGCCCCGGTCGCGGCTGGTCCGTTCGACGGACTCAAGCTGATCCTCGAAGATCGCCTTTGAGTCGTAAAGCAGCCGTCCGATGAGCGTGCTCTTCCCGTCATCCACCGAGCCCGCGGTGGCGAAACGCAGGATATCCATTAGTGATGGACCTCGATCATCGCTGCCGACCTCCCGCTATCCAGCTAACTGGCCACGCTGCCAAGCTTCCGCTGCCAAGCTTCCGTTAGACTCTTTCCCGGCTCGCCTGACGGCTTCGGACCGCAGGTGCCGTCGCGGCGCATCCGTTTACTGTACGGCGCCCGTCTCCTACCTTGGGCCACGCGACCCAGCCCGTGCCCGGGTCCGGCGTCGCGGACCTCATGTGAACGGTCCGGCGAGGTTCTTGCGCAGTGCGGCGGCCCAGATGCCCACGTCCGGCCGCGAGGTAGGCATCACGTCTTGCCGGTGCGAGCCTGGAGGCTGCCGGTTTGTGCGGGTCGCAGACTGTTGCAGCACGACCTGTTGCAGCACGACGGTCACCCGGCAACCCGGCGCGCGTGGGACCCC
>Ga0335081_10010649_pt1 | contig 14879 bp, 16 predicted proteins | sample Lox_Sample_35_FD_206713 | JGI IMG/M metagenome (GOLD analysis project Ga0335081, IMG submission 206713) | Soil microbial communities from Loxahatchee National Wildlife Refuge, Florida, United States - Lox_Sample_3.5 | ecosystem: Environmental > Terrestrial > Soil > Wetlands | place: USA... | reverse complement strand
ATCTGCGCGGATTTTCTGGCGGGAGCCAACCTGGACAGCGGAGATCCGGAAACGCTGTTGTTTTCGGCGACCCGATTCTTCCGCTTTCTACCCGAGCCCCAAAAGCATGCATTTCTGAAGCAGCTCAGTGAGGCAGCGGCGTGAACCCGATTCGCCCAAAAGCCCCGCGCCTGCAGCTCGATCCCGTTTCGTACGAAGCCCTGCGGCAGCAGGTTCTCCGCCGTGACGGCTGGCGCTGCCAATCGTGCGGTGCGATGTCAAACTTGGAAGTCCATCACAAGGAATTCCGCAGTCAATCGGGCGACGATTCGGAAGAAAACCTGATCACGTTGTGCAGGTCCTGCCACACTTTGGCGCATGGTGTCTTGCTCAAGCCTCAGTCGTCGGCATTCGTACGATGATCCCTTACATCGGGTCACACGAGCGAGGACCAATCAAACTGGGCTGGCACACGGATACCCACTACTCGCGGTATGTTATGCGAGCCAACATCCTTTTGCCCTCCAACACAGTCCGAAGCCCGGGTTACCATCGGTTATTCCCACACCGGATTCGCCTCGACTGTACGTCGTGCGTTGGATACGTTACCTATCGGGAGTGTCTGAAAAACCCCCCGGCAGCAAATCAAAATGAGCGCCCCTGCACCTGCACTAGCTCGTCCCAGCTCCGAACCAGGCAGCCGTCTGCGGCTCATTCCTTCCATTGAAAGATATTCAGCGGTAGTTGCGTTCGCACAAAGACCTGCTGGGAAGCTGGCCATTGTGGGGGCGTTCAGCTTGGGCTATGGGTGCTTTCTGCCGCAGCCTGATGCCTGGATGCTGGTTACCGTCAGTATCGCCCTGATCACTTTCTTGCCAAAATTGCGGTGGAGGCTGGTTGCCCTGGCCACGTTGTCGGCCATCGTGCTCCAACCCGGAGTGCCGTACTCGCTGGTGGCAGTGGTGTTTGGATTATTACTGTTTTGGTGCGCGCGGCGATGGCCCCAGTCCTGGTTTGGAAAAAGACCAGTCGCCATGCTGCTTGCAGGATTCACGCTCACCATCGTGGCCAGCTCTGCGGTTCCCAGGACTTCCGCCCTGTTCACGCCGGCGTGGGTAGTTGTCGATATTTTCGCCAAGTACGTCTGGTTCATCGCTTATGCGTTGACCGATAGGAGCGCATCGCCGCAAGCCGATCTTCCACTGGAAGCCGGAGCCTTTCAACCGTTCTGGGGTTCGACGGGCGTTCCGTTCCCCAAGGGAGCTGCCTATCTTCGCCGCATCGAAGCGCGCGATGCCGACCAGCTTGCGGTCACCCAATTAAAAGGAGTGAAACTGCTGGCTTGGGCGCTCTTGCTGATGGTGTTCGAGCGCCTGTGGATGTTCTTTTTCCATACTTATTTGCATATTCCGCTGGCGTCTGCGGCCCTGGATATGAGTGTCCGGCGGACACCTTACCCGTGGTATGTGTGCTGGGAGAGCCAGGTGCTCTCTTTTTTCGAGTTTTTGCTGCAACTCTCCATTTTCGGGCACCAGTTCATCGCCGGTTGTCGCGTGGCAGGATTCAACGCCTTGCGAAATACCTGCCGCCCGCTCTCCTCGACTACGATCATCGATTTCTTCAACCGGTTCTACTTTTATTTCAAAGAGCTGCTGGTCGAGTTTTTCTTTTATCCAGCCTTCTTCCGCTACTTCAGAAAGCATCGTCGCCTTCGGGTGGTGGTGGCAACGTTTGCCGCCGCAACGTTTGGCAACATGTTCTACCACTTCACCCGGGACTACTGGATGATTCCAGTGTATGGAACGGTCAATGCATGTCTGAATTTCCAGGTCTTTGCCTTTTACTGCGTTGTGCTAGGGGCCGCCCTGAGCATCTCGCAAATACGGCGGCGCAGCACACCTCGATCTGGCTTTTTCCAGGGACGTTTGCTCCCGGCAAGCGGAGTCGTGCTCTTCTATTGCCTGCTCGACGTCTTTGGTTCTACGCAAAGAAACTACCCCCTAAGCGAGCATTTTCGTTTCCTGGGGCATTTATTTGGCATTAATGTGTAGGGAGGTCCGATTGGAGAATAAGTTGGCAATCCGGCAGTTTATTGAGCGCTTGCTCGCCCAGAAAGGGGACCGACAGCCGTTCCGCGACAGCGACTCGCTGATTCTGAGCGGCCGGCTGCAATCGGTCGACGCCGTCGAAGTGGTCGTGTTTCTGGAAGAGCAGTGGAGCATCGACTTCACCCAGATCGGGTTTGACCACAACCAGATTGACAGTGTGGATGCAATCCTCGCTCTGATCGAGAGCGTCGGAGCCTCTAAGTAACACATGAACACCGGTCTGAGTGGAAAATCGGAACGTGCTCAACCCGCCTCACCGCCCTCGGCGCAGGCAGATGTGGCAGCTGTACTCTGTGAGCACCCGGCGGTGTGTGACGCGGTCGCGTGTCGCCGGTCCAAGCCGGGCGACGAGGGCATGGTAGCCTTCGTTCTGGCCAATGAAAGCTACCTTGACGATGTGATGGGGCGAAAGGACGCGGCGAGCAGCCAGGTTCGGAGGTGGCGCAAGACCTACGACCTCACCCAACTGGCAAAGACCGCCTCCGCTTCGCCGCTTGCCTTCAACATCGCTGGGTGGAACAGCAGCTACACCCGGCAACCTCTGGCTCCGGAAGACATGCAGGAGTGGGTGCAAACCACCGTTGACCGTATCTCTACGCTTGCACCCAGTGAGGTGCTGGAGATCGGTTGTGGCACGGGTCTTCTGTTGCTGCGCCTCGCGCCAGCGTGCAAACGCTACGTAGCTGTCGATTTCGCGCCTGCTGTCCTCATGAGACTTCGCGAACAACTGGCCCAAACCGGAGATCTGCGCGAGAAAGTCGAACTTCTGGAGCGATCCGCCGACAACTTCGAGGGTTTGGTGGAGAACTCTTTTAGCACGGTTATTGTGAACTCGGTCGCACAGCATTTCCCGAGCCAGGCATACCTGAATCGAGTGATCGAAAACGCCATCCGTGTTGTGCGGCCCGGCGGACACGTGTTTATCGGCGACCAGCGAAATCTTCTGCTCCTGGAGGCGTATGCTGCTTCGGTCGAAGCGTTCCAGGCAACGCCAGAAGTAAGCGTACAAGAACTTCGCAACCGGATTGACAGACGCATTCAGCAGGAACAGCAGCTGGTGCTGTCGCCAAGTTATTTCCTGTTGCTCAAGCAGCGCTTTCCTGAGATTTCACGGATCGAGATTCATCCCCGGCGCGGAACTCGCGATAACGAAATGACACGTTTCCGCTTCGATGCAATTCTGTGGGTGAAGACGGAATCACCTCCACCAGCCGGAATTCCATTCTTCGATCCTCCCGGCGAAGGATGGTCCCTTAACGACATGCGATCGCGCCTGGCGGAGCAGAAATCGGACGCGGTCGGATTTGCTCGCATTCGAAATCCGCGGGTAGACGGAGACCTGCGGCTCCTTGTGCGCCTTGCCAGCGCCGACCCTCAACAACTGTTAGCCGCGATGCGCGAGGAACTGGCGCGGTCTGAAGCTCGGGGGATTCACCCGGAAGAAATCGTTCGACTCGCCGCCGAAACCGGTTACAACGTCGCGATCAGCTGGACTGCCTGTTATCCGGACGGAAGTTACGACGCGGCATTTATCCGGCAGGACTCACCGAAAAGTAGTGCCTTCCCCTCTGTGAACTGGCCGCAGCCAACGTCGGCAGCCTTCGTCTACTGCACAAACGCGCCCGGTCAGGCTGAGATCCGGCAAAGGCTCGTGGACGAACTGCTTTCGCACTGCCGCACCAGATTGCAGGGCAAACCGGTTCCAGCAAGCCTGCGTCTGGTGGACGCACTACCACGCGGAGCCGACGGAAGGGTTGATTGTCAGGCACTGTTGTCGGCAACACGGTGACCGCTGGAATTAGCTTTTCCTAAGCCTTGGGTCCCTGCTCCAGCATCTTCACCAGCGCACGCCGATCAACTTTGCCGTTATTGTTCAACGGCAGCTCAGGTAGAACGTGTACCGTGGTTGGAACCATATACGAGGGTATCCTTTCCCGCAAAGCGGCCTTCACTTGTTCCATAGAGCCCTCATAGTTGACCAGGAATCCCACGACCCCCGCTGCACTTCCGCTGTGAACGGGCCACGCCACCGCGGCGACATCGGCGCAGCCGGTTGCGTCGCGCAGGTGGCATTCGATTTCTTCAAGTTCAACCCGAAATCCGAGGATCTTCACCTGGTTATCGACCCGGCCAAGGTAGTGAAAGATGCCAGTCTCGTCACGCGATGCCAGGTCGCCGGTTCTGTACCAGCGGTTCTCGCCGATCGTGACAAAACGAGCTGCCGTCTTCTCCGGGTCGTCCAAATAACCAAGCGCCAGCTGTGGCCCTGCCAGCAACAGCTCTCCTTGTTTGCCCACAGGCGCGAGTTCCGTTTCGCTTGCGGCAATGGCGGCCTCCATGCCGGCGAACGGACGGCCAATCGCCATGCAATCCCGTGTCAAGACACTGCCCGGACCGTACTCTTGTCCAATGCACATCACCGCCGCTTCCGTGGGGCCATACATGTTGACGACCGTGGAATGAGGAGCTGCGGTGTGCCAAGCCTCCGCCACACTGGTCAGCAGGGGTTCGCCACAGAAGAACGTGTATCTCAGGGAAGGGAATGCCCCAGGCTTCAGCAGTCCCATACGGCTCATGAATGCAGCGATCGAAGGCACCGAGAGCCAGGTGGTGATTTGATGCTCCTGCACAAACTTGGCCGGAGCCATGGCCTGCGCAGGTGGAATTACGTGCAGCGACGCCCCCGCCCGCCAGGTCGCGAACATGTTGTAGACCGACAGATCGAAGCTGATCTCAGTCGTCTCGGCCATACGGTCTTCGTGCGTAAGTGGATAGTCCGCCTGCATCACGTTCAGCAAGTGATGGACGGCTCCCGATGGCAACATCACTCCTTTCGGGATTCCCGTACTGCCCGATGTGTAGAGAATGTATGCGATCGCACCTGCGGCGGATTCAACCGGTTGAGAAAGAAATGTAGCCGGGCCCAACTCGTCAAAGTAGGCCATCTTCTCGTTGCTATGCCCGAGAGAGCTGTCTCGAACCGCCAGAATTTTCGCTGGCGCTTCTTCGAGCACTCGAGAGGTCAGCATCTGCGAACCGGTTCGGTCGGCAATCATTGCCGTCAACCCACTGCGTTTGAGCAATCCAGCGACGCCGAGCTCCGGCTGCTTTAAGCTGATGGGCACATAGGCTGCGCCCACCCAGGCTGCCGCCAGAATTCCGATGCATGCTTCCGCGCTGCGCGAGCCGAATATGCCGACCCGCCTGGGAGGATCCTGCTCTCCGCTTGCCAGCCAGTCGGCAACACGTACGACGCGATCGAGCAACTCGCGATAACTGTAGTGTTCTCCGTCCGCGAACAAAGCCAGCCTCTCAGGATGTCTCCTCGCCGACTCGAAGAAGGGCTGAGCTATGTTGTAGTTCATCGATGAATGTCTATGCGCTGTGCGTAAAGGCGCCAGACCATGAAGTGAAATATACGCTTCAACAATGTCGCCCCGAGCGATCACAACAATTGGAAGTTTATGCGAAGGTGCAGTAGTTATGTGAAAAAGAAACGTCAAAATGAGGGTAGTCTCTGGGCCGCTCGGATGCTGGGAGGGGGCGACCGATCGCGGGGCTACTGTTTGGAGATGATCTGTGCGGATTTCCTGGCGGGAGCCAACCTGGACAACGGGGATCCGGAGACGTTGTTGTTTTCGGCGACTCGGTTCTTTCGCTTTCTACCCGAGCCCCAAAAAGCAGGCGTTTCTGAGGCAACTGACTGAGGCAGCGCCGTGAACCCGATTCGCCCCACGGCCCTGCGCCTGCGGTTCGATCCCGTTTCGTACGAGGCGCTTCGGCAGCAGGTCCTCCGCCGCGACGGCTGGCGCTGCCAATCGTGTGGAGCGATGTCAAATCTGGAAGTTCATCACAGAGAATTCCGCAGTCAGTCGGCGACGATTCCGAGCTGAACCTGATCACGCTGTGTGCCGCCTGCCATGCTGCATCACACCGAGCCTCGTAAGCTGTGACAATCACCTGTGACTGGAAACTGCCAAGCAAGCCAAAAACTGCAAACGGCGCGCCCGTTGGCGCGCCGTCCACTTTCCGTCAGGTTGAAAGGCTGAATTTAGGCTAGTTTCGTCCCCTGTTGATGCAGCGAGCGAAGGATGATGGCTCCGAAGCAAGCCAGCCCCGCGAGAAGCAAATACAGCCCGGTGCTGCCACCTTCAGCCACGACTTCTAAGAACTCCTGCTCCGGACAAGAGTTGCTCGAACAACCCGTCGGCGTGAGGATGAGCACGTTGGAGAATTCGCCGGGCGTGTATGTTGATGCCCCAGCTAGAGCCTGCCCCACCAAACCGCCCTTACCAGCAGTGCATTTGCCTCCGGCAAAACTGCCGGTCCCGAAAACAGCGTTACAGGTAGCCGCGTCACCGTACTTGGTCAGCCAATTGGCAACGTCGCCCGCGTCAAAGATCGCCCATATTGCGAACGAATACTCTCCTTGCGTCACGCCGGTTTGACCCAGCATCCCAATCGTTAGCCACGCCGCTTCCTCGTATTGAGTCAGCGTCGCACCTTTCGATCCCCACAGCGTGTTCCCAAGGCTGCTGCCAAGGCTGAAAGCGGTCGTTGTGTACGTGTGGGAATCGTAGTTGGAGTCGTCCCTGAAATCGTCACAAACGATCTGCACGGAACCACCCGTCGTCAGGTTGTCGGCAGTGTACGAACCTACGTAGATGCCATCCAGAACGTTATTCGAAGGAGGGCTGACTATCTGCAACTCTTGGCCGGGCGAACCGCGCCGGGAATTGTCATTGATGGGTTGGGGACTGATTCCCTCGTGGGCGAAAGACTCGTCAGTCGGCGCCCGAATGATTAACGCCAGATCGGACACGGCGGCCACAGGGCTGAAGCGCTGCGCACTTCTGGCGTGACCGCTCAAGGTCGCGATGTCGGCCCCACCACTGCGCTCAAGAACTAGGACGGCAAATTACTGCGGGTTTGCCCGTCGCTCGGGAGGAGTCTCAGCGACTGTGAACGGCTGACTTCCTAGAATCCCGTTTGAACGAAGCCGCTTTGCGGCGGACGCTAGCGCGTGCTCGGAGCAAGCGACATCGGAGATTTGGGATAGGGACAAAACCGAGCATTGGACCTTAACCCTTTGAGGTCTAACTCTCTATCTTCTTGATGTACAGCCAAAGCCCAGCCAACACCATGCCAATGGCGATGAGCGAAACTCCGAGTCCAACACGGCGATGGTTCCGCTCAACCATGGCTTCCTTACCAGCTTGCAGGTCCTTGGCGGCGATTTTGATGCCGGCTTGAATATCCTGATCCACCAGGTCTGTCCGGAAGCTGTGGATTGTGACTCGGGCCTTGGTCAGCGAATCCCTTGCCTGATCCTGTCCCAGCCGAGCCTCGCTCACTTCCATACCAGAAGACTCGGCGACACCGAGAACCTGGTCTGCGCTTTTGATGGCCGCGTCCAATTGGCTCAAGGAGGTTTGCAATCCGCCCCTTGCTTGATCGCAGGCGTCACCTGGGGTATGGCACCGCATGCAGACGGCGCCAGGACCAGTACCAAGCATCGCGTCGGTGGGGTGGCTGATGCCATGATTGCTGTGACACACTACGCATCCTGGAAGAGAAACCGTTTCAAAGGCCTTTTTATGCGAACTTTTTTCATACATCTGCGCCTGGAAAGTGTGACAGTTCGAGCACACATTCTGAACTCTGTCTACTCCCGGTGGCGCCGCGCCATGGTTTCCATGACACGTGGTGCAGGTTGGAGCACTCAGATCGCCTCGGACCGCTAGCGCCTGATGGTGCACGCTGGTGCTGTACTTTGCGAACTGATCCGTGGGAATGGAATATCCCTTCATGTAATCCGAGTCAGCATGGCAGCGGGCGCACGTTTTCGCAACGTTGACCGGGTTAACCGTGGAACGGGGATCGCTGGGGGCCCTCAGATCGTGGACGCTGTGACAATCCGTGCAGACCGCAACCTTCGTGTCTCCTGCCGCAAAGCGCTTGCCGTGCACACTGGTGCGGTACTGGCCCGACTGGTCCGTGCGCAAGCTGGGATTGAACTGCCGAATATATACCGGATCCGAATGGCAAGTTCCGCACAACTGCGGGATCTGCTTGCGATCAATCTTCCCCTTCCATCCAGCTTTTCGGCTCATGGCTTTGTCTGGATCGTCACTGGTTGGGTCGCCTCCGTGGCAACTGGCGCAAGTCAGGCCCTTTTGTGCGTGTATGTCCTGGCTGAACTTCTCCTGGGGTACCCCTAGGGGATCAGGCAAGGCGGAGTGACAATCCAGGCAGGAGTTCGTGGTTTGCCCATACGCTAAGCACGCTGCCAGCGCGATGAAGCCGGCCAGTCCGACAGAGCGGGCTGCGCTGAACGATAGGAGCTTATTTCGCGAGATAGCCATAAACACTCATACCCACTACGTACGCCAGAGCAAAGACGGAAAGCCCAGTGATCCACCTTTTCATTTGTGTGGGCTGGTCGCTCTCAAAGAAAGGCAGCAGAAGCCATAACAAGGCGATGAGGCCAAAAACAACTACACCGAGAACCTCCCCGTCGATGAACCACACCTTGGGCGGGATGAGCTTAAGCGTCTGGAACATGAAGAGGAAGTACCACTCGGGCTTGATTCCCGCTGGCGCGGGCACAAAAGGGTCAGCCTTGACACCGAGGTTCCACGGGAAGACTGCTGCCAAGGCACCCAACACTCCCAGGGCCACGTACCACGCCATCAATTCCCGCAGCAAGAAGTTGGGGAAGAATTTCATTTCCCGCTTCGCCGACGGATTCGCGGTCCACTGAACTTCCAGTTTCGGGGGAATACTGATGCCAATGTGCTGAACCAGCAACACGTGCAGCAGGACCAGCAAGGTGGCCAATCCGGGCAAGACGGCGACATGGAATCCAAAGAACCTAGTGAGGGTGGCTCCAGTTACTTCTTCACCACCGCGGAGAAAGATCATCACGGGCCTGCCGATGGCCGGAACCTGCCCAGTAATCTCGGTGCCGACCTTGGTGGCGAAGAAAGCGAGAGTGTTCCAAGGCAGCAAGTAGCCGCTGAAGCCGAAGCCCATGACTAGAAAAAGGAGAATCACTCCGCTGACCCATGTGAGCTCACGCGGTCTACGGTACGCCTTAAGAAACAGCACGCTGAACATGTGGGCGAACGCGGTAAAGATCATCAAGTTGGCCGACCAGGAGTGGATTGACCGAATCAGCCAGCCAAATTTCACCTGGGTCATGATGTACTGCACGCTCTCGAAGGCTTCGTTCGCTCCGGGCCGGTAGTACAGAAGCAGCAGGATCCCAGTTAGCACCTGTATGACGAAAAGGAAAAGGGTGATGCCTCCGAGGAAGTACCAGTAGGAAAGCTTGTGCAAAGGAACCGTTTTCTTGCGCAACGGGGCGATCAGGTCATCCCAGCCCAACCGCTGGTCCAGCCAATTGCGCACGCTCATCTCAAGCCTCCCGCCGACGCCTCACGAATATTTCGTCGCCGCGCACCTGCACCTCAAAACCTTCCAACGGTCGCGGCGGCGGGCCCGAAATATTTCGGCCGTTGAGGTCGTACTTACCGTTGTGGCAAGCGCACCAGACTTCATGCAGATCGTCGCGATACTGCACGGTGCAGGATAGATGCGTGCAAGTCGCCGACATAGCGCGGTACTCTCCGCTGACAGTGCGGATCAGCAGACCAGGGCGATTACCAAACCGGAAGATCTTTCCGCTGTTCGGCTTCAACTCCGTGAGCTTGGCAGCGACGACTTCGTCCCCGCCGGGATCTATCACCGCCGGAGGGACCAGATAGCGCAGCACGGGATAGATGAAAGACGCAAAAGAGGCAAGCAGGCCGCTGCCGAGGAAGATTCCAATTACGCGGCGGCGCATAGGTTCGGGTTGGGAGATCTTGTCAGCGACCATTCGCTATCCTCATGCGCAGGAACCCGGATCGTCGGTCTCATCAGCGATTCCCGGGGTCAAGCAGAACGCTCTTCCACGGTACGCTGCATCTCACGCAGCCACATCGTCTGAAACAGTTGGAGGCGGTGTCCAATGACGACTGCCAGATTCAGAGCGATCTTGTACCCCGCCGCCGGATTAGCGGCAAAATACTGGAGCAACGCCTCGCGCGGCAGGGCGATCACTTCCGCTTCAAACAGGGCTGCGCTGGCGGCGAGGGTGAACCGGTAGGGCGGAATCAGGGCCGACCATCCCACGGTCTGGCCCGGAGATCTCTCTTCCACGAAAACATCCTCCTCCCGGCCCCGGACCCGCATCGGCAGAGTCAGCTTGATTCGGCCGCGTTCGGTGAGGAACAGACGATCAGCTGGATCTCCCAGCCGGAACAACGAGACCCCGCTGGGAACGATCAGCTTGGTGCCCAGTTTCAGAACCTGCCCGGCTTCGACGGACGAGAGACCGTTCAGCAGTTCATGGGTCATGAGCGCCTCTCTCAGTTCACGAACGGCGAAGTTGTCTTGCGGTGCAACAGCGCCTGTGAGGGAAACGCTAGGAACGATTCCGCAGCAGCCTGCTCCAGGCGGACGTGGTTTTCAATTTGCAGCAACAGGACCTCAATCGGTACTTGCAAGGGTGAGACCGCTGACGGTACAGGCGCACGGTCTGAGAAAAAGCGGGCCGGGGCTGCCGCTTTGACCGACGGAAGCTCGGGCTGCGCTGGTGATTTCCATGGTTCTGAGCGCATTGCCGCTCCAAACGCGAGAGCCACGAACGCTACCCCAGCTACGGCGACGCACAAGCCCATCAAGAACATATCCATGGCAGAAGCCCTCCTGCAGCAACCTATATCGCACGTGGTGTGCCAGCGTTGGCCGACGCCTAAGTCCTTTTGCTTCAGACGAAGTGAGATGTGCGGAACAATTGGACTGCCAGAATGTCATGTTGCGCCTGACCATCCGTCAGTCGTTGACGGCTGTCGGCATGTGTGCCATCATCCCGCAGTCTCGGTACCCACATGATAAGGCTGCGTTTTGCCAGCATGACGGTTGGCCTAGCGCTCGGTGTCACCGCCGCGGTGGTTGTAGCCTGCACGCTCGCCGCCTACGTCTTTTCGGTCCATCACTTTCAAAGCCTGGTCGAAACGGCACACAGCAGTGCGCTTGCTGACGGCGAACTGATCCGAACCGCGCTCGAGCACCAAATGATGGGTAATGACCGCACTCTGATAGCGCAGATGATCGAGAGCTTCGGTAAGCAGGCGCGCGTCGAACAACTCGTACTGCTGGACCGCAGTGGCGTGGAACGCTACTCGAGCAAGCCGGGGACCGTGGGGAATGAGTTCCGGATCGACTCTCCCACTTGCCAGGCCTGCCATCGCGATCCGCCGGAACGCCGGGGATCGAGCCGCGTGATCGAGACCCGCGGTGGAACGATTCTGAGAACCGTCGTGCCGATTCATAACCGCGACGAATGCCACCGGTGCCACGATCCCAGCCAGAAAATCAATGGCATCCTGATTCTGGATTACAACGCGGGAGAGATCCGCGCCGCGATGACGCAAGACCTGCGCTGGATGGTAGCAGGTACCGGTGCCTTGACCTTCGTCATCGTGGGCGCCGTCGCCCTGGTGATTCGGGTGTCGGTCTTGCGGCGCTTGCAGCGTTTTGAAACCACGGCGCGCCTGATTTCCCAAGGCGATCTGGAACGGCGCGTGCCAGCGGAAGGCTCGGACACGCTAGCGTGGATGGCAAAAGAGTTCAATGCCATGGCCGATTCGGTTTCAGGCCTGGTCGGGGAGGTCCGCAGCCAACGGGAGCAGCTGGAAACGGTGATCAACAGCATTGATGACGGGATCGTCGTTCTCGACCCTGAGCGCAAGATTATGGCGGCCAATGACGCCTTTCTGCAGCGAGCCAGCAACTCTCGCGAGCAGGTCTTGGGCTGCTGCTGTTACGAACTCGGACCTGGGTCGTGTAACCTTTCCGACTGCCCCACTCTCGCCTGCCTGCGTTCGGGTGCGCGCCAAGTGCGGATCCACGAGCGCAAAACGGGCAACGACACGGTGGCTTGGGAAGAAATCCACGCTTCACCGATTCTGGACGCCTCGGGGCGACTCGCTCAAGTAGTGGAGGTCTGGCGCGACATCTCCGAGCGGCGAGCGGCCGAGGCGAAGTTAGCCGAGTCCTACCGCCTGGCATCGGTCGGAGTCTTGGCTTCCGGGTTTTCGCACGAGATGAACACCCCTCTGGCAACGACCCTGATGTGTGTGGAGGGAATCCTCCGCGAGACACCCCCCGGCCAGGGTGGACAAATGGATCAGGCCAGAATCCGTGACCACGCGACGATCGCGCGCGAGCAGATCCTGCGGTGCCGCGGTATCACCCAGCACTTCCTGCGCCTGTCGCGCGGACAGCGGCATACCGGAGATATCGTGGACCTGGGTGCGGCCATCGCGGCCGCCCAGAGGCTCGTTGAACCGACGGCTCGCGCCAGTTCCGTGGAAGTCGCCATGCAACCGTTCGCAACGACTCTGCATGTCCGGGCCGACGAGGCCGAGTTGCAAAATCTGCTGGTCAATCTTCTGCTCAATGCGATTCAGGCATCGAAGCCCGGCGACAAGGTCGTCGTTGCCACTGAAGGCGGTGACTCTGTGCACGTTCGCGTCACGGATGAAGGATGCGGGATTGCCCCGGAATATCGGCAAAAAATATTCGAGCCTTTTTTCAGCCTCCGCCAGGGCGGCACTGGTCTCGGTCTGTTCCTGTCGCTGAATGCTGTTCGGAGCTGGGGTGGCAACATCCTAGTCGAAAGTACTCTTGAAAAAGGTTCTACATTCGAAGTGGTCATCCCTGCAATTCATCCCGGTCCGCAATCGGGGGACGGACTATGAAATCCCCTTCCCTCCTTCTGGTCGATGACGATACGGCATTCCGCCAGGTGATGGCTGGCGAACTGAGTCGTCTCGGCTACGAAGTGGACGCGGTAGGCACGGGTGAGGAGGCCATCCGGCGAGTCGTGACAACGGAACCCGAAGTCGTCCTGCTCGACCTGCATTTGCCCGGTATGGGCGGGATCGAGACGCTGAAGGCCATCCAAGCCGCCACCCCAGCAACCGAGGTCATCATGTTGACCGGACACGGTTCGATTGATACCGCAATCGAATCGATCCGGATCGGTGCCTTCGATTACGTGGTGAAGCCTTGCCCGCTGGATGAGCTCCACATCCGCATTCAAAGGGCGCTCGAACGGCGATCCCTGCGCCAGCGGACGAATCTTCTCGAGCGTGGTTTGACTCCGCCGGATCTCGGCAGTTCCTTCATCGGCGACAGCCCGGAATTCCGCCGCCTGCTCAACCTGATTGATCGGGTGGCTCCCAGCGATTCGACCGTACTCATCACTGGCGAGACTGGCGCGGGGAAGGAACGGGTGGCCAAGCTGATTCACGCCCGCAGCTCCCGGCGATCTCGGCCGTTCATAGTCGTCGAGTGTGCTGCGCTCCAGGAAAGCCTGCTCCAGAGCGAATTGTTCGGCCACGAGCGTGGTGCATTCACTGGAGCGGACCACGCCAAGCCCGGACTGTTCGAAGTCGCCAATGGCGGAACAATTTTTCTCGACGAAATCGGGGAAGTCAGCCCAGCAACGCAGACCAAGCTGCTGCGCGTGCTCGACACCTCCACATTCCGCCGCGTCGGCAGCACCCGGGAAATTCGTGTGGATGTCCGGATCCTGACCGCGACCAATCGCGATGTTTCCTCCATGGTGCGGCAGGGCCTTTTCCGTGAGGACTTGTTTTATCGCCTCAGCACGATCACGGTGGAGGTGCCGCCTCTCCGCGCGCGCGGATCCGACGTGGACCTGCTGGCGCAACACTTTGTGACTGTGCTCAACGAGCGCTTCGGTTCCAGCAAACAGATCAGCGAAGCGGCCAGGGAGCTGCTGCAACGGCACAGCTGGCCTGGAAATGTACGCGAGCTCCTGCACGTGGTCGAAGCCGCCCTGGTGCTATGTGAGGGATTGCAAGTCCTGCCTGAGCATCTCCCTGCCTCCTTGCGGAATTCGAAGCCTGCTCCGCCGCCCGGCCCTTTGGCGAAGGACACTCCGCTACCGACGCTCGAAGAAGCTGAGCACACATACATCCGATTGGCGATCGAGGCAAGCAAGGGTCACCGCGGGAACGCGGCCAAGATTCTCGGAATCAGCGAGCGGAATCTGTACCGAAAACTGCGCGAGCACGGCCTGCTGTCGTGATCCGACACGTTCTGGCATTGTTCTGAATCCCTAAAATCTACAAGCACTGACGGATGGCATCTTCGGGAGCACGCTCCCCCGATGGAAGGCGAAGCTTCTCCTAGTGACTCTGATTTTCGAGGGCTCTCCCATGAAGCGCGGGCTAGCAGCTCAGTCTACCGGGGAGAGTATTTCTTTCTGGACCGCTACTTCCCTGTTGGATCAGATCCAAGGCCGCAAAACCTTCTACGCCATTCGGCGTTACGCCAGAAGGCATAACCGAGCCCGCGTCCCTATCCGGTCGCCGAACGTACTAAGAACGACAGCGGCGATTCGCTCGCAACTATTCAGTTTTCACTCGCACGTCAACAAACTTTCGAAAGTCTTGATCGAAGGTGGAGACCGGCACATTCTCAGCCACGGCGGTGGCGGCGATCAGGCAGTCGACAAAGTGAGGGGAGAAGGGAAAGAGATGGTCTCAGAGACACCCCCCTCTCCTGTGATCATGTTGGTGTTGGGATTCAGACGTGTGAGGCGCGGAGTGGAGCTGTAGGGAATCCAACCGCGCAGCTCCCACGGAGGCGCAGGCTTTGGGCTTTTGTAATCTTTTTGTATCAGCATTGCGCATCGCGATATCGAGCGAG
>Ga0335081_10010648_pt1 | contig 14880 bp, 9 predicted proteins | sample Lox_Sample_35_FD_206713 | JGI IMG/M metagenome (GOLD analysis project Ga0335081, IMG submission 206713) | Soil microbial communities from Loxahatchee National Wildlife Refuge, Florida, United States - Lox_Sample_3.5 | ecosystem: Environmental > Terrestrial > Soil > Wetlands | place: USA: Florida... | reverse complement strand
CACCGGGGCCTGGCGCGTGCCGACCTACGCCGATTCCACCCAAGGCGACTTCATCGACGGCGACGATCTCGCCGTGCGCCGCGCCGCAGTGGAGGCGTTGGGTCCGCTGAACGGCTCCGTGGTGGTCAGCGATCCGGCGACGGGCCGTGTTCTGACCATCGTGAATCAGAAGCTGGCGTTCCAGGACGGGTACCAGCCGTGCTCGACCGTCAAGATCCCGGTCGCCCTGGCCGCGCTGAGCGAAGGCGTGGTGGAGCGGCAAACCCTGATCCGCATTTACGGGCGCACCACGTTCGACATGACTACCGCGCTCGCGAGATCGAACAATCAGTATTTCGCCAATCTGGGCGAGCGCCTGGGTTTCGAGCGCGTCCGCTACTACGCCAGCCTGTTCGGATTGGGTGAAAAAGCGGGTCTGGACATCGACGGCGAGCGCGCCGGGTGGCTCACCACCAGCGTTCCGCGCAGCGGCGTGGGGATGATGACCAGCTTCGGCGACGGAATCGCGCTGACACCGCTCGAATTCGCCGCGCTGATGGGCGCGATCGCCAACGGCGGCACGCTGTATTACATGCAATATCCCAAGTCGCAGGCCGACATTCAAGCCATGGTGCCGCGAGTCAAGCGGCGCCTAGATATCGACCAGGTGATCCCCGAGATCAAGCCGGGAATGATGGGCGCGGTGGAATACGGAACCGCGCGCCGCATCGGCTTCGATCCCAACCAGCCGATCTACGGAAAAACCGGCACCTGCACCGACGCGCGCACGCCCACGCACCTGGGATGGTTCGGATCGTTCGCCGAGGTGGGCAAGAACAAGCTGGTGGTGGTGGTCCTGCTGACCGGCGGGGGAACCGACAGTGGCCCGGCCGCATCGGGCGTCGCGGGGATGGTTTACAAAAACCTCGGCTTGGCGAGCTATTTCGCCGCGCAGGGGCATCAAACCACGCCCGCCTGGATGGTCAACTGACCGCCTCCGCGGCTTAGAGACGAATTCACGCGAATGAACACAAATGATTCGCGTAGATTCCTGCGCATTCGCGGCTGAAAAAATTCAGCGAATCGAAAAAGTCCCGAAAGTCATTCCCAAATCCCGCGCATCACCCGGCGCGCGCAGTACTTTATCCAGACTGACCGTGATCTCGATCGATTCCCGGTTCACCAGCTCCCCAGGCAGGGCGAAATCGAAGGCAAAGCGTGCATCCGGCACCCTGACCGCTGCTTTGCCGATCTCCCGCCCGTCGGCGCTCACCGTCATGGTCACCGGTCCCGACTGCACCACGGCTTTGGGAGCATATCCGGTGATGAACAGCCGCTCTGACGCTGAGCGCGGTCCTGAAAGCTTCACCGTCGCCGATTTCGGCATCCAGCGGAAGCCCCCTTCGGCCGGATACCACGTGGGACCCAGCAGGTCCGCCGCGTTGGGATCACCCGCATCCACCGAAGCGACGCGCGTGGCGCGCGGATCCGCGCGCAGCGTGATCTGGTAACTGCGCGTCACGTCTTGCACCGCGCCTTTTTCAAAGCGCAGCGCGCGCGCATCGCCGTGGTCGAGCATCGAGAATGCCTGGCGGAACGAGATCAGGAACGGCGACAAGCCGCCCAAGTCCTCGCGCGCGAGAATCGCGTGATCGTCGCCGGGCGCCAGATACACTTTTTGGACGCCGAACAGCCGGAACGGCGCATCCTGAAGCCCTGCGGTGAACAAATCGTTGTCGATGTTTTGCAAGATCACGGCAGATGCGGGATGCGCGCGGATGGCGTCTTCCACTCCCCAGTACAGGTCGCGCATGCGCAGGGACCGCTCATTGTGCCAGCGCGTGTACGCATCCACTTCAACCAGCGATCCGGTGACAAACGCTGCCGCCAGGGCGATGGCGAACACCCGCAGCAACCAGTTCGATTTCCAGGCCGCCATAATGGCCCACCCCGCGAGCCACGCCAGGCCGAGCTCGGGAATGGTCGCGTAGTAATCCGTGATGTGATGCGCCAGCGGCAGCACCGGCGCGATCAGAAGCAGAAACCATCCGCAGCAAAAGAGCGCGATCCATTCGCGGCGGGTCAGCCGCGTGATCGCGAAAATGCCTAGAGCCAGCGCGACCACCCACATCACCCGCGTGCCGATCCGTCCGCCGTGGCCGGTGAGCTGGGCGATACGCGACGGGCCCAGGCTCCATTTGAGATATTCGACCAGCGCGCCGGCCATGCGCCGGTTGAACTCGAGCACGTAGTACGGACTCGTAGTGTGCACCAGGGCAAAATGCGCGACGGTGAAAACCATCGCCGGAACGAACAGCGGGATGGTCGAGCGAATCTGCTTGCGATCCGCGCACCATGCGTACAGCGCGGCGATCGCCGGATACATCACGATTACTTCGAGCGCTCCAAATCCAGCCAGATAAGCAAGCCATTCCGTCACGCGCCAGCCGCGCAGCCGCGCGTAGAACGCCAGAAGAATCGAGAATGCGCACAAGACCTCGTTGAATCCTGAAGCCCAGGCAACCGGGCGCACCGGAATCGAGCTGGAGGTCCACAACACCGCGGCGATCACGCCCGCCGCGCGCGACCGCAGTAGCCGCTCGCCGATGAGCGCCGCCAGAATCAAGTCCCCGCACCAGAACGCCAGTGACACCAGGTGAAAGGGAAGCGCGCTGACTCCGAAAATTTCGCCCAGGGTCAAAAAATACAGACGGTCACCGAACACGCGAACGGTGCCCTGCGCTTTCGGCGCAAACAGGACCGGCAGCAGGTCGCGCGCGTGATTCAGTTCAAGCGGCAGTCCCAGCCACGCGAAATCGTCATTGGTAAACCAGCACAAGGGCGCGCGCCAGTACACCAGCAGCGCGAAGGCGGGCGCGATGGCGAGCCATCCCCACGAGGTCGTTGAAAAAGGGGACAGACTACTCTGTCCCCAATTCGACGGTATTGTCTTGATTGAGAGCGGCCGGCCTGGACAGAGCGGTCTGTCCCCTTTTTCAACATCTCCGCCGCGCGCGCGCGTCATTTCGAAATCAGGCCAACGGTGGTGACGATCACCGCCAGCTCGCGGGTGTCCTGATCGCTGGGGGGCAGTCCCTTGTCCACGTGAAAATCGACGGCTACGGCGTCGGAAGAGAGCGCGACCGCGGGAATGACGCGCGAATAGGTGCAATCGCCCGCCTGCGAATAGGTCTGCGCGCCCAAGTCGAGCCCGTTGACGCGCGCGTCCAGCGTCATGGCGCCTACGCGGTTGAACATCACGTCGGGGATGGTGAACTTCAGCTCCAGCGTCGCGCCGGTTTTCGAGGCGTTGGCGGGAGGCCGCAGCGTGACGGTGAAGCTTTTCGCGGTCCAGCGCCAGGAGTCGTGCTCCAGATCCCAGAAGCCGCGCGTCAACTGCGTCGCGGTGCGCGGATCGGCCACGTTCACCACGCTCACCAGTTGATTGCCTTCGGGATTTGTCTCCTCGGCATGGTGCCTGTGAATCCGGCACCCTCCCGTCAGCACGAATGACGCGGCCAGGACTGGCGCTAATCTCCGCATCGTTCGACCTCGACCAGGCAATTGTAAAACACCGGACCTCCGCCGATGTCGGTGAGCCGGTCGGAGGTGAGCGCGTTGACGCCCGCGCCATTTTCCGCGAATTTGTTCCAGCGCACCGCCGGGATCCGAACCACCCCTTCAGACACCACGCCGTCCACTGCGGCGACGGCGAGAACCGAGCCGCGATCGTTGAAGGCGCGCACGCGATCGCCGCCGCGAATTCCACGCCGCTCCGCGTCGGCCGCCGCGATCTGCAAGACCGCGGTCTGCCGGTCCACGCCCGGGCGATTGCCGAACGTCGAGTTCATGCTGTCGTCGTTTTTCGAAGAGACCAGCTCCAGCGGAAAACGCGCGCGCAGCACCGCATCTCCGAGACGCGACTCAACCGGCGGCACGTATTCGAAATTGCCCAGCTCGCATTTCCCCGATGGCGTCGCGAATCCGCCCTCCGCGAACGGCAAAAACGGCGCCGGAACATTGAGGCGCACGGAACGCTCACGTTCGAGCCGCTCCAGCGTGATTCCCCCCAAAAAGGGATGATCCGAAGCGAGCAGTCTGCGGATCATATCGTCTTCCGATTCGGCGAAGCAAGCATCGTCGAATCCCATACGTCGGCTAAGCGCGCGAAAAACGTCGACATTCGAACGCGCTTCGCCCGGCGCCGGGACTACCGGCCGCGCGAGCTGAAGATGATAGTGCCCGTAGGCGAGATAAAGATCGGTGTGCTCCAGGAAAGTCGTCGCGGGCAACACAATATCGGCGTAATCCGCGGTGTCGGTCTGAAATTGTTCCAGCACCACCGTGAACAGGTCCGTGCGCCGCATGCCGGCGAGCACCTTGTTCTGATTCGGCGCGATCGCCGCAGGGTTTGAATTGTAGACTACCAGCGCCTTCACCGGCGGATCGTTCACATCGACGAGCGCCTTGCCGAGCTCGGACATATTGATGACACGCGCCTCGCGGCCCAGCGCCGATCGCGTCTGCAATTCCGGCATCTCCAGCGCCGCGCGATTGAACTGGAACGCGCCTGAGGTGGAAAGTTGCAGCCCTCCGCCGATTTCGCGCCACGAGCCGGTGATCGCCGGAAGCGCCGCGATGGCGCGCATCGCGTTGCCGCCCCGCTCGGTGCGCTGGATTCCATAATTCGCGCGGATTGCCGCGGGCCGCGTGGTCGCATATTCCCGCGCCAGCCACACGATCTCCTCCCGCGCGATTCCAGTCAGCGCGGCCACGCGCTCCGGGTCGTACTCGCGCACGCGCTCGCGCAGCGCGTCGAATCCGCTCGTGTAGCACGCGACGTAATCGGCATCGTGCAGATTTTCGCCGATGATCACGTGCATCAGGCCCAGAGCCAGAGCCATGTCGCTACCCGGATTCACGCGCAGGTGCCGGTCGGCAAGCGCAGCGGTCCGCGTGCGAATCGGATCGATGACGATGAGTTTCGCTCCGTTGCGCCGCGCTTCCACGATGAACGGCCACAGGTGAACGTTGGTGCCGTGAATGTTCGCGCCCCAGGCGATGATGAACTTCGCGTGGCGGAACTGCTCGGGCTCGGTCCCATACCGCGTGCCGAGCGTCGCGTTCAGCGCCGCGCTGCCCGCCGCCGAGCAGATGGTCCGATCGAGCCGGGACGCTCCCACCCGATGAAAAAATCGCCGGTCCATACCGTTGCCATTGAGCATCCCCATGGTTCCCGCGTAGCTGTAGGGCAGAATCGACTCCGGGCCGAACTCGCGGGAAATCGCGCTCAAACGCGACGCGATGGTGCCCAGCGCCTCGTCCCAGGAGATCCGCGCGAAGTTCCCTTCGCCCTTCGCGCCGATACGTTTTTGCGGATAGAGCAGCCGGTCGGGCGAATACTCGCGTTCGAGATATTGCGCGACCTTCCCGCACAGGAATCCGCGCGTAACGGGATGGTCGGGATTCCCGCGCAACCGCGTAGCGACCCCGTCTTCAACGTTTAACAGCAGAGAACAGCAATCCGGACAATCGAGCGCGCAAACCGACCGGCGGATTTCCATAAATCGAGAATACCGCGCCGGAACTTTCCCCGTCCCGCCGGGTCTAACAGGTTGTCAACCCTATGGCTGCGTCGCGCTGCGAGTCAGTTCCTCGCGCCAGGAAGTGAAATTCCCTTTGCTGGTTGACGACCCCAGCCCGTTCATCTTTCCGTCGGCCACCGTGAAAGTGAATTCCAGATGCATGCTCGGCGAGATGTCTACATCGTAGTGGCACTGATTGCCGATGCAGTATCCTTTACCGCGGACCGTGCCCTGCGGAAACGCGATGGCAATCTTGAACGCGTTGCGCTCCCCCGGCGTCAACGTGACCGTCGTGTCTTCTTCGTAGAGCGTCCCACCGTCGATCTTCAGGAACGTCCGTCTGGTCGAATGGACTTTGGAAGCGTCGGCGCCGTCGGCGACGGTAGTAGTCACCGCGTAGACGCCCTCATTATTCTGATCCATCCAATTGCCCTTGCCTTCGTAGCGGCCATTCTCAAACGGAAACGCGATCGGCACGAGTCCTCCGGTAAAATCCAGTCTTAGCGGCAGCGGCTATTGCAATTCGTACTTCTCCAACAGACGCCGCGCAATGATCAGGCGTTGCAGCTCATTTGTTCCGCCGCCGATCACCACCAGCGGCGCGTCGCGATAGTAGCGCTCCACCGGAAAATCCTTCGAGTAGCCGTTACCACCCAGGATGCGCATGGCTTCGAACGAAACTTCCGCCGCGGTCTCGGTGGCGAACAGCTTGGCCATGCCGGCTTCGAGGTCGCAGCGCTCGCCGCGATTCTTCTTGTCCGCCGCCGATTCGATCAGCAGGCGCGACGCTTCGATCTTGGTCGCCATATCCGCGAGCTTCGCCTGAATCAACTGGTGCTGCGCGATCGGCTTGCCGAAGGTCACGCGCTGCTGCGCGTAGCGGATGGCTTCTTCAAACGCTGCCTGCGCCACGCCCAGCCCGCGCGCGGCGACGTTGATGCGCTCGGCTTCGAGTCCGTTCATCGCATGCACGAACCCGTGGCCCTCCTCCCCGCCGATCAGGTTTTCCGCCGGCACGGGAAAATTTTCGAAGTGCAGCTCACAGGTCTCGACGGTTTTATACCCCAGCTTGTCGATATCGCGGCTCACCACCAGTCCAGCCGCCCCCTTTTCGATGATGAAAGCGCTCATGCCGCGATGCGCCGGTTTCGCGCCGGGGTCGGTTTTCGCCAGCAGCAGAAACGTGTTCCCGTAGCGCGCGTTGGTGATCCACATCTTCGATCCGTTGACACGGTAGCTATCGCCTTCGCGCGTGGCGACGGTCGAAATGTTTTGAAGATCGGTGCCCGCGTTAGGTTCGGAGAGGCAGATGCCGCCGCGCCGCTCGCCGCTCGCAAGCCCCGGGAGAAATCGCGACTTCTGATCTTCGGTGCCGAAGCGCACGATCACGTCGGCGAGCACCAGGTGAGTTCCGATCACTCCCGCGAGTCCCAGCCAGCCGCGCGAAAGCTCGGTAAAGATACGCGCGAAGGTGACGTAATCGATCTCCGTGCCGCCGTAGCTTTCGGGAATATTGAGCCCGAACAGGCCCATGCGCGCCATCTGATCGGCCAGCGCGTGCGGATATTCGCCGCGATGCTCCATCGCGCTCGCCACCGGAATCACTTCTTTATCGACGAATTCGCGCACGGTGCGCAGGATCAGCCGCTGCTCGTCGGAGGTCTGCGGGGACATTCTTCGATTCTACAGAGCGCCGTCGCTAGCGGTACTCCCGCTGAAGCTCGTCCAGAATCTTCGATCCCGGGCACAGCTTTTCATACGGAACCTTCGCCAGCGCGATATCCGGAGTCTGGTTCAACTCATGCAGGTCCGCGACGGATTCATCCACGTACAGCAGACCGGTCACCACCTCGCCATTGCCCTGATGCTCCTGCAGGTAATCGTAGACCTTGCCCCGGTCCGTCGGATCGAAATCAGGGGGAACTCCCTTGAAGCGCACCACGCTTCCGTCGTGCATCGCGACATTCACCGCGCCGTTCTGCCCGATGGTCGCCAGAATCTCGGACGCCGGCGGAACGAAATCCGTGTCGGTCGCCTTCAGCATGTTGTTGCGCGTGTAGAGATAACTTTTGGTCGATCCGGTGTGATCGTTGAAGGTCACGCACGGCGAAATCACGTCCACCAGAGCGAACCCGCGATGCGCCAGCCCGGCTTTCAGAATCGGAACAAGCTGGTCCTTGTCTCCCGAAAAACTGCGAGCGACGAATGTCGCGCCCAGGCTCAATGCCAGCATAATCGGGTCAATGGGTCCCAGCCGGTTCGGCTCGCCTCTCTTGCTTTTTGATCCCACATCGGCCGACGCGGAAAACTGCCCCTTGGTGAGCCCGTACACGCCGTTGTTCTCGATCACGTACAGCATCTTCACATTGCGCCGGATCGCGTGGCACATGTGGCCGATGCCGATCGACAGCGAATCGCCGTCGCCCGAAATTCCGATGTAGGTAAGCTCGCGGTTGGCTGCGTTGGCGCCCGTAGCGATGGCCGCCATGCGCCCATGCGCCGAGTTGAATCCGTGCGCCCCGCTCACAAAATACGTCGGCGTCTTCGACGAGCACCCGATCCCGCTCATCTTGGCGAGCATGTGCGGCTGAATCGACAGCTCCCAGCACGCGCGGATGATCGCTGCCGTGATCGAATCATGTCCGCAACCCGCGCACAGCGTGGACATCGACCCTTCGTAATCTCGAATAGTCAGTCCCAGCTCGTTGCGATGCAGGCTGGGATGAATGGCAACTGGTTTTGTAATCGAAGGCATCTTCTTACCCGTGCACCACCGATCCGGCGCGGTCCGCGCTCGATTCCAACTGGTGCATAATCGAATCGATCACGCGCTTAGCGCTCAGCGGAAATCCGCCGTACACCAGCACGCTGCGCAGTTTTTCTTTGGCCACGCTCGATTCGAGCGTCAGCAGCGACCGCAACTGCGCATCGCGATTCTGCTCCACAATAAACGAAAACTCGTGGGCGTTCAGAAATTCCTCCACCGATTCGGCGAACGGAAATCCGCGAATGCGCATGAAATCCGCCGCGATTCCGTGCCGGCTCAACAGTTCCAGCGCCTCGCGCACCGCGCCATCGCATCCGCCGGTGGTGACCACGCCGAACTGCGCGTTCTTACGCCGCTCGATGATGGGCGCCGGCACGAACTTCGCCGCAGCTTTGTGCTTCTTGAGCAGCCGGTCCACCACTTCCTGATATTCGGCCGGCGTTTCTGTGTATCCGCCGAATTTGTTGTGCCCCGAGCCGCGCGTAAAAAATGAACCCTTTTCGCTGACTCCCGGCAAGGTTCGCGCGGCGATAAAATTTTCGTCTTCATTCGTGTAGCGCAGGAACTTCGAAATGCGTTCGAGGTCCCCGGCATCGAGCACCCGCCCGCGATCCGGCTGGTATGAGTCGTCCCAGACGAGCTTGGGCACCACCCAGTCGTTCATGCCGATATCCAGGTCGCTCAGCATGAACACCGGCGTCTGAAAGCGCTCGGCTAAGTCGAAGCTCTTCACCGCAAATTCAAAACATTCCGCCGGATTTGCGGGATAAAGACAGATATGCTTCGTGTCTCCGTGCGACGCGTAGGCACACTCGAAGAAATCGCCCTGCTGCGTCCGCGTCGGCATCCCCGTCGACGGTCCCACGCGCTGGATGTCCATCACCACTGCGGGGATCTCGGCGTAATACGCCAGGCCCAGCAGTTCGTTCATCAGCGAAATCCCCGGACCCGAGGTCGAGGTGAACGCGCGTGCGCCGTTCCAGGTCGCCCCGATCACCATTCCGATCGCGGCCAGCTCGTCTTCCGCCTGCAAGATCAGCGCATTCATCCGGCCCGTTTCCGGATCCTTGCGATATTGCTTGCAGAAATCCGTGAATGCGTCCATCACCGAGGTCGACGGCGTGATCGGATACCACGCCGCCACGGTTGCGCCCGCGTACACGCATCCCAGCGCCGTCGCCGTGTTGCCGTCGATCAGAATTTTGTCGTCGTTCGCCTCCATCTTCTCCAGGCGAAACGGCAGCGGATCGAAATTCGCCTTGGCGTACTCGTAGCCTAGGCGCAGCGCCTTCTGGTTCGACGCCCGCAGCGCCTTTTTCGCCGCGAATTTTTCCTCCAGGAGCTGCTCCACCACCTCCATGTCCACGTCGAGCACCGCGATCAGCGCTCCCGCATACGCGATATTCTTCATCAGAATCCGCTCGCGCGATTCGCGGAAGTTTTCGTTGCACATGGCCGCCAGCGGAACGCCCAAAAACGTCACGTCGCCGCGGTGCAGGTGCGGATCGAGCGGCCAGGTGGAATCGTACAGTATATAGCCGCCCTCGCGGACCTCTTTGATGTCGCGATCGTAGGTCTGCGAGTTCATCGCGACCATCAAATCGTAGTCGAGCGCCCGCGCCGTGTGTCCGTCCTTGCTCACGCGGATCTCGTACCACGTCGGCAATCCCTGAATGTTCGACGGAAACAGATTCTTGCCAGAAACCGGAATGCCCATGCGGAAAATCGCTTGCATCAGCAACCCATTCGCGCTGGCCGAGCCGGTACCGTTCACGTTGGCCAGCTTGATCGCGAAATCGTTGACTCGCACGGATGCTTCTACGCCGGTACGCAGCATGCGGCCCTCCCGGCGTACGGCGTCTCCAGCTCGAATTTCTGCATGTCCCACGCCGCGGTAGGACAACGTTCGGCACATAGGCCGCAGTGGACACAAAGGTCCTCGTCTTTGATCATGAGTCGTTTGGTTTGGGGAAGCGGCGCGGACACGTACAGGTCCTGGGTCAGGTTCAGCGCCGGGGCCGAGAGCCGCTGCCGCAGTTCTTCTTCTTCGGCGTCGAGCGTAATGGTCAGGCACAGCAGCGGACAGATGTCGATGCACGCGTCGCACTCGATGCACTTGTCCGCGTTAAAAACCGTCTCGACGTCGCAGTTGAGGCAGCGCTGAACCTCCCTCGCAGTCTGCTCGGCGTCGAACCCCAGCTCTACTTCGATGGTCAGCTTCTCGAACCGCTGGCGCAGATCGACGTGCGTCATCTTCTGGCGCTGCGCCGGATTGTAGTCGTTGTGGTAGCTCCACTCGGAAAGCCCCATCTTCTGGCTGATGAGATTCTGCCCGTACGCCGGCCGCTCGGTCACCGGCGCGCCCTGGCAGTAATTGTCGATCGAGATCGCCGCCTGGTGCCCGTGCTCCACGGCCCAGATGATGTTCTTCGGCCCGAACGCCGCGTCGCCTCCGAAAAAGACGCCCGGTAACGTCGACATGAACGTCTTTTCGTCCACCACCGGCGCGTCCCACTTGTCGAACTGCGCGCCCAGGTCGCGCTCGAACCAGGGAAACGCATTCTCCTGCCCGATCGCGAGAATCACGTCGTCGGCCGGCAGAAATATCGTGTCGATCACCGTCGAATTCTTCGCTTTCGCGTCCCACTGCAGACGCTCGAATTCCATCCCGGTCAGCTTTCCGTTCTCGATCACGAAGCGCTTGGGCGCGTGATTGATCACAATCTCGACGCCCTCTTCCTCGGCGTCTTCGAGCTCCCACGGCGACGCTTTGAAATATCCGCGCGGACGCCGCGCCATTACTTTAATTTCCTTCGCGCCCAATCTCCGCGAGCTCCGGCAGCAATCCATCGCTGTATTGCCCACTCCGATGATCAGGACACGTTCACCAACGCTTGAGATATGACCGAACGCAATCGACTCCAGCCAATCGATTCCAATATGGATCCGATCGGTCTCATGCCGGCCGGGCAGCTCCAATTCCTTGCCGCGCGGCGCGCCACTTCCGATAAAGATGGCGTCATAACCTTCGTGGAGCAGCGCGCGCATGCTCGACACCGGCGAGTTGTAGCGAATATCCACGCCGAAATCGAGAATGGTCTGGCACTCTTGATCGAGCACGCTCGCCGGCAGCCGGAACGAGGGGATGTTGGTGCGCATCAGCCCGCCCGGCTTGTCGTGTGTTTCGAAAATCGTTACCTGGTAGCCGATGGGCATCAGGTCGTTGGCCACCGTCAGCGACGCCGGGCCCGCGCCCACGCACGCGATCCGTTTCCCATTTTTTTTCTCGGGAATCTTCGGCAGCCGGTCGCCGATCTCGCCGCAATGATCCGCCGCCACGCGTTTCAACCGGCAGATGGCGACGGGCTTTCCGTCCAGCCGCCCGCGGCGGCACGCCGGTTCGCACGGCCGGTCGCAGGTGCGGCCCAAAATCCCCGGGAAAACGTTGGATTCCCGGTTCAACATGTAAGCGTCCGTGAAGCGTCCCTGCGCGATCAGGCGAATATATTCGGGTACGTTGGTGTGGGCAGGACACGCCCATTGGCAATCGACGACCTTGTGAAAGTACTGCGGGTCGTCTACATTGGTGCGTTTCACTCGTTGTTCTCTCTTGAGCGGTGTAGTCTTTTCATTTTAACGCGCTGCGCCGATGGTTCGCCCTGCACCGAAGGGCCGCGCGATCGTGCGGCCGGCTGCGGTCCACTCATGGACGCCCGGGGGTTACGAGAATGATCTATCGGTAGGCGACCAGGGCGTTGAACAGCAGCTTAAAATTCTGATAGCTCTGTCCCCGATATTGCGGCCGCATTCCGAACAAGATGATGTGGCCGCGCCCGGAGGCGACGTCCAGCAACGCCGCCTTTCCGGTCAGGTATTTTTCTCCCAACAGCCAGCCTGACGCGAGCACGCCCGAAGAGGGATAGCGCGCGACCACTTCGCCTGGTTCCGCGTTCCATGCGGGACTCTGCTCGCTCCATAGCGTAATCTGCGCCGGCATTCCATAAGCGAGCGGACTGTGGGTGTCCAGGCTCACGTTGAGCAGCGACCCCGGCGAGTAAAAGTCCTTGTTGGCGACCCCGCGCAACACGTTTCCGGCCTTCACGCCCAGAGCCCGCGTCGCGTAATCCGAGGCGTGATTGAAGAGGATCAGCGTGCCTCCCTGCTCGGCGAACTCCTTCAGCGCGGCCGCACCCGCATCGCCCAGCCCTCCGCAATATTCCGGCGGCATCGTGCCGGCGCGATGACCATCGGCGATCTGCTGCGCCTGCTGATCCGGAATCACGATCGCGTCGAAACGCGCCCGCAGGTTGCCCGCGCGAATATCGGCGTCGTGCAGGCTGGTGTATGCGAATCCGAAATCGTCGAACAGCCAGCGCGTCCAGCCCTCGTCCATGCTGGTCATGTAGCTCTGATAGAGTCCGATGCGCGGCGCCCTCACTTCCTTGCGCCCGTTTCCTGGCGCTTTGAAAAAATCTCCGGTCGACGGGTCGCGATACACCGCCTCTCGAGACTTCCACATTTTGGCGACGTCCTTCCACGAATCCACGTCGCTCGCCGCCATTGTCCCCGCAGGCTCCGCGTGATCGAGCGCGAAAGAAAATTCCGTCGCAGGTTTCAGCGTCCCGCGAAACGAATCTTTCACTGTGGCGACGTCCACGCCCATCAGCATCGGGAGCGTCTGCGCGGTCACGTCGTAGGGACGCTTGGGAGGACCGCCGGGAAATTCGCGCAGGTCCGGATAATCCTGGCGCTCGAGCAGCGTCTTGGCCCACCCCGAATACGGCTGATGCATGCTGACGACGTACGATCCCGCGGCGTATTGCTTGCCATCCGCCGTGAAGCCCGCTGAGGCGCGCTCGATTTCGGTTTCTCCGAACTGGAGCGTCTCCAGCATCTTCCGCGCCGCGCCTGGATCGTTCTGCGCCGCCGGAATCACGAAAGCGTAAGGCGTCGCGCGCTCCACGTTGTGCTGATTGATCTCGTAAAAGTAGCGCAGCATGTCCGTACGCCGGATTGCCGCCTGGTACAGCAGCGACTCCCATGCGATCGACTGGTAATCGATGATGTCGCGCAATCTCCACGTCCCGCCCATCCACGGCGTCAGGTAATTCCAGCTCCGCTCGCGCGGATTGTAGCCCAGCGCGCGATCCGTGATCTGGTCCGGCGTGATGTTGATGGGCGTCGCCAGTCTGGCGCTCGCTGATTCGGTTAAGATTCGCGCGCCTCCGTGATACGCCTGATACTGCCTCGCCGGCGTCCAGGCATCGTAAACCGCGTTGATCGCGACCCCGGTTTTTCCCGCGGCCGTCAAATCCGTCGCCACGCCCGTGCCGATCATGTTGCACAGGCTCGCCAGAATCGGGTCGATATTGGGATCGATCGGATCGAGCCACGGCGGAACGAAGAGCCGCGCCTGGTTGGAACCCATCTGGTGCACGTCATAGACGATCTCCGGATGCCAGCGATTTTCAAGGTTGGCCGTGTTGCGCGTCTCCGGCTGCGTGAAAATGTACCAGTCGCGATTGTCGTCGTGGCCGACGTAGTGCTGATACAGCTCCGGCGGCGAGGTGCCGTCGTAGGGAGTGCCGCGCGTCTTGCGATACCAGCGCGTCACGATGTCCACGCCGTCCGGATTCTGCGACGGCTCCAGAATCAGAATCACGTTGTCGAGAATCGCGCGGAACTTGGGATTGTTATCCTCGGTCAGCAGCCGGTACGCGAATTCGACCGCCGTGTGCGTGGATGCGACCTCCGTGGCGTGGATTGAGCAGGTGATCATCACAACGGTCTTGCCTTCGCCGAACAGCTTCGCCGCCTCGGCCGGCGAAGTTTTGCGCGGATCGGCCAGGCGCATCTGGATGTCGCGATAATGCTCCAGGTTGCGAAGGTTGGCGGGCGAAGAAATGATGGCGGCGATCTGCGGCCGCCCCTCCACCGTCTTGCCGAGCTCCAGGAATTTGATCCGGTCGCTCGATTTTTCAAGCGCCTGGAAATAGCTGACGACCTTATCCCAATCGAGCAGCTCGTTATCGACGCCGATCTTGTGCCCGAAGTGGCTTTCCGGAGTGGGAACGGCGGCGGACGCGGTGAAGAGGAGGAATGCCAGCGCAGCGTATCGCATGGCTTCCTATTTTAACCGTCGAAACGAACTACTGGAAAATGTCGCCCGGAAGGATTTCCAGCGAGAGCTCGGGGACCGTAAAGCGGTCCACCTCGACCAGATGCCGGTGCGTAACTTCACCCGCGTCTCCACGGTCGGGAACACGGCCTTCCCGCCTTGGGTCCGTCCGTGTAAATATGTCGGCAACGATCGCTCCACGAGGTCGCCCTCCCGATACTCCTTGTCACGATCCGGGAAGCTGGTGTGCAGATATTCCGCAACGGACATTGTTGTCCTGGAGCTCATTTCTATCGTCGCCCAACCTTTGATTTTCCGGCTAGTGTGCTGTCTGTGCGCCGGGATAAACCGGCATGTAGTTGGGAATGAAGGAGTCCTACAAGAAAGGAGTAGCGAACCATCTTGGCCTCGAGTCTTGCGCTATGCCGTCG